>Ga0075012_10004683_pt1 | contig 12667 bp, 10 predicted proteins | sample All_14_2_FD_71474 | JGI IMG/M metagenome (GOLD analysis project Ga0075012, IMG submission 71474) | Freshwater microbial communities in response to fracking from Pennsylvania, USA - Allegheny Zone_MetaG_DW_15 | ecosystem: Environmental > Aquatic > Deep subsurface > Groundwater > Drilled...
GTCTCGTTTGAGCCACACTTTGCCACCTTCGATCCACGCGCGCCAGGTGTAGCCGAGCAAGCCTCGACTCGGGTCGTCCAACGCAACGCCGCCAAGCTCGAACTCAACGCGCCACTCGCTCGGGTCGCGCGCCGTGATGGCGCTATCGGGGTGGTGGAACTCGGCCGGAATCGGCCGACCCGAGAGGACGTTTTGGGGGAAGCTCATTGGCGGTCCCAGGAGAGCGCCACGTCGATACGCAGCGTCTTGGTGTTGTCCTTGGCGATGGGCGGATCGAAGCTGAATTGATAGGCCCCCAAGCCGCTCAACAGCTCCATTGCCGAGATTCCGCCGGACAAATTCCCGCCGTCAAGGGCGAGCGACACGTACCCCGTGGCCTCCAGGCTGTTGTTGACGTAGGCGTTGGTGATGTCGCTCGCCCCGCTGCCGCTGCCCCCGGGAGACTGCAGCACCGTGCCGAGCGAGCCATTCCACACCGAACTGTGGCTGTTGCCGGAAGCGATGCCGAAGTGGACGCCCCTATCGAGGGCTTCCAACCCCCAAGCGGCGCCGCCCGTTGCCCGCGCAGCGCGCATTACGCAGTCGTGCGTGATGCCGCCGATGACCGCAGTGAAGGTGACGTCCCCTACCGGGGCGTACACGCGAAGGGTGTAGGTGACATCCAGGTATTCGTTAGCCAGCACCGTGACGGTGGTCGGGTCCCCATTCGAGTCTTTGATCAGCGATCGGCTGAATAGGCCGCCGCTCCAACCAACACCAACTTCGGTCAGGTTGCCTGCGGCAGCTCCCATGTCGAAGCGCCAAGTCTTGGTTCGGAAGCCGTAGTAAGGCGACGTTGCCGAGGCACCTCCAGTCGAGCCCGTGGCACTTGACGTAGTTGCGACAAGTGTCTGCAAGCCACTGTCGGTAATCGCGGGGGCTGTCGAGCCTGCGCCCACACTGCAGTGCGTCGCAACGCCGCCCGAACCGAGGCGGTTGAGCCCCCCGTTGAGGATGAGGTTTTCAAATTCCCCGAGTGCGCGCTGTTCGCCGGTTTCAGCATTGACGGCGTGCAGCGAAAAGTGACCTGACAGTTTCGATTTCATGAGAGGGTTCCTCCGGTTAGCGAGACGGTTGGCGTCAACGCCTCAGTCTCTATGGTGTATGGGATGAGTGCCAGAACGAGCTGGCCGCCAGTCACCGCAGCGTCGGCGACGATCGCCTCAATCCCTTGGTCGTAGGTGCTGTAGATGACAGTCAGCGGGAAGCTACCGCCAGTCACCGCAGCGTCGGCAACGACCGCCTCAACCCCTTGGTCGTAGGTGCTGTAGATGACAGTCAGCGGGAAGCTACCGCCAGTCACCGACGCTGCGGTGATCAGCTCCAAGACTAGTGGCGGGATGCGGTACTCGCCACCAACGATGCGCGCCGAGGCGACGATGTTGTCGGAAGCGACGACTGGGTAGGGGCGAGACGTGACCCACAGAGTTGGCGTCGACGGCGTGCTGCACGCCGGGCAGTTGGACACGTCATCTACCGGCCACACTGCCCAGTCGGACTCAAATGCCCCGCCAGTCACCGCAGCGTCGGTGACGATCGCCTCGACACCTTGGTCGTAAGTGCTGTAGATGACCGTCAGCGGGAAGCTGCCGCCGCGTAGCGCCGCCGAGACGGTGAGAGATTCGTACTGCCAAGGTATCAGCCCGAGCCTCAATGCCCCGCCGGTCACTGCAGCCCCAGCAACGATCGCTTCAACCGCGGGCAGCAACGATCGAGGCAGCCAGTTGGTGAGCGTCGTCAAGCCGTCGATCAGGCTGGAGCGCGTCACCACCGACGTGGCCACCGCTCGGCATGCGTCGGTCTGATGGTGCAGCTCGAATGCATCCTGCTCAAAGCGTGACGGCACGATGAGCTGCACCCGGCTCAACTCGTGGCGAGACAACGACGCTATGGCGACATCCAAGGTGATCAGCTCGTGGTCGCCATCTCGCACAACCGATGTGACTGTGCGGTACTGTGCGGGCCGCCCGTCTCGGTAACACATCGCCAGCACCACAACGCTTTGCTGGGGCTGGTTGAAATACTCGCTGAGCCCAGCCGGCGCCGCGTAGAAGACACTGCCGGCAGGATCTGCCGAGGGCGTCACGTCATGCGTGAAGCTGGGCATGTAGAACCGCACCGCCGAGCCACGAGCAGCCGCCAGGAAGGACCGGAAGGTACTCACCTCTTGCCGGCCTTGGAGCAGCAACGCGGCGCGTTGGATGACGCGGATCTGGCCGCCAGGATGCGTGACTTGCACCGGGCTCGGCGCGTAGTCCAGGTCGTAGGTGTTGAGCGCGAAGTCGAGGGATATCGAGTCGGCCCAGTTGGGCTCGAAGCGCCACAGGGGGGCGCCGTAACCCCAGTCGGCAGCAATGTTTCGTTCCGTGTCGACCAACTCGAAGCCCATTGTCACCTGGCTCACTCGGCTGGTGGGCAGGCTCAGCGTCGGGGACTGCGGCATCCACATCTTGCGCAGTGGTCGCGCCCATGTGCCTGCGGGCCAGGTGCGCGTCGGCGCCGCAACGGTGATGGTGTCGATGCCAGTGTCGCGCTCCAGCACCTCCACCAACTCGTAGTCATCCGGGTCGTCGCGCATGAGCAACACCAGATCGCCCTCGTACCATTCGCGCCACTGCAGCGTGTCGGCCGGGAACTCGATGGTGTCGAGCAATGGGGACAGCGCGGTGCTCAAGCGTTGCTGGTCGTGCCACAGGGGCGCCAGGAAGTGGCGCTTGCCGATGCCGAGCAGGAAGTTTTTGAGGCGTTGCGCCCCAACCCCGTCGCGCAAGAACGACGCCTCGAAGTAGCGCCGAGGATGCCGGCGCAAGGATCGACGCTGCTCGGTGTCGGTTTCACTGCCCGCCCGGCCGGTGGCCCAACTCAGCCGCTCCATGACGCCCTCACCCCAGTTGGGGCTCAGCGTGAAGACTGGCAGCTCCAGGCGCGCATCCCCCGTGGACGGCAAGTCGGAGTCGGCAACGATCGCCGTGTCAAAGCGCCAACCGTCAGCCGAGGATGCGTAGATCACCTCACTGTTGCGCAGTAGCGTCATTGCGACGTATGCCTGCCCGCTGGTGATCTTGGTCAGCACCAAGTCGATCCGGCTCTCACCATCAGGCGCCCAAAACTCCACCTCGGATGGTTGAGAGGCGCCCGGGGCGCAGACGGCCACACGGCCCAGGCTGATCCCGTCCAGGCCGACCCATGCTGAGCCGGCGTCCTTGGCGTAAAAGCGCAGCACATAGGCGCCCGCCTGCAGCACAAAGCGACGAGCCAGGTAGTAGGTGCCCGCCGACACCCCACCAAGCCCGCTGGTGACGCCCAAGGCCATCTCGCCAGCAGTGAACTGCGCGGCCACCCCGGCGTCCGGGATGTCGTCCTCGAATGGCAGCGTTGCAGCCACGCGTCACCCCTTCAGCAGTTGCTTGAGGGTGCCGGTATTCTTTTTGGCAAACATCAGGAAGGCCCGTTCGTTGTGGCTGGAGGTGAGGTGCTCGATGGCTTTGCGCTGGTCGTCCACGATGACGGCTTTGAGCGACCCACCCTCGCCAGGGCCGCCGGCCGCAGCGCCGCCGTTGAGGATGTTACGCGGACTGTTGCGAGAAAGCACCTCCTCCCCCTTCTGCAGGATGGCGGGCACCTCGCCGGGGTTGAGACCGATGGGCGCTTTGGTGCCGGTGTGGAAGCGCTGAGCGCCGGCAAACACCTCGCTGTTGATGGCACGCTGCGTTGTGATGGACCCGACGATGCCCCCACCGTGAGCGACCGCCCCAAGCGTGGCCGTGCCAGCACTCCCGTTGACAGCGCCCCCAGCCGCCCCTGCAGCACCGCCACCAAACATGCCCCCGCCAACAGCTCGCAAGATGGCCTGCGCCGCGGCCAGCGCATAGGTCTGGATGATCATCGCCGCGACTTGGTTCAGGAAGGTGACTGCGAAGTTGGCAAACACCTTCCCCATCGAGTCAAACACGTCATTGATGTCACCGCCCTTGAAGATGACCTCGCCCAGAGCCTGCGCACCGGCCATGGCGGCGTCAACGAGCGCCTGACCAAACGAGGTCTTGAAGGTCTCGCCCAGCTTGACGCTCTGCTCGTCGGTCTGCTGCAGCTTGAGCAGCAAGGCGTCCATGTTGGCGACCATGGTGGTGTCGCCCAGGCCTGCGGCCAGCTCGCGCGCTGCGCGGGCCGCGTCGCCAATCTTGGTGGCGTACTCCTCCATGATGGCCACACGGTCGCGCTGAGCCTGCACCGCGTCGATGTTGTCGGTGGACAACTGCGTGTCGACCAGGCTCAGCTTGGCATCGCGCTCAGCCGTCTGCTTCTGGATCTCCGTTTGCTTATCGCCAAGCTGAGCGCGCTTGACCTCAGTGTCAGAGCCACGAGAAGCCGCCTTGAGAGCGACGGCGCGCAGCTTGGCGGCATCCGCAATCTTGCCTTCCTTCTCGGCCAAATCCGCCGCGGCATTAGCCGCCGCCTCGATCTCAGCGCGGTACTTCTCGATGATCGCAATCTCAGCCTCTTTGAACTGGATCGCCTTGCTGGGATCGAGCTGGGCCTGCAGCTTGGCCACCTCCACCAGAGCGTCGCGTTCGCTCAGCAGCGCGTCGACCTTCTCCTTGGCTTGCTTGGCCGCCAGCTTGTCGGCTGCCTCCTGCTTGAGCGTCGCCTTTGCCGCTTCCACACGGGCGAGTAGCGCCTTCTGCAGATCCGCCACGGTGCCCGTCTGCGTGACGTTGAAGCCCGACTTCTTGGCCTCCTCGCGGATCTTGGCCAGCTCAGCCGATGAGACGGTGCTCAGCTTGTGGATGTTGTCGATGAGGCCTTGGTACTGGAGGTCGATCGCACGCGCCGCGTCATCGGCTTCACTGGCCGACTTCTTGGCCGCACTGACCTCCAGGGCGGCCGTTGCGCTCTCGACCGACTTGACCAGCGCCATGGCCTCAGCCAGGTCGTGCTTGGCCTTGGCGACAGCCTCCTTGTTGGGCTGGTTGAGTAGGTCCGCAATCTGGGCGCGCAAAGCCGCTTCGGTGCTGGAGTCGAGCTGCGTGCCTTGCTGGGTCGGGGCGACACTGCCGCGCCCACCCCCTGCGCCCGTGCTGGGCAAGGTCACGCGGCCAGACGCGCCACCAGGCAGCACCTGGGTGCCGTTCTCCTTGCGAACGATCTTCTCGAAGGCTGCCGACTGCACGTCGTCGATCTCGCGCAGCTTTTTCTTCAGCTCGTCGAGCGCTTTGCTCATGCCGGTGATGGGGACCGGCTTGCTGAGGAAGCTGCCGATCGCCCCCAGCTTCTGGAACAGTGTCTCAAGAACGATGCTGGTTTTGGCCACCCAACTGAAGTTGCGCTCGGCCCAGCGGAACACGTCCACGCCGACCAACAGCAGGAGCACAGGCCACAGGAGGCCCTTGATGGTGATGCCGAGCAGGCGCACCGCCAGCGTGGCCGCCGACGCCGAGCCGGTGAGCGCCGCCACCCAAGCAGTCACCTTGGTCAGCACCGCAGCAACGCCGCCGGCCGTGCCGAGGATGCCCAGCGCATAGCCCAGCGCTTTGGTGGCGTCTACGGCCCGCAGAATGCCCGCAGTAAGCTCGCCCAGCCCGGTGGAGTCGAACGCCCCGCTCAGGCCAGCCTTGAGGCCGCTGGCGGCTTCCTGCATGCTGCTGAGTGCAGACAGGCCGCCGCGCACCGTGTCGAACAAGAAGCCCGCTGCGCCGGCAGCCACGGTGAAGGCGGTGGCCAGCGTCTTGGCCGCTTGCGCACCCTCGTTGCTGTTGAGGAAGTTGGCCATGCGCTCGGCCAGCTTGCCCAAGCTCTCCAACAATCCACCCTCGGCAACCTGATTGCGGAAGTCGAACAGGGCCGTGCCGAGCCGTGCAATGCTCGCGTCAAACGCTTTGCTCGCCGGCTCGACCTGGCTCTTGACGCTCTCGCCGAACTGCTTGGCAAACAGCAGCAGGAACTCGGCCGGCACCTTGCCCGACTCAAGCAGCTTGTCCAACTGCTTGGTGCTGATGCCCAGGCCCTTAGCGAACTGGTTGAGCGCGCCGCTGAGTCGGTCTCCTAGCTGACCCCGAAGTTCCTCGGATTGGACCTTTGCCTTGGACAAGACCTGCTCTAAGGCCTTGAAAACGCCGGCCGTATCGTCAACGCTCAAACGAAATACGCGCGATACCTCGGAAAACTTCTCGAAGATGAAGCGCGTCTCGTTGGTGGTCAGGTTGGCGGACTTGCCCGCGATGACAAAGCGTGAGTAGCCTTCAGCCGCCGACTTGAGGTCGAGGCCGAGCCGATTGGCCTGCTCGCGCACATAACCCAGCTCCTGCGCGATGACCTTGGGGTCGTCACCGAAGGCCACGCCGAGACGCGAGTTGATGCCCTGCAGCGACACCGCCGCGTCGATGGTGCGCTGCCCTTCATTGATAACGCCAAACAGGCCGATGTAGGCCGCAGCCATCGACAGCACCTGACCGCGCACGCGCTGGTACAAGCTGAGCGCCGTGCGGCTCTCGTTGTGCATGCCCGACATGGAGGCGGTAGCCTTGTCGGTAGCCTGTCCGAGGCGGGTCGAAGCATCGCTGGCCGCGTCAAAAGCGTTGCGAGTGCGCTGCGTCGTGGCCAGCAGATCCTTCTCAACCTGATCCAGGTGCTCGACCTTGATGCCCATTGCGGCGAGCATGTGCTGAGCGTCAGCCACGCGGGCGCCAAGCCGCTGGTACTCCTGCGACAACTGCCCGACGACCTTCTCTTGCTGAGCAAGGCCGGCCGCAACCTCCTGACCGCCCAAGCCTCGCTTGGCCTGCTCAGCGTAAAACTGCAGCTTCTGACGGGCCTCAGCCAACGCTTGATCAAGCCGCCCCAGGTCTGCAGCCTGCTTGCGGAACGAGTCGACACTGCCGGCCACGCTTGCGAGGCTTGCGAGCGCCGTCTGCAGGGCCTTGTAATCGCGCGCAAGCTGCTTCGACTCCTCGGCATTCAGGGCCATCGAGTTGGCCGCCTGGCGCTGGCGTTGCTCGATCTTGGGCAGGCTGTTGGCCAGCTCGTCGAGGCTGAAGGCGGCCAGCTTGGTGGGGGCCGCAATCTCGGCGATTTGTCGCGCCAAGCTCTGCGCTGCCGGAGTGGCTCGGAGCTGCTGCACCGCGGCCACCAGCTTGTCCATCTCGGTCAACGTGGCTCGAGCAGCGACGGCTGCTTTCTGGAGCTGATCAGTCTCCTCGCGCTGAGCGGCAACAGCCTTCTCCTTCTGCTCGCCGATGGCCTTGGTGAAAGCCAGGCGCTGAGCGTCGCGGTCAGCGGCCTCCTTGAGCATCAGCAGCTCGGCTTGCAGCGCCGCAGCGCCGCGTGCCGCAAGCTCATCGCGCCCAGCCGCCTCCATGAGGGCCAGTCGATCGGACTCGGCCTGCTCTTTGCGGGCACGCGTTGTGGCCACCTCATTCGCACGAGCAGCGTTGGCCGCATTGACGATGCGAAGGTTCTCAGCCGATGCGCGTGCCGTTGCGGCAGCAGCCGCCGTTGCGGCAGCAGCACGAGCCTGGCGCTCAGCCAACGTGGCCGCATTGACGATGCGAAGGTTCTCAGCCGCAGCCCTGTCGCGCAGCGCCGCGCGGGCCTTGTCCATGGCGAGCAGATCCGCCTGGCGCTTCAGCTCCAACTCATCAGCCAACGCCTTGTCCTGAGCGCGCTTGCGCTCGGCATCGGCGTACTCCTTGAGCACGCGCAGCTCGGCTGCCAAATCGCGTTGACCGCGAGCCTTCTGCTCAACCTCAGCCACGTACTGCAGGGTGTGCAGTCGATCCGACTCGGCCTGCTCCAACCGTTTGGCATCTGCGATGCGCTGATCGGCCAGACGCTTGGATAGCGCCGCAGCTTCCTTGAGCGCTTGCAGCTCGGCCTGCAGTGCGGCGGCACCTCGGGACAGCAGATCGGCGCGACCGGCGGCCTCCATCTTGGCCAAGCTGTCGGATTCCTCCTGCTCACGCTTGGCCAGCGCCGCGGTTGCGGCGGCCAAGTCATCGGCGGCCTTCTTTTGTTCCTTGAGGGCCCGCACCGCGGCGTCACGGCCGCGCACGTTGCGCTCGGCTTGCAGGCTCAGTGCGTCGACACGCTGCTCAGCCTCACCCAGCAACTGCAGCTCAGCCGCGGCATCAGCGGCGGCCACACCGATGGCCGACAGCGCCGACACGGCAGTGGTCTGCCGGTTGGCGAAGCTCTTGACTTGCTTCTCGGAGAGGTTGTACTCGCGGGTCAGCAGCCGAAGCGTGTCGGTCTGCTCTTTGGTCTTCTTGTCGACCCCCTCCAGGCCCACCTTGAACGTCTCAAGCGCAGCCTTGGCGGTGTTGAAGCGCTCCGCGGCGCCGGCCGCGCCCTTCTCCAGTGCGAGGAAGTTTTCGACCAAGGCCTTGCGGTTGGCGATCTCCTTGGAGACCGTGCCAAAGTCTTTGACGACGGTGGTCAGCTCGTTGAGCGTGCGGGTGGCGGGACCACCACCCTTGGCCAGATCCTCCAGGCCGGTGCCGAGCTGGTCGATGAGCTTCAGGAGGTCCGCAAGCGGCTTGGCCTCCACATCCTTGGCCCGAACGACCAGATCGACACGGCGTGAGTCAGCCATCGTTGAGCCTCTTTATTTGCTTGTTGAAAGCCGCCGCAGCTTCCCCGCCCGCCAGCACGGCGCCAATCATCATCTTCTGCAGCACCGCGACGCTCGCGTACTGCCTATTGAGACGCTGCTTGACTATCGCCGTCTCGTTGCCGAGCACGCCGAGGGGGTACTTCGCAGCGTCAGGGTGCCCCTCGGCCAACAGGAGGGACACCTTCTCTCGAATGTCGAGCAGCCAGCCCAGCTCGTCGACAACAGGCTTCAGCGTGTCGGGATCGACTGTGCCAAAGCCGTCATCTGCGTCAGGCCCTTCGTCAGGCTGGCCAGCAGTTTTGGGAGCGCACTCGGGTCGCGGAACGTGAGCCGCGCCACCGTCATTGCAGCTTCAAGTTGGAACACGCCGGGGGCCTGGAGGAAGGCTTCCACGTCGCCAGGGGCATCGGCGGCCAAGGCCAGTGCGTGCGCGAGCAGCAGCGGCGAGGCTTGTGCCAACTGGCTTGCGATGCCGGCCAGGTTGACCTCACCTTCGGCGGCCTGCGCACGAATCAGCGGGATGGCCGCGCGGAAGTCGTCAGCGTGGCTGGAGAACAACGTCACGATGTCGAAATACGACAGACCGCGGAATGAGATGGAGCCCGCCCCATCAGGGGCAGGCACCGCCTCGCGCACAACAAGCAGTGATGCGAGGCTCATGGGTTACACCGGCCGACCGTTGCAGTAGATCGACGCCAGATCGCCCAGCTTCAGCACTTCGATGTTGAAGCTCATGGCCTGCCAGTCTTCGCCCTTCAGTGCGTACTCACCGTTGGGGGTCAGCTTCACGTAGGGCATGTAGTAGTCGCGCTGAGCGCCCTTGGCGTTGTAGCTGATGAAGCGCAACGCACCTTCGATCGCACCATTGGTCGAGCTGATGATCTGCTCGACGGTCGTGGCGGTCTGGTCGAAAGTCACGTCGATGTCGTCACCATCGACCACCGCGCCCCCGGCAATCAGCTCGATGCGGGCCAGGGCCAGGTCGACCCGGTAGTCGGTACCGGCGACCAAAGTGGCAACACCCTTCTCGACCACCACGTTGGTGACCTTGCGGGTACCTGCCGGGCGAGCGGTACTGATACCGAGCTGCAGGAACTCGCCGGCCTTCACGTCCACGAAGCTCTCGGCGACAGCCGTGGCCGAGCCGATGGTCAGCGTGGACAGGTCGGCCAGCAAGAAGTCGGCGACGTTCTTGGAGCTGTTGTTGTCGGTGGTCAGCGTGCCGGTGCGGTTCACCTCCAGCGTCACCGAGGCGTCCTTGGTGCGCAGACCTTCCTCGCTGGAGTAGTGGTCGAGGTTGTTGGCCTCGGACGTGAGGTTGAACACCGTGGTGTTACCGAAGTAGCGCTCGCTGGCGGCGCGCACCAGAGTGCCGGGGGCGAACTTGGCAAAGCTGACTTTGCCGCGGCCCAGGACGAGATTGTCAGCCATGACGTTGCTCCTGTTGAAAAGGCTCAGGTGAGCCGGTACGGGTCAAGAAGATCCTCGACCAATTCGAGTTGCACGCGGAAGTAGAAGTACGCGCGTACAGAGGGTTGATCTGGAGCCCGCACAACGCCGGGCTCAATACGAACGGAAGCGACCAAACCTCCAAGCATGAAGTCGGGGCTTTCCATGTCGAGCACTGGGGCCAGCGCCTGACCAACCACGGCCATCAGGTCGTAGGCCGGATCGGTCGGGTGGTCACGGTCATCGACCGACCAGCCTTGCACGAGCATGGTCAGCCAGGACTTGCGCGTCGTTTCCTCGAAGCCCGCGTTGTGCATGTCGCGGTCAGGGTTCATGCTCTCGTTGACCGCCACCATCGGCAACGGGTCGCCGTCCGAGAAATTCATGCGGCCGCGCACCGTGGCCACACCCGTGCGAGCGATCAACGTGTCGAGGGCTTTGAGGACAGCCAGGCGTTTGCTGTCAGCCACGGTTTAGCCTCGCAAACTGGCGGAAGAAGTTGGACTCAAATTGATCCATGACTTGCGGCACGAGAGTGGGCATCGAGGTGCGGAATGCCTGGTCAACCGATGGGCCGAACAGGATGTAAAGATTCTTTCCAATCTGGCGGGCCTTGCGGCTGTTGGTCATGGCACCCTTGGTGCGCACGGCCAGGCCGAAGCCGCCAGATGGGCCGGGGATGTAGAAGCTGTGCGACAGGTCAGGCACTGCGCCGCCTGGCGTCACCTGGATGCGCGGCTTGACGCCTTGACCGGGCTTGACGGTGCTGAAGCGCGCCAGGTTGAGCGGGGCGAACTCGGCCGACAGAACGGCCTCGGGCCGGTTCGGCGTGGCGTACTGGGTGATGTCAAAGCGCTTGCCGGCGAGGGCCGCCTTGGGCACGTTCAACTCGCCCTGGATGGCTTCGGTTGAGCGCGTCTTGGCCCACCGAATGGTGTCGTTGGCCGCAATGGTCTGAGCCTTCGCCGCGACCTCGGGGAAGCGCCGGATGTAGCTGGCCATGCCCGAGAACTGATTGCGCGGGGCGTCGATCATGCCGACACCACCACGAGGTCGCAGGTGATCCAGCGAGCGTCGTCCATCGGCAACACCGAGTCGATGACGAACACCAGGCCGTCGTCCACGAATTCAATCCGACCGTTGCGCTCAGGAGACGGTATCTCCAGCTTGTCGAACACGCAGCGCTGAATTTGCTCGACGACCTGACCGTAACCTTCACGGTCGTTGTCGCCAAAGCGCGACTGGTTGTCGTGACGACGCACCAGGCAGTCGGTGAAAGTGGCCGAGCCTGGGGCTGAATAACGCGCAGCAAAGCAGAACGTGGCGTGCACGTCCTCTCGCATCGCGGCGCGGTCTTCAGCCCAGCTCATGGCTCACTCGGCGACAGGCTTGGCCACGTCGAGATAGTCAGCAGCGACACCGCTGAACTTGGTGCCGGCAGCAATGAACTTGTACGTCGGAACGGTCAGCTCGATGTTTTCCAGAGCAACCAGTTCGACAACGGGTACAGGCGCCTTGGGCACCTTGGTAACGATGGGGTCAGCCATGAATTTCTCCGAAAAAGAGGGGGCCCCGAGTGGCGGCCCCCAAGTCACTCACCACGGAACGCTGGTCAGGCAACCACGCGGCGGCGCAGAGTCGCGTTGGGTCGGCCGGGGATCATCATCGGAGCCGATTGCGTCAGCAGGAAGCGGGCGCTCGGGTTCTCCTTGACATACGACTTGACGAAGATGTCTTGCGGGCGCAACACGTCGATGTCGAGGATGGCGCCAAATGCGCGCGCACCAGCCACGCCGCCCGAGGCGACCATCAGCACGTCGCGCGGGTCCATCATCTGCACCGTGGTACCGGCTTCGTCGGTGTCGTAAGTCTCGTTGTACACCCAGTAGCTGCGGTTGCCGTCAGAGCCCTTGAACTCCAGCGGCTGGCCGTTTCCGGGGGTGATGTCGAGACCATTGAGCTTGCCCGTACCGGCGCGCAGATCCAGCAACTCCTTCAGGTCGGTGCCCTTGCGGAACGCACGCCAGGCCGTGGGGCCCATGACCACCTGATCGACCGGGTAGCCCGAGTCGGTCATCACGATGCCGGCCCAGTCTTCCATGTTGTCCAACGGCACAACGCCCGCTTCCCCCCAGCGCGAGCCGGACGCCAGCGTGGCCTCGTGGGTGCTGGCACGACCGAAGTCGATGACTGCAGTCGGGTAGTTGTCGCCCGACAGCGTGATCTTGCCGTACAGCATGGCTTGAGCGGCCATCCAGTTCCAACGACGCTCCACTTGGTCGCGGTGATCCGCCAAATACTGGCCCAGCAGTGCTTGGGCGCGTTGCTGGGGATTCAGCACGCCGCCGAAGCCTTCGCCGGCCATGCGCGACAGCGTGCGCTGGGGGCTGAGCGAGTTGAGCACCTTGACGTAGCCCGGCTTGTACTTGTCGGTCGAGAAGCCCTTGTCGCGTTGCGGAACGCCGGCCACGGTGGGCATGACGAACGGCGCAATCTTGCGATCGGGCAGCACCACGTCGAAGTGCACTTCCTCGGTGTCGAAGTTGAAAGTGCGGCCAAACCAGGACAGCC
>Ga0075012_10004688_pt1 | contig 12659 bp, 11 predicted proteins | sample All_14_2_FD_71474 | JGI IMG/M metagenome (GOLD analysis project Ga0075012, IMG submission 71474) | Freshwater microbial communities in response to fracking from Pennsylvania, USA - Allegheny Zone_MetaG_DW_15 | ecosystem: Environmental > Aquatic > Deep subsurface > Groundwater > Drilled...
GTATGAAAAAATCATTACTCTTTTTCCTTTTACTCTTTTTCACAATTTTAAACTCTTCTGCTCAGCCTTTTCAGGGCGGTATTGCCGGCGGTCTTGTTGGTAGCCAGGTGGCAGGCGATACCTATTCGGGTTTTCACAAGGCAGGCTTGTATGCCGGAATCTGGGTTCGGCTGGCAGCCGGTGAGCACTCATCGTTTCAATCGGAGATAAGTTATTTCCAGAAAGGCAGCCGCCATAACCCTGACGAAAAGAAACAGGATTATACAATATACAAATTGAAACTCGGCTATATCGAAATGCCTTTTCTTTACCAGTATAAACTCAAAAATAAAATGATACTCGAAGTGGGTCCTTCATTTTCCTTCATTCTGCATAGTTACGAAGAGCTCGATCTGGCAGAAGTTTCGTATGGCGATTTCAGTGTGATAAATCCCTCGTTTATGGCAGGTATCAATTATCCGATTAACGACAGGCTGAGCGCTCATTTCCGTATGAACAGCTCCTTGTTGAGCATCAGGAAGGATGAAGTTAACGGAGCCGTTTACCGCTTGTTTGATAAAGGACAGTATAACGATTGCCTGGTGATTTTTGTGAGTTACAGGCTGTAGGGAGGCTGAGAAGGGGAGGAGGAGAGCGGTTACAAGGAGACAAGGGGACAAGGCGAGGGGCGACAAGGGGACAAGGAGAGGGGAGACAAGGAGAGGGGTGATAAGAAGGGGGAGGTTGAATATCAGGTGTTTAATGTTTGATGTCGGATGTTTGATCTTAGATTTATGACAAATGCCAGATCCCACATCATACATTTCACATCCCACATCCCACAGCCGAGATTCCAAATTCCTATTTCAAAATCCACGATCAGTAATTAATATGAAAGATACACGAATAAAACTAATAGTCGGGGTAACTGGCGCCAGTGGGGCAATTTATGCCAAAGTGCTTTTCGATACTCTATTGCAACTGGGCGATCAACTGAAGGAAGTTGCCGTGCTTTTTTCGGATAACGCAAAAGGTGTGTGGAGATACGAACTGGGTAATTCGGAGTATGAGAAATTGCCGTTTACTTTTTATCAGAAAGATGATTTTTATTCGCCGGTAGCTTCCGGATCAGCAGGCTTTGATGCCATGATTATCGTGCCGTGCAGCATGGGAACGCTCGGCCGTATTGCCTCAGGCGTATCCAACGACCTTATGACCCGCTCCGCTGATGTAATGCTCAAGGAGCGCCGAAAATTAGTTTTGGTTGCCCGCGAAACCCCTCTCAGCCTTATCCATATCAACAATATGAAAACCGTAACCGAAGCCGGTGGTATTATTTGCCCGGCTACACCTTCTTTTTACAGCCATCCAAAAACGATGGAAGAACTGGCTGAAACGGTTACTAACAGGGCTTTGGCTCTGGCTGGTTTGGAAGTAAAAGGCTACGAATGGGGAGAAAAAATAGGTTCATTTTGAATATTACTCCTTTTCCCATTTTTGTAAAAGAAAATTGTCCTTCCCTGCTCCTTCGCGAATCCTTTCGCGTGGTGTCAGTAACTTTTTTCCTTAACTCACTTAATTCCTTCAATCTTTTTGAATTCCTTTGGAAAAGAAATTCATTAAATGTGTTGAAACTATATATTCCATTATCCTGAAGCCACGGCTTCGGGGTGCTGGATTTTTAATCTGCGCGAATGGGCTGCTTACGGTGAATTAGTTCGAGTAACACTGATATTGAACCTAATACAAAAAGCCAAAAAGCCAAAGTGGTATTCTGTTTCTGTATCCAACCTCAATATCATCCTGGACTATAAAAGCTTCAGACAGATCAGCAATCTGTTGCGTTGTTTTATTTCTGCCTCCTACTTCGAACACAAATTTACCTTCCACAATAAAATCTCCTTTCTTTGGCAGGTTAACCAAATGATTTTCTCTTAATTGATTCACAAAAAAAGTTTCCCTCAAAGTGCCGGTTTCCGGATTTTGGTTTAATGTCAGACTATAAAGAAGTGAAGTGTTGTTTAAGTATATTTTTTCAGGCTTTGTAAGATATCCTGTTGGGGATGAATCCTGACGTAGTGAAATAAGCAATTCTGATTTTTCGAGTAAATCAATGAGCCTTAGTAATATATCCCTGCTTATTCCGGTTTTGCGGCTTAATTCCGATATGTTAGGCTTGAAAGGAACACTGTCGGCAATAAGTGCTAATAGCCTACGCAAATGTACCAGTGTGGTATAAGAAAAATGCTCAATCGCCATAAGATCGTTTTCGATAATTACATTTACGGTACTCAACAATCGCTGGTGAAAGCTTGCAGATGAACCGAGATAGAATGGATAGGACCCACCTTTCAGATAATCTTTGAATATTGGCAAGGGTTTTATTCGTGTTGTAATTTCCGAAGCTATATCTATATGGTGTTCAAGTAATTCCGATAGAGTATAGCTTTGGAACTCCACATTATGAGCTAACTCTATATATTCGCGAAGCGACATTGAGCTAAGCTTGTACATGGAAGCTCTGCGGCTCAGATCGCCCTCAGCTTTGAAAATCTGTAATGCTGATGATCCGGAAAATACAATTTTCAGGTTCCGGAAAGTATCATAAATATTTTTTATCTCTGATGACCATGTCGGATAACGGTGTACCTCATCAATAAACAGGAATTTTCCGCCATTTACGGAGAATTCTTCTGCCAGGTCGAAAAGACTTTTTTTAAGAAAATAAAAGTTATCCAGTGAAACATATAGCGCTTCCTCGCTAGTACCAAAAGATTGCTTTATGCGTTGGAGCAAAAGTGTGGTTTTCCCTATTCCCCTGGCACCGGTAATCCCTATTAACCTGTCGTTCCAATCAATCTGGTTGAAAAGATATCGTTTAAAACGCAGATCACTATCCGTGATCAGGCTCGATGAATATCTATAAAGGTTTTGCATAATATGTTGTTTTAATACAACAAAAATAGCTAAACAATGTTGTTTTTTTACAACACTTGATAAATATTTCTCATTTCAATTTCAATTAGTGTACTCAAAATAATCCGATTCAATTACTTTTCAACAGTTCCCTATCTCCTTGTCCCCTTGTCTCCTCTTCCCCTTGTCTCCCAACCCCCAGTCCCTACCAATCAACCGCCTTCCTCCTCACCGGCATCGTCATACACCGGCATCCGCCGCCACCCCGCGAAAGCTCTGATCCATCAATAGTTACAACATATTTATTGTAATTGTTAATATCCACTTTATTATTAATTACATCGTTGGCTTTAATAACGGCATAGCCATGGCGGTTCATTTCTTCGATGGTGTTTACATTCCGGCCGTAGCCAATAACTTTTCCGGGAGCAACGGCAAAAAAGTTAGCCCCGCTGTGCCATTGCTCGCGTTCCTGAATCATACTATCGCGGCGGCCGCCACAATAAAGGGTTTCCATCTCCATGCCCAGTTCTTTAAGTACCGTGGGGATATTATCCACTTCGCGAATGGATTTTACTTTACCGTTATCAATATTAATATGAATGGTAAGGTAGCGGTTAGGCTGCAGGATAAGCGGTTCGTAAACCATGCACTGGTTGCGGTCGAGGAAGGTGAAAACCATATCCAGGTGTATAAACGATTCGGGTTCATACGGAAGTTCCTGAACAATAATATGCCGCTGTACTTTTTTGTGGCGGTAATATTCAAGTATAAAATCAATGCCCTGCGATGTGGTACGGCCACCGGTACCAATAAGTAAAATATCCTCGCGGGCAACGAGGAAATCGCCGCCTTCGAAACTAAAATCCTTACAAAAATGCTGACTGTGTTCAGGTTGAATAGTTTTAACACCAAAATCAGGATGGTTCCTGAAAATAGTATCCATGATCAGCGTTTCACGATCGCGGATGCGGCTGGCCATGCGACTGATAAGCACACGGTCGAGCATGGCAACGGAGGCATCGCGGGTGAAGAAAAAATTATGGAGCGGTTCAATTGCATACCGCTCTTTCGACAAAAAACGGGTGAGGTTATCCTTTTTCAGTTCAACACCTTCGATAAGAGCTGTTGCCAGTTTTTCAGGTTTAAAATCCGACAGACTGCTTCCAATGCCGGGCTGAAGTCGCTCTTTTTTGATAATAGTTTCAATAAGTTCAGACCGGTGTTGCGGATTCAGCATCACGGTTTCGAGAAGCTCTTTAACCTGGTATGTTTTGGTAACTTTCGACAGAAAACCTTTAAACTGGTTATACTCCTTCAACGCAACCGGCAGGTTGAGAATGTCGCTGTACAAAGCTTTTTGAGCACTTTCGGGGGTCATGTTTTCAACTTCCGGTCCGGGAGTGTGAAGAATTACTGCTTCAAGGTTTCCTATTTCGGAACGGATATCAACTTTAAGTTGGTTTTGCTTTGTATGTGGCATAGAGTAAAGTATTGTACCTGAAAGATTAGTTTTTCGCTTTCACGAATTCAATGTTACGCTTCAGTCCGCCAAATTTAGTTCTTTTAATGGCCGATTTCCTGAATAATTTATTAAATAGTTCATTATCCATGGTTTCAAACTGCTGATTAGTAAGATGCAGCAATTCCTCAGCGGGTGTAAACGCAGGTTCCCTGTGGGGTGTTGAAAAACGGTTCCAGGGACAAACCTGCTGGCAGATATCGCACCCAAAAATCCGGTTTTCGAGTTTACCTGAAAGTGATGGATCAATATCTCCTTTATTTTCAATAGTGTGGTACGAAATACAAAGGTTTGCATCTACAACCCGCAGATCGGTTATTGCCTGTGTAGGGCATGCGTCCATGCAGCGGCTGCAGTCGCCGCAGTAATTCCCGCCCATCGGAATATCATATTCCAATTCAAGGTCAGTAATTAGTTCAGCTATAAAGAAATACGAACCTTTACTTTTACTGATAAGCATACTGTTTTTGCCAATCCAGCCCAATCCGGCTCGGGTAGCCCAGGCACGTTCGAGCACAGGTGCTGAGTCAACAAAACCCCTGATGGCAATTGCGGGTATTTCCTGCTTCAGTTTTTCAATTATGATGTTAAGCTTTTCGCGGATGATATCGTGATAATCAGCGCCATACGCATAGTTGGAAATATGGTAATCAGTGGTCCACTTCAGATTTGGATCGGGAAAGTAGTTATAAAGGAAAACAATTACCGAACGGGCACTTTCGACCAGTTGAGCCGGATCGTGACGTTTGTCGGCATGTTTTTGCATATAGTCCATACCGGCGTGATAGCCTTTTGCAAGCCATTCGTCGAGATGTTCTTTATCCTGTGTAAGAGGTTCGGCAGGGGCAATTCCACATGCATCAAAACCCAGCTCAACGGCAAGGGCTTTAATATAAGCAGCTGTTTGCCCGGTATCAGTCATAAAGAAATAATTGCTTTCACAGTTTTAAAAAAGCTGGCCATCAGCCGGGCCTTTGTATTTCCCGAGGTGGGCATAGGCTTTTTCGGTAACCTCACGTCCGCGCGGTGTACGCATCATGTAGCCTTCCTGTATGAGGAAAGGTTCATATACTTCTTCGATGGTACCTGAGTCTTCGCCAACGGCAGTAGCAATGGTGGTAAGCCCTACGGGTCCGCCTTTGAATTTCTGAATAATAGTGCTAAGGATGCGGTTATCCATTTCGTCGAGGCCGTTTTTATCGACCTGTAAAGCAGCCAGGGCATATTGTGCAATGGCAAGATCGATAGTTCCGGTGCCTTTTATCTGCGCAAAATCGCGCAGGCGGCGTAATAAAAGGTTAGCAATACGCGGTGTGCCACGGCTGCGGCGCGATATTTCCATAGCGGCATCATCGTGAAGCGGCACTTTTAAAATTCCGGCTGAACGGATAATGATTTTTTTAAGTGTTTCGGCATCGTAATACTGAAGCCGCGAATTTATTCCAAACCTCGAACGTAAAGGTGCAGTAAGCAATCCCGACCGGGTTGTAGCCCCGATAAGCGTAAACGGGTTGAGGGTAATTTGTACACTCCGTGCATTTGGCCCCGATTCAATCATGATATCGATTTTGAAATCCTCCATTGCCGAATAAAGGTATTCCTCAACTACAGGGCTAAGCCGGTGAATTTCGTCGATAAAAAGTACATCGTTGGTTTCCAGGTTGGTAAGCAGTCCGGCCAGGTCGCCGGGTTTATCGAGTACCGGTCCGGAGGTGATACGGATGCCCACGCCCATTTCGTTGGCAATAATATTGGAAAGGGTAGTTTTGCCCAATCCCGGTGGGCCATGCAGCAGCACGTGGTCGAGCGCTTCGCCTCTGAGAGAAGCAGCGGCAACAAAAACTCTGAGGTTTTCAACTACTCCGGGCTGTCCTGCAAAACTGCCAAAATCGAGCGGACGAAGAACCTGCTCAATTTCTTTTTCGGCGGGAGACAAATGATCCGAAGCCGCATCAAGGTTTTTGTTTATTGACATATCAACTGTAAAGTGTAAGCTGCAAAGTTAGAAAAAAGGTTCCTATGCAACGGAAATATAATGTTTTTGCTGCCTAAGCATTAAGGCTTTAGCTGTAGCGAAATATTTAATCTCAAATATCGTGTGCTATAACATCCGCTTTTTGATTATTCTTTATACTTTAGCAGAGAATTTTAATATCCCCCCGGCCATGAAAGACATAGTTGTAGCTATCGATTTTTCAAAAGGTTCGGTTCATGCTCTGGAGTATGCAATCGAACTTGCCAACCTGACTCATGTTAATGTAAACATGGTATGGGTAGATACTGTTAGCGGTAATGAGGTTGGTTTTCCTAATGAGTTGAAAGAGTTTCGCAACGAAGCGAAAAGCAACCTTGATGAGTTACTTGCAACTTACAAAGATAAGTTGATAAACGGAAAGCTTTACGCGAAAGTGCGGAAAGGCCGTGTTTATCAGGAACTTGCAGCTTTTGTGAAACAACATGACTGTTGTTTGCTAATAATCGGAGCTCATGGTTCGTCAGGATTTGAGGAATTCTGGATAGGAACCAATGCCTACCGGATTGTTTCCAGTGCATCGTGCCCTGTTATAACTGTAAAATATAATTATAACAAAAACAGGGGATACCGTAAGATACTGTTGCCTGTGTATCATACTTCAAAAACACTTCAAAAAGTTGCTTTTACCGCTGACCTGGCTAAGGAAACCGGTGCTGATATAAATATTCTGGCTTTAAATTCGAGCGGACTTAAATCGATGCAGAAAATTGTTGACAGCAATGTGGCAAAAGTTAAGAATCACCTGGATGCAAAAGGCGTAAATTACATTGTTGATAGCATTAACAGCGAAAAAATAGCTGCTGATATTATTGAACATGCCCGTATGGTTGATGCCGATCTTATTGCCATAATGACCGATGTTCAGGATCAGGCAAGTTCTATCCTCTTAGGCCCTTTTGCACAACAGTTGGTCAACTATTCGCCCGTTCCGGTTATCACGCTGCATCCAAACGACAACCTTACGCTGTAAAAGTATTTTTTTGTCATGTTCAGATTTGTTTACATTGCTTGTATTTTGCTGTTGTTTTATACCAGGGATGGTTTAGCTCAGGAACTTATTGCCACGCCTGGAAAAGTTGAAGTTATTCAGGATGAGAAATTAACTCAACTTACTGATCAGTACCGGAAAATGAGTGCCAACAATGCAGAAATTGATGGTTATCGGGTTCAGATATTTTTCGATTCGGGAAGCAACTCAAAAAACAAGGCTGCTACGGTAAAATCAGAGTTCGAAGCACTATATCCCGAAGTAAAACCATATCTTTCGTATAAAGAACCCTATTACCGTGTTAGAGTCGGAAATTTCCGCTCCCTCATTGAGGCTGTTGGTTTTCAGAAAAAAATTGCAGCCGATTACCCGAATTCATTCCCTGTAAAAGATAAAATATTGCAATAACAAGCATTTTGTCAGTATGTTAGAATTTGGCTTGCTGTGCTTCATGTTTCGCAATAGTTGATACTTATTAATGCCTAACGATTTAATTAGAAAGCAGTTTTTACTCCGTATAGATTTTGTTCCATTTCATTTGCACTGATTGCAAAAATTGTTTTACGAATTAGTAATAGTATATTGAAGTATAGTTTGCATGACATCAGGTACTAAAATAAGATTGTTTTTTCTGGTTTTCAGAATTTTAAATACAGGCATACATACTTTAAATAAGAATTTGTCGTTAAATTTATCAATCAGATAAAAACCACTTGCTTTGTCCGGTGCTTTTCATTATCTTAGCCAACCCAAAAAGTGTGTCAAACCTATAATATACTAATTATATGGCCAACATTATTGCTGCAATTGATTTCTCCGACTGTTCAATAAATGCTCTTGAGCATGCAATTTCAATTGCATCGCGTGGTGTACTTGATATTCATATGATTTGGGTGAACAATCCAAGTGTTACAAAAACTACAATTTATTCCGATACCTCTGCCGATCTGATTGATGAAATCAGAAAACAGTTTGGGAAGCTGGTTGAAAAATATGCTCCAATGCTTCCTGAATCTTCTATCGATTTTGTGATCAGGGAAGGTAAAGTATATCGTGAGATAATTGACGAGGCCAAGGAGATGGAAAGCCTTTGTATTGTAATGGGAACCCACGGGGTATCAGGTTTTGAGCAATTTTGGATAGGCAGCAATGCCAATAAGCTTATTTCTGTTGCTCCCTGCCCTGTTATTACACTTCGGGCAGGTATTGATTCAAGGCACGAAATGCGGGTTATACTTATGCCTATCGACAGCACACTCGATACCCGTCAGAAAGTTCCGTTTACCGCTTATCTGGCCAGGCTCTTCGATTCCGAAATTTATGTTCTCTCCATATACGCATCAAAGTATAAATCTATTCAGAAAAGAGTTGATGGTTATACTGATCAGGTGTGTGATTATCTGGAAGATGAAGGTATTAAATTTCACCGCGATACACTAAGCTGCGATAACTTAACTACAGGTACAATTGATTATGCCAAACGTGTAAGGGCAAACCTCATCAGCATTATGACCGAACAGGAAACCAGTCCTTTTAACCTTCTTGTAGGCCCATACGCCCAGCAAATGGTTAATAATTCGCCTTTCCCGGTACTCAGTATCAATCCATTCGAAACAATGCAGGTTTCGACGAGGTAACTCTAAAGAATAATTTATGCTAACGAGGCTGACTTTCCGGAGCAGCCTCGTTTTTTTTGTGATTACTTTATAATTGAGTTATTCCGGAGCGTTCAGGCCTTTGGCTGAATAACCGCTTCTGGTTTCATTTTTATAGGCCTCACCAAAAATCGAATTGCTCAGATATTGCTTTAAAAGTGTGAATTATATAATTCTTTCGCAGAGTTACATAACACTTTATTGATAAGGAAAATTCAACTTTGCACTAGAATCCCATACGTATCGAGATTATAGGAGACTTATTTATTTGAGCTGATGTTTCCCGGGAAAAGAAACAGAAACACAAATCGGTTTCCAGTTTCGTGTTGGTTAAATTGCTCTCATTTTCTTAAACCATAAAGAAAAATCATCATGGACGAATTAGCCCGGGTTAACCGGGAACTGATATTTCAAACCACTGAAAGAGAAAAACGTGCTGCAGAGCTTGTCATTGCCAATACCGAGCTGTTGTTTCAAAATCAGGAAAAAGAAAAGCGTGCTTCAGAGCTTATCATTGCCAACACGGAGCTATTGTTTCAAAATCAGGAAAAAGAAAAGCGTGCTCTTGAATTGAGCGTTGCCAACGCTGAGCTCGAAAAAGCAGCGGCACAATTCAGGCTTGTAGTTGAGTCGGCCCCGTATGCAATGATATTGATTAACAACAGAGGGGAAATCTCTTTTGTTAATGCTCATACCGAAAAACTCTTTTGTTATTGTCGGAATGAACTGTTAGGCCACAAACTCGAAATTCTGGTACCCGAACGCTCGCGTAAATATTTCTTTACTTACAGGCTTGCCTTATTGAGGAAACTGAGTAAAGGCCCGGTGAGTATAAAAAATGATCTGTTTGCCCTTAAAAAAACAGGCATGGAAATTGAGGTTCAATTGGACCTGATTCCCATTGAAACATCTGAAGGCAACATGGTTTTAGCAACCATAATCGATATTTCGGAACGTAAATTTCAGGAAGATTTACTGAAAAAACAGAACAAGGAACTGGAGCAATTTGCTTATATCGCGTCGCACGACTTACAGGAACCTCTTCGCACCGTTTCAAATTATATTCAGGTGTTTGAAGAGGAGTACAGCGATCAATTGGACGATACTGCCCGCAGGTATCTCCGGTCAATTGACAGCGCTACCAAAAGGATGATCATGTTGGTTAAATCCTTGTTAAGTTTTTCGAGGCTGGGCAAAAATGCTAAACTGGTTAGTGTTGATATTGGCCTGCTGATAGAAGATGTAATAGCTGATCTGGATAAGGCGGTAAACACATCAAATGCAATTATTGAAGTTGGTAAAATGCCTAAATTAAATGTATTTGAATCTGAAATCAGGCAGGTATTCCAGAATATCATCTCAAATGCGCTGAAATTCAGACACATTGGAATCCCGACTGTAATCAGAATATGGGCAGAGAAGGCAGACGGGAAATGGCGGTTTTCAGTCCAGGATAATGGCATAGGCATCGATCCTGCTTATTTCGGAAGGGTTTTTGAGATTTTTCAAAGAATAAATACAAGCTCCGAATATGAAGGAAACGGAATAGGTCTTTCCAATTGCAAGAAAATAATTCTTTTGCATAACGGGGAGATCTGGATAGAATCAATTCCGGGGCAGGGTACAACATTTCATTTCACAATACCAAAATTAAAAATATGAAAAACAAACTTAAATGTATCATGCTGGTTGACGACAATCCGGATGATAATTTTTATCACGAACGTGAGATCCAGAAAAGTAACCTGGCTGATATTACTGTTGTGACCAAAACTTCAGGAATGGATGCTCTGGAATACCTGAAACTTGATAAGCCTGATAACATTCATCCTGATCTTATACTTCTGGATATCAATATGCCTGGAATGAACGGATGGGAATTTGTGCAGGAATACAATAAACTGGATAAGGAACAGCAGAGCCGGGCTATAATTGTTATGCTTACCACTTCGGATAATCCTGAGGAGAAAGCAAGGGCAAAAGCGCTGGGCTCCGTTCTGGACTTTATTACAAAACCCCTGACGCGATTAATATTGAAATCAATCTATGATAAGTATTTTGGCACAAATGGCAAGTAGGGAAACCGCTCAACTTTTGACTTTTAACATAGCGCTTTTTAATCAAGGTGATAAAATCAGGAATGAATAAAGCAGCTTCCCAAAAACTAAAAAAAGCTCCGAAATGGAGCTTTTTTCATTTGATGCTATTGCTTCAGGATTAGTTCCTGTCGATGCAATTGAGATCGGTAAATGCTTCTTTAACTCGGAGAACCAGTGATTTCTGTGCTTCGTTGAGCCATTTGCGCGGATCGTAGTATTTTTTGTTAGGTTTATCATCGCCTTCGGGATTTCCGATCTGACTTTGCAAATAACCTTCATTTTTCTTGTAGAAATCCATAATACCTTTCCATGTAGCCCACTGGGTATCGGTGTCGATGTTCATTTTAATAACACCATACGAAATGGCTTCGCGGATTTCTTCCTGTGTAGAGCCCGATCCGCCATGGAAAACGAAATTCAGAGGCTGAGCAGCGGTATTGAACTTTTTCTCCACATATTTCTGCGAATTGTTGAGAATAACAGGCTGTAGTTTTACGTTTCCGGGTTTGTAAACGCCGTGAACATTACCAAACGAAGCAGCAATAGTAAATTTGTCGCTGATTTTCATCAGTTCTTCGTAAGCATAAGCCACATCCTCGGGCTGTGTGTAAAGTTTTGAACTATCAACGCCTGAATTATCAACGCCATCTTCTTCGCCACCTGTAACACCGAGTTCAATTTCGAGGGTCATACCCATTTTACTCATGCGGGTGAGGTATTTCTTACATATTTCGAGGTTCTCCTGCAGCGATTCTTCCGAAAGATCGAGCATATGCGAACTGAAAAGCGGTTTGCCTGTTTCGGCAAAATGTTTTTCGCCGGCGGTTAAAAGACCGTCGATCCAGGGCAGTAATTTTTTAGCAGCATGGTCGGTATGAACAATTACCGGAACGCCATACATTTCAGCCATTGCATGAATATGTTTAGCTCCTGAAACAGCTCCTGCAATAGCAGCTTTTTCGCCATCGTTGCTAAGGAATTTACCGGCATAAAAATGCGCGCCGCCATTCGAAAACTGGATAATAACAGGCGAATTCACTTCTTTAGCTGCCTGTAATACTGCGTTAACCGAATCAGTTCCTACTACGTTAACCGCAGGAAGAGCGAAATGATTTTGCTTGGCAATACGAAAAATTTCCTGAACGCCATCACCGGTAACTACACCAGGGGCAACTTTTTGTAACACTTTATCTGACATATTGTTATGAATTAATGTGATCTGATTTTATAATTATGCAAAGATAAGGTTTTTTTGCAGAAAGGTGTTTTATGTCAAATCTAATAATTATCAGCATATTCCATGACGGTGTAATACGATTATAATGCAGCAATTATTTTAAGCAGCTCGTCTTTGGTTTTGCCAAGTTTCAGTTGAAGTTTAGCAAGCATTGCATCTTTTTTGTCTTCTTCAATCAAAAGGTCGTTATCCGTGAGAGATCCAAATTTTATTTTTAGTTTTTCTTTT
>Ga0075012_10004689_pt1 | contig 12658 bp, 14 predicted proteins | sample All_14_2_FD_71474 | JGI IMG/M metagenome (GOLD analysis project Ga0075012, IMG submission 71474) | Freshwater microbial communities in response to fracking from Pennsylvania, USA - Allegheny Zone_MetaG_DW_15 | ecosystem: Environmental > Aquatic > Deep subsurface > Groundwater > Drilled...
TCCCTGGCCGCGATGACCGGGCGCTTCGGCGTCGGTTCCCACGGGCGGTCATAGAGCGGGGATTGGTCGGTGAGGGGGCCGACCGGAATGTCGCCCACCACTTCGCCCTTGTGACGCAGCACCAGGTGACCGGTATCGGTCACCTTGCCGATCACGGCAAAGGCGAGACCCCATTTCTCGAAGATCGCGCGGGCGTCGTTTTCCCGCCCGGGCTTCAGGATCATCAGCATGCGCTCCTGGCTTTCCGAGAGCATCATCTCGTAGGCCGTCATGCCGATTTCGCGCTGGGGCACGTCATCCATGATCAATTCGATGCCGACCCCGCCCTTCGACGCCATTTCGACGGAAGAGGAGGTGAGACCGGCAGCGCCCATATCCTGGATGGCGACGATGGCATCGCCCGCCATCAATTCGAGACAGGCTTCAAGCAGCAGCTTTTCGACGAAGGGATCGCCGACCTGCACGGTCGGGCGCTTTTCTTCCGACTTCTCGTCGAATTCGGCAGAAGCCATGGTGGCGCCATGGATGCCGTCGCGGCCGGTCTTGGAGCCGACATAGACGACCGGATTGCCGATGCCGGCAGCGGCCGAATAGAAGATCTTGTCCTGCTGGGCGATGCCGACCGTCATGGCATTGACGAGGATGTTGCCGTCATAGGCCTTGTGGAAGGTGCATTCGCCGCCGACATTCGGGATGCCCATGCAATTGCCGTAGCCGCCGATGCCGGCGACCACGCCCGAGACCAGATGGCGGGTCTTCGGGTGCTCGGGCGAGCCGAAACGCAGGGGGTCGAGAATGGCGATGGGCCGTGCGCCCATGGTAAAGACATCGCGCAGGATGCCGCCGACGCCCGTCGCCGCGCCCTGATAGGGCTCGATATAGGACGGGTGGTTGTGGCTTTCCATCTTGAAGACGGCGGCGAGGCCGTCGCCGATGTCGATGACGCCGGCATTCTCGCCCGGGCCGCAGATCACCTGCGGGCCGGTGGTCGGCAGTTTCTTCAGGTGCAGCCGCGACGACTTGTAGGAGCAATGCTCCGACCACATGACCGAGAAGATGCCAAGCTCGGTCAGGTTGGGCTCGCGGCCCATGATGTCGAGGACGCGCTGATATTCGTCCGGCGAGAGGCCGTGTTCGGCGACGATTTCGGGCGTGATCTTGGTCATTACGCGAGCGCCTTGGCGAGACTGTCGAACAGGATGGCGCCGTCGGTGCCGCCGACGACCGCTTCCGTCATATTCTCCGGGTGCGGCATCATGCCGAGCACATTGCGGCGCTCGTTGAAGACACCGGCGATATTGCGCGATGCGCCATTGGGCGAGGCAGCGGCCGTGACATTGCCCGCCTCGTCGCAATAGCGGAAGGCCACCTGGCCCTCGCCTTCGAGACGGTTCAGGGTCTCGTCGTCGGCAAAGAAATTGCCTTCGGCATGGGCCACGGGCACGCGGATCACCTGGCCCGGCTGATAGCCGGCGGTGAAGGCGGTGTTGGTCGCCTCGACCTTCAGGTGGACATCGCGGCAGACGAAGCGGAGCGAGGCATTGCGCATCAGCACGCCCGGCACCAGTTGCGCTTCGGCCAGGATCTGGAAGCCGTTGCAGACGCCGATGACATAGCCGCCGCGCGCCGCATGGTCCTTCACCGCGCGCATGACCGGCGACAGCGAGGCCATGGCGCCGCAGCGCAGATAATCGCCATAGGAGAAGCCGCCGGGCAGGACCACGAGGTCGGTGCCCGCCGGCAGGTCGGTGTCACCATGCCAGACATAGGCCGGCTTGGTGTAGGACGCCCGTTCGAGGGCAAGCGCGATGTCGCGCTCGCGGTTCGAGCCGGGGAAGACGACAACGGCCGCCTTCATGGTCACACCAGCTCGATGGAGAAATTCTCGATCACGGTATTGGCGAGCAGCTTTTCGCACATCGCCTTGACCTGCTCACGCGCCTTCTCGGCATCGGTCTCGGCCAGATCGAGTTCGAGATATTTGCCCTGGCGGACATCGTTCACGCCCTCGAAGCCGAGGGAGCCGAGAGCACCGGCAATCGCCTTGCCCTGGGGATCGAGAACACCGTATTTCAGGGTGACGTGGACGCGCGCCTTCACGGGATCACCTTAATCTTTAGCAGTCGTCGGATAGGAAATGCCCCCGGTTTTGGGCCGGGGGCAGGGGGTATGCTTACTGCATCACCTCGGGGCCCTTCATGTCCCTGGGGCCGCCTTCCGGCAGGATCCCGAGACGGCGGGCCACTTCCTGATAAGCCTCGGCCGTGCCGCCCAGGTCGCGACGGAAGCGGTCCTTGTCCAGCTTCTCGTTGGTGCGAATGTCCCAGAGACGGCAATTGTCGGGGCTGATCTCGTCGGCGAGGATGATGCGCATCTCGTCGTTCTGCCACAGGCGGCCGAATTCCATCTTGAAGTCGACCAGACGGATGCCGACGCCGAGGAAGAGGCCGACCAGGAAGTCGTTGACGCGCAGCGCCAGCGCCAGAATATCGTCGATGTCCTGGGGCGAGGCCCAGCCGAAGGCGGTGATATGCTCTTCGGTCACCATCGGGTCGTTCAGCTCGTCGGCCTTGTAGAAGAATTCGACGATCGAACGGGGCAGTTGGGTGCCCTCGGGAATGCCCAGCCGGGACGAGAGCGAACCGGCCGCCACATTGCGCACCACCACTTCAAGGGGGATGATCTCCACTTCCTTGATCAGCTGTTCGCGCATGTTCAGCCGGCGGATGAAGTGCGTGGGCACCCCGATCTCGTTCAGCAGGGTCATGATATATTCGGAGATGCGGTTGTTGATCACACCCTTGCCGGTGACCGTGCCCTTCTTCTGATTGTTGAAGGCGGTCGCATCATCCTTGAAATATTGCACCAGGGTGCCCGGCTCCGGACCCTCGTAAAGGATCTTGGCCTTGCCCTCGTAGATCTGCTTGCGGCGGCTCATGAGCTGTATGGTCCTCTGGCGGCAAAGGCCTGCCAGTCGAAAAACGAAGCCGGCGCGGTCAAGCCCCCGGGGGGCTCCGCGCGAAGCCGGACCATACAGGACGTTGCCCGCATAAACAATGCGGCGATCTTATCGATTTCTGCAGGACAAGGCCCCTTGCCAAGCAGAGGTCCAATCCCCTTATATCCGCGCAAAGCCCGTGTTCAGCAGAGGATCGCAGCCATGTCGATGAACGATCGCGAAAAGGCGTTTGAAACGAAATTCGCCCACGACGAGGAAAAGCGTTTCCGCGCCACCGCGCGCCGGAACAAGCTTCTCGGCTATTGGGCCGCGGAAAAGCTGGGCCTTTCGGGCGATGCCGCCGAAGCCTATGCCAAGGAAGTCGTGGTTGCCGATTTCGTCGAAGCGGGCGACGAGGACGTGATCCGCAAGGTGCTGGCGGATTTCCAGGCCAAGGGCCTCGACCTGACCGACCGCCATATCCGCCTCGAAATCGAATCGCTGAACAATAAGGTCCTCGCCGAAATCGAATGAGCGGCTTTGCCCTGGGGCCGGAGGCGCCCGATCAGCCCGATGTCGTCGCGCTGATTCGGGCCCTTGACGCTTTCCACAGCGATCTCTACCCGGCCGAGAGCAATCACTTCCTCGACCTCGAGGCGATGAAGGCGCCCAGCGTCTCCTTCATCGTCGCCAGGCGCGATGGCCGTGCGGTCGGCTGCGGCGCCTTGCTGCGCGATGTGCGTGGCTTTGCCGAAATCAAGCGCATGTATGTCCTGCCGGAGACCCGGGGCCATGGCCTCGGCCGGAAACTGCTGGACCACCTGATCAGCCTTGCCGACGCCGAGGGTATCCGCACCCTCCGCCTCGAAACCGGCATCCACAACCGCGAGGCCCTGGGCCTTTACCGCGCCCTCGGCTTCATCGAGCGCGGCCCATTCGGCGACTATGCCGAAGACCCCAACAGTATCTTCATGGAACGGCGGCGCTGACGCTTCCCCTCCCGTCCTGATGGACGAGGACAGGCGGGCGACAGCACGGCATGATCGCCGTAACCAATCGGGGAGGGGGCATGTCGCTGGAACCATTGCTGAACGCAACGCTGGCGGTTCAGATTCACGCCTTTGGCGCGCTGCTGGCTTTCGGGATCGGGATCGGGATCCTGTTCGGACCGAAAGGCACCGTGCCGCACCGCTTCATGGGCTGGCTCTGGGTGCTGATCATGGCCGGGGTGGCGATCAGCGCCTTCTGGGTGCATGAACTGCGGCTGATCGGGCCGTTCAGCCCGATCCACCTTCTGTCCATCCTGACCCTCGTCGGCCTGCCCAAACTCGTGCTGGCGGCGCGCCGTCACGATATCCGGGCACACCGGCGGATGGTCTATATCCTGTTCTTCGGCGCGTTGGTTGTCGCCGGTGCCTTCACCTTCCTGCCCGGCCGCATCATGAATGCGGTGGTGACAGGCGGCTAGGCCGCGAAGCCTTAGCGGCTGCGCGGGTCTTCGTCGGCGAAGACCACAACGCCGGTGACACCGCCGGCGCCGCCGCTATAGGCAGCCTGCAACAGGCGGAGTTCGCGCTTCGGCTGCTTGACCGCAGGCGCGGTCGCGATGACGGCGGCCTCGACGGTTTCGGTGGCGGGACGGGCGGCGGCGAGGGGGCTCATGGTTTCGCTCTGAGGTTGGCTGACGATATCGTCACAACAACAATGCGCCAGACCGCCGTTTGGATCCGTGACCTTCATCACATTGTCATGGAATGCGGTACTGTTGCGGGCGTGCAACAGGTGGCATGCGCCGCCCGCAGGGGCCTACGCCGCCGCACCCTCTTTTCCGAGCATGGGACTCGGATATTCTCGCCCGATCATGACGGCGACCAGATCCCCGGGCTTCGGCCTTTATCTCGCGATGGCGGCGGCCTGTGGCGTTGCCGTCGCCAATCTCTATTACAACCAGCCTCTCCTGGCGTTGATGGCCGGGGAATTGGGCACCTCGCATCAGACCATCGGCCTGGTGCCGACTGCGACCCAGGTCGGCTATGCCCTGGGGTTGGCGCTGCTGGTGCCGCTGGGCGACATGTTCGACCGGCGCCGGCTGATCCTGGTGCAATCGGGGGCGCTGATGGCGGCCCTGGCCCTGATGGCGGTGGCGCCCGGCTTTGCCTTCGTGCTGGCGGCTTCGGTCGCCATCGGCGTGACCGCCACCATTGCCCAGCAGATCATTCCCTTTGCCGCGGCCATGGCCGACGAGCGCAGCCGGGGCCAGGTGGTCGGCATCGTGATGAGCGGGCTGCTGGCGGGTATCCTGCTGGCGCGCACGGTTTCGGGCTTCGTTGGCGAATATTTCGGCTGGCGGGCCGCCTATATCCTCGGGGTGGCGCTGACCCTCGCCATCGCCCTGGTCATGGCAAAGGTCCTGCCGAAAAGCCCGCCGGGCGGCACCCGTCCTCATTACCTGCAATTGCTGGCCTCCATCGGCGCGGTCATGCGGCGCCATCCCCTGGTGGTGAAAGCCTCCCTGGTGCAGGCCACCCAGTTCTGGGCCTTCTCAGCGTTCTGGTCGACCTTGGCGATCTATCTGGAGACCCCGGCCTTCGGCTTTGGCGCCGATATCGCCGGGCTGTTCGGCGTGCTGGCCCTGGTCGGGGTTTTTGCCGCGCCGGTTTCCGGCCGGCTGGCGGATCGCTATGGCGCGGGGGCGGTGATCACCGTCGGCCTTGCCTCGGTCGGTCTCGCCTTCCTCGATTTCGCCTTTGTGCCCGGGGTGACCGGGCTGGTGATCGGTGTCGTGCTGTTCGATTTCGGCGTGCAATTGTCCATGGTCGCCCATCAGGCACGGATCTTCGCCCTGGAACCGGCGGCGCGCAGCCGGATCAATACGGTGTTCATGACCACCCTGTTCACCTCGGGCGCCATTTCCTCGGCGGTGGCGACCGTGACCTATGCCACCGGGGGCTGGCTGGCGCTCTGCCTTGGCTGTGTCGCCATGACCGCTATCGGTCTGGCGATCCATCTGTTGTGGCACCCGCGGTCCTGATCCGCTCCACCACCCGGCGGAAGGCTTCGAGGGCCGGCAGGCGGTGGCTGGATCGGGCCAGGAAGGCAAAGGGCACCTCGGGGCAGCCGGCCAGCCGCCGGCTCGCCCGGCCGGCCACCGGGCCGGTCTCCGGCAGGACCAGGCGGGTGACGATTTCCGCCTCGCCGCCCAGGGCCGTTTCCATCGGCCGGTCGAAGAAGGCGGGATCGGCGATCAATTGCGCGCCGGCTGCCGCCAGCGGCCCGAATACCCGGTCGAACAGATCCGGGTAGAGGCCCCGGGGAAAGACCCCGATCCGCCGCCCGGCAAGCCTGGCGGCGGCAAGCGGCCCATCCGCCGCCGCCAGGGGATCGTCGACCGGCACCAGAAGTTCCAGCACCAGCGCCCCAAGGGCGTGACTGACCATTCCCGTCGGCTCGAACCAGCCAATGCCGAACATGCCGTCAAGCCCGCCGGTCAGCACCCGGTCGAGCAGGACCGGGGTCCAGCCGACATCGACTTCCAGCGCGACTTCCGGATGCGCGGCAATAAAGCCCGAGACGATTTTCGTCCGGATCGGGATGCGGGTCGAATAGGGTGGGGCGCCGATGCGCAGGCGGCCCCCGGCTTCCCGCGCGAGCACCCGGGCGACGTGGTCCGCCGCCTCCACCGCCGCCGCAATCGGCCGGGCGACGGCGAGAAAAGCCGTGCCCTTGTCGGTCAATTCGATGCGCCGGGTGCTGCGCTCGAACAAGGCGAACCCCAATTGCGCCTCGAGGCTGCGGATCCGTTGCGACAGCCAGGGCTGGGCAATGCCCAGGCGGTCAGCCGCCCTGGTGAAAGACAGACATTCCGCCACGACGACGAAATGCAGCGCGGCTTTGATATCGAAGGCCATGACCTCACGATATAGACGGTTTTCGTCTTTATCGACAGGATTCCGTCTTGGACAGCGCGGCCCGGCCGGCGCCACACTCCAAAAAAACAGGCAAGCGGAGGACAGGGGCTTGAGCACCGGCGCACCACGGCTTCTTCAGGGCATCAGGATCATCGACCTGACGTCCATCGTCTTCGGCCCCTATTGCACCCAGACCCTGGCCGACATGGGCGCCGATGTGATCAAGGTGGAGCCGCCGGCCGGCGATCTGTTCCGCCTGGCCGGAAGGCCGCCGAAGACGCCTTTCATGGGCGCCTGCCACATGACCCTGAACCGGGGCAAGCGCTCCATCACCCTCGATCTGAAGGATGCGGCGGATGCCGCCACCATGCGCGAATTGATCGCGACGGCGGATGTCTTCATCCACAATGTACGCGGCAAGGCGATCGAGCGCCTCGGCTTCGGCCATGAGGCCCTGAAGGCGGTGAAGCCGGACCTGATCTATGTCCATTGTGTCGGCTTCGGCTCGGACGGGCCCTATGCCGACCTTCAGGCCTATGACGATGTGATCCAGGCGGCAACCGGCACCGCCAGCCTCTTGTCGCGAGTCGATGGCGATCCCCGCCCGCGTTTCCTGCCCTCGCTGATCGCGGATAAGGTGGCGGGGCTTTACGGGGCCTATGCCGTGCTGGCCGCCGTCATCCACAAATTGCGGACGGGCGAGGGGCAGGCGGTCGAAGTGCCGATGTTCGAAGCCTTCACCCAGTTCATGCTGGAGGAACATCTCTTTGGCGCCGTGTTCGAGCCGGAGACCAGCCCTGTCGGCTATCCCCGCCAGATCGACCCGGACCGCCAGCCCTTCCCGACCAGGGACGGCCATATCGCCATCGTGCCCTATACGGAGGCTACCGTCGCTGTGGTGCTGGAATTGGTCGGGCGGGCGGATCTCCTGGCCGATCCCCGCCTGAATAACCCGCTCGGCCGGATGCAGAATGTTTCCGTCGCCTATGCCGCGCTCCGCGACGCGACGCCGGCGAAAACCACGGCGGAATGGTTGGCGATCTTCCATGGCCAAGGCATTCCCGCCATGGCCGTGCGCGATCTCGCGGATATCAAGGAGGATCCGCATCTCCAGGCGGTGGATTTCTTCCGGCGCCGCGAGCATCCGACGGAAGGGACTTATGTCCAGATGCGCCCACCGGTAAAATTCAGCGCCGTGCCGGAGCCTGACATCGGTCATGCCCCGGGCCTCGGGCAGCACGGCGACGATATCCGGGCGGAACTTGCCGCCCGGCGGGATCGCCGCCGTGCCTGATCCTGCCCGGCTTACTTCGGCAGCAGGACGGTATCGATCACATGGATGACGCCGTTCTTCTGGTTGACGTCGGCGATGGTGACCGTGGCCTTGCCGCCATTGGCGTCGGTGATCACCACCTTGCCGCCCTCTTCGCTGGCGGTGATTTCGCCGCCGGCAACGGTCTTGAGCACGGCCTTGCCGCCGCCGGCCTTGATCTTGGCGACGAGATCGGCGGCCGAGATCTTGCCCGCCACCACGTGATAGGTGAGCACACCGGTCAGTGCGGCCTTGCTCTCGGGCTTCAGCAGCGTATCGACCGTGCCGGCCGGCAGCTTGTCGAAAGCGCCATTGGTCGGGGCGAAGACGGTGAAGGGGCCCGGACCGGACAGGGTTTCCACCAGGCCGGCCGCCTTGACCGCCGCGACCAGGGTGGTGTGATCCTTCGAGTTCACCGCATTCTCGATGATATTCTTCGAGGGATACATGGGCGCACCGCCCACTTCGACCGTCGCCTCGGCGAAGGCAGGGGTCAGGGCGGCGAAGCTGGTCGCGCCAAGGCCAACCGCAGCGGCAAGGGCGACAATACGCAGGCTTTTCATGATGAACTCCCGTTCTTCCTCGACTGAAAAAATATTCGTCGCCTGGCACCTTTGAATTTCCCGGCGCCATTTGTTCGACAATAGCCTTTACGTAGGGGCGGGAACGGTGGATCTGCGAAATTTCTCTTGTCCCGGGCAGGTTCCCGAGAAATGGGATTGAAAGAAATCCGTCGATCCCATAATAAAATCGCCATAATTTGGCCCAAATCGAACATTGGCAGGGCCAGCCAGCAAGGGGAGAGCAAGCGGTGAAACTCTATCATTGCGCCGGGGCGCGCTCGTTCAGGCCGCTTTGGGCACTGGAGGAAATGGGGCTCGACTACGAGCTGGAGACTATGCCCTTTCCCCCGCGTTTCGGCCGCGAGGGCTATCTGGACATCAATCCGCTCGGCACGGTGCCGGCCTTCACCGATGGCGGGCTGCTGATGACCGAGTCATCGGCGATCTGCCATTATCTCGGCACGAAATACGGGCCGACCGATCTGGTGGTCGGGGTGGCGGAGGCGGACTATGGCCGCTACCTGAATTTCCTCCATATGTCGGATGCGACCCTGACCTTCCCGCAGACCATCCACCTTCGCTATACGGTGCTGGAGCCGGAGGAGCGGCGCCTGCCCCAGGCGGCGGCCGATTACGCCCAATGGTTCGCGTCCCGCCTGCGCGGGGCCATGAAGCTGATGGGGCCAGACTTCGCCTGCGCCGGCCGCTTCACCATGGCCGATATCGCGGTCGGTTACGCCATCCTGCTGGCCAATGCCATTGGCCTGGGCGGTGCCGTGCCGCCTGCGGCCCAGGACTATTTCGCCCGGCTGTCGGCCCGCGACGCTTTCAAGCGGGCCCAGGCGAAGGAAGCCGGCCAATGAGCGATGCCGCCGATTACATTCCCGTCATTGTCGGCATCGGCGAGATTGCCGACCGGCCGGCCGATCCCGCCGAGGGGCTTGAACCCCTGGCATTGATGGCGGAAGCCCTCTCGCGGGCGGCGGCGGATGCCGGCGCAGCCATGCTGCCGGCCATCGACAGTCTCGATATCGTCAATCAGGTGTCCTGGCCTTATGCCGATCCGGCAGGGCAATTGGCGGGGCGGATCGGGGCGAGCCCGGCCCGGGCCGTCTATGGCCCGGTCGGCGGGGAAAGCCCGATCCGCTACATCCATGAGGCTGCCCTCCGCATCCAGCGGGGCGAGTCCCGGATCGCGGCCATCTGCGGGGCGGAATCGACCAGCACCCTGGCCAAGGCGGCCAAGGCCGGCCTCACCCCGGACTGGACGCCGAAGCCGACCCAGTTCGAGCGGCCCCTGCGCGGGCGGGATATCGTGCATCCGGCCTGTGCCCGGCTGGGCGTCGATCAGCCGATCACCATCTATCCCTTTTACGACAATGCCGCCGCCCATCACTGGGGCCAGACCCCGGCGGAGGCACTGGCGGAATCCGGCATTCTCTGGTCCCGCTATGCGGCTGCGACGGCGGGCAATCCCCATGTCTGGCTGACCGGGCCCTTCACCCCGGCGGAAATCACCACGCCCAGCCCGGCCAACCGGCTGATCGCCTATCCCTACACCAAGATGATGGTGGCCAATCCCATGGTGAACCAGGGCGCGGCCCTGCTGATCGCCAGCCTGGCAGCGGCGCGGGCGGCGGGCGTGCCGGAACACCGGATGGTCCATATTCTGGGCGGGGCGGCCGCGAACGAGCCACGCGACTACCTGCAACGTGACCATTATCACGGTTCCCACGCCCAGGATGCAGTGCTGGAGGCGGTGGGGGCACTTGCCGGCGACGAGGGGTTCCGGGCGCTTGAACTCTATAGCTGTTTCCCCTGCGTGCCGAAAATGGCCCGTCGCACCCTCGGCCTCGGTCCCGATGTTCAGCCGACGGTGACCGGCGGCCTGACCTTCTTCGGGGCACCGCTCAACAACTATATGACCCATGCCGCCTGCGCCATGGTGCGCCGCCTGCGTGAGGGCGGGGGCCAGGGCATGCTCTATGGCCAGGGCGAATTCGTCACCAAGCATCACGCATTGGTGCTGGGCGATGCCCCGTCGCCGCTCGCCCCGGATTACAGCGTCCAGGCGCTGGCCGATGGCAGGCGCGGCCCGGTGCCCGCCTTCGCCGAGCCGGCGGGCGGCGCGGCAACGCTTGAAACCTTCACCGTCATCTATGGCCGGGAAGGGGAGGTCGGCCACGGCGTCGTCATCCTGCGCCTGGAGGATGGCAGCCGCGCGCTCGCCCGTGTCCCGGCCGAGGATCGGGACGGCATTGCCCTGCTCACGGCGCAGGATGCCTTTCCCATCGGCCGGGCCGGCCGGCTGGTGCAGGCGGCGGATGGCGTCGCGGTGTGGCAGGCCGCCTGATCAGCGCCGGCGTGTCCGGCTCTGCCCGGTCGTCCGGCGGCCGGGCAGGCCGTCGAGCACTGCCTGTTTTTCGCCCGCATCCATGAAACTCCAGGCGCCGATTTCCTCGACCGTGCGCAGGCAGCCGATGCACAGCCGGCTGACAGGGTCGAGCTTGCACACCTTGGTGCAGGGCGAGGGGGGATCGTTCAGGGGGGCGGAGGATTTGCGGACCATGATCATCCGCTTCTATCAGCAAAGGCGCAAAATGCCGATTCCCGTGTGCCGATCAGGCGATCGGGCCAGCCTTGCACCGGCTGACGCAGCGTCAAGCGAAGCGCGCTTGATTGGCCGCTTTCCGCCGTTATCATTGACGCCCTGAATAGCCGGACCATAACCCTGAAACAGGGCAACAACGGCAAACGGGTGAGGAGAGTAACATGGATCTTTCGTTCAGCGCGGAAGACCTGGCGTTCCAGCGCGAGGTCAGGGCATTCATCGCCGAGAATTACCCGGCGGACATCAAGGCGCATTTCGATGCCGGCTTCGAGCCCCGCAAGGAAGACTTCGTGCGCTGGCAGAAGATCCTCTACGAAAAGGGCTGGGTCGCGCCGGCCTGGCCGAAGCAATATGGCGGCACCGGCTGGACGGCCACCCAGCGCTACATCTTCCAGGAAGAACTGGGCGCCGCCAATACGCCGGGGATCATTCCCTTCGGCCTCTCCATGGTCGGGCCGGTGATCTATACGTTCGGCAGCGAGGAACAGAAGAAGCGCTTCCTGCCGGGCATTCTCTCGTCCGATGTCTGGTGGTGCCAGGGCTATTCCGAGCCGGGCTCGGGCTCCGACCTCGCCTCGCTGAAGACCAAGGCGGTGCGCCAGGGCGACAAATATATCGTCAATGGTTCCAAGACCTGGACCACCATGGCCCAATGGGCCGACTGGATCTTCTGCCTGGTGCGCACCGACAGTTCGGTGAAGCAGCAGGAAGGCATTTCCTTCCTGCTCTTCGACATGAAGTCGCCGGGCGTCACGGTGCGCCCGATCATCACCATGGACGGCGGCCATGAAGTGAATGAATGCTTCTTCGACAATGTCGAAGTGCCGGCGGAGAACCTGATCGGCGAGGAAGGCCAGGGCTGGACCTATGCCAAATTCCTCCTCGGGCACGAGCGTTCGGGCATCGCTGCCGTGGCGCGCTCCAAGCGCGGCATCAACAAGCTGAAGCAGATCGCCAATACGGAACTCTCGGACGGCCGCCCCCTGATCGAGGACCCGGACTATCGCCGCAAGCTGGCGGAGCTGGAAATCGACCTGACCGCGCTTGAATTCACCGAATTGCGCACGCTCGCCCGCGAAAGCCAGGGCAAGGGCCCGGGCCCCGAATCCTCGATCCTCAAGATCAAGGGCACGGAAATCCAGCAGGCGATCACCGAACTCGCGGTCGAGGCGGCGGGCTATTACGGCTTTGCCTTCAACCATCGGGCCATGAATGGCGCGAATGAGCCGATCGTCGGCCCGGCGGCCACGGCCTTTGCCGCGCCAAGCTATTTCAACATGCGCAAGACCTCCATCTACGGCGGGTCGAACGAAATTCAGAAGAACA
>Ga0075012_10004692_pt1 | contig 12651 bp, 5 predicted proteins | sample All_14_2_FD_71474 | JGI IMG/M metagenome (GOLD analysis project Ga0075012, IMG submission 71474) | Freshwater microbial communities in response to fracking from Pennsylvania, USA - Allegheny Zone_MetaG_DW_15 | ecosystem: Environmental > Aquatic > Deep subsurface > Groundwater > Drilled...
CCGTGCGCCGTGTAGAGGAACACCTTGGCGACGTTTTGCGCCAGGAGACTGACCGTATAGCGGCAATTTTTCTCCGCCTGATTCGCGAGACCTTCTTCCTGTTGCCAGGGAATGGTTCGCTTGTAGAGGCCTGTCATGCGGCATCCGACGCCTGAGGATCCTGTGCTGCCGCCTTGTCCTTCACTCATGTAGATCGGTTTACTCCTCGCGTTCGGAACCTTGTCGAGAAGTGCCCCGACAGCGTCCCGATACGCCAGCTCCACGCTGTCGTCGGGGAGGCAGTTGGCGTTTTTGGTGTAAACGTGAAAGTCGATCATGTCGCAGTTCGTCAGGCCGCCAGCAGCGAAAATATCCGCTGTCCATTGTCGGCCACTCCCGCCACTTGTGGTGTTGAAACCGGAGACCTTGATCGCAGGGTCGATCGCTTTCACGGTTTGATACGCACCGCGGCAGAGTTCGGCGAAATCGCGCGCCGCGTCATCCTTGCCGAAGAATCGCGCGTCCTGCCCCGATTTCCACCAGTTGCCCCAGGGTTCGTTCCAGACGAAGTATTCGTCGATTACGCCCTTGTACCGCGTTACGAACATTTTCACGTAGGCGTTGAAGGCTGCGTTCTCTTTCGGGCGGAGGAATTTCTCGAAGTAACCCATGTGCTTGCACCCCAGATCGCTGTAATGCGAGGCCCACGCGGGCGCGGTTCCCAGCTGCGCGAAAATTTTGATCCGGTTTTTGCGGTAGCGCAGCAGCTCATCGTCCATAAACGTCCATTGCCCTTTCTCTGATTCCAGGTTCCACCAGCCGCAGTACTCCGTACCAGCATCGTGCAGGCGCGCCCAGTTGATGCCGCAGGCCTTCATCATGCGGATGGTCGACTCTGTGGCGATGAAGTGGCAGCCGAAGGCGGAATCTGGCGCGTCTTGATCCCAGAAGATGGGCCGTTCCAGGCGCGTTATCACGGTCTCGTTGTATGGCGAGATGCGCTGGCCATCGCGCTCTACCCATGCCTCAATCCGGAACTGACCAAGCGGCCGTGCGGGAAAAACATTGAATCGCAGCGCGCCTTCAAACAGTTTCTGGCCTGCGGAAATGGGGTGGTCGGGTAATGGCACGCAGGTGCCGTACAGATCCGTCACGCAGCTTTTCAGCACCCCGCCGGCGGCATCGCCGGTCACGCAGAAACGCACCTTGGCGGGTTCATCGACGAATTGGATTCGCGTCTCGGCGATCTCGGAACGTCCTGGAGCGAGCGCCACCTCGCACGTGCGGTCCGCCGACGCAGGCTCCACTGCACCGGCAAAGGCACGCAGAGTGTCTAATCGGAACGTCCCGTTTCCGCTGAACCGTAGGCAGAAGCACCGTGCATCGCCAGGCGGCGTGAACGTCAGCGCCGCTGTTTGCCAGTTGTTCGAAGGGGCTAGCGTCTGGCTGGTCAGGGTTCGGCCTTCGCACAGCACGTCGACGCGGCATGCGCCTTGACCCTGATACGCGAACGCGACGGTGTGCGGCGTGTCCGGCTGATTGGTCTGAAAGGGCTCGGAATACAGCGTGAACCCTTTTTCTGCTGTTGTCTTCAACGAGGGGATTCCTTCCTCACAGGAATGCGCGGCATCTGCCTCGCAGGTGGCCGTGCGGCTGTCGCGGTCGAGGTTCCAGCCGCAGGGAAGACCCAGTGGAAAGCGGCTATTGCGGAAGAAGTTCTTCACCGTTGCGTCCGGGCGCGACATGGTGGCTGCGAGTTCCGCCTTGCCGATGCGCGCCAGCTCTACGCATGCGATATCCGTGTCGCCGATGCCCACGCAGAAATAGACTGCCACTTTGGAATCACAGTGTTCACGCGTTTGGATGATGAAACGCTGTTCCTTCCATTCGTCGGAGGCGGGAACGTCCGCATTGTCGAAGTCACGGTAGGGCGCACTCATCTGGCGCAGGTTGAACTGCACGGCTGCGGCCTGCGGACGCGCCGTCACGACCAGTTCGAACACACCCGGCAGTGCAAGCTCTCCGCTATCGATACAGAACTGCGCAGACGAATCGACTTTGTCCGCGTGGATCCGCAAAAACGTGCGGCCGTTTTCCGTAAGCCGTTCCGTCCGCACCGCGGAGGCGTTCCACGAAGAAAAGTTCTCGTACACCTTCGGCGGCAGAGAGCCTTGAAAACGTCCAACCTTCTCGTGTGAACAAGGCTTTCCCTCCTGTCCGAAATCCACGCGGAACAGTGTTTCCCTCGCATCCGCCAACAGCGTCCATCCCACGCAGAAAAAAACGTGGCATAGCAGCCGGACGATGCGTCCATCAATCAGGATTTTCGAGTGAATCGACATGGTTTTTTTAGTCCCCTTTATGGTTTTGCTTTTCCCGTCACAGAGGGATTCGGAAGAGCCCCTGATACCCAGCTGGAATCAAGACAAAATCATCGCCGATAAAGGGCAGGTCGGGGTTGCCACTTAGTTTGAATCGGCGGATCAATCGCGGCGCTCTCAGGTCCTTGATGTCCAGAACGGTGATATCGCCTTTTACGCGGTCACAGGCCACCAATACGGTTCCTCGTACGGCAGGTTTGCCGTTGAATTCAGAACCATCCGAAAGCCGATAAACCGGAAGTTCTGAGTCGGATGTCCCTGTTCGCTGCGGTTTGTAAACGGAGTAGCCTCCCTTGCGTGTGAGCAGCGCGTACTCACCGCATGCGCAATAACCTCCCGCATTCATATCCGGAAGAAACCCTTTCGGATCTGGCAAATCAACAGGGGCCGCGCCTCCTAGATCAATCATGAATGTGCGGCCTCCGCACCATGTGCCGCAGATGTACCGATCTTCGATATACCCGTTGCACAATTGACGATAATACACCAGCCCTCCCGAGCCACGTTCGATCTTTATCCGTTTGAATGCGTCCAGGCTGGAAACATCGAGAATTTCGTAGGAATTTCCGCCCACATGGACGACGGCGTAGCGATCGTTCGGCGCGACGCGGACTTGCCGGATCGACTGACTCGTTTTGTAAACGCCTGCTTGTTCAAGCTGAACGCCTTTCGCGCGATAGCAGACCAGTCCGTCGGCGCCTTGGGCGACATACAGTTTTTCCCCGCACAATTGGATGTCCATTGCAAATCCTGCGGTGGAGTAGCGATTCAGAAGCGTCAGATTCGTATTCAGAACATGAATGCCCGCTGAGCCGCAGGCTGCATACACGTATCCGTTGGTCGCAACCGCCGCATAGACCTGTCCTTCCGGCTGATAAATGGCTACTGTCTTTACGTCAAGTGGCTCACGCGTCTTGAACGTGTGAAAATGACCGATCGCGGTCAAGGGAACGGTATCCTTCGCAGGCTGGATCGCATGGGCGAGACGGTCACTTTTGTAGAGATGCAGGTCGGTGAAAAGTCCAGTGAAATACAGGTAACCGTCAACCGCCTCCAAGCCACATACGGGACTGTAGCAGACTTTTTCGGGATCGAACGGGAGCGCGACTGGGCGCGTCCCCGAGTGATCCACCGTGGAAAGCGTGCGATAGCCTTTCTCATTCGGGAAACAGGGAATCCGAATCTGCGCCAGCTCCTTAGGTTGTTTGGGATCGGAGACATCCAGAATAAAGACCCCGTTGTGGGTGTGGTAGAGATAGGCGTAGGGGAAGGAAAGCTTCACGCGCCATGTGTCTGGCCATCCGTAGTAATACCGCCAGGCGAACTGCACGCGCGATAATTGTTTTGGCTGCGTGGGATCGGAAACGTCGAATAGATCCATGCCGTTTCCGGTGCCGTAACGCGGATCATCCTGCGCGGTCGTTGCACCTGGCTGATGATGACCGTAGGCGGCATAAAGAATTCCGTTTTCTACGCATAAACCATCCCCTCTGCCGTTGAGCCGCAGTTCCGCAACCGATTTCGGGTCAGCGGGATTCCGGACATCGCAGATCATGATGCGACATTCAGCCCAGGCACCGACATACAGATATCCAGCGTAAACCACGCACGATTGCGCTTCGCCCACCCGGACAACTGAGACGTGACGCAGTTTCGACGGATTGGAGACATCAATGATCTCTACGCCGAACCAGCGCTGGGCCACAAACGCGTAATGACCCTTCACATCAATTCCCGTTGCAAATTCAATCGTGTCATAGTGTGATCGCAACTGCGGCGTTGACGGATCTGAAACATCGACGACGAGTAGCCCGTCTTCCCGCGCGGTGATGTACGCGATGTTTCCGCGGACAACGATTTGACGAAGATTTCCGAGGTTCTCCAGTTTGCCAACCAGCGTGGGATGCGCGGGGTCGGCGATCGAAAGCACAACCAGTGTGTGTTCCTGAAGCAGATAGAGATGTTCGCCTTCACGGGCGACATCCATACCCGGTCCGATCCCTGCATTCGCCGTGGGATGCTGTTCGTTCCCGAACGAAATCGAAATCGTATTCGGTACCTTGCCCGCGATGGCGAGCGAGATTCCGAAAAGACCGATAATGAAAAAGATGGATGTCAATGGACGTTTCATTTCTGTTGCTTTGCGGTATGAAATCAACACCATTTACGGAAGGTGACATGAAGTACGGCTTAGTGAGGAACTTTTGCAACGTAAATATAATCGATGCGGAACGTTCCTGTGTTGGTCGTACCGTCGGTGAGCTCCAGACGCAGCTGCTTGAGTCGTTTCTGATGGATCATTTCAGGTGGAATGGAGACAACGTAGCGATTGGGCTGCGTTGATAAGGGCTGGATATCGATTGCCGCGCGTGGACAGCGCTCCCAGTCTTTTTCCAGCGCTGTTGTCCAACGCAGAAAAACCTTTTTCGCCGGAGTATGGTTTTGGAAGCAAAGCACGATTTGGTTGAATGTTTTGAAGTCAATGTTGAGATCATCGGCGGAGAGCAGAAACGCGTTGGTCGTATTTTCAATCGCAACAATATAGTGACCTCCACCCACCATGTTGACGGGACGCGAGACGCATCCCCGGTTTTTGATGGGGCTCTTCCACTCCTTATCCTGCGTTCCGAGGTTGTACTCGCTCCATCCCATCTTGTTGAGCGGTTGGCTGAAATCATAGGTGCTGACGACTTCGGTGTTTGGCGCGAGCACGTGAACCGTCGTCATGCTTGACCGCCAGAGGTGGCCATCGTCCGCAACCAGTCTCAGAAGGTAATCCCCGGGACGTTCGAACGTTGCCTTTGTCTCTGCCTGATCTGGTGATGCAAACGTAACGTCACCGGCACGATCGAGAACCTCCCAGCAGATCTTCACCTTCTCCTTTGTCCGTCGGTCGTCATTGACTAAGCCCCGCAAAATCAATGACGGCTGGTCGATCCACTGTTCCGGGCCTGCATCAACCTCTGGCGGATTGTTGAGCGGCATGCCGCGATCGAGCTCGGCTGCAGTCTGAAAGGCTTGATTGCTGCACACGGTCCATTGGGTGAGGGTCGGCGCTTCGTTGGTGAAGAAAACGACGCCTGGGTTGAGGACGTACCCGTTCTGGTGGATAATCCCTGAACTGCAACAGACATTGGGATCCGGTGAACGTCCCCAGATGAAAATCTCCGCAGGGCCAAGCTTGTTCGCAACATTGTTCTGAATAAACCGCGAGCGGGTGATCTCGACATTGCGCGGTTGAGGCGATTGCAGTCCGAGCACTTCAATTGCTGCGCCAGCGTTGTTTCGGAACGTGCATTGATCCACGACGCAGCCCTCACCGCGCGCCTCAAAATCGATTCCGCCTGAGTCGTGCGAACCTGAATCAGCCATGTTGAGGAAGTGGCAGTTCCGTATGCTGAGGCCCACGGGCTCCACCAGCATAATACCCATGGTCCCTGCATAGGCATGCCACCCGGAGGCATCAAAGATACAGTTTTGCAGGTAGGAACGGTAAATGCCGGTGATCGCTGGATGCGGAGAGGTGTTGTGGACATAGTTGTCGTGACAGAAGATACGGTCCAGGACCACGTTCTCGCCACCGATGAGAAAGCCCCACGAACACTGAAACATTTCGCAGTTACGGATCACCACGTCGCGCACATTGCCCTGATTGAGGTAGATCCCTGCTGAACTGTGTCCTCCTCCAGGGGCACCCAGACGATCGGTCCATTCGGGGATGCCGTGTGCATTGAAGCGATACAGCCCTTCGATATGGTGGGCAATGATATCTTCGATCAGGATCTCTTGCCGAGCCCCGTTGCCGGAAAAAATACATTCAATACCTTTTCCCGCATAGCAGACAACGACGCTGCTGAGATGAAAATAGGCTGGCGAGCGGATCTGCATGCAGCGATCCGCGATGTCGCCATCGCGGCGAATGATCGGACGTGGCCCCTCGCCATAGGCACCGATGCGGATCCAGGCGTTTGAGACGCCTTGCGCTTCGACGATCAGCTCTTGGTTGAAGACGCTTCCTCTGCGCAAGAGCAGGGCGTCGCCCGGTTGCAAGGCACGGTTGTTGATCGGTGCAAAATCATGCCAGGCCTCTGTTTCCGATTGACCCGAGTGTGCATTATCGCCGTGTTGGCTATCGATGTAGTAGGTGACTCCCGGCTCTGAGCGTGGCGGTTGCCAGAAGGGACGCGTTCGCTCATTTTCCTCGGTGTCAAAGAACGCCAGCGTATGGTGGTGCCGCGTGGGAATACACGTTTCAGGTTGAACCTGAATGTCGGCGTGAACGGTTTGCGAGCGTGGCGATACAACATTCCATTCGAGGATGTGTTGACTGCCGGCGGCTAAGTTGGTCAACGTATGGACACGCGGTGTTTGCACCGTGAGCGCATCGCGTGGAAATTCGAGTGTGACGGTTCCGCTCGCTGGAGATTGCCCGGGGTTTGACACAATGGCACGAAGACATTCCGTACGTCCTGCTTGCAGCAAGGTGCTCTGCGTAGTTGAAGAGAGCAATGCCAGTTGCGGTAATTTTGGATTTTCGATCCGCAGGTTGTCGAGAAGTCCGTTGAAGCGTCCAATGCTGAGCGGTGCATCACCGGGCAGCGGTTTCCCTGTACGCATCACCGTGTTTCGCATTCCGTTGACATCCAGAATCGCTTCGGTTCCATTCCACTGCGCCGAGATGCGGTACCAGACGCCGGTCTGGATCGCAAAATCGGTTTGAACCCGTGGCTCCCAGCCGTTGAGGGAAACAAAAAAAGAGAGTCGGTTACCCTCTTTTTTCGGGTCGACACGGAGCATGTATTCATTGTTTTTGGAGACGAGTGTTGCGATCCCGGTTGGCAATTCCTTGAAAAGGATACAGCAATCGACGCGCAAGCCAGGTGCGAGTTGAAGATCTGGCGTGGACGGTGTTGTATAGGACGAAGGTGCTGCATCCAAAGCAAAACCGCCTTGAACAGGCGCGTAGACGGCCTTGCTTGGGATCAAGATATGCTGCGGTGCGGCTTGATCAGCCAACGTCTTTTCGAAGGTCCAGTTCGCGACTCCAGACTGCGTATTCAGGGACGAAGAGAACGTCAGGTCATCGCATTCGCCGTTGAATGCCCCGAGGACGAGCGGCGAATAGGTCTGCTGGCGAAGGCGCTTGCCGGTTCGGCTGACGCGCGTTGTGGCGTTGTTGACTGAGAGCCAGAGCGATTGTCCGTCCCAGCCTCCCGCAATGTTGTACCACGTGTTTGTTTCCACAGGGGAGAGGCTGTTGACGCGAGGCTCCCATGTGCCTGTGTTCATGAAAAATCCAAAGTGACACCCTTCCGTGCGGGAGTTAACGCGCAACAGGTATTCGCCGTTGGCATGGTCACCCTTCATGAAGAGGGTGATCCATTCGCTGTCCGATGATGCGAGTTGGTTGAGCTTAATGCGGCACGTAAAGGCAAATCCCGGTGCAATGCGGAGCAGCGGTGCATCGGGAATGGTGATTCGTGTATCAGCGAGACACAGCGACCCTGTTGCTGTAAAGTTTGTCGTACTGCTGAATCCGTCCAGACCATTGCCGCTGACATCATCGAGGTTCTGCTCAAAGGGCCAGTGCGCGGTGAGTGATGCCGCTGCGAGGCTGTGCAATCCTGTAAAGCAGAGAACACTAAACAGCAGGATAAAGCATTTCATTTTAAAGCCTCTCCTGCGACGGACAAAACCTGAATGCCATGACCAGAGCCTTCGGCATACTGATGCGATTCCGGTTTCCAGATGATTTTCTTTTCGCGATTGATCTCCGCAAAAGGAACCTTGCCACCTGCATTGCAGATGAAAAGGGTGTTGCCGGGTAAGATTTGGACTCCCGCAAACCAGCGGATGCCCAGTTCCGGCACATCTTTGTCCGTCATGGACCACACAGGCGTTCCCGTTGAATCAAATTCCATCATGCCGAGTTTGCCGCAGGTGAATGTGTGGGTGTTGGGCAGGCGGATGGCGGAATAGACCGGGAAGGGCGTCTTGAATTCGCGCACGAGCATTCCCTGCGCATCGTATTCGCGTGCGCATTTGGCACTCTCCTCTGCAACAAGAAAATGGCCGTCAGATAAGGCTCGGACATTGCGCATGCTGCTGTGCCCCGCAGCTGCATTTTTGATGGTGATCGACGAGACAATCGTTCCATCTGGAGCGACGATCAGCAACTTGCCTTGCTGCGTTGCGCCAATCAGGGTGTTGCCATTGGGCATGCGTTGACAGGAGTAGACCTGTCCGTGAGTCTTAAATTGCCAGACAATCTTTTTTTGCGGCGAAACTTCCATAACGCCCGTTTCCGCGTTGTTCACGCCATTGCTGACGCTGTAGGGAAAGAGGATATTCCCGTTCGGAAGGCGCCAGACATCGCGGGCAATGGGCGCGGGTGAGAACTCCCAGCAGACCTCGCCCTGCGCGTTAAATTGAACGATTCGGCTTGTTTTTTCGGACGTAAACAGCAGTTCAGGCCCTGCATGCAGGTGCGTTACAGCCCCTAGAATGCCCATCATGAGTACGCGTTTATACATGGTTGTCCCCCACATCATTTTGGTTCATTTTCGCACAAGCACGAGAGCGATGCAAGAGCCATTTTAAAACAGACTTTCCTGCAAATGGATAACGATGGGTGACCCGAAATAGGGCACTTTTTCGATTTGGCTGGTCACCTGTATCAGTCTGGCGTATTCTATCTGTAAGGATCTAAAGATGTGGTTGTGGTAGAAAGCAGGGATGAATATTCGAAAAAGAGGTGGAAAATGGTCAAACGGATCGTTGTCAATAGCGTGCTGATGTATAGTCTGACTGTAGGGTTGGGTATCGCTGCGGATGGGCCTCGGATTGAACGACGTAAACCGCTGACGGCACGTGTCGGTATCGTGGCTGTAGGGCATCACACCTATTGGAAGCAGTTCGATGGATTGCTCGGCGATATGCATGCGAAGATGGCGGTGTTTGAAAAAAAAGTACGTGCCTGCGGTGTTGATGTCGCCTCCTTCGGATTGCTGGATGATGCTGAATCTGCATACGCGGCGTTGCCGAAGATAAACGCTGCGGATATTGACCTCCTCTTTGTGGATATGGTGACCTATGCGACTTCATCGACCTTTGGCGCGATTGTCCGCGATCTGCGCGTGCCGATCGTTCTGGTGGCGTTACAACCGCTGAAGGCCATGCCGTATGCACAGGCGAAAACCTACACGCAGTTATGCAATGACGACTTCTGTTCAGTCCCCGAATTTACAGGTGTGGCGGTTCGAATGGGGCATCCTGTGGCGGATGTGATTCTGGGGGTTCGCGAAGGGGATACCGTTGCGGACCGCGATTTAGCCTCGTGGTGCCAGATCGCCAAGGTGTTGCACGATCTGCGGCGTGCACGGATCGGACTGATGGGGCATGTGTTGGAATCCATGTATGATATGCATGTCGATCCTACTGCGATCACGGCCACGTTTGGCTGTCATGTCGCGTTGTGCGAACCGGAGGAGATCCTGAAGTTTTATCAACAGGAGGATCGGTCTGCGATTGAAGCCAAGAAAAAAGCGATTCTTGCGTTTTTCGACACGCCGGATCCGGTGTCCGATCCGATTACGACAAAGCTGACGGATCACGATCTCGAAGTCGCTGCCAAGGCCGCAGTTGCTCTGGACCAATTCGTGGAGGCGCGCAAGCTCGATGGTTTCGCCTATTACTACGAAGCGACCCCCGATACGCCGATGCGCGAATTGGTGACGAACCTGATTGTGGGTAATTCGCTGCTAACGGGTGCGGGATTCCCTATGTGTGGAGAGTATGACCTGAAAAACTGCGTGGCGATGATGATCATGGATCGACTCGATATCGGCGGAAGTTTTGCCGAATTCCATCCAATTGACTTTGAACGTGATACGGTTCTCGTCGGTCACGATGGTCCGCATCATCTCAACATCGCTTCACGTAAACCTGTGCTGCGGTCGCTCAAAACCTATCATGGCAAGCCTGGTAAAGGTGCTGGCGTCGAGTTCAATATAAAAGAGGGGCCAATTACAATGCTCTCCATCGGCGTCAAGGGCGATGGCAAGATGAAATTTGTCATTGCGGAAGGCGAATCCGTGGCAGGTCCGATTCCTCCCACAGGCAACACCAATACCCACGGCAAATTCAAGCCGGATGTGCGGACTTTTCTCAAACGCTGGGTTGCAGAAGGTCCGACACATCACTTTGCCCTAGGGGTGGGTCATCATGCCGATGAGCTGGTCAAGATTGCGCACGTGCTGGGCGTTGAAGCCGTGGTGGTGACGCCGCGAGAATAATGGACCGGGAAGCCGTTGCTGGGCGCGGCTTACATCGCGCGGCTCACGGGCGATTTACGTATTGAGCTAGGCTCGGGATTCTGAGATAATTGACCCACAGTGTAGGAGAGTTATGAAACGAGTATTTTCAATTTGGGTGATCGGCTTTGCAAGTGTTATCGGGGGATCATGGGTTGCCTGTGCGCAACAAATCGAGATCCGGACAACGTTAGCCTATTCCACATTCATTGTCGGTGAGCCGATCGTCTTTCAGGTGGATGTCCGCAATTTAACGCATCGCGCCTTTGAGGTGAATCAGCCGGATGACAAGACGCGCCTCTTTTTCGAAGTGACCAAAGGCGGTGATTATGATGAGTTGCGCAGCATCAAGGATGCACCGATGGTCGAACCCTTTCTGCTGAAGACTGGACAACCGTATCAGTTCCGTGCGGAATTGGATAAATGGTTCGCGTTGGACGATGAAGGCACCTATGTGATGCGTGCGGTTCTCATCTACAACGGGACGCGCTATGAATCAGCGAAACGCACGTTTGATGTTGTGCCTGGATTTACAGTGAAGAGCGGCATGCAGATGTTTGTAAATCGGGAAAAGATGACGCGCACATTAAAGCTGGTCTATTGGTCGCGCAATGAGGCATGCCACCTTTTTCTTCGGATGACGGATGAGCCCTCCGGCCGCATCTGGGATACGATTGATCTGGGGCTCTTCATGCGCGAGAGCGAACCGAAGCTCGATATTGCGGCGGATGGCGAGGTGACGGTGATTCACCGCAGCACGCAGGAGGCGTTTATCCGCACGCGCGTCTGGTCGCTTGTCGATGCCGTGGAAATCGTTGAACGTAACCAGCTGTTGGACCCGGAGGTCTCTGCAACGCAGCGGATGCGCATTCTCTATGGCGAAAGTCTGAACGGCGAGCAGGAGAGTGCCGAGGCGGCCAAGGAAAAGAAGTCGTGGTGGAAGCTGTGGTGAGAAGAATGAAGGTTTTTTACGTCGGGGGATTAGGCGTTCTCAGCGTCTTGCTGATCGTTGGCTGTGCCACGGATCGTGTTGCTCCTGCAATACCGGCAATGGACGAGGCGGTTAAAGAGGATGCGTATGCGCAACTGCCTGCTTTGGCGGAGACCATGTTGCTGGTCTATCATCACTATCCGCACGCGGTCGGTATGACCAATATCATCGCCGGTGCGATTGATGGCCTATTGAACGGACTTGATCCAAACAGCGCGTTTCTGACACCGGATATGCTGGCTGAACTCGACGAAGAGAGTCAGGGCAGTTTCGTCGGGATCGGCGTCACCGTGGAAGCCGAGTCGGATGGTTTGCGCGTGGTTGCACCGATTGAGGGTTCTCCAGCATTTAAAGCGGGTATTCATGCCGGGGATCTGATCGTGTCGGTCAATGGACAATCGGTGGCCGGACATTCGTTGGCGCAGTGCATGCAGCTGCTGAAAGGCGAGTCCGGGACAACGGTGCTGGTGACCGTGATTCGCAGCGATGGCGAACCGGGCGCTTTAGTCTTGCGTCGCGAAAAGATCAACGTACCTGCGGTCACCTCTGTCCGCGTGATGGATCAGCAGGTTGGTTATCTGCGCGTTGCGCATTTTAGCGATAAGTTATCCGGCGAATTTACCGCAGCGCTCAAAAAGCTGGAACAGCAGCATGTGCGCGGCGTGATCGTTGACTTGCGCGACAATCCGGGCGGTCTGATCGATGCTGCGATTGCGATCTCAGATCAACTTTTGCCGCAAGGGCAGGTGATTGTCACCGTGCGAGGCCGCGACGCGGAAGACGCACACGTTTTCAAGGCCGATGGCGGGCATTATAACAACAGCACGCTACCGGTTGTCTGTTTAGTCAATGGTGGCAGCGCGAGCGCTTCTGAGATTTTCGCGGGTGCTTTGCAGGCGCACCATCGTGCAACGCTAGTGGGCGAACAGACGTATGGCAAAGCCTCGGTTCAGAGTGTAATGGGACTGTCGCTGAGCAAAGGTTGCGC
>Ga0075012_10004694_pt1 | contig 12650 bp, 8 predicted proteins | sample All_14_2_FD_71474 | JGI IMG/M metagenome (GOLD analysis project Ga0075012, IMG submission 71474) | Freshwater microbial communities in response to fracking from Pennsylvania, USA - Allegheny Zone_MetaG_DW_15 | ecosystem: Environmental > Aquatic > Deep subsurface > Groundwater > Drilled...
GCAGGTTGATGATGCCCCAGAAAATGTTCACCCACAAAATGGTCACGAAGATATCGGTCAATATGCCGCTGCCATAGGGCATCAGCACAACTGGGAAGGGAATAAAGCCAAGGAGAGTTGAAAATATCAGCGAGCCACCCATCGCCACGCCTACAGCGAGGGTCAAGCCTGCAAGCAGGAATCCGGCAAAGGGTCCGGCAAGCGAGACGAAGATGTGTTGATTGGGAGTCAAACTCACGGTAGCATAACTGCCGCCCCAAGACATCGACTCGGGGATGGTTAATCCGCCAGAGAAATGCAGAAGAATGTGCGAAGGTTGTCCGAAGCGTCTGAATGCGAAAGCATGTCCCAATTCATGAATGAGGATCGAAACGAAAACCACAACGATCCAAACCAAGATCATCAGCGGGTTGCTCGAACCAGACCCAAGCAAAATTGCGATCAACCAAAATAATGGATGGACACGTATGGGAATGCCAGCGATCGAAAAACGTAGATCGAAACGAGTTGGTGCAGCAGCTTGAAACATAGAAACCTACCTGTTATTGAATTGGTAAAGTATAACCGCCATCCACTATGATGGTTTGCCCCACGATCATCGCAGCCGCGGGCGAGCAGAGAAATGCCACAACCTCTGCCACTTCTTCCGGCGTGATGAGACGCCTGGCAGGAACTTGCTCGATGAATTTCTGGATGATATTTTCCTGCCCACCCATGGATGAAAAGTGATGCAACGCCTCTGTCTCAACCACGCCGGGTGACACCGCGTTGACCTTGATGCCATGCCGAATCAGTTCCACGCCCAGATAGCGCGTGAGAGATTCCAATGCCGCTTTGCTGGCACCGACCACGACATAATCTGGCAGTACGCGCACCGACCCAGCACTCGAAATACTGACGATGTTCCCGCCGCCGCGTTTTTCCATTAGAGGGGCGGCGCGTTGTGAGGCGAATAACAAAGCGCGGGCGTTGATGTTCATCGTCCAGTCCCAACCTTTGGGTTTTTGTTCCATCGCAGGACGGTTATATCCCGAAGCGGCATTGTGGATGAAGATATCCAACCCCCCGAACTCTTTATCCACTTCATCGAAGAGACGATTGAGATCATCCAAATCACCTACATCGGCTTTGACGAGCAAGGCACGCCTGCCAAGTTTTTCGATCTCACGCATGGTCTCTTCGGCTGGAGCACGATTGCGAAAAAAGTTGACGACAACATCTGCGCCTTGTTTGGCAAAATTCAAAGCGATGGCTTTCCCAATTCCGCGCCCCGAACCGGTGACAAGAGCAACCTTGTTTTGAAAATTCATAGTTTCTCCTAGGGCAAAGTCAACTCGCCCTGTGATTTAATCGAAGTAAAGATTGAGATCTGAACAATCGAAGCGATTTCCACAATTTGGGCAAGTCACTTTGCAGTTCTTTTCGTACATCTCACTGCCGCAGCGATCACAGATCCACAAGCGTTTTTCATTCCATTGGATCGGTTGGAATAAAGACTTATCAAACTCTGTAATTCTTTCCTTTCCTAAACGATGCACTTCTTGCATTACGCTTTCTGCATCATGGCGAAGTTTTTGCACGTGGATGCCACGGCAGACATCACCCCAGTCTTTTAGCCACTTCAAACTCCGCCCATAGACTTTGACCGCGCCATCATGATTTCCGCGTGTGATGTGAAGATAAGTTACAGCGACTTGTAGTATTCCCCGGTACAGGTCACGGATGGGGCTGGTTTCATCCCGCCAGGCGGTTTCGAGTTCTTCATGAGCTTCGAAGTATTTGCCTTCGTTGAATAGATGCAATCCCTCAATGGCTTTGGGGTGTAAGGTTCCCTGGCATTCTTCCACAGTTCTTTCACCGTTAATTGTTTCGTTTTCCTTTGGCATGGCGGGAGTATAACATGCAGGTTTTTGGCGAATGGTAAAATTTCCATCAGAGGAATATTGATATCCATAGCGCTTGTTATTTGTATTGTGATTTCAACCGGTTCATTTGCATGGGGGTATTGGCAGGCTGGGCTTGAAGGTGCCGCTCGTTGGATCGTTGTGTTTGGCATTATCTGGTTGCTTGCCCAATGGCGCAAATGGAGAGAGTTTTCAGCCCCTGCAGTATTTCTTGCTTTGTTTCTAGCAGCATATGGGGTTTGGTATAAGTTCGTTCCCGGTTTGATGTTCAGCGGCGCGGTGTTTGGTGTTTTGGCATGGAACCTGAACGAGTTCCAGCGAAAATTGCGTATGTTGCCGCAACGAGAGGATAAAGCGGGTATGACGCGCCGTCACTTGATCCGAATTGGTTTGCTTTCGGTGGGCTCGATCTTGATCGCTCTTTTTTTAGGGATCGGAAGATAAAAGATTTTCAAACCAACGTTCCGTCTCACGTGGATGGGAAAAGTGGATGGTTTGTAGGTGTTGATATTCAGGCTTTTTTAGCAAGGGGGGAATTTCACGCTTCCTGCGCCAATAGGTTTTGAACAGCCAATGAAAGAGTGACTCCTCAGACCAAAGTTTGAGATGCCACCAAAAAGATTCGCGGTTGCCATTCCATAGTTCTTCTTGCGTAACCGCGCGGCGAATGGTGCGGGTGAGCAGACGCCAGAACACAATGTGAAAGGGATAGTCCAGCCAGATGAGGAGTTGTGCGCGGCTCCAAATAATATCGCGCACCTTGCTGTAGTTACCGGCGACAACCCAGCCTTCTGCCTCAGTTGCTTTTTGGGTACGTTCCTGAAAAATTGACAGTTCTGCTGCTTTCCAGTTCGGTTCCCAGTGCAATGCATCTAGTTCAATAAAGTCCAAACTGAGTTTATCTGCCAGTTCTTTTGCCAGCGTAGATTTCCCCGAGGATGTGGTGCCAATGACAACAATGCGTTTGTAGGAGAATGGGTTCATGGGCAGGGGATTATAATTCGTGATACGTACTGCGTATTTTACGCATTATGAATTTCGCATTGCGAAGGAACCTTCCATGTTCGACCTCCCCGATAATGAAATTCTCCCTCTTTCGAAAGAACACGTCTTTTGGACGTGGTCTGCACAAGCCAAAGTCAATCCCATTGCGGTGAAGCGCGCCAAGGGCGTGTATTTCTGGGATGTGGATGACAAACGGTACCTCGATTTCAATTCCATGACGATGTGCGTCAATATCGGTCACGGTGATGAACGCATTATCAAAGCCATGCAGGAACAGGCAGCGGAACTACCTTACGCGGCTCCCGGTATGACGACGAAGATCCGCGCATTGGCAAGCAGGGAAGTAGCATCGGTCACTCCGCAGGGAAAGTTGAGCAAGGTGCTCTTCACGCTTGGCGGTGCAGATGCGAATGAAAATGCCATCAAACTGGCGCGTGGATATACCAAGCGTCATAAGATCCTTACACGCTATCGTTCCTATCATGGCGCATCGGCAGGGGCAATGGCTGCCACGGGCGATCCGCGACGTGTGGCTTGGGAACCGAACTTGATGACCGGTGTCGTGCATTTTCTTGACCCGTACCGATATCGCTCTACTTTCCATCGCACCAACCCAAACATCTCCGAAGCGGACTTTGCCCAGGATTACGTTAACCATTTGGAAGAAATTATTCTGTACGAAGGTCCCGAGTCGATTGCGGGAATCTTGATGGAGTCAGTAACAGGTACGAACGGCATCATCATCCCACCAGATGGGTATATGCAGGGTGTGCGCAAGTTGTGTGACAAGTATGGCATTGTGATGATCTGCGATGAAGTGATGAGCGGATTTGGGCGTACGGGCAAATGGTTTGCGATCGAGAACTGGAATGTTGTGCCAGATATGATCACGATGGCAAAGGGACTTACATCCGCTTATGCGCCGCTTGGGGCAGTGGCGATGAAGCCAGAGATTGCTGCTGCGTTCGATGAGCATGCCTTTGAGAGCGGTCTGACGTATACCTCACATCCCATTTCATTGGCGGCGGCTGTGGCGAACATCCAAGCTATGAGGGAGGATAAGGTTGTGGAGCATGCAGCAGGCATGGGTGCGGTGTTGAGGCGCATGTTGTCCGATCTGGGAGAAGCGCATCCATCTGTGGGGGAGGTGCGGAGCATCGGTCTATTCGGCATTATCGAGTTGGTTAAAGATCGCAACACCAAAGAGCCTATGGCACCCTGGAATGGGTCATCGCCGGAAATGGTTGCGTTGAAAAAATATTGTACGGATCATGGTTTGTTCCTGTACACACATTGGCATACGGTTTTGATCATTCCGCCATTGATCATTAGTGAGAAAGAATTAAAAGAAGGTTTCGATGTGTTGGATGAGGCGTTGAAGATCACCGATAGGACTGTTGGTGGATAACCCTTATTTAGGGTTCATGTAAAATGTTGTAAACTTAACTCAGGAGAATGAAAATGGAATCTCAACCTTTTAACCCCGAACCCGCACCCTCACCTGTACCAAAGGGAAATGAAAGCATCTATGCCGCTGTTTCGTTGATGCTTGGTGTAACCAGCTTATGCGCCTGGTTTATTCCTTTGTGTGGTGGCCCGATCTCGATTGCTGGTATCGTGCTGGGGTATCTTGGTATGAAAGACCCGTCTAGAAAAACTCTTGCGATCGCAGGTATTGCGTTGGGTGCAATTGGTTTGATCGCTACGTGCATCAATGGTGCTGTTGGCGCCTATATGGGATTCACTGGTGAGTCTTTCAACTTTGCTCCGTAAACGTAATAAATTCAAAAAAAGCTCCTGCTATTTAGCAGGAGCTTTTTTGTTATGGTTCAGTCTTTTGACCTGGGGGTGGCATGCGCTTTGGACCTGGAAGGATGGACATATCTGCCATGGCATAGGCAAATACATAGGCTGTGTCAGCACCGCATTCACCGGGAATGGGTTCGAAACGTCCATTGCCGTTTGTATCTTCACCAAAGAGCAAAAGAGTGGATGCGTTCAACATATCTGCAATGGTCGCTTCCATGCCAGAGTCAAATGGCATGGTGTTCAGTTGCAGTGCCAGTTCCAATAACTGCTTACTTGCCGTGTCCATGTTTTGGATGCAGATGTTCAAACTTTCACTGTTCTTGACAATGTTTGGGATCGCATCTGGTGCTTCTGCTGCGAGGTTGGCATGGTTGGTAGTTTGAGGGATATACCCTTGTTCGGCACCGTTGGGAAGCAACCCATACCCATCATTAGGGTCATTGATCTCACCATCACCGTTCCAATCTTTATACAGTTCAGGATGTTGGTTGCCAACGATCTGGTTAATGATCTCTTCGTTCTTCAAACGTAAAGCTGCCTCATCACCTGCATCGAAGGCATCATCAAGTTCCTGTACAGATGTATCCACTGTGTCGGCGGTATCCCATAGTCCCTGAATGAGGGCAATGCCTTCCGGTGTGCTTCCCATGGAGACCAATACATGTCGTACATGGATGAGAGCCAGCGGCGGAAAAATGGAAGAGGCGATCACTTCCGGGCTGGGCTTGTCTGGGTTAGGGTCGTTATTCGGTTCGATCGTGACGATGATCTCATCGAACCTTTCGAGCAAGTTCATGGCATCCGAGTCGATAAAACTTAATTGACCGCTCTCTCCATCAAACACAATGGGACCGGCATTCTGAATGCTTTCACCGCCTTGCCCCAAAAACCAGACTTCATAATGAGTTCCCTCATTTGGCAAGGGAAGCCCATTGATATTGATGAGCGACTGGTCCATGGCGTCGTTGAAATCTGTGTAGGTGACACGCCCAACTGGTTGATTGGGGTCTTTCGCCAATTGAGTTCCTCTTGGTTGTCGAAGAAGAAAAACTCCTAGGATCACAATTGCAGTCAGGACAACGATACCACCCACAATGAGTGGCAGCCGGGAGGGTGCCGCAGGTTGCGAGACAGGCGGCATGTTGATCAGTGTGTTGGACCTTCGGGTCTTCTCTGATACCTTTTGTCCGTTCATGACCGCGATAAATTCATTCACCAACTCGGTGGCAGTATCGTAGCGGTTGGCTGGGTCTTTTGCCAGTGCGCAATTGATCACAGACTGCATGTCTGCTGAAATACCAGCAATGGGTGGGGGTGGTTCGTTCAGATGCTTCATCAAAACGCCAAAGGAAGATTCCGCATCGAATGGAACGGCGCCAGCCAGCATTTCATAAAGCACAACGCCGAGCGAGTAGATATCCGTCCGTTGGTCCACACGATCGCCGCGGGCTTGCTCAGGGCTCATGTAGGAGGGCGTTCCGGAGACGGTACCAGTTGAGGTCTTGGTATTGGAGTTGAGAAGGCGAACCAGCCCAAAGTCGGTGAGAACCGGTTCTACATCCTCTGATAGAGGGGCATTGGTATCCACTGGTCCATTTTTGGAACGGAGCAAAATGTTAGCGGGTTTGATGTCGCGATGAACGATGTCACGCTCATGAGCGTGGTCCATTGCAGAGGCGATGGATTTCATGAGTTTGGCGATCGATTGATGTGGAAGTTTTTCCCCACGTTTTTGCAGTTCTTTGAGGTAGTTGGCGAGGGATGCGCCTTCAACAAGTTCCATCACAATGCACGGGCGCCCATCGATCAGATCGTAATCAAAGACTTGGATGATGTTAGGGTGATCTAAATTGGCGACAACGCGTGCTTCGCGTGCAAACCTTGCGCGAGAGTCGGGGTCTTCTTCCACATGTTCGCGCATGATCTTGACCGCGACCTTACGGTTGAGCGTGGAATGCATTCCCTTATAAACTTCTGCCATGCCGCCGCGGGCGATGAGGTCACCGATCTGAACGTTGCCGAGGGTCTTTCCGCTCCAAATTGACATGGGGCGGATTATACCCGATAGACTTTCAGGGCTTCTACAAACAAAAAGACCTCCGAAGCTTTTACTTCGGAGGTCTTTTGTTAGATTAGAAATTTGCTATTCGCTTTCGACCTTTACTAACACGGCGCGAACAACACGTCGGTACATGTATGTGTCACTCTTTGGCAGGTAAACCTGACAGGTTATTAGCGTCAGGTACGATTGATCTTCAAGGTGTTCGAAGGCATAGCTGGTTGCATATGGTTTTGTGACGCGGGAGTTACGAATCTCAAAGATGTATTTTTGCCCAAACGCATGAATGATCACTTGGTCGCCATACTTAAGCGACTTCAAGTTTGCGAATGGACCATTCAAACCATTAGCATTGGTGACATGTGCCGTGAGCACGGAGTTCCCTTCCCATGATGGGAAGGTTGTGCCATCGAGCCAGCCAACATTGTTGCCAAGCCAGGTCACATCCCATTCACCTTCCTTCAACATAGGTACGCCCACAATGCTGGATTTAACTCCAAGAGATGGGATTTCGATCCACAAGTCGCCCAGATCGCTATAGGCAAGTTCTGCAGATTGTTCAGGAAGGATAGTAACCCGGTTCGGAGCGAAGCCGGTAGCTGGCAATGCTGTGACAGTTAGCACTGGCGTGATACGGTTTCCTCTACCACCACCTGCACCACCGCCTCCGCCACCTGATACAGCTGGTGTTGCAATTTGGAAGTTGCGGATAAAGTCTGTGTTGTTTGCAACGCCGTCACCAGCCAATGCAAGTGCAGTGTTATTTGCCTGCACAATGGATGTAGTGCCACAGACGAACAAACGATAGAGCCCATCTGTGGTCAACGGTGAGCTGAGGGTAAGGGTGGCAACGAATGGACCAGAGCCGCCGCCGTTGCTATATGTCACCGAAGTGACCTGGGTTTGAATATCTGGCGCGACCACACCGCTCGAACAACTGATGGTGTTGAAATTGCCAGCCGGAACAGAGTTGCTGCGGACAAGGATGTAGTTTGCAGGGTTATCAACCTCATCTGGATCGGTGGTACTGGCAGGGACATCGTAAACGTCTTTATTGAACGTGACGATCAACTGGGTAACGCCAAGAGTGTTTGGAACAACTTCGCTTTCGCTTACATTGCCATCCCCTGTATCTGGGTTAGAGTTGATGCCATTGCTGGTAACCATCAGCAATCCGGCGTCAATCACGATGGCTTTGTTTGCGCCAAGCGAACCAGCAGCGCCAGGTGTAGGAAGTGTCAGGTTTGCGTTATTGACCGCTGCATCCTGAATGGTCCCACCATTGAGTGCAAGGGAAGTTGTGGCAACATAATCCAGATCGGGTGTCACATCTCCAACCACCACTGTGTAGATGAAGGATAGAGTATTTGTGCCACTTCCGCTTACATAGTTCGCAACACCATCGATTGTGCCCAGCTCAAGGGTGATCTGTGGCGTGCCAGTCACAGTAACGTTCTCATCGAAGGTGATACTGATGTCAATCGTGGCGCCTGCGAAATACGTTCCATCTGCTGTTGTAGAGGTGACGTTGGTCACGGTGGGCGAGCCGTTATCGATGATGAAATCCGGATCGCTGCCTGCGAAGGCTGTCCATGGACTGGCAGAAGAGTTGCTATCTACAAAGCGATACTGCCACTTATAGGAGCCAATTGGCAGGGAACTGCACGTAGCGCTGGCTTCGCTGCCGCTGTTGACGAGTGAACTGGTACACGTGGCTGTGTCGGTAAAGATAGCAGCATTATCCACGACTTCCACCTCAAGGGTGTATTGATCACTTTCAGGATCGGTGGCGGTCGCCTTGAAGATTACAGAAGTCTCATTGGTCAAGCCGCCTTGAGGAATGGCTGTGGTTCCATCGGTGCGGAATTGGTTCGGAGAAGCGGTTTCGGTTGGCGCGTCGTTGGTTGCATTGACGGTAATAGTGAATTTTTGTGTGCCGCTGGTGTCATCACCACCATTGGTTGTGCCGCCATTATCCTGCACAGTGACATCGAAAGTACACGTGCCATTCTGATTGGCAGCCGGGGTGTAGGTGAGATTGCCTGCTGAGTTAACTGCCGGACCCGCAGAGAGCAGGGTTCCACAAGTAGAGTTGCTGATGGAGTATGTCGCGGTCTGACCGGCTTCGCTTGCATTGCCGGGATCGAAGGTTGCCCAACTGTTAACCGTTTGTGCACCCGCATCTTCGCCGACTGCAGGTGGGTTCAATGCTGTGAAGCTGGGTTCGTCGTTGACGGCGGTCACGTCGATCGTCATGGTGTAGCTGCTGGTGCTGAACAGGCTTCCGTCAGAAACTTCGAATTGGAAGGTGGCGTATCCGGCTCCGTTTTCATTCGCGACAGGTGCAAACGTCAATGTGGTGACATCGGCACAAGAATCGTTGAGATTCAAATCCACACCGCCGCATTGCAGCGTCCCCGTGGACTCAAGTGTAGTAACCCGAATACCAGCAAACGGACTGCCTTCCGCATCATTGTAGGTAAAGTCTGTGGTTAGGAAGGTGTAGGTCGTATCTTCAAGGGTTGTCACAGAATCATTGCCGCCGGTGGGGGCGTCATCAAGGGCATTGACGGTAATGGTGAAGGATTGCGCGCCACTGGTGTCATCACCGCCATTGGTTGTGCCGCCATTATCCTGCACGGTGACGTCGAAGGTACACGTACCATTCTGATTGGCTGCCGGGGTGTAGGTGAGATCGCCCGCCGAATTGACTGTTGGACTAGCAGATAGCAGGGTTGCACAGCTTGCACCGAGATTTGAAACGGTATATGAGGCGGTCTGACCGGCTTCATTTGCATTGCCGGGATTAAAGGTTGCCCAGCTGTTGACAGTTTGTGCGCCCGCATCTTCATTGACCGCAGGCGGGTTCGATGCTGTGAAGCTGGGTTCATCGTTGATAGCGTTGACGGTGATGGTGACCGTTGCCGCCGCGCTGGTGTTGACATTGGGTGAGACACCACTGCCGCTATCCTGTACGACTACATCGAAGGTACAAGAACCATTGGCATTTGCGGCTGGGGTATAGGTGAGATCACCAGCCACACTTACAGCGGGCGCTGCTGAAAGCAGGGTTCCACAGGTTGAATTCGAAATATTGTAAGACGCAATAGTTTGCCCTGCCTCATCGGTTCCGCCTCCTGGGTTGAACCCAGTTGCCCAACCGCTGACGGTTTGCGCACCTGCATCTTCATCGACCGTTTGATCAGCTCCTGTTGTGAAGCTAGGTGCATCATTAACCGGGGTCAAATTCGTAGTTATGGGCCTTGTGTCAGATAAGTCTCCTCCAGACCCAGTATTGCCTTGATCGTCAAGCTGAAGAGTAATTGGGAATGACACAGGGGTATTAAGATTCAGTGTCGGGTTATAGATAATATTGCCGCCCGTAATGAAGGCGTTAATATTAGTGATGGTGCCTTGAAGAATGATGTTTTGTGTTCCACTATTCAAAACGGCTACCCCTCCACTGGTTATCGCTGTGAAGGTTCCTCGTGCGCCAGAAATGAAAATAGTTAGTTGAACAGTGTTCGAACCTGCGTCCACATCGTTGCCGCTGAAACCCGTCAGGGCAAAGGGCGTATCTTCCGTTCCATCAAACGATGGGGGGACGGTTAGAACCGGAGCGTCATTGACAGCATTGACCGTAATCGTGAAGTTCTGGGTCGGGCTGGTATCATCGCCACCATTTGCAGTTCCCCCATTATCCTGCACTGCTACATCGAAAGTACAAGAACCATTGGCATTTGCGGCTGGGGTGTAGGTGAGTGTTCCAGTCGGGCTTACCGCCGGACCAGCGGATAACAGGGTGGCACAAGAACTAGCGTTTGTGACGGAATAAGTTGCAGTCTGACCTGCTTCATCGGTACCACCGCCGGGGTTGAAGGCAGTCACCCAACCAGGAACCGATTGAGCGCCCGCATCTTCATTAACGGCGGTTGGGTTCGCTGCTGTGAAACTGGGTTCATCGTTAACAGCGGTTACAGTAACTTGGAAAGTATCTTCTACAAAAAGCCCGCCTGGGTCTGTGGCACGGATGGTGATATTAGAAATACCGTTCGCATTTGGCGCAAAGTCAAGCGTGAAGTTTGTTGGGTCTGCAATAGCGATCGGTAAAGCACCAGCTGGGGATGTGAACAAGGCAGTGTTCGAGATCGCCGTTACGGTGTAGGTCAAAGAAGCGTCTGCAGATTCGGCATCTTGGAAATTGTTATGAAGGTTAATGACCGTGTTTGCTGCATCTTCAAGAACATTTACATCTGTAATGGCGGCTTGTACTGTTGGCGCGGTATTGACGCCAGTTGCAGAAATGGAAAAATTATAAGGATTTTCGGTGGCATCATTGGTGGCAAAACTTACATTGCCATTAACTAGACCAGCGGCCGAAGGTGAAAATTGAACTTGGAATGTGGTGGAACTACCTGCTGTAATTGTTGTAGCAGGGGAAGAAGTGAGGGAGAAACCTGTACCTGTAATAGTCGGTGCGACAACTGTCAGGTCAGTGGCACCTGTATTGTAAATTGTGTATGTTTTAGTGACGGAGCTGCCTATCCCTACGTCCCCAAAGGCAGTATCATCAGTAATAGACGGTGTTGTGTCTCCGTCTGTGATGATAATGCCGTTGCCACGTACATCGATTTCAGATCCTGTTGTTATACGAGTGCCTTCGATATCAAAGTTATATGGATTTTCACTTGTATCGTTGTTGACAATAGTTAACGTAGTATTTCGTATGCCTCCTCCGCCTCCCCCGCCAGCAGTAGCAGTTAGTCGTACTGTGATCGTATAATTTCCTGAAGCAGGAATGATAAGAGGAAATGTGGGGGGGGATACAAGACTGAAATCTGTTGCCTCTCCGCCAGCAAAAGTAATGGAGCTGATATAGAGTTCACCGGTGCCAGTGTTGAAAATAGTGAATGTTCGATCAACAGAAATGCCTTGACCGACATTTCCAAAATTTGTTCCATCAGCGATGGAAGGGGAGTTATCCCCATCATTGATGGAAGCACCATTTCCTTGTACGTTGATTTCAACGGTCTGACCATAATATACGCGTACACGGATGTGATCTAGCGACAAGGTACCATTGGAATTGTCTGTTGCTACTCGAACACGAAAGTTTGTGGTGCTGAAATCACCCAATGCCCACGTTCTACCCCAGAGATCGGTTGAGGACCCCACAGAGAATGTGCTTTCTGTAGCAGTGAAATTTGCTGTTCTGTTTGTCCCAAAGTTGGAACCGCCATCAGACGATAAATCAATATCTGCATCGCGATTTGTTGTTGAACCTTCCACACTGACTTCAATTCCATAGATAACATTTCCAGGGGGGATAGTTGGAATGTTGAAAGTACAAATCAGTTGATTGTTGTCACCACCAGCTGTGGCATATTGATTGTCCGACAATGTTGCGTTCGCAGGATTTGTCCATGTGCCGCTGGTACAAGTAGTTGGGCTTTGCCAGCCTGTATCTGCTGCTTGAACAGGTTTTACAGGCATCATAGCTATACCCAGCATTACTACCATCAATGCTGAAACGAACTTGAAAAATTTTGAATTGTGCATTTTTATATCCCTTGCTTTTGAAGATGAAATGAAAAGAAGAAAAATACTCGAGACTCATCAATCAGGCAATAAAGACCCCGTGCCAACTTTCAAAACGACTGCGGCTTTACGCAGGTTGCTCAACTGTAAATTGTTATCGTTAAAGTCTTCAAATGTTTCATATTCCCCACGCCATATTTTCAATGCAGTTGGTTCGCTGCAGCCCAGTTTTCGCATTTCCCCGATAAATTGATCGCAAGACATATTAAGTCGAATCGCAAATTCTTGCACACGACTGTTCGGTTGCACAGTTGGGTTCTTCAATAGCATAAAAA
>Ga0075012_10004696_pt1 | contig 12647 bp, 6 predicted proteins | sample All_14_2_FD_71474 | JGI IMG/M metagenome (GOLD analysis project Ga0075012, IMG submission 71474) | Freshwater microbial communities in response to fracking from Pennsylvania, USA - Allegheny Zone_MetaG_DW_15 | ecosystem: Environmental > Aquatic > Deep subsurface > Groundwater > Drilled...
TCTGCCGAGTCTCGTGAGAAGCCCATCGTCGTCCAAGGCTTCTAGTGCGTATAGAGACTCCATGGCGGAGACCAGCGTCGCCTGCGGAGGAGGATCCAGAAAGTCGAACCCGAGCAGGTCATTGATTCCCATAGCCTTGAGCTGAAGGACCACATTGCCCAAGTTCGTGCGCTGCAGCTCGGGAACGGACGTCGGGAGCATTTCAGTCTTGTAAGCGACTTCGGTATAAAGCCGATAGCACTTCCCCGGACCGGTACGACCGGCGCGACCTGCTCTCTGACGCGCAGAGGCCTGAGAAATGGGCGTCACAACTAGTGCGTCCATTCCTGTCTTGGGGTTGAAGACGTTCTGTTTGGCAAATCCCGGGTCGATCACGTAGAAGATGCCGTCGATGGTGAGACTCGCTTCGGCGATGTTTGTGGCGACTACGCACTTTCGCGTGCCCTTGGGGGCGGGTTCGAAGATCTTGCTTTGCATCTCAGAGGGCAAAGCACCATACACCGGAAGGATCATCAGCTGGGGAACCGAGGGCCCCAGCGCTTTGATACGAGAGTACAGCGTTTCGCATGCCTGATCGATCTCCTCCTGACCGGTGAGGAAGACCAGAATGTCCCCAGGAGGCTCCGAAACGTGAATGTGTAGCACGGTAATCAGTGCTGCGTCGACGTAGTCAGGCTCCGGCTCCTTTGCGTACAGAATCTCCACAGGAAACGTCCTGCCAGGAATCGTAAACACGGGGCAGCTGAAGAAGTACTTGGCAAACTTCTCCGCCTCGAGAGTCGCTGAGGTCACAATCAACTTCAGGGGATCGTTCTTGGCTGCTCGCCGTTTCACCAGGGCTTTGAGGAGGGCAAAGAGGACATCCGTGTGCAACGTCCGCTCGTGGGCTTCGTCTAGAATGATCACCGAGTATCGCGAGAGTTCACTGTCCATTAAATACTCACGCATAAGCATACCGTCGGTCATGTACTTGATGAGAGTATTCTCGGACGTACAGTCCTCAAAGCGGATCGTGTACCCGACCTCTTGTCCCACGTCGCAGCCAAACTCCACCGCGACACGCTTTGCGACGGATATCGCAGCCACACGACGCGGCTGGGTGCATCCCACCATCTTCCTGCTTAACCGAGTGGATAGTCCCCATTCCACCATGTATTGAGTCATTTGAGTCGTCTTTCCCGACCCAGTCTCACCGATAACAATCAGAACCTGGTTGTTCATCACTGCCTCCCTCAATTGCTCCTTTAACCGGAACACCGGGAGCGATTCTCGCTGCTCTTGCATCGAAGGTGGGGCACCAGTACCTTCATCTCGCCTCGTTGAATACCCGTACCCGACGTTGTTCCCAAAGGCCTCTTGCCGCCACTCTGCGGGTTCGTTCACGGTTTGCAGAACGATTTCAGCGGCGAGCTTACGGTCCTGTTCCTGGGCTAGGGGATCTTCCCACCCGTGCAATGTCGTGTGTGACCTGTCCTTCAGCATTTGCTGGGCCTGCAACATGCGAATCTCTCGTCTCTCCTTCTGTAACGTGCTCTGAGCCATCGCTGCCTTGGAGAGCGAGCCCTCCGGGTTCGCAACGACCTTCACTGGTTCTAGGGACTGCAACAAGCGCTCGTTGTCATCCTTGGATCCTCGCAAGAAGCGGGGGGTCTCAGTTACAATTTCTACTTCAGTCGTTTCCTCCTCAAAGTCTTCCTTTCGAGCCCTCCCGCCCTTATCTATCACTTGCTTCACAAAACTCGACGTCGCTTTGGCCTCAGCCGCCGAGAGTACATTCCCCGCCATCATCTTGGACTCCTCGTAAATGTCTGCGCTCTCTCTTTCCGTGAACCTCTTCTTCCCGTCTGGTCCTCGCTTGTCACCTGGACGAGGCATCGAACTGCCACTGCTACTGCTCGCGCCCCAAGCGGGGACACGCGGGGGCACTCTGAACGTCAGGCCTTTCGATCCCTCTAACGGATCAAAGTGGGGCCTCTCGTTCGGTATGGCGAGCCCCGGGAGGTATTTCTTGGCCTCGATCAACTTTGCATCCTGCTGCTCGCGCTCGAACGACTCTGCGTACAGCTTCTCTTGGATAAGCTCCTCCTGTTTTATCTTCTGCTTCTCCTCCTCCGCCTTGGACCGCGTCGCCTCGAACAGCTTCTCCAGAGTGCCCTTTGGAAAGAGGTCCACGCCTCCCGCCGCCTCGATTGACGCTACCCGGAAATCGTCAAACTTGTTGCACTCTTTTCTCAAGTCGAGGAGAAACTCGACGAGCGTGCCCAGGGTATCATCCGTGTCCAGACCGGGGATGGCCGCGGCCTTGAGGATATTGAACGCCTTGGTCTGCAGAAGCACCTGTTCCGCGGCCATTCTTCTTTGTGTTTGTGTTGGTCAACTAATTCGAGGAAGGAGAAAACGGTAGCTTAATTAAGGTGGAGGAGAAGTATCAGATCAGAAGTACTTGTGTATTGTAAAGCGTTATATTTTCCAGTAGAACAGAAGAAGGAAGTACAAGTACACTTGTGGGAATGCTGCAAGCGAGTTAATTATGCTTCGTTGAAGCCGCCAACACCTCGTGTGCTACCTCGCACTGCAGCGTACTTTCTCACTTTTTTCTGGGCGTAGTGAAGAACCTTTGAGTCGTGTCTGCGAAATGGAAGTGGTTGACTCTGCCAAGGAACCGACCCGTAGGGCCGTCGAGGAGCCTGGGTCGCCGCTGGTTCAGGCAGCCTTTGCTTTCATCGCATTGCTTGCGGTTGCTCTAGCAGCCAAAGACGTGTACACTGAAGCATCCATCGATCCTTCTGTAGTTTCGTTTATTGCTTTTGGGATTGTCTGGATAGGGACTCGTTCCTATCGCGGAACAACTTTGTCAAAGCAGACTCCGACGTATTCATGTGCCGTTTGCAATAAGCCAGGGGTGACCGCTCGATGTCCAAAGTGCAAGACTACATGGTACTGTGGCAAGGACTGTCAAGCTGCAGCGTGGCCTCAGCATAAGCAAGTATGTAAGGACTATGCGGAAACCATCAAGGAGCGTGAGGAGATCGTCTCCAAAGCAAGAGAGCTTTTCAGTAATCTGAATATTAGGTCATCGAACATCGCATCTTAACTCTCGTTGATGTCCTTTCATCGAAAACAACCATCGCAGGTAGCTGCGCCCGGGTTTGGAGACTTCCTCTCATTGATCGGAATCGGATTCCGCAACGGAGCTTGAGGTTGGCGTAAACGTGATTTCGGTTGATGGTCGTCAAAGTTGCCAGAACTCCTCGCATATTTGTACTCGTACTATGGAGTCACTTTGTACAGACCTCCGAGTTCAGGAGTTGTGACATAGCACATAGCCCAGTTTACAACGATTATCGTATATGGGTTCCATGATTAACCTTTGAATGTTAGATTGGATGGCCCGCAGGTTCCAGAAGACCCTGGGGGACTTATACCATGTGCCGCCTAGGCGTACCGAGATCACGGCGCAAAAGCCGAATCTCAGGGGAGATCAGGATCAGGTCACGGTCAGGGCTGTGCTACCTACCCGTGGTACTGTGTGATTGTAGCACACGATAAGCCGATAACCTTAAACTGATTCAAAAAAATTCAAATCATTATTCACTCATTGAAAGCAAAGAACTTGTTGTGGGAGGCTAAAGCGTAAAGCCCCCGTTCTCATCTAGAGGCCGTTTGATCTTTACACTATTCTTTGGAACTGTAGAAGGTGAGTTCCCTCTCTATCTTTTCGTATTGTGGTTTAGATTCTGATTGAGTTCTGCTCATGTCCAAACGGGAGAGAGGAACCAAGTGTCGATGCTAACAGAAAGAGGTGGTAAAGGAGAACGGTCTTTCCATCGTTATTGACGCTGGCGATGGAGGATAAGCGAGTGAAGACACTGACTCAAATTTATTGTTTCAGCTACCTAGAAAGGATTGTTTCGAGAGAATCATACCAAAGGAACGGGAGTATACCAAGAGAATGGCGAACGCTCAACTGAGTGCCGGATCGGTCCCGGCGATGCGGAGCAAGACCATCCTGCCCAACCTCAAGCCTATCGTGCAGGTCCTGAGCGCGACCCATCTGCAACACCCCGGTTCTGAGAGGTTCAAGCTCGAGATCTCGGACGGGACGTCCTACACCACCGCAATGCTCTCCACTCAGCACAACGAGCTGGTCAAGAGCAAGCAGGTGCGTCCAAACACCATCATCCGGGTCACGGAGTACATCACCAATGAGGTGAGGGACACTCGGATCATCATCCTCCTCGACGTCGAAGTCGTGGAACAGGCGGCTGGTCGCATCGGCAGCCCTGTCGAGTGCAGCAACAACAACCCGGCCCCCGTCAACCAGCCCGTCGTCCAGCCCAATAACCGCGTGCAGGCCCCCGCAAACTTCCCCCCTGCGCAGCCTCAGGTGATGAACCAGGCACCCATCCGCCAGCAGCCACCGGTGGTGCCTATGCAGCAGCAGCAGTTCCAGCAACCAATGGAACAAGCATCGTTCAATCAGTCGTTTGGAGGGAGCAGCAGCAACCGGGCACCTGTGTCCATGGTCAACCCCGTGAGCACGATGACTGGAGGGGGACTCCGCGCAGCCCCCAGGACCATTCCGATCAAGTTGCTCAACCCATACAATAACAAGTGGACCATTAAGGCCCGCGTTACGTCCAAGAGCGGCGTCAAGTCCTGGGACAAGGGCCCGAACAACCAGGGCAAACTGTTTTCGGTTGACTTGGTGGATTCGGAGGGCACCGAGATCCGCGCAACCTTCTTCCGCGAGGCCGTGGACTTGTTCCTCCCCAGACTCGAGGTCGGGAACGTTTACACATTTTCGGAGGGCAAGGTCAAGGTGGCCAACCGCCAGTTCTCAGCCATCCAGAACGAGTATGAACTCAACTTTGGCAAGGAGGCTCAGGTCCAGGCTGTTCAGGACTCTGGCGACATTGTCCGCGTCCAGCTACAGCCAGTTCCCATCGCCACCATCGGCTCGATCGAGCCCAAGACTAACATTGACGTGTGCGGCATCGCCATAGAAATCGGCGAGGTGTCGGCGTTCACGAGCAAGGCCGGGAAAGATCTGAGGAAGCTCGAGTTTGAGCTTCTGGACAAGTCCAACACGAGCGTCAAGGTGTCGGTGTGGGGAGAGAAGGCCGATGAGGTCGCCGCTCAGCTCCGAATGGCCGGACCGAACCCAGTGATCGCGATCAAAAGCTGCGTCGTCGGGGATTATGGGGGGCGGACGTTGAGCACTGTGAACTCGACTACCGTGCTCATCAATCCCGTCGACTTGGCACAATCGGGCGTTCTCCGTTCCTGGTTTGATGCTGGCGGTGGTCGTACGGGTGTCAGCTCTCTTTCTGTTGGGCGCGGGGGCGAGAGCGGATCGGGAGAAACTGGTCGAGGACCAGCGCAGATTCAGGACCGCATGACCTTTGACGGGATCAAGACAAACGGTCTCGGTCGTAATGGGCAGCAGGACTTTTGCGACGTCAAGGGTTTCTTGATGTTTGCCAAGAAGGACAATCTGTGGTATCCCGCGTGCTGCACGGAAAAGTGTAACAAGAAGGTGACTAAGAGTCCCACGGATGACCGCTGGTTCTGCGAGAAGTGCAACCAGAGCTTTGAGCAGCCCATCTATCGATATATCGCCAGCTTTCAGGTCGTCGATCCCACTGGAAGCGCGTGGTGCACGGCCTTCAACGACTCGGCAAACCCGCTGTTTGGGGGCCACTCCGCGTCGGACCTTGAAAGGATCAAGCGCGAAGACGAGGCGCAGTTTGAAAAGATCGTGGAAAAGAGCCAGTTTCAGGAGGGCGTCTTTCGGTTAAAGCTCAAGGAGGAATTGTATCAGGACCAGTCTAGGGTCAAGCCCGTGATTATGTCGTTCCGCCCCATCGACTACCAGCAGGAGGCCAAGGAGCTCCTCAAGGGTATCGAGCTGCTTCAGGCTCGGCAGTGATGTCGAAAATGATCATCGCGGCACTATCCTCTTGAATCGTTTACGGGTTCCTCTCGATGTGCGTATGATAATGTTCAACAGTCGCCCTTGTGCCTGCTAAGTGTCCTAGAGTTGTGTCATTCTTTGTTCCTAATGTAACAAGCATTTACCATCGATCCAAATATGTAGGTATCGTGCGCCACGATAGGTATACAAATCTCACGCAGCTGGCATAGATGACAAGTTCATCTTCCCTCGAATACCGTACAAGTCATCCTTCGAATACCTCTTCTTCTGGAAGATGATTCGTCCGGGATGGGTGAGCACGCAAGCTGAGCAATGGCAACACGCATCAATGAGATCTCTTTCGAATTCGAAATCGTGTTCCTCAGCTTCGCTAACCTCGTCCTCTGGGGTGGAATGGTCCACGGAGGAACTACCCAGGGATGGGGGCTTTTCAGTCCCAAGGGCATCTTCCACTGTCCGAACAAATCTGCGCATGACCTGGGATTCGATGGACGATTCGCTAGTCACGGAAGCTCCATCGTTGTCGTCATCATGTGTCCCTAGTGCCCCATCGCCGCCGTTATTGTGGCCCTCAAGATACAGTTCTTGCTCGTTACTAACAAGGTCTGGGCTCGGAGACTTTCCCCTTGCTTCGTCGTGGAGCTCAGGCAGAAAAACCAAGGAAGGGTTTTTGGAACGAAGCCCACTTGCCAGTCTCTCTGCAATCTTGTGAGAAAAAGAGCCGGCGGTGATGTCCAATTGGGCAACGTTCGTGCGGATACCTCCAGCGCGACAAAGCTCTTCCAGGACCCGGTTAGTGATCGTCTTACAGTGTTGCAAAGACAAGGACTGCAAAGGGATGGACTCAGCATCGTCACTGGTCAGAAACTCGACGAGAAATGCCGGTGCCAACTCGGCATAGTCCATCTGGAGATTCTTCAGCAGAGGCCAGTTGTGCTGTCCTCGCACCAGAGGGACAGGGTTGATAATCTTGGTGCCTGAGACATTCAGAGACTCGACCATGCTGACCTGGTCGTAAGGGAGGACAAAAAGACTATCCCCTAGGCGCTTATTCCCCGACAAGTCCAGCTTTCGAAGCTTGCCGTATATTTCAATGAGAGCCGCACCAGAAATATCCTTCAATTTACAAGACCTGGCGGTAAACCCCTCGAGCGAAGGACAGCCGGCGTGAATCGCATACAGAACCTGCGAAGGATCCGTGCCGAAATCCGCCCCAGAGAGATCCAACAGTTTCAAGCTTGTCAAGTGGCTCCAGAAGGATGGATAATCCGACTCGTCCCCTTCGACAAACCTCATTGCACAGTAGCTCAGATCGAGCACTTGAAGGCTACTCATGAACCGCAACGAGTCAAGGCCCCTCTTGGTGACGTGACAAAAGCTGAGCGCCAACGACTGCAGAGCCTCTACATGAGCACACGCAGCAGCCAAGTCATCATCGGCTTTAGAATAATGGTTCACCGCGAGTTCCGTCAAGGTGGCTTTCGATGCATCTTTCGACCGCAACGCCTGTTTAAGACCTTGCACAAGCGCGTCGAATCCATTCCCGGAGCCCTGAAGCTTCAATGTGCATCTTGAATTATCCACTGGGAGCAACTCCTCGCAGGTCGGGATGATGGATCCACTCACCGTGTTCACAAACTCTAAATTTGGCGCGTCCGGGAGCGCTTGAATCCCACGCCAAGTCAGTAAAGGACAGTTCCTAAGAACGAGAGACCGGAGAGAGTCCTTGGGGAATAACCGCGGTCCAAGGAGCAGACCTTTATCGCTGAGTCTAGGCGAGTCCGCAATTTCCAGTGACTCTAAACAAGGGAAATGGGCGGGACAGAGAGCTCTCTTGCTTGAACGTCGCTAAGCCCACAAATCACCAGGTCAGTAATGAAACTCGACCCAAAAAACGGTCTTGCACGAGGGATAGTGGTCAACCAAATCGCAGTATCCTCATCCCCCGAGGAGAGCGAGGCAGCCATTCGCCATACCTTTTTCCTGAGCTCATCATCTTCGGGCAGGTTCGCGTTAAGTACGCCTGGGAGTTCCTCTCCGAATAGCACGGATTTTGGATCACGAAGCTTCCGCGCCAGCTGAGAGCAGGTGATATCCTCCAGCGAAGGGACTCCCATGCGTCCGCGCCCACTACCCGTTCGGCTTGTAGAAGCACTCTCCATTCAAAAAGCAGACCAGTACGAACACACTAAGAATCTGTACCTAGACACTGACAGAAGGGACCGCGTCTTTGACGACAACAATATAATAACAATACGAGAATCCAAACACCACGTTCCAGTCAGGACATGCGAGATCGCGGAATGGGCCAAATGGGGTTCTTGATCTCTTCGCTCTTCGGTCCGAAGAACTTTCTTGAATATACCCGGGTACCTCTCACTGTGCTCCCCACTCAACAAGAAAGCCAAGGAAAGGAAAAGACATCAATCTGTTGTTGTTGTCGATTTATCAGAGTATTTATAGTCCTCTCCGCCAAAGCGAAGATGTCGTCGGTGAGCAGGAAGAAGGTCTTGCTCATGGGCAAGCACGCGTCGGGAAAGACGTCGATGCGGTCCGTCATTTTCGCCAACTTCCTCGCCCACGACACCGCGAGGCTTGGACCGACAATGAATGTCGAACACGCCCATGTAAGGTTCCTGAACGATCTTGTACTCAATCTGTGGGACTGCGGAGGTCAGGACCGCTTCTACAAGAGCTACTTTGAGTCCCAAAGAGACCACATCTTTAGAAATGTCGAAATGCTCGTCTACGTGTTTGACGTCAAGTCGGTAGATGAGAAAGATCTACAGTATTACGAGGACTCGCTAAACTCGCTGTACGAGCTATCTCCTGAGAGCCAGGTGTTCGTGCTCATACATAAAATCGATCCAAAGGATGGCGATGAAACCAAACGGCGGGAACTGTTCAGTGAGTGCGAACAACGGGTATTGGCGAGGTCGACACTTTTCCCTAAAGCCCGATGCTTCCCAACATCAATTTTTGATGATACTCTTGTGAGGGCGTGGTCAGCGGTCGTAGAGGCTCTCGTTCCCAACCTGGGCGTAGTGCACCGCATGCTCCAAGACTTTTTAGAAGCAACAGACGCAGACGAAGTGGTCCTCTTTGAAAGAGCGACTCTTCTGGTGGTCACACACGCGTCGCGGGACGGGGCCGCCAAAGCTCGAGACATCACTCGTTTCCAGAAGCTTTCCATGTTCGTGAAAATGTTTCGGACGAGCTGTAGTGCCTCTCAAACCTCATGCGAATGTGTCGAGGTGAAAAGCGATGGGTTTACCTGCATCCTGGACCGCCTAACCGATGCAACTATCATTCTTCTCATGTTTTCTTCAAACCGGCCGGGCGCGCCCGAGCGCCTCGCTACTTTTAACTTGGAGGCAGCACGGGCGGCGTTTGAGAAGGCGCTCATTGTGTAAACTATTGTATCTGTAAAAAGGTTTACCTTATACACAAGCTGATAGGTTTTTATCATACCATAAAGTGGGAAAAGCCTACTTCTTCCCACCTCCAGGTTTGCCGCCAGTGGCTCTCTTACCTTGACCCTTCTTCGGGGCTCCCTTTCCACGCTTCCTGAGCCCTGCTATCGTCTTTTCGCGCCGCCTGTCAGCATCCAACTTGTCAAGTGCAGTCAACTGGGGATTAGCCTGAACGGATTGTAGTACTCTTTGCGCACGCATCCGCATCCGAGCCCTTTCCCATTCAGGCGTGAGCTCCAGATGAGGTCCAAACGCTTCTTCGCCATAAGCCTTTACCTTATGGCTTCCCAAATAGCTCTCGACTTCAGCAACCGGGTTCTTCTTCATGGCTCGCATCTCTTGAAAACGGTATTTCCCTAGAAGGTCAGTGGGGTACCAAGCGGTTAGGTTCGGTACAGCGTTCGCTTTTCTCGCTTGTTTCCTCCCTGTTCTAACCGGCACGGGCTTCTTGCCCGGCCTCACGACCATGCCTTCAGGCACAACTCCCTCGCCTCCTCTATCGTATCCAAAGACGGACTGCTGAATGGAGAAAACCACTGAATCGGGAGACGCGGTAAGCGCCGGCCACGTCCGGGCTCCTAGAGCAGTAAGCCTGACGTTTGCGCTCTGCACCCGAAGAGCGGCGTTCTCGTATTTAGGCCGTCTAGCAACCATGTGGCGTACCTGAACAAACATGTGCGGGAGTCTCGCCCGCTGCAGAAAGAATGCCATTTTTCAGTTTCGTCGCGTGATTAAAGTAACGTATTACCAGGAAGGACAGTCTTGCACGTGATCGATAGGTCCCAAACCAAAACAGGGATGATGATCATCCACCCTTCGATGTACTACAATGTACAAAGTGTTTGAGCAAGACAAGTATGCTCGATGGATGGATGCTATCGCCCGTTAGGTACCACATACCGCGGTACCAGTGGGTACCGTGGTACACTCCCCAAACGCGTCAGTCCTCAGCCTCCCTTTGGATGTTTTTGTTCGGATGATGATGATGCGGAACAACACCAGATCAGATTCCATCCTTCGAGGCTCCGAGGGATGCGTGAACGAGTGAATTTAATTGTAAGCGTTGAACATACCATTCCCCTGATCATCCGGTGGGGGTTCATACCATAGAAGCCGTGAATCGTATCTTCTCCTTCCTTTCCGTTCCTTTCCAGTCATCCGACTCCGTCCCCTCCCTACCATCTTTGGTAACCGAGGTCGCGCCTGTTCCTCTTCGTTGCAGGCACTACCCGGATCTCACCCAGCCTTCCTGAACCATACCGGAAACGCGCCGGGGGCCTACAAAGGCCAGTAGGCGAAGCAGGAACGAGCGATTTAGCTGTCTTGAACATCCTGAATTTGCCTCAGATGAAGCCAGGGTCTGTGTAGTTGGGTGGGTTGCTTCTTTAATCGCAGGAATATTCAGTCACGCTTTGACTAGGGGCATCGTCTCAGTTTACAGAAGTTGCATTAAACAATACCTCGACAAGTATTATCTTTCGTCGTTCAGGTTCAACCTAGGGTTTGCGGGGTAGTTGTTACACAACGTACTCACGAAAATGATGCGAAGTCCGGCATTTCGCCTCACCCCGGCATTCGCTCCAAAGCTAAACGGTAGTGGCTTGGCCTCGGTGGACGAGGAGGACTTCCTTCTTGATGATGATAACTCGGAGCATGGGTCGGAGCTCGGACCCTTACCCGCGAGCAGTCCTGCGATGATGGGCCGGCGAGCGCATCACGGACCGTCGAAAGGGCATCCAGAGCACTCTCAGCCGCCCATGCCGAAAACGCCAGAAAAACCTGTGTCGTCAAGTCAATCGAACGCAGACGCTCCCCTCTCCTTGCTAATATACGGGCTAGTCAACGTTGCAGTCAGTGTACCTTGTCTGTACGGGTATGCCGGGATCATCTACAGAGACCCAGCCTTTCAGCGGGCGATGCCAGATCTGATAAAGCTCGTCATCCTATCCTCAGCGGTTCATCAACTTGTGTTTACGGTCAAATCAAGCATGTCCTTTTCGATATCTCAGGTCCAGGACGCCGGTCTGATCTTTCTCTCCGCCATGGCCAGCTCTATAGCCTCCCGTTCCGCTTCGGAAGAAGAAGCGGTGGCCACTGCTGTCGTCTCGCTGGCGATGGCGACCACGGCATTGGGGATAGTCGTGATGGTCGTCGGCAAGTTCCGTTTAGCTTCATTTGTCTCCCTGATCCCGATGCCTGTGGTGGCTGGTTATCTCGCTTTCATTGGGTTTTTTTGCTTCGCCGCGGGGCTAGGATTGTCTTGCTCCAAGGACATCTCCACATATCAGGACTTTGCGCAACTGAACGAGTTGCAAGACTGGATTCTGGCAACTCCAGCTATGATTGCCGGGGGCATTATGACGCTGGTATCCAGGAAGTCCCCTCATTGGTGGGCTCTTCCTGTTACGATTATCGTCATCCCCCTCGTCTTTTATGTCGTATTGTTCTGGTTCGGCCTTTCGCTAGACGACGCGAGAGTGGGGGGATGGGTCGCCCCACTGGACCCTCCCGAGCCCTTCTACAACGTCTTCCTTCGTTTTGACTTTCTCAAGGTCAACTGGAGTCTAGTTCCGAACCTCGTGGTGACATGGGCGTCCATGACTCTGCTGGTGACGTTTGCTTCGGCGTTGGATGTTGTGGCGGTGGAAATGGATCTCGGAGGCCAAGAGCTGGATCTGGATGAGGAACTCAAGACGGTGGGTTTGAGCAACGTCATATCCGGGCTGCTGGGGGGTTATACCGGGTCGTATATCTTCTCCATGACCATCTTTACCAGGCGAACAGGATCCCAGACCAGGTGGATCGGGATCATTCTGGCCGTGGTCGAGCTGTTCCTCTTTTGCGCCCCTTTCAATCTAATGTCTTTCGTTCCGCGTTTCTTCTTCGCTGCCACCCTCATCTTCATCGCCTTTGACTTGATGGCTGAGTGGCTCGTCGCGGTCGTATTCAGGGTGAGCCCCAGAGAGTATCTAAACGTCCTCCTGACCTTCCTCGCCATCACCTTCACCGAGGACCTCGTTCTCGGCATCCTCATCGGCTGTCTCGGCGCGGTCGTCAACTTCATCCTGGCCTACAGCTCAATCAACCCTGTCGTCCCCGCACAATCCAACTCGAACGTCCTTCGGGACTACGAGGCGCGCAAGATTGTCCATACCCTTTGCGCCGAGCGGGTTATCTCCCTCAAGCTCTCCGGGTTCCTCTTCTTCGGGTCGACGACACAGCTCTTGTCAAGGGTC
>Ga0075012_10004697_pt1 | contig 12646 bp, 15 predicted proteins | sample All_14_2_FD_71474 | JGI IMG/M metagenome (GOLD analysis project Ga0075012, IMG submission 71474) | Freshwater microbial communities in response to fracking from Pennsylvania, USA - Allegheny Zone_MetaG_DW_15 | ecosystem: Environmental > Aquatic > Deep subsurface > Groundwater > Drilled...
GCCGGTAGGCCTTGCCCGACTTCGGCGGGATGTCCCGATAGGTATATTCCAGCGCCAATGCCCGGAAAATTTCGGCCATCAAATCCGCCCCGGCGCCGCGCGCCGCATCCAGCACCTCCACCTGAATCTTGGGCACCCCGCCGTCCGCTTCGGAAAGGGTCGTGCGAATCGCCGGGCGGGGCTTGCTCTTCACTTCCGTCGGGAAATTCAGGATGACCGGCGTCTTCCATTCCTTCTTCAATCCCGTCCACTCCCGCCACACCTCGGCCGCCGCATCCGCATCCGCCGTGATCCGCAAACGGATTTTCGAATCGGGGGAATACACCACGAATTGCCGGGAAGGGCTGGACGAACGGTCCAGCGGCTTGACCACCTCCGCGGCCGTCCCCGGGGAAACCGCCGCCAGCATCAGGCCGGCGGCGCATCCCAGCCAAATCGGGACGGCTCCTCCCCCGCCGAATTTAGGGCTTCGGCGCCCAGCTGATTTGCACATTCTCGGGGGTGATCACGACTTTTTCGGCGCTTTGAATCTGGGACAATTGAGAAGAAAATGCGTCCGCAAAACTCTCGGTCCATCTCGTGAAGATCCCCCAGGCCACCGCCGGCACCGGGAGGCTCCCGATTTGGCAGCCCACGTCTTTCACGGTCAGCTGCCCCGGCGTTCCGCCGACCGCCTGCCGCGATTGCAGCACGATTCGCTGCCCCAGGGTTTCAATCTCGATTCCCACGACAAAAGCCCCATTTTCGAGGATCAAAAGCGGGCGAGTGTTGGCTTGGGAAAACGCCAGGGAGCGGGCGTTGATCGTCACCTGCGAGGCCAGATACGAACGGACCTCATCCGAGGTGGCGGAAAACTGGCGCGCAAACGGACTCGGCGCCGCGGCCTTATTCAACCGATCCTGGAGAATCACCGCCCCCGCCGCGTTCGGGCTCGCCGGCGGAGGCAAATTCTCGGGCGGGCGAAGCGCCAGCAGAAGAATGGCCAGCAACGCGGCAAAAACGCCCGTTCCCACCACCGAATACACCAGGGAAAACACGCTGAACTCCCGTTCCTCCGCCGGCTTTGCCTTGGCGGGAACCCCGACCTTGCGCAAGGGCGCCGGGGGAGGCTCCGCTTTTTCCGGGGCGTCCGCCGGCTTTTCCAGGCGCACGCCGCATTGGTGGCAAAATACCCGCGTGGGTTCGTTGGCGTAGCCGCAGCTTTGACAGGTGACGGGAATCATTTGCTCTCGGTTTTTTTCGCCGGGGAATCGCCGGTCTTGGGGGAGGCGGCCGAACCGCTTCCGGCATCCTTTTTCGCGGCCTGTTTATAGCCCTCGCTGCGGTAGTCGGTGATGTAAAAACCCGAGCCCTTGAAAATCAATCCCGCTCCCGTGCCGAGGAGCCGCTTGACCTTGCCCTTGCATTTCTTGTCCGGGCAGATTTTGACCGGCTCATCCTTCATGGATTGGAAAAGCTCGAAGGTCTTATGGCACTTCTGGCATTCGTATTCGTAAGTTGGCATAAACCGGGCGGACCATAGCCGCTTTTTGGCCGCCCCGCAATAGCGGCTTGCCCGCAAATTAAAATCCCGCTAAGCCCTTCGCGCGATGACTGCACCGATACTCGCTTCCATGCCCTTTCAATGGTGGGCGCTGTTCTTTTTGATCGTCGCCGTTCTGCTGGCGCTCGACCTCGGACTCTTTCAACGCAAGAGCCATCAATTAAAAATGGGCGAAGCGCTCGCCGCGGTCGGGTTCCGCGTGGCCCTCGCGCTGCTGTTTAATCTCGCCATCTACCTCGGTTGGATCGGCAACTACGCCACGCCGGCCGCCCAGCATCAGGCCGGACTGGAGTTTCTCACCGGCTACCTCGTCGAAATCGCCCTGAGCATCGACAACGTCTTTGTCTTCGCGCTGGTCTTCAAATATTTCAAGGTGCCAGGCGAATACCAGCACCGGGTCTTGTTCTGGGGCATCCTCGGCGCCCTGATCATGCGGGCGATCATGATCTTTGCCGGCGTGAAGCTGCTCGAGTCGCTTCATTGGATCAACTACGTCTTCGCCCTCATCCTGATCTACGGCGGCATCAAAATGATCAAGGACGACAAGGACGACCTCGATCCGCTGCAGAACCCGCTCGTCCGCCTCGTGCGCAAAATTTTCCCGGTCACGCCGGAAATGCGCGGCACGCATTTTTTCGTCAAACAGGATGGCAAACTGTGGGCCACCCCGCTTTTCGTGGTGCTGATCGCCATTGAATCGACTGATCTCGTGTTCGCGGTGGATTCCATTCCCGCCGTGCTGGCTGTGACGACGGACTTTTTCCTCGTCTTCACGTCGAACATCTTCGCGATTCTCGGCCTGCGCGCCCTCTATTTCGCCCTTGCCGGCGTCATGGACCTCTTTCGCTTCCTCCATTACGGCCTGTCCGCGATCCTCGTATTCATCGGCGTCAAGCTGGCTCTGGCGCACACGGCGCTGAAAATTGAAACCGCCCAGTCGCTCATCGTCGTCGGCGCGCTGCTCTTCGTTTCCGTGGCCGCTTCGCTGCTGTTTCCGAAGAAGGACGGTTCGAAGGGAAACTAAACGGGATTATGCAGGATTAACGGGATTAACCGGATTTGATAATATTTTTCCCGTTAATCCGGTAAATCCAGTTAATCCCGTTTAGTTCGCCGGGGGCTTAAGACTTCGGCGCGGCTCCGGCGATCGCCAGCTTCAGTTCGATTTCGTTCGCCACCTTGTCCTCGTTCTGGCCCGGCTGGATGCCGAAGTCGCCGCGCTTGATGTCGAATTCCGCGCGGATCACGAGCAAGTCGCCCTGGACCTTGCCCATGGTGCGGTCGCCGAGTTTTCCGGGAAGGTAGGTGAACTTGGCCTCCACCGTGATTTCCTTGGCCACGCCGTTGAGCGTGAAGATCCCGGTAACCTCGGCTTCGGTGACGTTGCCCTTGGTTTCGACGTCGCTCAGTTTTTTGACTTCGAAGGTGATCTCGGGGTTGGCCTTGGCGTTAAGCCATTGCTCGCCGACGAGGTGCTCCTTCATGACCGGATTGGGCACGGTCAGGGATTCCGTCGTGACGCTGATTTTCCCGGTCGTCGCGGCGATATTCGCCGGATCGAAATTCACGGTGCCGGAAACGCCGGTGGCGGTGCCATTGATGGATTCCAGCGGCGCGTCGAGGTGGAACGTGACGTTATTGACCCCCTTCGGATCCTTGAAATCGAAGGTGGCGGCCGGGGCGTTGAGCGCCAGCGCGGTGGTGGCGAGGAGGATGATTGATGGGATTTTCATTTGGATTGGGTTTTTCTAAAAAAGAAGCCGATGGCAAAAAATGCAAACGCGCCCGCGATTCCGGCCCCGAGGAAATCGACTCCCGGCACGAAACGAGATTCGTATTCCGTGAATTCAATTTCGGTAATCGGGTCGAGTTTCCGGATCGGCACCTGGGTTTGCGACCAGCCCCAGCGACCGCCCAGAAGAGCCCAGGCGATCAGCGTGCCGGCCAGAACGAGGGCCGCGAAAACGCGGGCGAGCCTGCGCATGGATTATTTCGCGAAGCTGGCCTTGTCGTCGGCCTCGAGGTATTCAAACAGGGTGGTCTTGGCCGGATCGAGGCCGAGATTGCGGCATTCGCCATCGAACCATTCTCCCTTTTCCGGATGGCCGTGGAAACTCCAGGCCTCCACTTGCGCGGCCCATTGTTCGATTTCCTGCGCGGTTTTCGGCGTGCCGTGCGCGTCGAGCCAGGCGGCGATTTCCTCGTTCGTCGCGCCGGCTTCGAGGAGCTTTTTGACTTCCTCGCCCTTCACGCCCTTGAAGCCGAAGAGCTGGTTGTCCAGCGGACAATCGAAGTGATAGTCGCCGGCCTTTCCCGCGAGAGAAGCGCGGCCCTTGTCGAGGGCGCGGGCAAGAAGCGGATAGCCACCCACGCGGGCGCGCGGACTGGCGGGAGGTTCCTGAGTGAGGTCTTTTGCAGTGCTCATGATGTGTTTCGGTTAGTTTACGGTCGCCGGTTATACGACAACTGTTGTTAATCCATCACTAGACGGATAGTTTGTCAAATGCTATCGTCAAAAATAAATGGCAACCTTGGAAACGATCGATCCCCGCATTCGGCGCACGCGTCAGATGTTGCATCGCGCGTTTCAGGAATTGCTGTGCGAAAAGAGTTTCGACGCCATTTCCGTGCAGGATCTGGCCGAGCGTTCGACGGTGAATCGGGCGACATTCTACGATCATTTCCCCGACAAATTCGCGCTATTGGAAGATCTGATCGGTGAAAATTTCCGCACGATCTTCCAAAGCCGGATGCAGGGCCGCGTCGGCGCGTGCCCGAACGAAGTGCGGCAATTGATTCTCACAGTCTGCGATTTTCTGAGCGAGATCACCGGCGGATGCCAGAAGCACCGGCGGCAGTTTGCGCCGATCGTGGAAGCGCGGATCAAAACGCTCGTGCGGGATTCGCTGCTCGCCGGACTCCGCGAATCGGCGGGCGAAAATCTCCCGGCGGATGCCGAACTCCGCGCGACGATGGCCAGCTGGGCCATCTGCGGCGCGGCGATGGAATGGAGCCAGGAAGGCAAGATCCCGGCCGAGGAATTTGCGAATGCCGTCCTGCCGCTGGTTTTCCCGACCATCCAGCTTCCGCATCGCGGTGTGGAAGTCTCCAAGGAAGGCAGGAAAGCAGGAATTTAATTGCTCTCACGAATGCGCGCTTCCTTGTGCGAGCATTTTGAAAGTTTCCTCCGGATAGACCAGGTGGCAGAAATGCCCCTGCCCGGGAAGCAACTGCAGCGTGACATCCGGAATGATCTTTTCCAGATAGGTGCTGAATGAGAGCGGCACCCAACGATCCTCCGTGCCGTGACGGACGTCCACGTGGCAGTGAATGTCCCGCAGATCAAAGCCCCAGGGGTGATAGCCCAGCTGCGCATCAAGGGCCGCTTCCTTGGCTCCCTGTTTGAAGAGTTCCTGCCAGTCCCGCAGGAACATGAATTGCAGAGTCGGGTTTTGGAACAATTCCGCATCCGCCGGACACATGCTTGAGTTGAACATCCGGGCGAATGACTCGGCTTTCTTCATTTGCCGCCGGAGCAGGGCGAAGGGGATCTGGAAGAAAGTGAGGGGCGTCCATTGGCCCAATTTGGCAAAGACCTGATCGACCAGCCCGAGTTCCCTTACCGCCGCCGGATCGCTGAAAAGCGGCGTGCCGCAAGCCAGGGAAAGCGCGAATTTCAACCGGGTCGGAAATAAATGGGCGCAGGCAAAAAGGGTGTAACCGCCGCCGGAAAGGCCGATCACGCCAAATTGGTCGATGCCGAGATGGTCGGCCAGCCGGGCAATGTCGTCGGCCGAGTCGAGAATCGTTCTTTTCGGGTCGAAATCGGAAAGCCCAATGCCGGGACGATCCGGAACGATCAGCCGATAGCCGAATTTCCCGGCCGCCGCGTGAAGCAACGTGGCGTGAACATGCGAACCGCTTCCGTGGCAGAAGAAGGTCGGAATGCCATCCCGAGCGCCATATTGATAGTAGGCCACCCTTCTTCCCCCCTTCATCTCTGCCCATTCCGTCCGGGAACTCAGTTCTTCGATTTCTTCGGGACTGATGAGATTGGGCGCCGGGTTCATCTTTTCGTCAGCGGGATTTCACCCCGCTCTTTTGCAACGCCTCGGCAAAGCTGGATTCCGTGGTCAGCAGGCTGGCGAGATAAGCATCCTTTTCCGGCAGTTTCGGGACGAGCGCGATGCGTTCCGGGTGTTCGAGCCGCGAGAAAAGCAGCCGCTTCATTTTACTCAACGGCACGCTCTTTTCGCCGTAACCCTCCGGCTTGTTGCTGGACCAGAATCGCAAATGCGGCTCGCCGTCCTTCGTTTCCGTGCCGAGGAAAATCACGGAATGGCCGAACTCATGTTTCCCCACGGCATCGCGCCAGAAAATCTTCAGGAAATCCCCCGGCCGCGCGTCATTGAGATCGGTGAAATTTTTGCCGAGGCCGAGTTCGTGAAACAGTCGCGCCGTTCCCGGGCCATTCGCGTTCCACCGGCCCCAGACCCCGTGGCCGTCGGCTTTCCGCAGGTCCGCCAGGACCGCCGCGGCTTCCGGCGTGAGATTCGGACGGACGGCATTCAGGAAAACCAGATACGTCGCGCCGGAGCAGTAACTCGGCATCGCGCGCCCGGGCATCAATACCAGATCGCGCCCGGAAACACTCACCGCCGCCCGGAGTTTGGCCGACGCTTCCGAAGTCGTCGAATACCCCCCGCCCTCCGGAAGATGCGCCAGCGTCTGCAGCACGCGGGCATTGGCATCCGTTTCCGCCTGAAGCGAAGCGAACGCGGCCATCGCCAAAAGTGCTCCGAAAATTTTCACCATCGAGGGCCCAGACTGCACGGAGATGAAACTAAATCCAAAAAAATTCTTTCCCCGGCAGGTCCTTCGTGGCCTTCGTGGTGAATGAATTTCCGCCGCGTCGCTCTTCTCCTGTTCATCGCGCTGGCTCTTTATGCCGCGTATTGGACCTGGACCTGGCTGCGGCCCGGCCCGTTTCCGGCCAGCGGCGGGCTCTATTTTCCCGAACGGGTGGAAATTCCCCTGCCGCATTTTGCCCAAAATGATCCGCTTTGGGCGAATCAGCCGCTCGGCGCGACGCCTTCCACGGTCGGCGCGGAGGGCTGCGCGGTGGCCTCGGCGGCCATGGTCCTGGCCGGCTACGGGGCCGCCATCGACCCCGGCAAACTGAATGCATTCCTGACCGCGCTGCCCGGCGGTTACACGCCGCAGGGCTGGATCTACTGGGAGAAAGCCGCCGAAATCGAACCGGCGCTGACGGCTCGATTACTGCCGCATTACGAGGACGCGGGTTCCTATTTTTGGATCGACTGGAACCTGTTCCGCGGCAATCCCGTGATCGTCCGCCTGCGGTATGACAATGGAGTCACCCACTTTGTCGTCGTGGTCGGCAAACAGGGCTTCGATTACCTCACCCTCGACCCCGGCCACGGCTTCGCCAAGGGGGTTTATCCGCTGCGTGAATTCGGAAGTGACATCGAGGCGGTTCGCTTTTACCGTCTTCCCTCCGGTTAAAAACCGGAAATTCATCCACGGATTACGCGGATTTCGCCGATTAAGGAAATCTTGCCGTCCCTTGAAATCTGCGAAATCTGCGTAATCTGTGGATCATAACAACGTGAGGTAGAATTTTTTTATGGAGAGCATCATCGACCCATCCCGACTGGAGGAAATCGAATTCAGCAATGACGAAGTGGCGCGCTATTCGCGTCACCTCATCATGCCGGAAGTCACCCTCGAGGGCCAAAAGCGCCTGAAGGCCGCGAAGGTCCTGTGCATCGGCACGGGCGGCCTCGGCTCGCCCATCGCCCTTTACCTGGCCGCGGCCGGCGTCGGCACGCTGGGCCTCATCGATTTCGACGTCGTCGATTTTTCCAACCTCCAGCGCCAGGTGCTGCACGGCACCAAGGACGTGGGCCGGAAAAAACTCAACAGCGCGCGCGATCGCATCAAGGACATCAATCCGAACGTCCACGTCGTGCTCCACGACTGCCTGTTCAACAGCGAAAACGCCCGCGAGATTGTCGAAAAATATGACATTGTCATCGACGGCACCGACAATTTTCCGACGCGCTACCTGTCGAACGACATCAGCGTGATGCTCAAAAAGCCGAACATCTACGGCTCCATCTTCCGCTTCGACGGCCAGGCCACGGTTTTCGCCCCGCACCTCGGCGGGCCGTGCTACCGCTGCCTCTACCCCGAGCCCCCGCCGCCGGGCATGGTTCCCAGCTGCGCGGAAGGCGGCGTGCTGGGCGTGCTGCCGGGCGTCATCGGCGTGATGCAGGCAATCGAAGCCGTAAAATTGATTTGCGGCATCGGCGAACCGTTGATCGGCCGGCTGATTCATTTCGACGCGCTGAAGATGAAGTTCCGCGAATTCAAGGTCCGCCGCGATCCGGGCTGCCCGCTCTGCGGGGAGAACCCGACGATTACCGAGTTGATCGATTACGAACAATTCTGCGGCATCCCGCAGGCCCAGGCCGCCGAAGAGGCCGAGCCGCCGGTGCCGGAAATCACCGTGACGGAATTGAAGGAAAAGCTCGATGCCGGCTCGCCGGTGCTGATCGACGTGCGCGAGCCGTTCGAATACGACATCGCCCGCATCCCCGGCGCCAAATTGATCCCGCTCGGCGACCTGGCCGCGCGGATGAGCGAACTCGACAGCGCGGACGAGATTTTCATCCACTGCAAGAGCGGCGTGCGCAGCGCCAACGCCGTCCGCCAGCTCCAGAAGGCCGGTTTCGGCAAGCTCTACAATGTGGCCGGCGGCATTCTCGCCTGGGCGGACCAAGTGGATAATTCGGTGGCGAAGTATTGAAGCGGCGGCCGCCGCCCCAATAATGCGACATTCGAAATGGGGAATGCGAAATTGAAAAAGGCGCCCCCATTTCGCGTTTCGGATTCCCCATTTTGCATTCCATGACTTCACCCCGCCGTCTTTCCGACGAGCTCGCCGCCCTTCAGGAAGGCGTCTCGGAACACGGGGTGACGCTGGGCGAAATGATGGACCGCCTCCACGGGCGCGGCTTCATGCTGTTCCTGATCCTGCTCTCCGTGCCGTTCTGCCAGCCGATCCCGCTGCCCGGGCTGTCGGTTTTGTTCGGCCTGGTCATCGCGTTCATCGGACTTCGCGTCACCCTGCGCCAGCAACCCTGGCTGCCCGAACGCGCCCGCCGCATCGTGGTCTCCGGCAAAACCACGGAAAAATTGATTGCCGCCGCCGCGTGGCTCATCAAGTGGATCGAAAAATGGTCCCGCCCCCGCGCCATCGAGCACTTCGAGGGCAAATGGGTGCATTCCCTCTACGGGCTGGTGGTTTTGGTATCCGGCTTGTTCCTCGTGCTGCCGCCCCCCTTCTTTAATTTTCTGCCCGGCGTGACCGTGCTGCTTTGCGCGGTGGCCATGATGGAAGACGACGACAAGATCGGCCTCCTCGGCCTGGCGGCTTTTGGTTTCACGCTCGTCGTTTTCGGGGCGATTTTTTTCGGCGGAGCCTCCCTGATCAAGTGGGCCGGCGGCTGGTTTTCCTGAGGCTCGCGCAGCCCGATACTTAATCTCATTAAATTTTTTTGAACGGCGGCGGATCTCCCCGGTCTAACCTCTCAGAAACAAGGAGAAACCTGTGAAAAAGAATCCTTACCGCAAATTGAATCAAAATCGTTATTCGCTGGGCGAGTTGATCCAAATCATCAATTCCTGCTCCCGGAACAGCCGCGAAGCCATGGCCGCGCTGGCCGATCTTTTTGAAAGTGGCCGCGTCGTGACCCAGGGCCACGGAGTGACCAAACGCCTGCGCCTCGCCACGGCCTGACGGCGGGGAGATGGAGTGACGGGTGAGAAGGGATTGGTGGCTGGGGAAAGCCTTCAATCACCAGTTACCCCGCTACTTGACCCATCCTCCCCTTTTGCGCAATCTGAGGCGTGATTGCACGTTACTCACGTCCGGAAATGCGCGCCCTGTGGGGCGAGGAAAAGAAGCTGTCCATCTGGCTCGAGATCGAAGTTCTCGCCTGCGAAGCCATGGCCGAACTCGGCCAGATTCCCGCGGAGGACGCGCGGACCATTCGCGAAAAGGCCCAATTTGAACTGGCGGCCGTCCAGGAAATCGAGAAACGCACGAACCATGACGTCATCGCGTTCCTCGAAAACGTCGCCTCTTACGTCGGACCGGCCTCCCGCTGGATCCATCAGGGCCTGACGTCCTCCGACCTGCTCGACACGACGCTCGCCGTGCAGATGCTCGCGGCCATTGAAATCCTGGAAAAGGATCTGGTGGAATTGCAGGCCGCGATTGGGAAACGGGCCCACGAGCACAAATTCACGCCGATGATCGGCCGCAGCCACGGCATCCACGCGGAGCCGATCACGTTCGGGCTGAAGCTGGCGTTGATGTATGACGAGTTCACCCGCTCGCTCGAACGCCTGCGGGAGATGCGTGAGCGCGTGCGCGTGGGCAAGATCAGCGGCGCGGTGGGCACGCACGCCCACCTCGATCCGCGCGTCGAAAAAATCGTCTGCGAGCGGCTTGGCCTCAAGCCGGCGGCCCTCTCCACCCAGATCATCCAGCGCGACCGCCACGCGGAGTTCCATACCGTGCTGGCCCTGATCGCGAGCAGCATCGACCGCTGGGCGACGGAATTCCGCCACCTGCAGCGCACGGAAGTGCTCGAGGTGGAGGAATACTTCAGCGAGGGGCAAAAGGGCAGTTCCGCCATGCCGCACAAGCGCAACCCGATCACCGGCGAACGCCTCAGCGGCCTGTCCCGGGTGATTCGCGGCAACGCCGTCGCGGCCCTCGAAAACGTCGCCCTCTGGCACGAACGCGACATCAGCCACAGCAGCGTGGAACGGATGATTTTCCCCGATTCCTGCACCCTGCTCGATTACATGCTCGTCACGCTGACGAAGCTCGTGGACCGCCTCATTGTTTATCCGGAAAACATGCGCCGGAACATGGAGATCACCGGCGGGCTCTACGCCAGCCAGTCCGCGTTGCTCAAGCTCACCGAGAAAGGCATGATCCGCAAGGATGCCTACGAAGCGGTGCAGCGCGCGGCCATGAAGACCTGGGCGACCAAGGAACCACTCGCGAAAACGCTGGCGGAGGAAGCCACCGTCGCGCCGCACCTATCCGGGGAGGAAATCGCCGACGCCTGCGCTCCGGAACGCCATTTTCAGCACGTCGAAGCAAAATTCAGAGCGGTGGGATTATGATGAAACATTGGGTTTATGGGGGAACGTTTCTCGCGCTGGCCGCATTGGCCGGCTGCAAGCCGAAGCCGCCGGCGGAACCGGCACCGACTCCGGTGGCGACGCCCACGCCCACGCCGACGCCGGAACCCACTCCCACGCCGGAGCCGATCGACAAGACCGCGCAGGTCGTGGTGCTGGGGTATCACCGATTTGAAAATCCGCCCAAGGATTCGCTGGCCATCAGCACCGAGGAATTCCGCCAGCAGATGCAGGCTTTGAAGGACCTCGGCATTCCGGTGATTCCGATGGCCGACTTCCTCGCGTGGCGCCGGGGAGAAAAGAACATCCCGCCCCGCGCGGCGGTGATCACCATCGACGACGGCTACAACGACGCCTACTCCCACGCCTGGCCGGTGCTCAAGGAGTTCGGCTATCCGTTCACGATGTATGTCTATACGAACTACATCAGCGCCGGCGGCCGTTCGATCACCTGGGCGCAACTGGAGGAAATGCGCGACGCCGGCGTGGACATCGGCAGTCACACCGCTTCGCACGACAACCTGGTGAAGCCCAAGCGCGCCAAGGATGCGCCCTACGACCAATGGCTCCTCCATGAACTCAAGGGCTCGAAGGACCTGATCGAGCAGCACCTGGGAATCCCGGTGAAAACGCTCGCGTATCCCTTCGGCATCCACAACGAAGCGGTCATGGCGAAAGGCCTGGAGGCGGGTTACGAAGCGCTCTTCACGGTCGAAGGCAAGAAGATCGGCTTCGACGTGAATCCGGCCGCCATCGGGCGTTACGTGATCCAATCCGGCCATCCGGTCATCTTCAAGGCGGCGACCTCCTTCGGTTCGGCCAATCTCGCACCCGCCACCGTGGCGTCCAACGCGCCGGCGGGCACGCCGAAGGGCTCGATTCCCACCATTCCGGCGGCCGGCGAAACGATTCACGACCAAATGCCGAAAATCGAAGCGGACCTTTCCTCGATGGGCAACCTCGATCCCAAAAGCGTGGAGATGCGCATCAGCGGCTTCGGCCAGGTGGGCGCGGTGTATGATCCGGCGACGAAAAAATTGACGTATCAACCGGCCCAGCGGCTGCGCGAAAAGGTGACGACGATCGCCGTTTCCGCGAAGGGACCGAATGGCCGGGTCGAAACGCGCTGGAGTTTCGCCATTGACCCCGCCGCCACTCCGGCGCCTCCGCCGGAAAGCGAAGCGCCGGCCGCCCCGCCCGAACCGGCCGCTTCCCCGAATCGTTGATGGAAAAGCCGGCCGAAGCCTCCGCCCCCAAACTCGCCCGGCACATCGGCCTGGCGGCGCTGGTCATCTACGGGATCGGCGACATGGTGGGGGCCGGAATTTATGGCACCATCGGCGTCGCCGCCGGAGTCATGGGCAACGCGGTCTGGCTGGCATTTCTGCTCGCGATGCTCGCGGCCATGCTGACGGGGCTTTCCTACGCCTCCTTATCCTCCCGCTATCCCCGGGCCGCCGGCGCGGCTTACGTCACCCAGCGCGCGTTTGGTTTCCGGTTTCTGTCCTACGTCGTCGGGCTGGCGGTCGTGGCCTCCGGCCTGACCTCGATGGCCGCCGGTAGCCGGGTGTTTGCGGCGAACTTTCAGCCGCTGATCGGCGCGGTGCCCCTGTGGGGCATCTTTCTCGTTTTTATCGCCCTGCTCACGGCCATCAACCTGCGCGGCATCCGCGAATGCGTGGCGTTCAACGTCGTCTGCACCTTGATCGAAGTCGGCGGCCTGCTTTTCGTGATCGCCATCGGCCTGCCCTATCTCGGATCGGTGAACTACCTGGAAACACCCCCGGCGGCCAACGGGCTCTCGCTGCCGCTGGTCATGGGAGGAGCGGTGCTGACGTTTTACGCCTTCGTGGGGTT
>Ga0075012_10004699_pt1 | contig 12643 bp, 11 predicted proteins | sample All_14_2_FD_71474 | JGI IMG/M metagenome (GOLD analysis project Ga0075012, IMG submission 71474) | Freshwater microbial communities in response to fracking from Pennsylvania, USA - Allegheny Zone_MetaG_DW_15 | ecosystem: Environmental > Aquatic > Deep subsurface > Groundwater > Drilled...
GCTCGGCGAGGCGGTGGCCAAGATCAACCACGACCTGCGCAACATGCTGACCTCGGCCCAGATCGCCTCCGACCGACTGGCGTCCTCACCGGATCCGATGGTGGCCAAGGCCATGCCGCGCCTGGAACGCGCCCTCGGCCGGGCAGCAGCCCTGACACGCAATGTGCTCGACTATGGCAAGAGCGAGGAACCCGAACCCCAGAAACAGCGCCTGACGCTGGCCCAGGTGCTGAACTCGGCTGCCGAGGACGCGGGCCTGGAAACCGGCGGGGTTCGTATGGTCCGCGTGCTTCCGGCCCGCTTCACCGTCAATGCCGATCCGGACCAGTTGCATCGCATCCTGGTCAACCTGATGCGCAATGCCCGTCAGGCAATCGAGAATGACCCCCTGAGGCCCGCCACGCGCCGCGAGAAGGGCCTGATCCGCATCATGGCCGAGCGTCGCAACGGTGCCGCCCTGGTCCGGATCGTCGATGACGGGCCGGGCATTCCGGAACGGCTTTCCGGCAAGCTGTTCGACGCCTTCGTCAGTGGCGGCGGTGCCGGTGGCGGCACCGGACTTGGCCTTACGATCTCTCGCGAGCTGGCCGCCGGCCACGGCGGTGACCTCAAATTGGTTGAGACCGGCCCCCAGGGCACGACATTCGAGTTGTCATTGCCCGACTGATCCACAGGCGACCGCCGCGGAAATCACGGCGACCCTGCGCGGGCGTCCGAATGAAGATCGCGGCCATCGGGCCCGAGAGACGCCCGACCAGCACACGCACATCCGTCGCGGCAACATGGCATGGGGCTTGAGAAAATGGCGCGCCCGGAACGATTCGAACGTCCGACCCTCAGATTCGTAGTCTGATGCTCTATCCAGCTGAGCTACGGGCGCGCACTGGCCTTTCGGCGAGGGGCGCGTCTTAGCGGGTCGGCCGGGTGGGCGCAAGGCGCTTTTCGGAGGGATTCAACGTGGCAAGGCTTGGCGAAGCCTGCCCGGGGCCGTAGGTCCTTGCCTGTCCATCCCGGACGGAGCCGGATTGTATGCTCAAGGTCCTGCCCAACCTGTCGCGCGCCATCGCCCCGATGAGGCATGTCCCGTCCAGGTCTATTCCGACGATCCCTGTCCCGAGGATACTCGTCCTGGGGATGCTCGCCCTGCTGGCCGGCTGTCAGGGTCTGGATGCCCTGCCGCCCCGGATCGAAACCGCGCCGGATCCGGTGGCACGCGGTCCTCTGGTCTCGGCGGCCAATCCGCTGGCGGTCGAGGCGGGCATGGCCGTGCTGCGGCGGGGCGGGTCTGCCGTCGATGCCGCCGTGGCGGTTCAGGCGGTCCTGGGCCTGGTCGAGCCGCAGTCGTCGGGACTGGGAGGCGGTGCCTTCATGATGGCCTATGACGCCCGTTCCGGGGCGATCACGGCCTATGACGGGCGAGAGACCGCGCCGGCCGCCGCCACGCCGGAGCTGTTCCATGAAAACGGCACCCCTCTGGCCTTTCCCCAGGCTGTGCTTTCGGGCCGGTCCACCGGTGTTCCGGGCGTTGTCGCCATGCTGGGTGCCGCACACGCCGCGCATGGGCGACTGGCGTGGAGCGATCTGTTCGGCGACGCGCAACGACTGGCGCAAGACGGCTTCACGGTCAGCCCCCGGCTGGCACGTTTCATTGCCGCGACCGGTGGCCAGGCCCGCACCCGCTGGGCCGACGCCTATTTCACCCGGCCGGACGGACAGCGCCATGTCGCGGGCGACACCCTGATCAATCCTGAATACGCCCGAACGGTCGAGGAGATCGCCCAAAACGGCGCAGCGGGTTTCTACACCGGCCGGATCGCCCGCGAAATCGTCGCGACCGTCGGTGCCGAGCCCAGGCCCGGAACCCTGTCCGAGGCCGACATGGCCGCCTATCGCCCGATCGAACGGGGGGCCCTGTGCCGGCCGTATCGGGTCTATGTGATCTGTGTGCCGCCCCCGCCTTCCAGCGGGGTCGCCCTGTTGCAGCTGCTGGCCATGGCCGAACAGACGCCGGACATCCAGGCCGGCCCGGACAGCGCTGCGGCCTGGGCCGCCTTCGGCCAGCTCCAGCGTCTGATGTATGCCGACCGCGACCGCTATGTGGGCGACCCCGCCTTTGTCGGCGTCCCGGTCCAGGGCCTTCTGGATGCGGACTATGTGGCCGGCCGTGCGGCCCTGGCACCGGGCCTGACCGGCGCCGCCCAGGCCGGCCGGCCTCCCGGCGGTATTTTCCCCGCACCGGACGCCACGACCGAGCCGGCCGGAACGTCGCATTTCGTTGTGGTCGACGCCGAGGGCAATGCCGTCAGCATGACCACCACGGTCGAAAGCGTCTTCGGCTCGGGCCGCATGGCCGCTGGTTTCTTCCTGAACAACCAGCTGACCGACTTCTCGTTCGAACCGGCCCGGCCCGATGGCGGAGCGGCCGCCAATGCCGTGGCCGCGGGCAAGCGGCCCCGCTCCTCGATGGCGCCGGTGATCATCCTGGATCGGGACGGACGCCTGGTCGGACTGCTGGGTTCACCGGGCGGCTCGGCGATCCTGGCCTATAATGCCAAGGCGCTGATTGCTGTGCTGGACTGGGGCCTGCCGATGCAGGCGGCCTTCGACCTGCCCAATCTGGTGGCCAAGGGCGAGGGCTTCGGGGCAGACACCGACCGGTTCGAGACCGGGGTGGCGGCGGCCCTGGCCGGGCGTGGCATCGTGCTGAGGCCCAATGCCAGCGAGAACTCGGGCCTGCATGGGGCCATCTGGCGCAACGGCCGCTGGGACGCCGGGGCGGATGACCGGCGTGAGGGCGTCGTGCAGTCGCGCTGATCCGCCACGACCGCGTCGCGGGTCAGGCCGTCAGGGTTTGATCGACAGCTGGAAGGCGATCATGCCCTCCGATACGTCCGTATCCATGCCACCGGCGTTGCGGACCGCTCCGGGGTCGAGTTCGCGGTAGATCAGCCCCAGAGAGCTCTGCATCGGGCCCCGCCGTATGGCCACGCCCAGCTGCGCGTCGCCCAGGAAGGTCCCGGAGTCGTGGCTCATGCCGGAGCGGGCATAGTCGCCGTCGCGATTGCGGGCAAAATTATAGCCGACGGCGCGGCCGGAGCCTGCGGCATAGACATACCACCGCGCGCGATCGCCGAACGTCTCGGCACCGTCAGGCACCAGCTCATCCATGGCCGGACCGATGCGGACCGTCGCGCCCGCCTCGGCGACCCCGCCGGAGGACCCGAGTCCCAGGCCGGCATGGGGGGTGAAGGTCACCGCCAGCCCGTCCTGGGTAAATCCGACCGTGGACGGCCAGCCGCGCAGATAGGTGATGTCGTACTCGACCACGTCCACGGCGCCGTCCAGGGCATGGGACGGCAGGGGAGAGCCATCCGCCCCGCGCAGCGGTCCGCCGGTGCGCAGACGCAGACGGTCAGCATAGCCGTCGCCCTCCATCCACACGTCCCGGCTGGTCGCAGCCCAGGGCGACAGTCCGGCATCGGCTTCAAAGCGCGGCGCCGCGTCCAGGGCAGGCCCGAAAGCCGGGCCGGTGGCGCCGCCGACCACAACCGGCGAACCGGGCGAGATCGGCTGGCGGTTCAGGTCTGCCGTAAATTCATTTGCGAGGCGGACGGCATAGGGATCAGCCAGGGATCCGGCTGACCACGCCTGCGCACAGGCAGTCCCTCCACACAGCAGGGTGGTGGCGGTCACGGTCAGGCCGACAAGGCGCATCAACGGCTCCCTAACCCGTCAACGAGACACAAACAGTGCACCAGAATGGCCGTCAGGCCAACTGACTCTTTCAAGACAGGATCTTGACAGCCCAACGTCGATCAACGCCGTCGGTTCCTGCGCTTTTCAGTCCCCGGTGCCTGACGACCCACGGCCTACTGGCAGGCGAGGCACTCGTCATAGTCGGTCCGCGCGGCCGAGAAGAGGTCGGGCTGGTTCGGATCGATCTCGGCGTCCGCCTTGTCCTCGGCACCGGCGAAGGCCGCCCGCTGGACCGACTTGGACCGCAGGTAATACAGGGATTTGACGCCCCGCTCCCACGCCGCCCAGTGCAGCATGTGCAGGTCCCATTTGTCGACATCGCCCGGAATGAACAGATTGATCGACTGGGCCTGGCAGATTTCCGGCGTCCGGTCGGCAGACAGTTCGATGATCCAGCGCTGATCCAGCTCGAAAGCCGTCTTGTAGATGGCCTTCTCGTCGTCGCTCAGGGCATCCAGATGCTGGACCGAGCCCTCGTTCTCCAGGATCGAGTTCCACACGGCCTCGGTATCGATACCCTTCTCACCCAGCAGGCGCTCCAGATAGGGGTTCTTGACCGCGAACGAGCCCGACAGGGTCTTGTGGGTATAGATGTTGGCCGGGATCGGTTCGATACCGGCGCTGGTGCCGCCGCAGATGATCGAGATCGAGGCGGTGGGGGCGATGGCCAGCTTGTGGCTGAAGCGCTCCATGACACCGCGCTCGGCGGCATCCTCGCAGGGGCCCTTTTCCTCGGCCAGCAGGCGGCTGGCCTTGTCGGCTTCGCGGCGCAGATGCTTGAACAGGCGCATGTTCCAGCTCTTGGCCATGGCGCTTTCAAAGGCCACGCCCTGGGCCTGCAGGAAGGAGTGGAAGCCCATCAGGCCCAGGCCCACCGACCGCTCACGCCTGGCCGAATAGACGGCGGCCGACATGCCCGGCGGCGCGCGGCGGATGAAATCCTCCAGCACATTGTCCAGGAACCGCATGACGTCCTCGATGAACCGCGGTTCCTCGCGCCATTCCAGGAAGGTCTCGGCATTGACAGACGACAGGCAGCAGACGGCGGTCCGGTCCACGCCCAGGTGGTCGCGGCCGGTATGCAGCATGATCTCGCTGCACAGGTTCGACTGCTTCACCTTCAGGCCCAGATCCTGCTGATGCTGCGGCATCAGGCGGTTCACGGTGTCGGAGAAGATAAGATAGGGCTCGCCGGTCTGCAGGCGGATCTCGAGGATCTTCTGCCACAGGGTGCGGGCATCGACGGTTCTCATCACCGCCTGGTCCTTGGGCGAGACCAGGTCGAAGGAACGGCCGTCGCGGACCGCTTCCATGAAGGCGTCGGTGATGTTGATGCCGTGGTGCAGGTTCAGGGACTTGCGGTTGAAGTCACCCGACGGCTTGCGGATCTCCAGGAACTCCTCGATCTCCGGATGGTGCACGTCCAGATAGACCGCCGCCGAACCCCGGCGCAGTGAGCCCTGGGAAATCGCCAGAGTCAGGCTGTCCATCACGCGGATGAAGGGGATGATGCCGCTGGTCTGGCCCGCGCCCTTCACCTTCTCGCCGATGGAGCGCACGCCGCCCCAATAGGTGCCGATGCCGCCGCCGTTCGATGCCAGGGCGACGTTTTCATTCCAGACGGACTGAATGCCGTCCAGCGAATCACCCACCGCGTTCAGGAAGCAGCTGATCGGCAGGCCGCGGTCGGCACCGCCGTTCGACAGAACCGGCGTCGAGGGCATGAACCACAGCTTCGACATATAGTCATAGACGCGCTGGGCATGGCCGGGATTCACCTTTTCATCGTCGGCGAACGCCGTCGCCACGCGGGCAAACATGTCCTGATAGCTCTCGCCGGCCAGCAGGTACCGGTCCTCCAGCGTCTTCTTTCCGAAGTCCGTGAGCAGATCATCGCGTGAACGATCGAGCTGGATGGAGGGCACCACCTTCAGATGCGGGCGTTCAGCCGCCGGCTCAACCCCCGCAGCCGTCACAACCGACTGGATTTCCACTGTCTTCAACGCTTCGCCGCCAGCCATTTCCGTCTTCATCCTGAACAGATTCGATGATCCAGTCCGCGCCCCCCGACCACATCATCTAGTGGCCGAAACGCTCCCCGAGTCCACATATGGGGCGCAGATGCCTAACGACCCGTCAACGGGCTTGACGATCACTTTCTAGGCGAATCACGGGAGAAGCCGGAGCGGCCTGTGGAAAGCGCCCGTACTCAGGGCCTGCACAGTTGTGTGACACCGGAGATCACGAAGGCGTGAGATCGCAGGGTCTGGAACGACCCTCCAGCTTGGCCGTTAGGCGGCGATGTTCTCACGATCTTCCCTCGCCCGCCTGCTCCGCTTCGCCCGCACAGAGGTCGCGGCCCTGGGGGCCCTGTTCATCATCGCCCTCGGGGTCGTCGTCTTTATGGAGCTGGCCGACGACATGGCCGAGACCGACGGAATGGCCTTCGACCAGGCCATACTGATCTGGCTGCAACCGGTCCCCGGCCAGCCGCGCGGTCCCTGGTGGCTACAGGAGGCAGCGGCGGACCTGACATCACTGGGCGGCATTTCCGTCCTGACCCTGTTCGCGCTGATCGTCTTCGTCTTCCTGCTGATCCAGCGAAAATGGCTGTCGGCCACCTTGTTGACTGTCGGCCTGACCGGCGGAGTGGCCCTCAGCGAGGGGCTCAAGGCCCTGTTCGAGCGTGAACGGCCGCCGCTCGCCTATCAGGCCGTTGAAACCCTGAACGCCAGCTTCCCGTCGGGTCACGCCCTGCTGTCGACCGTCTTCTACCTTTCGCTGGGGGTGATGCTGACGCGGGCCTTTCCAAGGCGCCGGCTGAAAGCCTTCATCGTCGGCGCCGCTATTCTGATCGCCGTCCTGATCGGACTGACGCGCATCTATCTGGGGGCTCACTGGGCCTCGGATGTGATGGCGGGGTGGAGCGCCGGTGCCGCCTGGGCCATGATCCTGTGGCTGTTCGCCTATGCCGTGGAGCGGCGTCAGGCGCTTCACCACGCCCCCTTGCAGGATGCACCGCCACCCGATACTGCACCCGTCGTCATCGGGGAGTAGCCGCCGCAGCCGTCACGCGGGGCCGCATCAACAGACTTCGGGTCCTCACGGGCCTGATGGTGCGGTCAGTCTTCTTCGTCCTTCACGCCGCAAGGTGCTGCGCACCGCGCGTCGGGGACAGGAAAGACCTGGCAAGACCTTTGGCTTTCACGCCGGCCTTTCGCGGGGCCTCCGGCGTGCGAGCCATCGTCTTGTCCTGACGGTCCCGCGCACGAGTCTGCCTATGGACGCCTTCCTCATCTCGACCGGCCTGGTCGCCATCGCCGAGATCGGCGACAAGACCATGCTGCTGGCCATCTGCCTGGCCGCCGCGTGGCGAAGACCCGCGCCGATCATTCTGGGTATTCTGGTCGCGACCCTGGCCAACCATGCCCTGGCGGCCCTGGCTGGGTCGCTGCTGGCCTCGGTCATGGACGGGACCTGGATGCGCTGGATCATCGGCCTGGCCTTCCTCGGCTTCGCCGCCTGGGCCCTGATCCCCGACACCCTGGACGAGACGCAGACAGCGACCCGGCGCACATTCGGCGGCGTCTTCTGGGCCACGACCGTCGCCTTCTTCCTGGTCGAGATGGGCGACAAGACCCAGATCGCCACCGCCATGCTGGCCGCCCGGTTCGAAACCCTGCCGCTGGTGGTGGCCGGATCGACGCTAGGCATGCTGCTGGTCAATGGCCCGGCCGTCCTGCTGGGAGAGGTCGCCGCCACCCGCCTGCCGCTGAAATGGATCCGTCTGGTGGCCGCGCTGGGCTTCGCCGCGACGGGCCTTTGGGTGTTGGTAAGCTAGGGCATTCACCCGCCGCATGACCGTCCCCATCGGGGGTGCCGCTCATGAAACCGCGCCCGATCCCGGCTGCATTTGGCCTTGGCAGCGTCAAGGCGCGACCATACCTTCAGTGAAACGGCCAGGGGGTGAGAACCGATGGAGCAATTTCAGAAGAACGGGTTTCCGCTCATCGGCGCGATCTTCCTTGCCCTGGGTGTCTTCAGGTTCGTTCAGGGCGACAGCTGGGCCGTGTGGATCATCCTCGGCGTCCTGTTCGGCGGCCTGGGCATATTCAGCAGGCGTAAGCAGCCGTAGAGCGCCGCCCGACGCTCGGCTGGTCTTCCTTACCGGCCGGTCGGATCAAGGGTATGGCCACGCGCAAATCATGGTCATCAGGAACCAGCAAGGGTCGGCTCCCGACCCATGGCGGACCCTGTGTCTCGGGCAGGGAATGCATTGGCGGAGACAAAACTGCCCGGAAGGCCAGGCCGCCGATCCCTCCAGGGCGTGCCAGGGGCAGCGGACCCTTCGCCATGCCGATCCAAACCGGCGCGGGGTCTTGCTCATTCGAAGTGAGCGAATGGGAACAATGAACAGGACACAGGGGGCGGAGGCCATGAGCGCGCCCGTCGGTATCGCCCAACGGCGGCCGGGTGATAGAAGGCCTCTCACCTCCCCCCGATACCGAGCTCACCATGCGCCTTGTCCTCCGCCTCGCCGGGGCCGCCGTCCTCACGGTCCTGCTTTACCTCCTGCTGAGCCCCGCCCAGCCGGCCGAAACCAGCGGTCTGGTCTGGGACAAGGCCGCCCATTTCGTCGGCTTCGGCCTGGTCCTCTGGAGCCTGGCGGTCATGATGCGGCGACTGCCCCGTATCTGGGCCGTCGTCGCCGCCCTGACGATCGGCGCGGCGGTAGAGGTGATCCAGGGCCGGATCGGGCGCGATGCCAGCGTCTGGGACTTCTTCGCCGACACCCTGGGCATCCTCACCGCCCTCGCCCTCTGGCTCATCTGGCGGCATCTGTGGCCGCGCGGCGACTGACACGCCGACAACCCGAACCTGCCGGGTTCAGCCGCCAAACCCGCAGGGTTTACAGACAGGATTCCTTTCCTTTCAGTGGCTTGCCTCGCACGTCGCCCCATAAACCCACCCGGGTTCAGCCGGCCCCGATAATGGGGGTATGACACAGACCCCACGTCCCGATCCCGATCACGACCTCGATCCCGAGGGCCAGCCCCACCCCTCGCCGCTCGACGTCTGGGCCCAGGCCCGCCGCGACTATCTGGCCGGCGATCCCGCGCCTGTGGTGGCGGAGCGCTACGGCCTGTCCGAACGCACCCTGCATCGCCGCGCCGCCCGCGAGGGCTGGCGCCGCAGCGACGCGAGAAAGCCCCTCGAGGCCATGACGGAATGGCGGCATCGCATGCTGGCCCAGGCCGAAACCGCCCGGAGCGAGCCTGTGCTGGATCTGATCATGGAGGCGCATCGCAATGCCCAGTTCGACCTGCTCGCAGCCCCGGACCCGACCATCCTGCGTCTGTTCGCCTTCCGCCGGGCGGCCGAATGTGCGGCCATGGGCCACCCCGGCGAGGCCGTCGTATGGATGCGGCTGGTGCAACAGGTCGAGCGCTCGGGCGATTGCATTGACCGCACGATGGCCGCCTTCCCGGAGGCCGACATGATCCGCGCCATTCTGCTGCAGGGCATCGGCGCGATGATCCCGCCCGACGGCGCAGACCCGGCGCCGGCCTCCGCGTGACGCGGATGGCAGGATGGCAGGATGGCAGGCCTTTTCCCGGGCATGCCTTGCATTCGGGACCTGACTGGCAGCGGCCTGCCGCACGGCGACCGGGGCCGAACGCCCGGGGGCCCGCCTGAACTTCCTGAATCAGATCAAGGCCGCCCTCGACTAGTGGCCGAACGGGAAACTGTCCCCCGATTTGCACAAGATGTTGATGGTGGGGACCGTTAACCATCTAGCTGTAGCTTTCAGGACGATTCTGGGGTTGGATGAATCTCCAGTTCCTCGCGCCGCCTTTCGGGTCCTCACCATGAACGCTCACGTCTCGATCACACCCCAAACGCCCGGCCTGCTGACCCCCTCGGCCGCCTACAAGCCGTTCCGCTATCCGTGGGCGTTCGACATGTGGAAAAAGCAGCAACAGGTCCACTGGATGCCCGAAGAGGTGCCGCTGGGCGAGGATTGCAAGGACTGGGCGGCGAATCTGACGCCGTCGGAGCGCAACCTGCTGACCCAGATCTTCCGCTTCTTCACCCAGGCGGACATCGAGGTTCAGGACAACTACATGGAAAAATACGGTCGGGTGTTCAAACCGACCGAGGTCAAGATGATGCTGGCGTCCTTCGCCAACATGGAGACCATCCACATCGCGGCCTACGCCCTGCTGCTCGAGACCATCGGCATGCCCGAGAGCGAGTTCGGTGCCTTCATGGAATACGAGGCCATGCGGGACAAGCACGACTACATGGGCAAGTTCGGGGTCGAGACCAACGCCGACATCGCCCGCACCCTGGCCATGTTCGGCGGCTTCGCCGAGGGGCTTCAGCTGTTCGCCAGCTTCGCCATGCTGATGAATTTCCCGCGCCAGAACAAGATGAAGGGCATGGGCCAGATCGTGTCGTGGTCGGTCCGCGACGAAAGCCTGCACTGCGAGGGCATCATCAAGCTCTACCATGCCTTCAACAAGGAAACGGGTGCCGTCACCCCGCAGGTTGCGGCCGACATCGTCGACTGCTGCCGGACCGTGGTCGAGATGGAAGACAAATTCATCGACCTGGCCTTCGAGATGGGCCCGGTGAACGGCATGACGCCGGACGACATCAAACAGTACATCCGCTTCATCGCCGACTGGCGCCTGCGCCAGCTGAAGCTGCCCGAACTGTATGGCGTGACCGAAAACCCCCTGCCCTGGCTGCAGTCCATGCTGTCGGGTGTCGAGCACGCCAACTTCTTCGAGGCGCGCGCCACGGAGTATTCGAAGGCCGCCACGCAAGGGGCCTGGCACGGCCCAGACGGCGTCTGGGACAGCTTCGACACCATGATGAAGCGCCGCAAGGAAACCGAGACGGTCTGACCTCATGGCTGATTTCGATCCGGTCTATGCCGAGCTGCGACGCCGCCTCCTTGAGGCCGCCCCGGATATGGTCGTGGCCTCGGACGGCCCAGCGGCGATCACGCTGAACACTCCCTGGCCCAATCCGGCCAAGCCGAAGGAGCCGATGTGGTTCGGCGCCGTCCAGGCCAAGAAGGCCTATGTCGCCGTGCACCTGATGCCGGTCTATACCCACACGGCGCTTGAGGCGACGATCAGCCCCGACCTGGCCAAACGCCGCCAGGGCAAGTCCTGTTTCAACTTCAAGGCCGTGGACGAAGCGCTGTTCGATCAGATGAGCGCGGTGATGCGGGCGGCCGCAGAAACCTACGCTACGCCCTTCGACCTGCCCGCGCGCTAGACCGTCGTCATCCGGCTCCCGGATGGCCAGTTGCGAGACACCGCCATGTCCGACGAGATCGTCTTCTATACCAACCCCATGTCGCGCGGCCGGATCGTCCGCTGGATGCTGGAGGAGACGGGCCAGCCCTATCGCACGGTCGTCCTGGACTACGGCACGACCATGAAGTCGCCGGAGTATCTGACCCTCAATCCGATGGGTAAGGTCCCCGCCATCACCCATCGCGGTGTGGTGGTCACCGAGGGCGCGGCCATCTGCACCTGGCTCGCCGACGCCTTCCCGCAGGCCGGACTGGCGCCCGCCTTCGACGACCCGGCGCGGGGGACCTATCTACGCTGGATGTTCTTCGCCGCCGGCCCGGTCGAGGCCGCAGTGACCGCCAGGTCGCTGGACCTGCTGCCCCCGGCGGACAAGGCCGGCACGGTCGGCTACGGCAGCTACGACCAGACCGTTGATGCACTGGAAACCGCCGTCAGCGGCCCCGGTCCGTGGATCCTCGGCGACCGCTTCAGCGCCGCCGACGTCTATGTCGGAAGCCAGATCGCCTGGGGCCTGATGTTCAAGTCCCTGCCCGACCGCGACGCCTTCAAGGCCTATGCGGCCCGTATCACCGCCCGTCCTGCCGCCATCCGCGCCCGCGAAATCGACGACGCCCTGATCGCGGCCAGGGCGTAGCTTCTCCTCCCCGTCGGCGTCGCCGATGGGGAGGGGGACCGCCGGGGCGACTCAGCCCCGGTGGTGGAGGGGGCGGCGCAGTTGTCTGGGGATTGGCGCTTCAGATGTCGGACACCTGCGCCGCCCCCTCCGCCACGTCGCATACCTGCGCCGCGCCACCTCCCCATGCTGCGCACGGGGAGGAGAAAGAAAAAGGCCCTGCTGTTTCCAGCAGGGCCCCATTCAGTCAGCGATACCTCAGGCCTTAGCGGCGCGGGCGACGATCGCCGCGGTCGCCGTCACGCTTCGGACGGCCGCCACCACCGGTGTCTTCCGTCAGGGGCGCTTCGCCGCGCTCGGCGCGCTCGGCATTGATCTTGTCGGTCAGGTCTTCACCCGTCGACTGATCCACGACCTTCATCGACAGCTTGGTCTTGCCGCGGTCGTCAAAGCCCAGGAATTTGACCTTGACCTCTTGACCCTCGCTCAGGACGTCCGCCGGGTTGGCGACGCGTTCCAGGGCGATCTGCGACACATGGACCAGGCCGTCCTTGGCACCGAAGAAGTTCACGAAGGCGCCGAAGTCGACGACCTTCACGACCTTGCCGGTATAGATCATGCCGGGCTCGGGCTCGGACACGATCGACAGGATCCAGGCCTTGGCTGCGTCGATCTTTTCCTGGTCCGAGGCGGCGATCTTGACCGTGCCGTCGTCCTCGATATTGACCTTGGCGCCGGTCTTTTCGACGATCTCGCGGATCACCTTGCCGCCGGTACCGATCACTTCACGGATCTTGTCGACCGGGACCTTGATGGACTCGATCTTCGGCGCGTACTCGCCCAGCTCGGTGCGGGCACCGTCGATGGCCTTGTCCATCTCGTCGAGGATGTGAAGACGGCCGGCCGAAGCCTGGGCGATCGCCTTCTTCATGATCTCTTC
>Ga0075012_10004700_pt1 | contig 12643 bp, 10 predicted proteins | sample All_14_2_FD_71474 | JGI IMG/M metagenome (GOLD analysis project Ga0075012, IMG submission 71474) | Freshwater microbial communities in response to fracking from Pennsylvania, USA - Allegheny Zone_MetaG_DW_15 | ecosystem: Environmental > Aquatic > Deep subsurface > Groundwater > Drilled...
AATCCGGGCCAGCTTGTCGATGTGCCAGTCGGGCAGTTCCTGCCGGGGCCGGGATTTGGTCCAGTCCTTGCCCAGCCGCAGCACCATGCTGCCGGTGCAGCTGCGGGAGAAATTGCTGCGATAGACCGACAGCCCCCAGAGATCCTGCGCAGGCCAGGCCGGGCTGTGGCGGGGCAGGGTGCGCTTTTCACTGATGAAGGCGGCGTCGATCTCGGCCCGGCGGAACTGCGCCAGCCAGTCGGCCACGCTGCGCCCGGCATTGCGGTCGAACATCGGGCGGTAATGCGCGATATAGCGCGGATCGGTGAGCAGGAAATACGGCAGACGATCGGCGCGCCACATGGCCGAGGTCTGGTGGTTGAGCACCGCATAGGGCAGGGGGCCCGCCGCCGTGGCAAAGCTCTGATAGCGTGAAAACGGATCGGGCGCCCAGCAGCTGTCCCAGAAGGGTTCCTCCGACAGCAGCACCAGCCGCAGCTGCGGGTTGGCCGCCAGCATCCGCCAGAGCGGCAGGCCGAACAGCTCCAGATCCTGATGATGGCTGATCACGACGATCTGCGCCGCCGCCGGATCGGCGGTCAGCGTCACATCCTGGGCCAGCCGGGTGGCAATCGGGGCATAGGCCAGTGGCTGGCGGTTGCGAAAGGCGCCGAACGGCAGGACGTGGATCATGCCGCGCCGGCGTCTTCCGGCAGGACGACACCCAGCCGTCCAAGCTCTGCCGCCGCATCCTGGGCCTGGCGCTGCGCCCGGCGCAGGGCGGCAGTGTCGCCCCCCAGGGCCGCAAGCTTGCCTTCGGCGATATGGCGGCGCCAGCGTTCCAGCGCCAGTTCCGCGGCATAGCGCTGCACGATATGGCCCAGTTGCGGTTCGAACACGCAGGGGGCATCGATCAGATGCAGGTTGCCGCTTTCGGTATAGCTGGCCCAGTCGGGGGTCAGGTCTTCCAGCGTGATGTCGGACCGGCGGGCGGCAAGGGCGGTATTGCTGGCGGTGAACCGGGCCTGCAACTCCTGGCCCAGGGCCAGGCCGGGCTGGATGCGCTCGCTGCCGGGCATGGAATCGAGAAAGTAGTTCAGCCGCGGCAGGCTGGCTGCTGCCAGGCTGCGGTTCATCACATTGCCCAGGGCGATGGCCCGCCAGTCCAGTGCGCTGTTCTCGCGCTGGGGCGGGGGCAGCGCGCTGGCGTCGATGCCCAGGGCGTCGATCATGCAGGCGGTGATATCGGGCTGGCGGCGGAAGGGGATGAGCCGGATCTGCGCGGGATCGAACACCTTTTCCCAGTTCCGCAGGAAGCGGTCATAGCCATAGAAATAGTTGTCGGGGCTGATGCCGGGCCGGGTGATTTCGGCCCGTGACATCTGCTTGCCGTTGCGCACCAGTTGCGAGGCGTTCGACATCATCAGATCCAGCTGCGGGCGCAGGTGCAGATAGATCGTGATCTCGCTGAACAGCGGGCTCAGCAGGTCGCGCAGCCGCGCCGCCATTCCCGGCGTGGTGATCTTGCTGAAGATATGCTCGTTCGACATCAGGAAGGTATGCGCCCCGGGATGGGCGGCGACCTCGGCGGCGAGTTCGGCGGCAAGGGTGGTGCGGAAGGCCTCGTGATCCTCGGGGCTGCGGATGCCGAACTGGGGGAAGCTGTCATCGGGCTTGTCGCTGTCGCGGGCATAGATCATCAGCTTGCGGTGGTTTTCCGCACCGGGCGTCCGGGCATAGCACAGGCCCTGCGCGTTCAGCGCATCGCGGTTGCGGGCGCACCAGCGTTGCAGGCTGGTGGTGCCGGTCTTCGGGGTGCCGATATGCAGCGCCAGCTTCATGCAGTGTCTTCCTTCTTTCCCCCGGACGTTCCGTCCGTCTCTGCCAGACCGGCAAGGGCCCGGAGCGCCCTGAATTCCACGATATGATGCAGGCTGTCCAGCCGGTCGGCCTGCATTTGCGCCCGGGCCTGGCCCTCGGCCAGCATCTCTTGCCGCAGACCGGCGACCTGCCGGGTGATCTGGTCCAGCCTGTCGGTCTGGGCGTGCAGACGGCGGTTGAGTTCGGCGATCTGGCGGTGGATCTGGTCCTGCCCCCAGAGCGTCACGATCCCGGCCACATTGCCGCGCCGCAGTTCCTCGGCCAGGCCGAGGATCACGGTTCCGGCAAAGCGCGCGCGCATCTGTTGCCAGAGCGGATCGGGGCAGGTGGCCAGGGCCTGGGCGGCGCGATGGGCATAGAGCCAGTGGGCCTGGGCCGTCAGCCGGGTGACATGCCAGGACATGTTGTTGATCAGCCAGGCCAGCGCATCCTGCTGCATCTGGTCGTCATCGGCGGGCAGGCGGGCGCGGATCGTTTCGTAATGGGTGAAGAAGGCGGTCAGTTCCACCCCGGTCGAGGCCATGGTCTGGCCCGGGCGGTTGATGCGATGATGGCACAGGATCCGGTCGTGAAAGGCGATGCGGGCGGCCCTTTCGCAGACCTGCCAGTGGAACGGATTGTCTTCAAAGAAGAAATCGCCCTCGGGAAAGCGGATGCCATGGTCTTGCAGAAAGGCGCGGCGATAGAACTTGCGCCAGGGCACGGCAATCAGCGCCAGGGCCAGCCGCCGCAGCGCGCCCTCGCCCTTCGTGGCGGGCAGGCTGCGCCAGTGGCGGGCATCGGCCGGTTCGCGCGGGCGGGCGGCGGCCTCGTCATATTCCAGATAGTTGCCGATCAGGATGTCGGCGCCCGACGATTCAAAGGCGCCGCGGCAGGCGGTGAAGCCGGCAGGGTCCAGCCAGTCGTCGCCATCGACGAAGAACACCGCCTCGCCGGTGGCCTCGGTCAGGCCGATATTGCCGGGGATGCCCACGCCGCCGATCGTATTGGTGCCCAGCAGGATCGGGCGCAGCGCCACATCCGCGCCGAAGCCGCCCGCTGCAAGCTGCGCCTCGACCTCTTCGGCGGTGCCATCGGTCGAACCGTCGTCGATCACCAGAATCTCGTCGCCCGGCCGGGTGCACTGGCGCAGGCTGTCGAGGCAGCGCCCGATATAGGGTTTGATGTTATAGGTGGTGACGATGAAGGAATGTCTCATGCCGCCGTCTCCCGCATCAGCCGCAGCATCCGCGCGGTCAGCGCGGGATGATGCAGCGCAAGCAGGGTGAACAGGGGCTCGGGCAAGCGGTGCAGCAGGAAATTGCGCACCAGACCGGCGAAATCGCCGCGCAGATCGGGGGTCAATGCGTCTCTGATCCAGCCGAACAGCCGGGTGTAGAATTCGGCAAAGGGTTCGGCGAAATCGGTCATCCGCGGGTTGCGCAGCAGTTCGGCCTGCACCGCCTCCAGCGCCTGAAACACCGCGAACCGTTCTTCGCCGCGGCGGTTGGTCAGCCGCTGGCCGCGATCCACCACGAAATGTTCGCAGCCCAGCAGTGACGACACCAGGATGCGCCGCGCCTTCAGAAAGCTCATCCAGTGCAGTTCCACATCGTTGTGCACGGGGATTTCGGTGCAGCGGATGGCATTGTCACGCAGAAACCCGGTGCGGTAGATCTTGTTCCAGGGATAGGCGGCGATGCGGCAAAGCTGGGTTGCCGTGGCGGTGCCGATCGGGGCCGGCGTTTCGGTCGCGCCTGCGGCTTTCCAGTAGCGTTCGTCGCCGGTCAGCGGGCCAAGGCGCCCCGTGGCCCGCACCCGGCTGTCCACATGGCAGAACAGGCAGAAATCGAACGGGTCCGTCTCTGGTTCTGCCCCGGTCTCCAGTGCGGCGACCAGCCGGCCGAAATCGGGCAGGAACAGATCGTCGGAATCGAAGAACAGCACATGGCTGCCGCTGACCCGGTCCAGCGCGCGGTTGCGGGCATGGCCGGCGCCGCGCTGGTCCTCGCTGCGCAGCCAGACCAGCCGGGGATCGGCCGCCACTTCGGCCGGCAGGCCCGCCATCTGCGGGCCGCAGGGCGGATCGGAGGCATCGTCGGAAACGATGATCTCGGCAAAGCACGCCATCTCGTGGGTCTGCCGCAGCAGGCGGACAAGCCCTTCGGGATCGTTCCAGACCGGGATGACGAGCGAAAGCCTCATACGATGAAGATCCGCAGGTCGTGCAGGGCAATCCGGCTGGTTTCCGGGCGGAAGAACAGGATCAGTTCGCGCCAGGGGGCCTGCAGCGGCAGGGTCGCATCGGTTTCGATCTGCAGCGCATCCAGATGCAGGCTCGGGCTGGCATAGGCCACGACGGTCTTGCGCAGGAAGTGATCGACGAAATCGCCGGTCTCGCGCCCGGACCGCAGGCAGATGCGGTAGGTGGTGGTCTGCGGGCTGGCGGATTTGCACACCACGCCCAGCACCTGCCGCCCGGTCAGATCCGCATCGCCAAGCGCGATATGCAGCGCCATCCAGCGGCCCGGGTGTTCGACGGTGAAATCCGCCTCCAGCAGCAGGCCCGGCGCACTGGCATAGGTGCCGGTCGTGACGCTGTCGGGGTCGAGCGAAAAGAACAGGCCGGGCAGGATCGGCAGACCCGAAACCAGATCGCCCTGCATGTCCTGCTGGCGCAGCATGGCCAGCAGGTGGTTCGCCCCGGCATCGGGGCCAAGATCAAGATTGTGCAGCGGGGCGGGCAGGATCGGGTCTGCGATGCCGGGATCGGGGTCTTCGGTCATGTCATTCCTCGGAGGACGAAGTCTCGGATGCGGGCTTGTGCAGCAGGCGCCGGGCGCCGCGCAGCGGCTCTGTCACCTTCCACGAGCGCGAGGCCATGATGCGCTCGATCTCGGCATGAAGGGCGGTGACCTCGGCGGCCAGCCCGCTTTCCCGGCCATGCAGTTCGGCCAGTTCGGCGGCCAGTTCCGCCTCCCGCGCGCTTTGCGCCTCCAGTGTGCGCTGCTGGGCGGCGATGGTGTCCAGCAGCCCGGTGTCGTCCTGCATGATCCGGGCGATCTGTTCGCGGGCGGCGATCAGATCCTGTTCATGGCTTTGCCGCCGGTCGAGCTGGTCGGCGAGGCCTTGCGCGCGCCGCTCGGCCTCGGCCCGGCTGGTGGCCTCGGCGCGCAGATCGCTCAGCGCCCGCGACAGGGCCCGTTCGGCGGTGGCCAGCGCCTCGGTCAGGCGGCCCAGTTCGCCGGGGTCCTGCGGTGCGGGGCGGCTCCGCTCTTGCGCGATCTGGCTTTGCAGCTGCCGGATCTGGGCGCGCAGCAGGCCGATTTCCTGCCGCGCCTCGGTCTCGCTGCGCAGAAGGGCTGCCTGTGTCTGTTCGGAAAGGGCGTCGCGTTCCTGCGCAAGCAGGGCGGCGGCGGCCTTCTGGCCTTCGGCAAGCTGGTCGCGCAGCTGCGCATTCGCGCTGCGGGCTTCCTGCAACTGGGCGGTCATCGCATCGATCTGCTCGGCGGCCGTCCGGGCCGCCGCCTGAACCCTGGTCAGTTCGTGGCTCAGGGTTTCCACCTGTTCGCGCGTGGCGGCAACGGCGTCGCGTTCCCGGGCCAGCAGGTCGGCGCGGATGGCCGTTTCGGTCCGGGCCTGTTCGGTCTGATCCCGGGCCTGGTCATGCCGGGCCAGCAGGGTCGTCTTGGCCTTCTGGTCTTCGGCAAGCTGGTCGCGCAGCAGCGCATTCGTGCTGCGGGCTTCGTGCAGCCGGGTGTTCAGCGCATCGACCTGGCCGGATGCCGTCCGGGCTGCGGCGTGAACGCTGGCCAGATCCTGGCTCAGGGTTTCCACCTGCGCGCGCATGGCGGCAATGGCGGCGCGTTCCTGTGCCAGCTGGGCGGCGGCGGCCTTCTGGTCTTCGGCAAGCTGGTCGCGCAGCAGTGCATTCGCGCTGTGGGCTTCCTGCAGCCGGGTGGTCAGCGCATCGATCTGGCCGGTTGCCGTCTGGACAGCCGCCTGAACCCCGGCCAGATCCTGGCTCAGGGTTTCCATCCGTTTGCGCGTGGCGGCATGGTCGGCGCGTTCCTCGGCCAGCTGGGCGCGGATGGCCGCTTCGGATTCGGTCCGGGCGGCCAGATCCCGCGCGATCAGCCCCTGCCGCTTCAGCAGGGCCGCCGTGGCCTTCTGATCTTCGGCAAGCTGGTCGCGCAGCAGGGCGGCCGCGTCAAGACTGTCCTGCATCTGGGCGGCCAGTGTGTCGATCTGCCGGCCGGCCGCCTGTGCGGCGGCCTGCATCTCGGCCTGCAGCCGGGTGATTTCGCTTTCGGCTTTCGCGGCCTGGTCCCCCAGCCGGGCATTGTCCTGCCGGGCCTCGGCCAGTTCCCGCTCCAGCGTTCCGGAACGGGCAAGATCGCCCTGCCGTTCGGCCTGCAGCGCCGCCAGGGTCTGTTGCAGGGTGCCAATCGTGGCGGCGCTGGCGGCCTCGCGGTCTTTCGCGGCCGCGAGTTGGGCCGAAAGGCTGGCGGTCTGTTCGGCGATCTGGCGCTGGTGCAGGGCCAGCGTGTTGCGGGATTCGACCAGAACAGCGGCCGCCTGATCAAGCTGTTCGGGCGGGAAGGCGGCCGGATAGGGCGCAAGGCTGGAGGCGTGCAGCTCTTCGATCCGGCCGCGCAGGGCGTCGAGCCGCGGAATGGCCAGATCGGCCAGCACATCGGCCAGCGCATCGGGGCTGTCGGGCGCGGGCAGGTCGCCGGGATCGGCCCGGCCCAGCCGGGCCAGAGCCTGCGCCCGCGCCTCGGCCGGGGCGGCGGCGGTGAACATGTCTTCGGCCACCAGCAGCAGCCGGCGACGGTGCTGCCGGAACAGCGCCAGCACCGCATCCGCGGTTTCCTGCCAGCGTGCCAGAGCCCGGCTGGGGGCCTCGCCCGCGCGCAGGGCCTGCGACAGGGCCCCGGCCGGGCTTTGCCAGACCACGGCGCAGGGTTGCCCCGCCTGCAGGGCCGCCGCGACGGCCTCGGGCGTGAACGGGGCGAGGGCCCCGGTTGCCGCATCGGCCGGATCGGTGGCGCGGGCAGGGGGGCCCAGAAGATCAGGCCGCAGACCGGGGCTCAGAAACACGAGCGGAACTGGTACCGCATCCGCGGCAGGGGGAGGCGGAGTGTCGTCCGTCATCGGGGTACTTTCATTCCAGAGGCCTTGGACAGGCACCGGGGTCAGCCTTTGGCGCCCTGACCCCGAGCATATACATCTTCGTAGCGGATGATGTCATCTTCTCCGAGATAGCTGCCGGTCTGAACCTCGATCAGCACCATGGGCACCTTGCCGGGGTTTTCCATCCGGTGCACGGCGCCAAGCGGGATATAGACCGACTGGTTTTCGCTCACCAGCTTCACCTCCTGATCGACGGTCACCTTGGCGGTGCCTTCGACCACGATCCAGTGTTCCGACCGGTGGTGATGCGATTGCAGCGACAGCGCGGCGCCGGGATGGACGACGATGCGCTTCACCTGGAAGCGCGGGCCGATGACCAGGCTTTCAAACCAGCCCCAGGGGCGGTGATCGAAGGGGAAGGCGGTGGCCTGCAGGCGGCCCTGCGCCTTCAGCGCGGCGACCGCATCCTTCACCCGCTGGCTGTCGGATTTATGCGCGACCAGAACCGCGTCGGGGGTGGCCACCGCGATGATGTCGGTCAGGCCGATGCCCACCAGCTCCAGCGTGGCGGCTTCCGAACGCAGCAGCGTGCCTTCGCAGCCGATTGCCGTGGCATGGGCCGAACAGACATTGCCCGCCGCATCGGGGCCGGCTTCCTGCCAGACGGCATCCCAGCCCCCCAGATCGGACCAGCCCGCGGCAAAGGGCATCACCGCCAGATTGGCGGCCTTTTCCATGATCGCATAGTCGATCGAGATATCGGGCACCTGATCCCAGGCGGTGGGCGAAAGCCGGGTGAAGCCCAGATCGGTATGGGCCTGATCGACCGAGGCGGCCACCGGGGCCAGCACTTCGGGCGCATGGGCGCGGAAGGCCGCCACCAGGGTTTCGGCGGTGAACAGGAAGATGCCGGCATTCCACAGATAGCTGCCTGCGGCCACCATCTCGGCGGCGCGGACGGCATCGGGCTTTTCGACGAACCGCGCCAGCGTCTGCGGCGTGGCGGCGCCGGCATCGCTGCCCGCGGCCAGTTCCAGATAGCCATAGCCGGTTTCCGGCCGGGTGGGGGTGATGCCGAAGGTCACCAGATCGCCCGCCAGCGCGCGCGGCGCCGCCGCCGCAACCGCGGCCCGGAAGGCGGCGGCATCGGGGATGACGTGATCGGACGGCGCCACCAGCATCAGCGCGCCGGGATCTTCGGCCATCAGCACCAGCGCGGCCGCCAGCACGGCGGGGGCGGTATTGCGCCCCTCGGGCTCGATCAGCACGGCCCGCGCCGCGATTTCGGCGGCCGAAAGCTGTTCGGTGACGATGAAGCGGAAATCATTGCCGGTGATGACCATCGGTGCGGTGAAACCCGGCCCCGACAGCCGCCGGGCCGCGGCCTGAAACAGGCTTTCCTCGCCCATGATCCGCGCGAATTGCTTGGGATAGGATTTGCGCGACAGAGGCCAGAGCCGGGTGCCGGAGCCGCCGCAGAGCAGAAGGGGATGGATGAGATTGGTCATGGGTACCCTGTTCAAGGCAATTTCGGTGTCATTTCAAAAAACCGCGCCTGCGGTCATTCTTCATAGAGAATATGGGTCAGGCCGCCGACCCGGGGGCCGGTATCCTTGACGCCTTTCAGCAACTCGATCGTAGGCATTGCGGCGGATTGCGCCACGAGAATCCCCTCTGTCACGGCTTTTGGCAGGGTTCGGCCACCGACCCGTTCGTAATAGCAATGCCCGTCATAGCAGGACATGGCTTCCTGTCTGCCGCCATAGGCCCAGATCATGGTCCCGCTTTTCGGGCCAAGGGCCACGATCATGCCCACGATGGCCGAGGGTTTGGGCAGGCGGATCTTCACCATGTCGCCGATCGGCACGGCGATCATCGGGCTGACATAGCCGTGGCGCGAGAATTCGCGCAGATAGCCGCCGGAAACCGTGACCTCCGTCACCGAATAGGCGCCATAGCGCGGCGCATCCTCCAGCGTGCTGAAATCCGGTGTCGAAACCGCGACCTCTTCCAGCAGATCGCGCAGGGTTTCGGCATAAAGATCCTTGCCCAGATCGTTGGGATGCACGTTGTCCCAGACCGTTTCGGGCATGAAATCGCGCTGGCGCCGCGGCACGGCGTGCCGCAGGCACATCTCGGCGTTCACCTCGCCCACCCAGTCCTGGGCGGGATCGAGCCCGGCCAGCGGCAGGTCGAGGATGCCGCAGCGCAGGCCGTTTTCATGGCACAGGCGAAAGACGCTGCCGATGGTGGCGGCCTGATCCTTGCGGCGATAGGCGCTTGGTTCCTGCAGGCGGTAGGCGGCGGTGGAAAACTCCAGCACCAGGGCATCGGGCCGGTGAAGGGCGATGAACGCGGCGATCAGATGGCGGGCATGGTTGGGCTGCAGCCCGCCGATCCCGACCTTGATGACCTCGTCACCGGGATGGTGCATCCGCCAGGCCTCGGCGCAGCGCTCGACATAGCCGGGCGTCTCTGCCGTCACACTGAAACCGAAGACAAGAAACTTCATGGGGAACCTCGTCTGCCTGTCTCAGGACTCTGTAAAGATATGGCCGACAGCCCCGGTGCGCGGCCCGGTGTTCTTTTCGCCCTTCAGCAGGGGAACCGAGGGGATTTCATCGGTCTGGGTCAGCCGCACCGTCGTGCAGGGGATCGCAGCCCCGGCCTGTTTGAACAGGAAGGCGCCCAGACGTTCATAATAGCAGAACTGGTCATAGGAGACCTGCTGGCGTTCCAGATCGCCCGCGACAATTTTCAGCGTGCCGGTCGTGGGGCCCATCAGCGCGGTAAAGCCGCAGACCGAAAGCGTCTGGCCCAGCGGAATGTCCAGCGTCTCGTTCTCGGCGATGCGCACCAGATCGGCCACGAAGCCGCCCCGGTCGATGCGGGTCAGCCGCCCCTCGGTGTCGACCAGATCGCTGACCCGGACCGACCCGTAGCGCGGCGTGCCTGCGAAGAAACCCGGCGCCACCTCGATCCGTCTGGCACGGGCCACACAATCGATCAGCACCTCTGCATAGTGCTGGCGGCCGAACTCGGTCGGGTGCACCTCGTCGCGCAGGATGCCATCCACCAGTTCGACCCGCCGGTAGGGGATGCCCAGCGTGGCGGCCAGTTCGGTATGCAGCGCGCTGACCCAGTCATCGGCATAATCGACATCGGTGCGCGGAAAGTCGATCATCACCACCCGCACGGACCGGATATGGCATTCGCGCAGCGTGCTGAGCAGGCTTCTGCGATAGTCGTCCTTGTCCTTGTAGAAATTGCGGAAGGCCGGGGTCGCGTGATCCAGCACCAGGACATCGGGGTCATGGGTCTTGACCAGTTCGGCAAAAAGATAGCGGGCATGATAGGGCTGCAGCCCGCCAAGCCCGATCTTGGTGATCTTGGCATCGAAACGTTTGTCGAGCTCGGGCGTGGCGATTTCCACATAACCCGGTCGTTCGGCGGTGACACTGAAGCCCAGGACCAGGATCTTCATCTTGCGTTCCTTTCGGTGACCTTCAGCTTTCGACGAACAGGCAGCCAAGCGCGCCCAGGCGGGTGCCGAGATCGGGCTCGCCCTTGCGCAGGGCAATATCGGGCAGGTCGGGAAGCTGCTTAAAGGTGATCCAGCGGGTCGTGTAGCGCTGGTTGGCATTGATGTTGCCGAACAGCACGGCCCCGAGCCGCTGATAGTAACAGAACTGGTTGTACATCTGATGGGTGAAGGTCGTGCCGTTGATGCCGATTTCGAACAGGCCCACCCGCGGCCCCATCAGGGCGGCGAACCCGCGGATCACCCGCGGGGTCTGCAGATCCAGCGTCAGCGCCCGGCCTTGGGCGATATAGACCATGTCCTGCCGGTAGCCCCCGCGCACCAGCGACAGGCGGGGCAGGTGGGGGGGTGTGAAATCGGTGGCAAACAGCGCGTCATAGCCGGGCGTCGGGCGCAGGCTGGCCGGATCAAGACGCAGCGGCGCCAGATCGGGCAGCAGCGACAGCAGGGCATCGGCAAAGATGCGGCGCCCGGCATCGGTGGGATGCACCTCGTCGCGCAGCATCTCGGGGCGGCGTTCGACAAAGACGCGCGGCACCTGCGCGCGCACGGCAATGGCCTGGTGATAGTCCGACACCCAGTCGCCGCGGAATTCGAAATCGGTCCGCGGCAGATCGAGGAAGCCGAATTTCAGCCCCCGGTCCAGACACAGGCGCAGCAGGAAATCCAGCGTGCGGAAATATTCCTCGCGGTCCTGCAACAGCATCCGGTAGGCCGGGGTAGACTGGTCCAGCACGACGGCATCGGGCTGCGTGTCGCGCAGGATCGAGGGAAACAGATGGCGGGCATGGTGGGGCTGCACCCCCGCAAGCCCGATCTTGACGAGTTCGATCCCGCTGCCGGGGGGCAGGCTGTCGGCGGCAATCTCGACATAGCCCGGCCCCTCTGCGGTGACACTGTAGCCCAGGACCAGAACCTTCATGCTTACATCCGCAGATCGGCAGAGGCCTTGAACCAGTCATAGGTGCCGGCCAGCCCCTCTTTCAGGCCGACCTTCGCGCGCCAGCCCATCTTGGCCAGACGCGAGACATCCATCAGCTTGCGCATGGTGCCGTCGGGCTTGGTCGGATCGGTTTCGATGCGGCCCTTGAAGCCGGTCACCTCGGCCACCATCCGCGCGATGTCGAGGATCGACAGATCGGTGCCGGTGCCGACGTTGATATGGCTCAGCATCGGTTCGGTATTGGCCTCGTAGACATCCTTCGGCAGGTCGAGCACGAAGAGCGAGGCCTCGGCCATGTCATCGACATGCAGGAACTCGCGCATCGGCGTGCCGCTGCCCCAGATCGTCACCACCTCGGCGCCCGATTGCGCCGCCTCGTGGAAGCGGCGGATCAGCGCGGGCAGCACATGGCTGTTGGTGGGGTGGAAATTGTCGCCCGGCCCGTAAAGGTTGGTCGGCATGACAGACCGGTAATCGGTGCCATGCTGGCGGTTGTAGCTTTCGCACAGCTTGATGCCGGCGATCTTGGCCACCGCATAGGGTTCGTTGGTGGATTCCAGCGTGCCGGTCAGCAGCGCATCCTCGCGCATCGGCTGCGGCACGGCCTTGGGATAGATGCAGGACGAGCCGAGCTGCAGAAGCCGCGTGACCCCGGCGGCGAAGGCCTGATGGATCACGTTGCATTCGATCATCAGGTTTTCATAGATGAAGTCGGCCGGATAGGTGTTGTTGGCGTGGATGCCGCCCACCTTGGCGGCGGCCAGAATGACCACATCGGGCTTTTCGGCCTGCATGAAATCCCGCACCGCCGCCTGGCTGGTCAGATCCAGCTCGGCATGGGTGCGGGTGATCAGGGTCAGGGCTTCGCCCGCGTCCTTGCGGGCCTGCAGGCGGCGCAGGATCGCACCGCCCACCATGCCACGATGACCGGCAACATAGATCTTGCGCATTGCCGCTCTCCTTCAGCCGTTTTCCAGCGAGACGGGCAGTTCGAAGCCGTGCTTTTTCAGCAGGGCATGGCGCTGCGCATCCTTCAGGTCACAGGCCACCATTTCGGCGCACATTTCCTGCGCGGTGATTTCCGGCACCCAGCCCAGCTTTTCCTTGGCCTTGGTCGGATCGCCCAGCAGGGTTTCCACCTCGGCGGGGCGGAAATAGCGCGGGTCGATGCGCATCAGCACATC
>Ga0075012_10004702_pt1 | contig 12640 bp, 12 predicted proteins | sample All_14_2_FD_71474 | JGI IMG/M metagenome (GOLD analysis project Ga0075012, IMG submission 71474) | Freshwater microbial communities in response to fracking from Pennsylvania, USA - Allegheny Zone_MetaG_DW_15 | ecosystem: Environmental > Aquatic > Deep subsurface > Groundwater > Drilled...
GGCCCTTGCCCCCTGGGCGGGCAAGGCCGATCATGTGCTGGTTGATGCGCCGTGCTCGGGCAGCGGCACCTGGCGGCGCAATCCCGAAGGGCGCTGGCGGCTCGATCGGGCGGAACTGGCGCGGCTCACGGCGCTTCAGGACCATGTGCTCGATCTCGCGGTGCAATTGGTGCGTCCCGGGGGCAGCATCGCCTTTGTCACCTGTTCGCTGCTTGATGCCGAAGGGGCAGAGCGGATCGCCGCCTTTCTCGCGCGCCATCCGGGCTGGCGCAGCGAGGCCGTGCCCCTTCCCCTTGGCACGCCGCGGGGCGAAGGAATGCGGCTCGATCCGCTCCATCACGGCACTGATGGTTTTTTCATCGCGGCCTTGCGTTCACCATGATAGCTTCGCATGATATGCCCCCAGCCGGTTCCCGGATCGATGCCATCAAGGAGCTTGTGATGCGTTTTGCGCCCGCTGCCGCTGCCCTTGCGCTGTGCCTGGCGATCAGTGCCAGCGTCACCACCGCGGGCGGGCGCGCCGCCCCCGATCCGCGCGCCGCGGCGCTGCTGGCCGAGGGCCGCGCGGCGCTGGCCGCGGGCGATGCCGAAGCGGCGACCGATGCCTTCGAGGCGGCGCTGGCTCTCGATCCCGGCTTCACCCCGATCTTCATCGATCTCGCTGAGGCGGCGCGCCAGCAGGGCCTGCAGGGCAAGGCGATCCGCTATTACCGTGAGGCGCTGGCGCGCGAGCCGGGCAATCTTGCCGCGATCTCGGGCGAGGGCGCCGCGCTGGCCGAAAAAGGCGCGGTGGAGAAGGCCAAGCGCAACCTTGCCACGCTGCAATCGCTGTGCGGGGCCGATTGCCCCGAGGCCCGGGCGCTGCAATCCTCGATCGCGCGTGGGGGAGCGCCGCGGCTTGCCGCCGAGAGCAGCGCCGAGCCGGCCTCAGCCGCCAATTGAGGCGCGGATCAGCGGGGCGAACTCGGCCACCACCGCTTCATAGACCGCGCGCTTGAAGGGGATGATGAGCCGCGGCAGCTCCTCCGGCTCCACCCAGCGCCAGGCCCTGAACTCGGGCGGGTGGTGTGCGGCAAGATCGATGTCGCTGTCCTCACCAAGGAAGCGGCCGAGAAACCAGTGCTGTTCCTGCCCGCGATAGCGCCCCTTCCACACCTTGCCCAGAAGTTCGGGCGGCAGATCATAGAGATGGGGCCGCGCGCTGCGGGCGATAACCTCGACGAGATCGGGGGCAATGCCGGTCTCCTCGGCAAGCTCGCGCAGCGCCGCGGCGGCGACATCCTCGCCCGGGTCGATCCCGCCCTGCGGCATCTGCCAGAAGCCATGGGCGCTGGCATCGATGCGCTCGCCGACGAAGACGCGGCCTTCCCGGTTGACCAGCATGAAGCCAGCGCAGGGGCGATAGGGCAGGCTGGCAGGATCGCTCATGCGGGGTTCGCCAGCATGAACTGCATCGCCGCGATGACGCGTTCGAGGTCGCGTTGCGTGCTCGGCACCATCTGGCGCAGGTTGGTGAAGGAGTGCGTGACCCCGCGCATCTCGAGGAACACGCAGTCGCGCCCGGCATCGATAAGCGCCTTGGCATAGGCGCGGCCCGAATCGCGGATCGGATCGAGGCTGGCGGTCACCACGATGGTGGGGGGCGCGTTGTCGTGCCGCCCGAGGATCGGAAAGCCGCGGGGGTCAGAGCGATCGGCACCATAGGCGGCATCGAAGAAGGCCATGGTTTCGGCGGTGAGAAGATAGCCCTCGGAAAAGGCGGCCATGCTCTCCGAGCCGACCGCATCGGCCACCAGCGGGAAGATCGGCACCTGCAGCACCACCGGAACGGCAGCCGGGCTGGCGGCGAGCAATTGGCCGACCACCACCGTGGCATTGCCCCCGGCCGAATCACCGATGGTGATGATGCCGCTCGCGGCAAGGCCCAGCTCGGCGGGGCTGGAAGCGATCCAGCGCGTTGCCGCCTCGCAATCGAGGATTGCGGCGGGGAAGGGCGCCTCGGGCGCGCGGGCATAGTGGACCGCGACCAGCGGCAGATCCATGAGCGCAGCGATCTCGGTGCACAGCGCATGGTGGGTATCGAGATCGCCGATGACAAAGCCGCCGCCGTGGAAGAAGGTGATGACGGGCGTTGGCCCCTCGCGGCTCTCGCGCGGGTCGTAGAGACGTAAGGCAATCTCGCCCTTGGGGCCGGGGCAGGAAAGATCGCGGATCACCGGCAGCGCGCGCGCCGGGCGGTCGGCAAGGTTGTGCATGGCAAGGTAGGAGGCGCGCGCTTCATCGAGGCTCATTTCGCTGAGCTTGGGCCCGTTCACCTGCGCCATCATCTCGAGGAAGGCCTTCATGTCGGGGCGGATATAGGGGGTGTCGGTCATGCTCTCTCCCGTGTCTTTGGCGCTGCGATAGGCGAGGGCGGGCAGCTTCGCCAAGCGCATTTGCGCTCGCGCGCGCGCACGCGCCGCGCTAGCGCTGCAAAGCGATGGACAATCTGACCCATAGCCTTGTCGGTGCGGTGCTGGGGCAGGCGGGGCTGAAGCGCACCACCGGCCTTGCCATGCCGGCCCTCATCATCGGCGCGAACCTGCCCGATGTGGACGTGGGCTGCTTCTTCTGGCTCGAGGGCACCGAGCACCTCGCCTTCCGCCGCGGCATTACCCACGGCCCTCCCGCGCTGGTGCTGCTGCCGCTGGTGCTGGCGGGGCTGCTGTGGGGCTTTGATCGCTGGCAGGAGCGGCGCGGCACGCGGCCCGAGGCGCGGGCGCCGGTGCGGTTTGGCTGGCTCTATGCGATGGCCTTCATCGGCTGCCTCAGCCATCCGGCGCTCGACTGGCTCAACGTCTATGGCATCCGGCTGCTTGAGCCGTTCTCCTCGCAATGGTTCTACGGCGATACGCTGTTCATCATTGATGTGTGGCTGTGGGCGATCTTGATCGGCAGCGTGTGGTGGTCGCGGCGGCGGGAGAAGGCTGGGGCGGAGTGGATGCGGCCTGCGCGGGTGGGGCTGGCGGCGATGCTGGCCTATATTGGCCTCAATTGGGGCATCACCCAGCAGGCGAGTGCGGCGGGCGAAAGCGCGCTTGAAGTCGGCATAAGGCCGATTGCCGCGCCGGTGCCGCTGGCGTTCTGGCAGCGCGAACTGATCTTCCAAGCCAAGGGCCCAACCCCCATCCCCGATGCCATGTTGGGCAAGTGGTCGCTCTGGCGCGGCGCAGACCAGGCTTCATGGCGCGGGATCGGGGGCCAATTCGCGCTCGTGAAAGATGAAGGGGAGAGGCTGCCGCAATCGCTCGAGCAATTCAGGAGCGATCGGCAAGTGGCCGCCTTCCTGTTCTGGTCCCGCACGCCTGTCGCCGCATGCGAGGATGGCTCGGTGATCCTCTACGATGCGCGTTTCACCGATCCGCGCGCGCGGGGGCGCTTTGCGGTGGCGCTGCCGGATGTCCGATGTCTGGAACCGGGCGGGGCCTGAGGCGCTTTGCGGGCCATGGCTGATATTCAAATCCTGTGGCTGCGGCGCGATCTGCGCCTCGCCGATAACCCCGCGCTCTACCACGCTGCCAAGGCTGGCCCGGTGGTGGCTGTCTATGTGCTCGACGACGCAAGCCCCAGGCACCACGCCTATGGCGGGGCCTCGCGCTGGTGGCTGCATCATTCGCTTGAGCGCCTTGGCAAGAGCCTTGAGGCGCGCGGCTCCAAGCTGATTTTGCGGCGCGGCGAGGCGGTGGCGGAACTTGCCAAACTGGCAGCGGAAACGGGCGCCACCACCATCCACGCCAATTGTCACTATGAGCCGTGGTGGCTCAATGCCGAGCGCAAGCTCGCCAAGTCGCTCGATCTCAAGCTCTATCACGGCAATTACCTGATGCCCCCGGGCAGCATCACCACCGGCACCGGCGGGCCATACAAGATCTACACCCCCTTTGCCCGCGCGCTGCGCGCCGCCTTGCCGCCGCGTGCCGAACTCCCCGCGCCCGAAAGGCTGGAAGCGCCCGCCGCATGGCCTGAGAGCGATGATCTTGCCTCGTGGCAGCTCCTGCCCACCCGGCCCGATTGGGCGGGGGGCCTGCGCGACTTCTGGCAGGTGGGCGAGGAGGCCGCGCACAGGCGCCTCGAGGCCTGGGCGGCCGATCTTGATGACTATGACGACAAGCGCAATTTCCCCAGCGAAGACAAGGTCTCGCGCCTCTCCCCGCACCTTCATTTTGGCGAGATCTCGCCGATCCAGATCTGGCACCGTTTCAGCGACAGGCGCTCGAAAGGCTGGGAAACCTTCGAGGGCGAACTGATCTGGCGCGACTATGCGCAAAACGCGATCCTGCAATATCCCGCCTATGCGACGCGCAATTACAATGCCGCCTTTGACCGCTTTCCCTGGCGCGATCCTGCCACCGACGAGGCCGCCGCGCGCGATCTTGAAGCCTGGCAGCAGGGGCGCACCGGCTATCCCATCGTCGATGCCGGGATGCGCCAGCTGTGGCACACCGGCTGGATGCACAACCGCGTGCGGATGATCACCGCGAGCTTTCTCATCAAGCACCTGCTGATCGACTGGCGCGAGGGCGAGAAGTGGTTCTGGGATTGCCTCGTCGATGCCGACTATGCCTCCAACGCCACCAACTGGCAGTGGACCGCGGGCACCGGGGTCGATGCCAACATGTTCGGCCGCATCATGGCCCCGCTCAGCCAGTCGGAGAAGTTCGACGCGGCGCGCTATATCCGCACCTATGTGCCGGAACTGAAGGGGCTGGAGGAGCCTTACGTCCACGATCCCGAGGAATATGGGCGCAGGCCCGCCGCCTATCCGCGCAAGATCATCGCCCACCGCGCCGCGCGCGAGCGGGCGCTCGCGGCACTCAAGACGCTCAAAACCGCCTGAGGCGCTTGCCCTTTCCCGCCGCATCCGCCTATGGCGGGGCCACAAGGGGAGAAAGGACAGCATATGGGCATGATCGCGCGCGCCGCCTCGGGGATTGTTGGTGCCGCCTTGGTGGCACTGGCGCCGCTGCCCGCGCTGGCCGGGCCAGAGGCAGGTACGGTGACGCTGCACCAGCCGCCGCCGCGCGCGCCAGAGGATTTGCAGGTGCTGTTCTGGAGCGATGCCGAGCGCAGCGCGCGGTTCCGGGCGATGGAACAGTGGTTTGCCGGGCACGAGGTGCCGCCCGCTCCGGCGCCGCGCGCGCTGCCTGAGGGCGCGCAGCTCGCGCCCGAGCTTCGCGCCGAACTCGAAGCGGTCATGGCCGAAACCAACACCGCCGGGCTAATGGTGGTGCAGGACGGGAAGGTGCGCTTTCAATCCTATCGCCTTGGCCTTGGCCCCGATGACCGCTGGACCAGCTTCTCGGTGGCCAAGAGCTTCACCTCCACCCTGCTCGGCGCGGCGGTGAAGGATGGCTTCATCACCAGCCTCGACGATCCGGTGACCAAATATATTCCCGGCCTTGCGGGCAGCGCCTACGAGGGTGTGAGCGTCAAGCAGCTTGCCACCATGACGAGCGGGGTGAAGTGGAACGAGGATTACACCGATCCGGCAAGCGATGTGGCGCAGATGAACCGCTTTGTCGTCGCATATGGCCCCGATGCCATTGTCGAGCAGATGAAGCGCCTCCCGCGCGAGGCCGAGCCGGGCACCAAGTGGGTTTACAAGACCGGCGAGACCAATCTCATCGGCGTCCTGGTGGAAAATGCGGTGGGAAGGCCGCTTGCCGAATATGCCAAGGCCAAGATCGTCGATCCGGCGGGCTTTGCCGGCCCGATGTTCTGGATGGTCGATCCGCGCGGGGGCAATATTGGCGGGTGTTGCCTTTCGCTCAGGCTTGCCGATTATGCCCGCATGGGCCTTTTCGCGCTCGAAGGGGGCAAGGGGGTGGTGCCCGAGGGCTGGTTTGCCGAGGCGGGCGCGGCCAAGGTGAGCTTTGCCCCGCAGCGGCCGGGCTTTGGCTATGGCTATCAGTGGTGGGCCTATCCCGATGGGGCCTATGGCGCGCAAGGCATCTTTGGCCAGGCGATCACCATCGTGCCGGCCAAGCGGCTGGTGATCGCCTATGTCGGCAATTGGGCGCAGGCCAGCGGCGGACCGGAGCGCGCGCGCCTGCTTGCGCTCAGCCAGAAGATCGCCGCAAGCCTTGACTAGCGCCGCCCGCGCTGCGAGCGGCTCAGATCATCTGGCGATAGACCCCGACATTGCTGTAGCGCTGGAGGATATTGTCGTGCACGATTGGGCTTAACAGCTCGGCAAAGGCGCAGCCGACGATGCAATTGTCCCACCACACCACCTCGGCCTGGAGCGCCTCCAGCCCCGGCAGGGTGAGCCAACAGATCTGCCCTTCGTGCATCCGGTTGATCGCCGCGGCGGAAAAGCCCGAGATCGAAAGATCGTGCACCACGCTCTGGAACGCCCGCCCGCCCGAGGCGCGCAGGGTGGCCGGGATGGTGAGCTTGGTGCGCGGGGCGCAGCGGTCTTCCTGCGCTGCCCTGCTGTAGGGATCAAGGTCGCGTCGCATCGCTGTGTGCCCTGACTGGTCTGGCTGCGGGATGGCCCTGTTGCGGGCCACTTGCGCGTGTGCGCCGCCAATCCCTAAGGCCGTCTTGCCAAGCAGGGTTAACGTGCGGGCAATAGCAATCAGGCGCCCTGTTCGATGCGTTCGCGGTGGAGGCCATCAAAGCCCGCCGCGATCAGCGCCACCAGGCGATCGGCCACCACCTCGGGCGGCTTGACGCTCGCCGGATCCTCGCCCGGATAGGCGCGCGCGCGCATCTGCGTGCGGGTCGCGCCGGGATCGATGATCGCGACGCGCAGCGGCGCAAGGCGTTCTACCTCGGCGGCATAGGTGGCAAGCAGGTTTTCAAACGCCGCCTTGGTCGCGCCATAGGCCCCCCAATAGGCCCGCGGCGCGGCGGCAACGCTGCTGGTAAGGCCGATGAGCTTGCCCGCCGCGGCGCGGCGCAGGAGCGGATCGAAGCCCGCGATCAGCGCCTGGGTGGCAACCACATTGGTGAGCAGCGCCTGGTTGAACTGCTTGGGATCGATCTGCGCGGTCGGGGTCAGCTCGGGCAGATAGGCCGCAGCCAGCACGAGAATGTCGAGCGCCTGCCAGCGCCCCGCCACCGCCGCGGCGAGGCGGGCCACCGCATCGGGCTCGGCCAGATCGAGCGGGGCGATGGTCGAACTGCCGCCCGCGGCGTGGATCGCATCCTCGACCTCCTCGAGCGCCTTGACCTTGCGCGCCACGAGGATGACATGCGCGCCGGCCGCGGCCAGAGCCTTGGCAGTGGCAGCGCCGATGCCGCGGCTGGCTCCGGTGACGAGCGCGGTCTGCCCGGCGAGCGGTTTGTCGGTTTGGGTCATGCTGTCTCAGGCGGCCTTGGGATCGGCAAAGGGAAGCTCGGCGCTGCGCGCCTCGGCGATGGCAAGATCGGTGAGGCTGGTGGGATAGTCGCCGGTGAAGCAGGCATCGCAGAATTGCGGGCAGGCCGGATCGCGCCCCTCCTTGCCCACCGCGCGATAAAGCCCCTCGATCGAGATGAAGGCGAGGCTGTCGGCCTTGATGAAGGCGCGCATCGCCTCAAGCTCCATCCGCGCGGCGAGCAGCTTGGAGCGCTCCGGCGTATCGACCCCATAGAAGCAGGAATGGGCCGTGGGCGGGCTGGCGACGCGGAAATGCACCTCGCGCGCCCCGGCATCGCGCATCATCTCGACGATCTTGAGCGAGGTGGTGCCGCGCACGATCGAATCGTCGATGAGGACGATGCGCTTGCCTTCCACCAGCGCGCGGTTGGCATTGTGCTTGCGCTTGACGCTCGAATGGCGCGCGCCGTCGCCAGGCTGGATGAAGGTGCGCCCGACATAGTGCGAGCGGATGATGCCAAGCTCGAAGGGCAGGCCCGATTCCTGGGCAAAGCCGATCGCGGCGGGCACCCCGCTGTCGGGCACGGGCACCACCACATCGGCGCTGCAGGGGGCCTCGCGCGCGAGCTGGATGCCGATTGCCTTCCTCGCCTCATAGACGCTGCGCCCGGCGAACACCGAATCGGGACGGCTGAAATAGACATGCTCGAAGATGCAGGGGCGCGGCGGCAGGCTGCCGAAGGGGCGCACCGAGCGGATCTCGCCGGCGAAGTTGACCAGCACCAGCTCGCCCGGCTCGACCTCGCGGATGAGCTCGGCCCCGACGACATCGAAAGCGACCGTTTCCGAAGCAAAGACGATCGCCTCGCCGATGCGGCCCATCACCAGCGGGCGAATGCCGAGCGGATCGCGGCAGGCGATCATGCCTTCGGGCGTCATCACGATGAGGGCATAGGCGCCTTCGACCAGCCGCAGCGCATCGACCAGCCGGTCGGCGATGGTGGGATAGCGGCTGGTGGCAACCAGGTGGATGATCACCTCGGTGTCCGAGGTCGACTGGAAGATCGAACCCTTGCTGACGAGGTCGCCGCGCAGCACCATCGCGTTGGAGATGTTGCCATTATGCGCCACGGCAAAGCCGCCGCTGGCAAGATCGGCATAGAGCGGCTGGACGTTCCTGAGGCCCGATCCGCCGGTGGTGGAATAGCGCACGTGGCCTGCCGCCATGTGCCCGGGAAGCGCGGCGATCGCCTCGGCGTTGGAGAAGTTCTCGGCCACATGGCCAAGCCCGCGGCGGGCATAGAACTCCTGCCCGTCATAGCTCACGATCCCGGCGGCTTCCTGCCCGCGGTGCTGGAGCGCGTGGAGCCCGAGCGCGGTGATCGCCGCGGCATCGGCGGCGTTGATCGCGCCGAAGATGCCGCATTCCTCGCCGAGCTTGTCGCCCTCGGCATCGCGCCAGGGATGGGTCAGATTGCAGGGTGTCATCGGCATCACCAACCTGTGCGTCTCGCCCGGCGCCGTCGCGCTCCGCCCCAATGGCGATGTGACCGATCAATTACAAGTGCCCGCACCGCTGCAACCCCCGCATTTTTGGCGACCGTGATGTGACCACCCCGCCCGGGGACAGGCCCGGGGACAGGGATGCGGGCGGGATTGCCGAGCGCGCGCGCGCGCCCTAGATGCATCCCGCACCGCAGCTTTCCGGGCCTCATCGTTCCTCTCATGCTTTCCCCCTTCGAATGGATGATCGCCAAGCGCTACCTCTGGCCCGGCCGGGGCGAGGCCTTCATCGCGCTGGTGGCCGGCATCTCGGTGGGGGTGGTGGCGCTTTCTGTGGCGCTGCTGGTGGTGGTGATGAGCGTGATGAACGGCTTTCGCGCCGAACTGCTCGAGAAGATCACCAGCCTCAACGGCCATGCCGTGGTGCAGGCCTATGGCGGGCGGATCGAGGACTGGCAGCGCATCATCGCCCGGCTCGAGCGCACGCCCGGGGTGCGCGAAGCCTCGCCGCTGATCGAGCAGCCCCTGCTCGCGAGCTACGGCGGGCGGGTGGAGGCGGTGTTCGTGCGCGGCCACACCGATGCCGATATCCGCGCGCTTTCCGACAAGGTGCTGATCGGCGATATTGCCAATGTGCTCGATGGGTCAGGCCGGGTCGCGCTCGGCAGCCGGCTGGCGCAGAACCTCGGGGTGCGGGTGGGCGATACCATCACCATCATCAACCCCCAGGGCCGCACCACGCCCTTCGGCACCTCGATCCGCCAGGTGGGCTACGAGGTCGGCGCGATCTTCGAGGTCGGCATCTACACCTTCGACGAGAAGTTCGTGGTGATGCCCTTGAAGGACGCGCAGACCCTGCTGCTGATGGGCGATGCCGTGGCGCAGATCGAGGTGACGGTGGACGATCCCGACCGGGTCGGCACGATCCTTGCGCCCGTGGCCGAGAGCCTTTCGGGCAAGGCGGTGGTGGCTGACTGGAAGACCATGAACGCAGCGCTGTTCGAGGCCCTGCAGGTCGAACGCGTGGCGATGTTCTTTGCGCTGAGTTTCATGGTGCTGGTTGCGGCCTTCAATATCCTTTCGAGCCTCGTCATGCTGGTGCGCGCCAAGACCCGCGACATCGCGATCATGCGCACCATGGGGGCAACCCGGCGAAGCCTGCTCAAGATCTTCGTCACCACCGGCACCACCGTGGGGGCGATCGGCACCGCGGCGGGCCTGGTGCTGGGCGCAATCGTGCTGTTCTTCCGCGAACAGATCGTCGCGGCCATCGCCTTTGCCACCGGCCAGCAGATCTGGGATCCGGAGGTGCGCTTCCTTTCCACCCTGCCGTCGCGCACCGATCCGTGGGAGGTGGCCGGGATCATCGCGCTGGCGCTCACCTTGAGCTTCCTTGCCACGCTCTACCCCGCGCTCAAGGCTGCCAACACCGATCCGGTGCAGGTGCTGCGCTATGAATAGGGTGGAGCCGATCGTGGCGCTGCGCGGCCTTAAGCGCAGCTTCATCCAGGGGGGGGAGCGCATCGAGGTGCTGCGCGGGGTCGATCTTGACATCATGCCGGGCGAGATCGTCGCGCTGCTCGGGCCTTCGGGCTCGGGCAAATCGACCATGCTCCAGGCGGTCGGCCTGCTCGAGGGCGGGTTTGAAGGCTCGATCCGAATCGCCGGGGTCTGCGCCGAGGAGCTTTCCGCCGATGCGCGCACGCAATTGCGGCGCGAGCACCTTGGCTTTGTCTATCAGTTCCACCACCTGCTCCCCGACTTCGACGCGCGCGAGAACGTGGTGATGCCGCAGATGATCCTTGGCCGCCCGCGCGCCGAGGCCGATGCGCGGGCCGAGGCGCTGCTTGCCGGGCTTGGGCTTGGCGCGCGGCTCACCCACCGGCCCAGCCAGCTTTCGGGCGGCGAGCAGCAGCGCGTCGCCGTGGCCCGGGCGCTGGCCAACCGGCCGGCGCTGGTGCTTGCCGACGAGCCGACCGGCAATCTCGACGAGGCGACTTCGGACGTGGTGCTCGCCCAGTTCCTCGCGCTGGTGCGGGGCGAGGGCAGCGCCGCGCTGGTTGCCACCCACAACGAGCGCCTCGCCGCGAAGATGGACCGGGTGGTGCGGCTCAAAGACGGGGTGCTGCACGAACAGGAAGGGGAGCTGCCATGACCACGATTGCCGATTTCACCGTCACCACCAATCGCGGCGAGCCGCTCGATCTCAAGGACAAGCTCGGCAAGGTGCTGCTCGTGGTCAACACCGCCTCCAAATGCGGCTTCACACCGCAATATGAAGGGCTCGAGGCGCTCTATCAGCGCTACAAGGACAGGGGCTTTGAGGTGCTGGGCTTTCCCTGCAACCAGTTCGGCGCGCAGGAGCCGGGCAGCAACGAGGAGATCGCCCAGTTCTGCAGCGTCAACTTTGGCGTCACCTTCCCGCTGATGGCCAAGATCGAGGTCAATGGCCCCGATGCCTCGCCGCTGTTCGACTGGATGAAGCGCGAGGCCAAGGGGGTGCTGGGCACCAGCGCGATCAAGTGGAACTTCACCAAGTTCCTGATCGACCGCGAGGGCAGGGTGGTGCGCCGCTATGCCCCCACCGATACGCCCGAGCGGATCGCGCGCGATATCGAGGCGCTGCTGTGAGGCGCGCCGGGCGCGGCTGTGGACAACCCGCGCCGCGGCGGGCTGCGGGAATCGCCGCCATGGCCTAGGCTTGGCCCATGCCCTTTGCCCGCTTCGTCCCGCTGCGCGTGTTTTCGAGCTATTCGATGCTCGAGGGGGCGATCGATCCCAAGGCGATCGCCAGGCTCGCGCGCGAGCGCGGCTTTCCCGCCATCGCCATCTGCGACCGCAACGGGCTTTATGCCGCGATGGCCTTCGCCGCGGCGTGCAAGAGCGAAGGGGTGCAGCCGATCATCGGCGCGCTGCTGGGGGTGGCGCGCGAGGAGGGCGGGGCGGCGATCGATCACCTGCCGCTCTATGCCAAGGACGAGGCGGGCTATGCCAATCTGTGCCACCTCGTCTCCAGGGCCCATCTCGATCGCCCGCTCGAGCGCGCGCCGCATGTCACGCTGGCCGATCTGGAAGGCCGCAGCGAGGGTCTGATCGCGCTCACCGGGGCGGAAGAGGGGGCGCTCACCCGGCTGCTTGCCGAGGGCCAGCACGAGGCGGCCGCGCGGCTGGCCGAGCGGCTGATGCAGCTTTTTCCCGGGCGGCTCTATGTCGAACTGGCGCGCCATGGCGATCCGGTTTGCGCACGCGCCGAGGAGGCGCTGATCGATCTGGCCTATGCGCGCGATCTGCCGCTGGTGGCCACCAACCCTGCCAATTTCGCCGAGCCGCAGATGCACGCCGCGCATGATGCCATGCTGTGCATCGCCCATTCCACCCACCTTGAGGCGGAGGAGCGGGTGCGCTCGAACCCGCAGGCCTTCGTCAAGTCGGCGGCGATGATGGAGGAGCTGTTTGCCGACCTGCCCGAGGCCATCGCCAACACCTTGGTGATTGCCCAGCGCTGCGCGGTCGCCCCGCCCTATCGCAAGCCGATCCTGCCGAGCCTCGCCGGCGACCAGGCGGGCGAGGCGCGGATGCTGGCCGAGGATGCGCGCCGCGGGCTCGAGGCGCGGCTGGCCGCCTATCCCGATCTCAGCGAGGAGGAACGCCGCGCCTATTTCGATCGCCTCGCCTTCGAGGTCGAGGTGATCACCAAGATGGGCTTTCCCGGCTATTTCCTCATCGTTGCCGATTTCATCAAATGGGCCAAGCAGCAGGGCATTCCGGTGGGGCCGGGGCGCGGTTCGGGGG
>Ga0075012_10004704_pt1 | contig 12638 bp, 13 predicted proteins | sample All_14_2_FD_71474 | JGI IMG/M metagenome (GOLD analysis project Ga0075012, IMG submission 71474) | Freshwater microbial communities in response to fracking from Pennsylvania, USA - Allegheny Zone_MetaG_DW_15 | ecosystem: Environmental > Aquatic > Deep subsurface > Groundwater > Drilled...
GGCCTCGGCACTTTCAGCGAATTCGGGCATCGACACCAGCAGCGACTCAGATGCCGGACCGGTCATCAGGCCAGGATCCTCTACATGGTCCTCGATTGACTGCGAGGGTTTCAGGTCGGGCTCGACCCGGGCCGCGCGCAGGTCTGCCAGACGCTGTTCTTCCAGCAGGCGACGACGGCGACGCTCCGACAAGGGAGGCGGCGCAGCGGGATCGTCGATCGGTTCGGGTGCGGCAAACGCATCCTGCGAACCCTCAGGCGACGGTTCTGACGCCGTGTCCGTCTCGATCGGCTCGGGGTCTGACAGATTAAGCGGCGGCCGGTGGCGGGATTTCATAAGGCGTCGATCTCGGATCATGACACCCGCAGCGGAGAAGGCGTGCAGGCTTGTTCGACCCTAACGGCTTGGGGCGTGTCCGCAAGGCGCGGCACGCGATTCAGCAGGGGGGAGACGCCACCCGCGACCCGCGCGTATCGGCCGGCATCTCGCGGCAGTCCTGAATGCGGTGGACTTCGCGATCCGGTGCTGGGGGCGGGTTCAGATCGACGCCGAACTGGGACAGGGCGGCGGCGGCCAGAAGGGCAATGAAACCGGCGATCAGTTCGATGAGCGCCTGCATCGCCTTGATCCCCCATCCCTCGGACAAACCCAGGTTATCCATGCGCCAAAAATCGTCGGCACACAATCACAGGATTGTGCTCAGGCAGTAGCCAATACCGGTCCTGGCGGGGTGTGGAACGGGGGTCACAGTCGCCGGGGTCGGCTAAGGATGCGCAATCGTCACGGAATCCGCGCAGACTGGACATATGGCGTCGATCGAACCTCAGGATCAGGACAGACTGCTGGTTCCCGGCCGGACGGTCTGGCGCGTGGAACAGGCCGACAGGTTCGCGATCCTGATGGAGAACGGCGTCTATTTCGACGCCCTGGCCTCTGCGATTTCCAAGGCGCAACGCTCGATCGTCCTCCTGGGCTGGCAGTTCGATCCGCGCACCCGGCTGGACCCCGAGACCCGCGCTGGAGACCGTCAGGCCGAGATCGGTCATCAGCTCAGGAAACTGGTGCGGTCGCGGCCCGAACTGGACGTGCGGCTGTTGATCTGGAAATCGCCGCTGCTGATCGCCGCGTCGCAGGGCTTTTATCCGCACAAGGCCCAGCGCTGGTTCAGAAAGCGGATGGTCGAGTTTCGTCTCGACAGTCCCGGGCCCATCGGGGCCTGCCATCATCAGAAGGTTGTGGTGATCGACGATCGGGTGGCCTTCTGTGGCGGCGGCGATGTCTCGACCGATCGCTGGGATTCGATCGAGCATCTGGACGGTGATCCCCGTCGCTGTCAGCCCTCGGGCCTGATCAGCGCGCCCCGGCACGAGACCATGTGTGTGATGGACGGCGCGGCGGCGCGGGCGCTGGGCGATCTGGCACGTGAACGGTGGTTCCGGGCGACCTGGGAACGCACCATCCCCGACGAGGTCGAGACCGATCCCTGGCCCGACGGGGTCGAACCCGATCTGCTCGACGTACCGGTGGGCATTGCCCGCACCGAGCCGAAATGGGGCGGGCGGGGAGAGGTCCGCGAGAACGAGGCCCTTTATCTGGCTGCAATCCGGCATGCACGGCGCCTGATCTATCTGGAGAACCAGTATTTCACCTCACCGGCCATCGCCGAGGCCCTGGCCGAACGGCTGGGCGAGGAGGACGGACCCGAAATCGTCCTGGTCTCGACGGGCAACAGCCCCAGTTGGTTCGACAAGATGACGATGGATACGGCGCGGTCCGAGGTTATGTTCCGGCTGGAGTCTGCCGATCGGCACCATCGTTTCTTTGCCTTTGCGCCGCGCACGCGCCAGGGAGAGCGCATCATTGTCCATGCCAAGGTCTCGGTCTTCGACGACGAGGTCCTCAGGATCGGCTCCACCAATCTGAACAACCGCTCGATGGGGCTCGATACCGAGTGCGATGTCGCCGTCGAACCAACCGACGTGGCGGGTTGCGAGGCGATCCGCGACTTTCGCCATCGCAGCGTCAGCCATTTCCTGGGCGTCCCGGCCGAAGAATTCGCCGCCGCCGAAGCGGTCCTGGGTTCCACCGGCCGGGCGATCGTCGGTTTCGATACCGGCCGACTGCAAGCCCTGGGGGCCACACCACCATCTCAGGTCGAGCGGTTCATCGCCGAATGGCAGCTCGGCGATCCCTCGTCTTCGGACAATGCCTGGCGACCCTGGAAGCGTCGCAATCCCTCACAACGTCAACAGCCGGGACGATTGAGCGACCTGCGCGCCCGCTGACGCATCGGACCGGCCGCGGCAGGCGGTCGGCAGGCACGGAAATGGGTGCCCAACACCGTCTGTGTATCGGTCGAATCAACGCCACCATTGACTTTGCGAGCCGTTTTCGTCTTTCGGCGCGCCCTGGTCAGCAACGCCGTTACACTCTTGGACGGCCGCAAATGGAGGAACCCGGGACGGAGGGCCGTTGGTAAAGCCGTGGCACTTTGGCGCTATGGCGGTGTGTTTTCAGACCGCCGCTGTTCGTCCGGTCAAGCCTCGATCTCGAAATCGATGACCAGTGGCAGGTGGTCCGACGCCACCCGGGCCAGCGGTGAGAAAGGGGCCGTCACACGGGTCACCCGGATCTCGGGGCTGACGAAGGCATGGTCGATGCGGATGGCCGGAAAACCGGATGGAAAGGTCTTGATCGAGGGCTTGAGGCCCAGTTGCCGCTGACAGTCGGCAAGGCGTCGGACGATGGTCTGGTAGGGGCGGGTGATCGAGGTGGCGTTGAAATCGCCGGTCAGGATGGTGGGGCCGGTACAGCGCGGGTCCGACAGCCAGTCGTGACCGATCAGGGCTGCTGCCTGAAGCCGCTGCTCGCGCGGAACCAGACCCAGGTGGGTGTTGATGACGTTCAGGCTCACCCCGTCGAAATCAATGGCGGCCCAGATGGCACCGCGAGGTTCCAGGCCCGGAATGCCCCGCATGGTCGGCAGGGCCCCCTTGCGCATCAGTTTTTCGGGCCGGAGCGTCAGAAGCGCATCGCCATATTCTTCGGCCTCGATCCGCATGGCCGCGTTGAAATGGACGCTCATCGACAGGCCGTCGGCGATGGCCTGGGCCTGGTCGACCATGCCGGTCCGGGCCCGGCCGACGTCGAGCTCCTGCAGGCAGACGATGTCGGGTTCGTGCTCGGCGATGACGGCGACGATGCGGCCGACGTCCAGACGCCGATCTGTGCCCACGCAGCGATGCACATTGTAGGTCAGGAGGCGAGGCATGAGGGTCCGATTTCGATACGCGGCCGGAACGAGAAGGCCGGAACTAGAAGGCCGGAACTAGAAGGTTTGTGTGACAATGGCGAGGCTGCCAGGGGGCAGGACGACCGTCAGACCCCGATCGACGGCTTGACCGGACTGACCTGGTCGAACCGCGCGGTGGGCAAGGCCTCGGCCAGAAGATCGCCGACCCTGCCCAGGGCCGCCTCCAGCCCTTCGATATGTCGACCATCGCGAAAGGCAAGGGCCAGGTCCTCGACAACCTCGCCCCAGACAGCCTTGTCGACCTTTTCGCACAGGGCGAAGTTGGCCACGATCTCGATGCAGCGTTCCTGCAGGGCGACGAGGATCAGCAGGCGGGGCTGGTCGAGGACTGCGGCCAGATCATGAACCTGAAGGGCCTGGATTGCCGTCCGTCGAACGCGGGCACGTCGCACCATCCGAGGGGTCACAAGGCGCTGGATTGCCGGGATACTGGTGACCAGGAAGACCAGGACGAACACTGCGGCCTGCACCACGCCATAGGCCCCCAGCGTCCGGGCAATGGTCGGGTCGCGAGCCGAGAGCTGGACCGCCTCCCAGCTGTCGGCGATGCCGGGAACCCAGGACGCGTCGAATCCCAGCGGAACAAGAAGCATCGGCACCAGCAGCGACGCTGCGGCCGCCCACCCCAGGCTGACATCATGCCAGGACGAGACCCGCAGCAGCAGGACGCACGACACCTCAGACGAGGTCCGGGCCTGGGCCGTGCGGATGGCACCGACAATGCGGTTGCGACCCTCGGGTGTGGGGAAGGTCACCATCCGCCCGAAACTCCTCCCCCGGCGAACGGGTCGTCGCGACCGATACGACGCCTCCCAGGAACAGCCGTCCAGATCAGGATCGGTCCCGTTCGCCCGCGCCGGTGCCGCCCCGCGATCGGGGACGCCCGGACCGTGCCCATCAGCACAAAGGCGAATACCAGGGTGACAAGCATCATCGGTCCGAAGGGCAACTCCGGCCTCTCGGCCATTACGGCATCGGCCTGGGAACGTGCCTTCGCAGGCGGGAGCCGCAACTGGGCCGACAGGGCGTCCACGCCCGCAGTGATCCCGCGCCGATACCCCGTCACCCGAAAGGGCGGCAGGATGTCGGCCTGGATGATGTTGCTGGATAGGGCGTCGGTCAGGACGGGATCGAGGTTATCGCCGACCTCGATACGGACCTTGCGTTCCCGGGGCGCGACGATCAGCAGGACGCTGTCGGGGGCGAGTGACCAGTGACGGAACAGCCGCTCGCCATAGACCTCGATCTGCCGCCCCTGAAGATTGTCCAGGGTGAGGACGACGAGCCGGGCCCCGGTCTCGGCCTCCAGACTGGCCAGTCTGGCCGTCACGGCCTGTTCGGCCTCGGTGTCGAGCAATCGGCCCTGGTCGATGACCCGCCCTGTGAGGGCCGGATAGGGCGTCGCCACGGCCAGGGTCGTCGTCGAACTCGGTGCCCATATGCACAGTGCCGCCGCGAACAGTGCGGCCAGACCGCCCCGTATCCTGGGACCCCGAACCTGTACGACCGGATGGCTCAACCGGCCAGAGTGTCGGGCTCGACGCCGATCGACCTGCAGGCGGCGACATAGGTATTGGCCAGCAGGCAGGCGATGGTCATGGGCCCGACCCCGCCGGGAACCGGGGTGATATGGCCCGCGACCATGACGGCCTCGTCGAAGGCCACGTCGCCGACGACCCGCGTCCTGCCCTCGGCCGCATTGACCGGATCTCGCGACGGCACCCGGTTGATTCCGACGTCGATTACGGTCGCGCCGGGCTTGATCCAGTCCCCCCGGACCATCTCCGGCCGGCCGACGGCGGCGACCAGGATGTCTGCGGTGCGGCACAGGGCCGCCAGGTCGCGGCTGCGCGAATGGGCGATGGTGACGGTGCAGTTTTCGGCCAGCAGCAACTGGGCCATCGGCTTGCCGACGATGTTTGAACGTCCCACGATGACGGCGTTCAGACCCGAAAGATCGCCCAGCACGTCCTTGAGCAGCATCGCCGACCCCAGCGGCGTACAAGGCACCAGACCCGGCAGGCCAACTGCCAGCCGCCCGGCGTTGACGACGTGGAAGCCGTCTACGTCCTTGTCAGGATCGATGGCATCCAGCACGGTCGAGGCGTCGATATGGGCAGGCAGGGGCAGCTGGACCAGGATCCCGTGGATCCCCGCGTCGGCGTTCAGGGCCGCGATCACGGCCAGCAGATCCTCCTGGCTGACGCCGGCATCCAGCCTGTGGGTATCGGATCGCATCCCTGCCTCAAGGGTGCGTTCGCCCTTGTTGCGGACATAGATCTGGCTGGCGGCATCCTCGCCGACGATCACGACGGCCAGGCCGGGACGGACACCGTGATCGGCCATCAGGCGAGCGACGCAGGCCGTCACGCGCTGGACCAGCTGGCCCGCAAAGGCCTTGCCGTCGATCAGCGTCGCGCGACCATCGATTTCCGTCATTTATCAGGTATCCGTCAGGTTTCGTTCAGGTGCGGGCGATTTACAGTGAGCCCGGTTCGGCGTCTATGTGGCGACGACATTCAGGGGGATTCCATGCGTCGCTTCGTCTTTGCCGCCACGGTCAGCGCGGTCGCACTTCTGGCAGGGGCCAGCCTGGCCCAGACCGCGCCGCAACTGCGGGTCGGTGCCACCGTGACCGGTGCGTTGAACGATACGGACCCGGCCTTCGGTACGGAAGAGCAGGGCCAGTATCGCTACGAAGACTACAAGATCAATGTCCGGCGAGGCCAGCGCCTGGAGGCCGTCCTGCGCTCGGATGCCTTTGACGCCTATCTTCAGGTCTTTGCTGCCGGTCAGGAGGGGCCGGACGGCCAGGCCCTGGCTGAGGACGACGACGGTCTGGGCGACGGCACCCACTCCCGGCTGCGGTTCGTGCCGCCCGCCAATGGCACCTATACTCTGAGGGCCCGGACCCTCGGGGGCCTTGAGGGCGGTGCGTTCACCCTGTCCCTGGCCCAGCGCCCCCCTGCACCGCGTGTGCCCCGACCGACCGGCATCCGCCCTGGAGCCTCTGTCGACGGAGCGATCTCGGACCGTGATCCCGAATCCGACGAGGGCGCGGGCCATTATGACGCCTACGTTTTCCGCGCGGCCGCTGATCAGAGGTTCGCCATCGCTATGAACTCCGAAGCCTTCGATCCCATGGTGCGGGTCGGACAGATGGAACGGGGGATCTTCGTGGAGGCGGCGTCCAATGACGACGGTGTTGGCATAGGCCTCAACTCCTACATGATCTTCACTGCCCCGGCAGCTGGCGAATACGTCATCCGGGCGACGCCGCTCGGGGCCGAGGGGACCGGGGCCTACACGCTGATCCTGGACAATGCACCGCCGCCCCTGGCCGCCACGGCCATCAACATAGGCTCGACGGCGGAGGGAGAGCTTTCTGTCGACGACGGGGTCAACGACGGCGGAGCACGCGCCGATGCCTACCGCTTTACCGCCACAGCCGGTCAGCGGATCGATGCCAGTCTGAATACCGAGGCCTTCGACGCCTTCATCGAACTGTTCAACCCGGCCGGAGAGAGCATCGACCAGGCCGATGGCGGCACGGGCGAAGGCACTGATGCACGGCTGATTGCCACCCTGACGGATGGTGGCGAGTATGTGCTTCAGGTGCGGGCGGCGGGCGATGCCTCGACCGGTGCCTATAGCCTGACCCTGGCCGAGGCCGCGCCTGAACCCGAGCCGACGGTCCTGCCGTTCGCCACCGTGACCCAGGGCGAGATCGAGGCAGGTGGTGCTCGCGATGACGACAGCCGCGGCTATGACGCCTATACCTTCAGCGGTCAGGCCGGGACGCGGGTCCAGGTCGTGATGCGATCCGGCGACTTCGACACCTTCCTGCAGATTTCCAGCGCGGGGACGTTCGAATCGATCAGCAGCGACGATGACGGTCTGGGCGAAGGCACGGATTCGCGGCTCAACTTCATCCTGCCCGAGACTGGCGACTATGTGATCCGCGCCTCGCCGCTGGGGTCCGAAGAAAAGGGTCTTTATTCGATCGAACTGACCGACAAGGGGCCACAGCCCGAGCCGGGCAGTATCCTGATCGGTGCGACGGCCAGAGGTACTCTTGGCGACAACGACGGCCTTGCCGAGGATGGAGCCTATTTCGACGCCTATGCGGTCCAGGTGGCGGAGGGCGACAAGATCAATGTCACCCTCGTGTCCAACGATTTCGATGCCTATCTCGACATCGGGCGCGACAAGGATGGGACCTGGGAAAGCGTGACCACCGACGACGACAGCCTGTCGGATACCCACTCCAAGGTCGAGTGGACGGTCGAGGAGGCCGGCACATATATCATCCGTGCGCGCAGCTTCGCCCAGGGCTCGACCGGAGCCTATGCCTTGACGGCCGAACGTCGGCCCTGATTTCGGATCGCCCGAACAGCCGTCGGTCATGCTAGACCGACGGACATGGCGGCCGATGATGCATTCGATGTGGTCCTGGTCGGCGGGGGACTTTCCGCCGCTCTGATCGCATGGCGTCTGTTCCTGGATCGGCCCGAGGTGCGGGTCGCGGTGATCGAGCGTGAAGAGCGACTGGGGGGGCACCACACCTGGTCGTTCTTCGACGGCGATATTCCCGAACAGGATCGGACGTGGCTGCAACCGGCGATCGCGCATCGCTGGGACGAGGGCTACGATGTTCATTTTCCGGGCCGTGCCCGCACGCTGCGGACCCCCTACAACAGCTTGACGTCAGACGGTATTCATCGGGTCGTGGCCCCCTTGCTGGGGGAGAGGCTGATCCTCGGAGATGTCGCCGCCATAGCGGCGAACACAGTCATGCTGGCTGATGGCCGTGTGCTCCGCGCCGGGGCCGTAATCGACGCAAGGGGGCCCTCGCCGACCCCCCACCTCGATCTTGGCTGGCAGGTGTTCATGGGGCGGACTCTGAGGCTGGCGGGCCCGCACGGACTGACTCGCCCGACGATCATGGATGCTACGGTGACCCAGGGGCAGGCCTATCGTTTCGTGTATCTGCTGCCGTTCGACGCCGACACTGTCATGGTGGAGGACACCTACTATACCGATGCACCGACGCTGGATCGGGCGACCGTGGGTCAGCGGATCGAGGCCTATGCGCTGTCGCGGGGCTGGGTCGTAGAGGCGGTCCTGGCCGAAGAGGAGGGGGTCCTGCCGATCGCACTTGGCGGCGATATCGACGCCTTCTGGGCCCAGGATGACGATGTCGCGCGCGTCGGCCTTGCCGCGGCCCTGTTCCACCCGACGACGGGCTATTCGCTGCCGGATGCCGTCGCGTTGGCGCGGTTCATCGCGGGCCTTCCGGAACTCGATGCACCGGCATTGCGGGCGGCGACCGAAGCGCGTTCGAAGCGCTTGTGGAAAGAGCGGGCCTTCTATCGCCTGCTGAATCGGATGCTGTTTCGCGCCCCCGATCCGAGCCGGAGGTGGCAGGTGCTTCGGCGGTTCTACGGCCTGTCGGAAGGTTTGGTGCGGCGCTTCTACGCAGGGCAGAGTACGATGCTGGACAAGGCGCGCATTCTGGCCGGAAAACCGCCTGTACCGATTGGAAGAGCCATGCGCCAAATGCGAGACCAACACGTCGGAGCCAGCCGATGAAAGATGTCGCAGCCAAGCGCGCGGTGGTGATCGGGGCCGGTTTTGGGGGGATCGCCCTGGCCATTCGCCTGCAACGAGCGGGTATCGCGACGACCCTGGTGGAGAAGCGCGACAAGCCGGGAGGTCGCGCCTATGTCTGGCACGAACAGGGCTTCACCTTCGATGCCGGACCGACGGTCATTACCGATCCGGCTTGCTTGGAGGATCTGTTTGAGAGCACGGGCAAGACGCTCGCTGACTATGTCGAGCTGTTGCGGGTCGATCCCTTCTATCGCCTGTGCTGGGAAGACGGGGCGTCTTTCGACTACAATAACGACCAGGCGGCGATGGAGCGCCAGATCGCGGCCTTCAATCCGGTCGACGTCGAGGGCTATGATCGGTTCCACCGGTATTCCGAGGAACTGTACCAGGAAGGCTACGTGAAGCTGGGAGCGGTGCCGTTCCAGTCGTTCTGGTCGATGATGAAGGCCGCGCCGGAGCTGGCCCGGCTGGAGAGCTGGAACAGCGTCCATGCGATGGTCGCCAGATACATCCAGGATCCGCACCTGCGTCAGGCTTTCAGCTTCCACACCCTGCTGGTCGGAGGCGATCCGTTCAAGACGTCAAGCGTCTATGCCCTGATCCATGCGCTGGAGCGTCGCGGTGGTGTGTGGTTTGCGCGGGGCGGGACAGGGGCCCTGATCGCGGGTCTGGTGAAGGCGTTTGAGGACCTCGGCGGGACGGTACGACTGAACGCGCCGGTCGAGCGGATAGAGGTCGAGGGTGACCGGGCGACCGGCGTGGTTCTGGCCAATGGTGATGCGATCTCGGCAGACATGGTCGCGTCCAATGCCGACGTGGTCCACACCTATGACAAGCTGCTGGACAAGGTCCCTCGCGGAAAGGCCAAAGCCAGCTCGCTGAAGTCAAAACGGTTCTCGATGTCTCTGTTCGTGCTCCATTTCGGGCTCAGCACGCCGCAGCCGCAACTGGCGCACCATACGATCTGTTTCGGGGCGCGGTATCGCGAGCTGATCGCGGAGATCTTCAAGGGGCCGGACCTCCCCGAGGATTTCTCGCTGTATCTGCACAATCCCTGCGCTACCGATCCGGGCATGGCTCCCGACGGAATGTCGAGCCACTATGTCTTGTCGCCGGTTCCGCATCTGGGTGCGGCCGACATCGATTGGGAGGTCCAGGGGCCTCTTTATCGCGAGAAAATCCTCGACTATCTGGAGGAACGCTACATTCCCAATCTGAGGCGGGATCTGGTGACGACGCGGATCTATACGCCGTTCGATTTCAGGCACGATCTGCACGCCCACCTCGGGAGCGCCTTCTCGCTGGAGCCGATCCTGACCCAGAGCGCCTGGTTCCGGACCCACAATCGCGACGATGTCATCAGGAATCTTTATGTCGTGGGGGCAGGGACCCATCCCGGCGCCGGCATTCCCGGTGTGGTCGGATCGGCCAGGGCGACGGCGGGGCTTATGCTGGAACAGGCGGGACTGGCGCAGCCGGGTTAACGGGGGCAGGATAAGCGACATGACCGACGCCATCCTGGCCGCCTCGAAACAGTCGATCGTCAAGGGGTCCAAGAGCTTTCGCTCGGCCTCGCGGCTGTTCGACGCCGAGGTGCGCGAAGATGCCTGGTTGCTCTATGCCTGGTGTCGTCGCTGTGACGACGAGATCGACGGCCAGGATCACGGATTCGGCCATGAGGACCTGTCGCCCGAGGAGCAGCAAAGGCGGCTGATCCGGCTGTACGACCTGACGCGGCGCGCTCTGGCCGGCGAGGCCATGGATGACCAGACCTTTGCGGCCTTTCAGCGTGTCGCCCTGAGGCACCGGTTGCCCGAGCGGTGGCCGCTGGACCTGCTGGACGGGTTCGCCATGGACGTCGAGCATCGCGAGTACCGGACGATCGAGGACGTGATGGCCTATTGCTGGCACGTTGCGGGGGTCGTGGGCGTCATGATGGCGCGGGTGATGCATGTGACGGACGAGGCGGTTCTGAGGCGCGCCCAGGACCTGGGGTTGGCGTTTCAGCTGACCAATATCTCGCGAGACGTGATCGAGGACGCACTGGACGGGCGGGTCTATCTGCCGGCCGACTGGCTGGTCGAGGCGGGGATCGCGCCGACCGCGGAGGTCGTGGCCGATCCGGCCAACCGGGCCGCCGTTCATGCGGTGACGACGCGGCTGCTGGCCGTGGCCGAACCCTATTACGACAGCGCCCGCGACGGCTTGAGGGGGCTGCCGTTCCGGTCGTCGATGGCGATCGCCGCAGCGCGGGGCGTCTATCGCGAGATCGGGCGCAAGGTCGTCCGGCGCGGACCAGGCGTCTGGGCGCGACGGGTTTCGGTCGGCAAGGCGATGAAGCTGTGGCTGTTCGGGCGCGGTGCCCTGATCGCGGTCTGGACCCAGGCGCTGGACCGGGGGAAGGCCCCGCCACCGCGCGGCAACCTGTGGACGCGGGTTTGAGATCCAGGTCCTGTCGGAATCCTGCAAGGACTTTGGAATATCCATCTGGGCATGTAGCACCCGCCACAGGTCGATGGCGGCGCGTAGACCGAATTCTCGCTCGCAATAGCGGATGGCGTCATCAACATCCTGCCGCGCGAGCCTTCGCGGAACGACTGGCTTGGCGGTCATTCTCTGGATCGGGAATGCGTCCGGACGCGCAAATCGCCGAAATAGGCGGCGTCCACGGCTTGGGTCGGCTCCGACGCGGCACCGTCGAGGAGGAGCTTCTTCAACCGCTGCCGATCCTGATCCTTCCGGATCAGTTCGCGAACATAGTCGCTGCTGGTGCCATAACCTCGGCCGGAGACATGGTCATCGACGAGCGTCTTGAGCGTCTCGGGCAGGGAGATGTTCATCGTGCTCATCTTGTGAGAATGTTTTTGGCAAAGATTGGCAAGAGCGTGGCTATGGATGGCGATGCCGAGGTCGGGCCGCTCTCAACGCCTTGAGTTCTGCGCTCAGAGCCCTGGGGTCCGGTGCGATCAGGAAGCCGAAGGACACCGCGCCGCCCTTGCTCATCACCGCATGATGAAGGCGATGCGCCTGGATCAGGCGGCGAAGGTAGCCGTGGCGGGGGACCCAGGTGAAGGGCCAGCGCTGGTGCACCAGGCCATCGTGGAAGACCTCATAGGCCAGTCCATAAAGGGTCACGCCGCCGGCCACGGCATAGATGACCCAGGACCCGGTCAGAAATCCGGTCAGGAACAGGCCGAAACCGACCACGGAACCGACGACGGCATAGAGGTCGTTGACCTCGAACAGGCCGGTGCGTGGCCGGTGGTGGCTCTCGTGCCAGCCCCAGCCCCAGCCGTGCATGATCCAGCGATGGGAGGCCCAGGCGATGCCTTCCATGGCGAAGAACACCGCAATCACGATCAGGGCGAACCAGAGGGGCGTCATGGAGCGATCCTACGCGGCGTCGCGGCCGGTTCCAACCATGTCCCGGCCCCGCTAGGGTGCGACGAATGAGCGATGACCCGATCACCAGCCGCAAGGACCAGCACCTGGACGTCGTCCTGTCCGGGGCTGGACGCCATGCGCGTGACGCCGGGTTCGATGCGATCCGGTTCGTGCACGAGGCCCTGCCCGATCTGCATCATGGCACGATCGACCTCGGTACGGAGGTCCTGGGATACCGGCTGAAGGCTCCGCTGCTGATCAGTTCGATGACCGGCGGGCCCGCGCGGGCCCGCCGGTCATCGAACTGATCAGCAGCGGAGCCTTCAGC
>Ga0075012_10004705_pt1 | contig 12636 bp, 10 predicted proteins | sample All_14_2_FD_71474 | JGI IMG/M metagenome (GOLD analysis project Ga0075012, IMG submission 71474) | Freshwater microbial communities in response to fracking from Pennsylvania, USA - Allegheny Zone_MetaG_DW_15 | ecosystem: Environmental > Aquatic > Deep subsurface > Groundwater > Drilled...
CGGGCCTTCAGCGCCTGCTGCAGCTGGCGGGTGTGCCAGCCGGTTTCGTCGGTGGCGATCAGGACGCGTCCACCCAAGGTCAGGCCTCCTGAAGCCACAGGTCGTGCAGCAGGTCCAGCGCCAGCCGGCCGGCATGCCAGGTCTGGCCGCTGGCCTGGTGGCTCACCCACACCTCGGCCGGGGCGAACAGCGCCGGGTCGATCTTGTAGAAGTCGTAGTCCACCTGCTTGAAGATGTCGGCGAACGAGCGGCCATGGTCCTTCGAGTTGGTGGACGGCAGCTCGCGCGCCAGGCGCTGCGCTGCCTCGGCCGTGCCGCCCACGGTGAGGTGCACCTGGCCGCCGTAGAGGATGGCGTCGTTGGTGCGGCCCATGGCCACCAGGCCGTCAGCATGCGGGGCGGGCAGCGGGGCGGTGGCGGTGCCGTCAAGGATGTCAGGCAGGTTGAAGCCGAGGGTGTGGGCCTTGTGCAGCGCCACTTCCAGCACGCGGGCCACCACCTGGGTGGTGCCGGCCAGGCTGCTGGTGGGGGTGACGATGAAGGTCAGCGCCTCGGGCCGCAGGCCGGTGTCGCGCAGCACCTTCTGGATCACCACGGCGGGCGGCAGGCTGTCGACTTCCAGCACCAGGCAGCCGGAGGTGGCGGTGTCGCGATAACCGAGTTCCGCGAACAGCGTTTCCTTGCCGGCCAGCGCCCGCCCGGGGCCCGAGCCCAGCGAGAAGAATTTCTTGCCGCCGGTTTCTTCCTTGCTGGCGGCCAGGCTCCAGCCGGCGTACTGGCTGGCCAGGCAGGCCAGCACCGGTTGCGAGCTGCGCACTTCCAGCCAGGTGGGCCAGGCCATGGTGGGCCGCTGGCGCAGCTGCACCGAGCCCAAGCCGCCCATGCAGATCTCACCGATGGCCAGACCGGCCTCAAGGCTGCCGGCGACCGCCAGGCCGGCGTCGATGACGCGCACGCCAGTGGCGTCGGCGTGCACGGCCACGCGCAGCCGTTCGGCGTTCGCCGCCAGGGCTTCGACCAGCGGTGCAGCCAGCGCGTTGACGCTGAGGGAGGTGACGGGCAAGGGTGAGGTCATGGTGGGGTGGGTCTGGATAACAAGGCAGTGGGCAGCAGCAGGGCGTGCTGCACGGCGCTGCAGCGGGCTTGCAGCCGCTGCAGGACAAGGTCAGTGGGCAACGGCTCCGCCTCGGGTTGGCGCGGCGGCCAGGTCATGCTGACGCTGCACAGCGGGTCGCCAGCGCCGAAGCGGCTGCCGGGTTGGGGCACATCGTGCACGTCGGGTTGATGCAGCAGCCAGTCGGTCTGGGCAGGGTCCAGCTGCACATCGGTCTGGGCATACAGGATGCCGCAGGCCTGCACGCCGCCGCTGGGCGGCTGCAGTCGTGGGGCCGGGCCGCCCAGGCAGGCGTTCAGGTGCAGGGCCATGGGGGTGTCGGCACCGCTGCTGCCAGGATAGAGCGCCATGCTGGCCGAGGGGCGCGGGTTCAGTTCCAGCACCTGCAGGGGGGCGTCGGGGTCGTCGCTGGCCAGGGTGTCAAGGCTGCACAGGCCACGCAGGCCGTAGGCCTCGCACAGCATCTGCGCAGCGGCCTGCAGGTGCGCCTGGCGTTCCGGGGGCTGTGGCAGCGGGCCGATCAGGCCCTGGTAGACGTAGGGCAGCGGGCCGTCGGGCCCGTCCTGCCGTTCGCTGAGGATGCGGTGCGAGCCCATCAGGTGGGCTTGGCCGCTGTGGCAAACGAACAGCGTGCCCAGGTTGTGCCAGCGCGGCGCGCGGCCCATGTCGCGTTGCCAGTAGCGCCAGGGGTTGGGCGGCAGCGCAGCATCGTCGGCATGGGCCGGGCGGATGTGCCAGCCGCCTGCCGCGTCGAAGCGCTTGTGCAGCCAACCGGCCGGTTCGACAGGGGCTTCGAAGCTCACGGGGGGGTGGACCAGGCCGAGTTGGTCGAGCGTGGCAAAGAAGTGCCGCGGGTTGCGCACGCGGCTCCAGTTCTCGGGTGCGCTACCGAGCAGCGGCAGGATGCGCGCGCCTTCAGCCAGCACCTCGGGCAGACCCTCGAAGCCGCCGCCGGCCACCCAGCCGCGCACCCGGGGGTCACGGGCATAGCGGTGCAGGCCGGCGAGCACCAACTCGGGGTTGAGCGACGGTGCGCCCTTGCTGGCCGCCGCCCACGCCTGGCAGGCGCGCTGGGTGTCGAGGTCGCCGAAGGCGTCCATGGCCAGCACTTTCCAGCCGGCACGGGCGGCCGATTCGGCCATCAAACGGGCCGTGAGGCCGACGATCACCAAGGTAGCCATGGGGCATTGGGGCGCAAGAACATCAGGCCTGGATCATGCGCCTTCTGCCAATACTTCGCGGGCCAACTGGAAGGCCTCGGGAAAGCTCAGGTTCACGGCCTGGCCGGCGCTGCACATGCGCTTGAGCAGGCGGTGCTGCACCTGGTATTTGACGTTGCCGATGGCCAGCGCGCCGATGCCCACGGCGCGGGTGCCGGCGAGGGGCTGGCCGTTGTCCATCACGCCCACGCCGGCGATGCCTTCGGGCGGCACGGCGTTGATGTCAGCGGCCACGCACAGGCTGGGGCAGGCGTCACGCGCCGCTGCGGGGAGCACTTGCACGCCGGCCGCGGCCACGCCCATCACGATGCCGGCGCCTTGCAGACTGGCCTGCACCGCCGCGAGGTCGCTGCCGGAGACGCCTTGGATCCGGGTGCCGAACCGCTGATTCATTTCATCGGCTGCGCCTTGTGCGCGGGTCTGGCCCTGGTGGCTGGAGATGAGGACCTCGGCGCCTTCCTGAGCGGCCAGCACAGCGGCGACGCGGCCCACCGGGCCGGTGCCGCCCAGCAGCACCACACGCTGGCCGGCCAGGGCCTGGCCATGGTGCTTCTTGAGCTGCGCTTCGACGCAGGCCACCAGCGCGGCGGCGGTGGTGTAGGCGCCGCTCGGATCGGCCATCACCGAGACGACGAACGGCGGCACCATGGCTTGGCGGGCGGCGTCGAGCATGTCCTGCGCCTGCAGGGCGTCGCGCCCGCCGATGAACAGGCCGGTACGGGTCACGCCCTTGGGGCCGCGCGAGAAGATGGCGTCCTGCGTGAGCCCGGCCACGTCACCCAGGCCGATGCCGCAGTAGGGCACGATGGTCTGGTAGCCGGCGTCGGCGGCCATGTTGACGTCGAATGGGCTCATCCACGCCTTCGGGGTGAGCATGTGCAGGATGTAGGGGCGTTCCATGGCGGCGACCTCTTTCAGGGATGGGGTGGCGGTGGGTTCAGGCCAGGCGGGCCACCCGGGCGCCTTCGTTGCGGGCGCTGACGATGTGCAGCGCCAGCCGGGCGTCGATCTGGCCTGCCTCGCGCGCTGCGGTGCAGGCGGCTTCGGCCGCAGCGGTCGAGGCGAAGAAGGCGAAGCCGGTGGGGCCCCACGAACTTTGGCCGACGGCGGTGGGGTGGTGCTGGCCCAGCCAGCGCATCAACTGGCCCACCGCGGCGCTGGTGTAGGCGCCATCGGGTTGGGCCGGGGCGAAGTGGTCGCCCAGCAGGGCCTGGATGCGGTTCAGGCCGGCGGCAAATGAGGCGAAGTCGTCTGTGGCGGCGCCGGGCAGCACGCGCATCAGCGTCTCATGGCAGATGGCGGCGGCGTCGGCCTGGAGGAAGGGCGGCAGGGTCTGCAGGGCCTGGCGTTCGGCGTGGCCCGACAGGCCTGCCTGCTGCGGATCCAGCGCCAGCACGATGCGCCACTCGCCGGGCAGGGCCAGCCGCGCCAGCAGTGGCGCGATGCGGTGGTGATCGGCCGCATCGGACGGGCCGCCATCGAGCAACAGCCCGCCTTGGTCAAAGGCGGCGATGCCGATGCCCGAGCGCAGCCCGCGGCTCAGCGCCTGGGCCAGTTGGGGCGTGCGGGTTTCGTCGGCCGGCAGGCCCATCAGCTCGGCATAGGCCCGGCCCACGGCCAGCGCGAGCTGGGTGCCTGAGCCGAAGCCGGCGTGGGGCGGCAGCGTCTGCGCCAGGTGCAGGGCCAGCGCCTGGCGGCGGGTGGCCGGCCAGTGCTGGCGCAGGCGGTCGAGGTGCGCTGCGGCGCGGTCGAGTTCGCCGGACGGTACCCCGACTGCCGCGCTGAGGTGATCGGCCTCGGCCAGCCGCAGCGCCACCACGGTTTCGAAGCCTTCCACGCACAGCCCCAGGCTGCCCCAGCGGCGGCCCAGCGTGGCGTCGGGGTCAAGGAAGCCCAAGTGCAGCCGGGCTGGGGCGGCCACGCGCACGCCGGGGCCGGTGTGGCAGGCGTCGGGGGCGTGGGCGGGAAGCGGCGTCATGGGGTGCGTGGCGATGGGATGTCTGTCAAAGCAAGTGCTGTTCCCCTGGCGCCTGCGGGCCGGCCCGTGAGGCGTGGCGGTGCTGTCAGGGCTAACCACTGTCCCGGTCCGGCGACACAGTGTCACCCCGGGTCACCCCACATCAACCCAGAAATGGCTCAGTCAAACACCGGCAGGGTCTGCTGCTTGAGCGCGCCACGCGCCTGCTCGTAGTCGGGCACCACCGAGCGCACCACGTCCCAGAAGGCGGGGCTGTGGTTCATCTCGCGCAGGTGGGCCAGTTCATGGGCCACCACGTAGTCGATGGTGGCGGGTGCGAAATGCACCAGCCGCCAGTGCAGCCGGATGGTGCCGTTGCTGGTGGCGCTGCCCCAGCGGGTGTGGGCCGAGCTCAGGCGGATCTGCCGCACCTGCACACCCAGCCGGTCGGCAAAGTGCGCGCAGCGCTCGCCGAAGCGCAGCAGGGCCTGGCGTTGCAGCCAGCTCTGCACCGCGTCGCGGATCTGCGCCGGCTCGGCCGTGTGCGCCAGGCCCACATGCAGCGCGCGCGGGCTCATCTGATCGAGCAGCCGGGCGCCATTGACCAGCGGGTTCAGCACGATCTGCAGCGGCTCGCCCAGGTAGGGCAGCGTGGTGCCGTCGCACCAGTCCACCCGGGCAGCGGCCACGCGGGTGAGGCGCTCGCCTTGGTCGACCAGCTTGCGCAGGATCCAGCGCGCCTTGGCCTGCAGCGCGGCATCGATGTCGCCCTGGCCCACCCACCGTGGCGCGCTGACCGACAGGCCTTCTTCGCCAACGACGAAGCCAATGCTGCGTCGCCGCGCGCGCTTGAGCTCATAGCCCACCTGGTGCTCGCCCAGGTGCACGTGGCGGTTGGTGCGCGGGTGCAGGAACAGCCGGTGCGGATGGGTGTTGGTGGGCGCGGGGCGCTCCGACCTCTGGGGCACCGGGGCGGGTGCTGATGTGGGCAATGGTGTGGCCGCTGATGTGGCCGATGAGGCGGCTGATGGCGCGGGCAGCAGCACGTTGCCGTCAAACAGCGGCAGGCTCAGTTGCAGCCCGGCTTCGGCCAGGGCGGCAGGGCGTGAGGGGAGGCGCGAAGGCGGGCGCGGCATGGGCGCTTAGTTTAGTGGCCGGGGCTGCGCGAGCTGCCGCCACGGCCATACCGGCCAGCGGCTGCGGGCCTCGTGGCGCTCGCCGCCGTAGACCACGCCGGCGGAGGCGAGCGCTGGCGCAAAGGCGCGATCAAACGAGGCCAGGCCGGTGAAGTAGTCCGGGTTGACGGTGCTGCCGGCCTTGATTTCGATGCCGTGCCATTGGCGGCCCACTGGCATCATCAGGTCGACCTCATTGCCGCTCGCATCGCGGTAGAAGTACAGCGGACTGCTGTCGCCCTGGTTGTAGCGGTCTTTCAGGGCTTCCATCACGACGAAGTTCTCGAACAGCGCGCCCCACAGCGGATCGCGCGCCACCTGCGCCGGCTCACGCAGGCCCAGCAGCCAGCAGGCCAGTCCCACGTCGTGGAAGTAGAGCTTGGGACTCTTGACCAGCCGCTTGCCCGCATTGGCGAACCAGGGGGGTAGCAGGTGCACGATGTCGCTGGTCTGCAGCAGGTCGAGCCAGGCGCGGGCCGTGGGCTGGGAGATACCCGCGTCGTTGCCCAGGCTGGTGAGGTTGAGCAACTGGCCGGTGCGGCCGGCGCACAGCCGCAGGAAGCGGTCGAAGCGTTGCAGGTCGTGCACCGCGGTGAGCTGGCGCAGGTCGCGCTCCACGTAGGTGGCGACATAGTCGGCCAACGCCTGTGACGGATCGAGCCCGCGGTCATGCAGGCGCGGATAGAAGCCGTGGAGCAGCGCAGTGGGCAGGTCGGCTTGGGCCCAGGCCGGCCGGGCGCGCACGGTTTCGGCCAGCGTGAATGGCAGCAGGCGCAGCAGCGCGGTGCGCCCGGCCAGCGACTGACTGACCTGCGTCATCAGCTCGAACTGCTGGCTGCCGGTCAGGATGAACCGCCCTGGCGAGGGGGCGGCATCGACCATGGCCTGCAGGTACGAGGGCAACTGCGGCGCACGCTGGATCTCGTCGATGATGGCGCCGTGGCCCAGGCTGGCCAGGAAGCCGCGCGGATCGTCGGTGGCGAAGCGGCGCACATCCGGGTCTTCCAGCGACGCGTAGGGCAGCGATGGGCAGGCTGAGCGCGCCAGCGTGGTCTTGCCGCTCTGCCGAGGCCCGGTGAGCGTGACCACCGGGTACTGACGGGCCAAGCGCTGGAACAGCGGCGCAATGTCGCGTTCGATCATTCGCCCATCATATGCAGATTCAAGAAAATTTCTTGGATTTGCAGATGAGACTGACAACGAGTCTGGGGATGCAGCTGTCGACGGGGCTGGCAGGAAGGGGCGAGATGGATCGGTGCCTCAGCCGTTCAACGGTACGCCTCGGGATCCAGGCGGCGCATCTCGGTCTCGATCCAGGCTTCGACTTCCTTCATCAGCTCGTCGGGCTGGCGGCCGGTGGGGTCGATCGGCTGGCCAATGGAAATGTCGATGAGGCCGGGCTTGATCAGCCAGGTCTTGCGTGGCCAGCACTTGGCCGAGGTCACGGCCACCGGCACGATGGGCACGCCCGATGAGACGGCCAGGCGGCTGGCACCGTTTTTGTAGCTGCCCTTCTGGCCGCGCGCGATGCGGGTGCCTTCGGGGAACATGATCATCCAGTTGCCCGTGGCCATGATGCGCTTGCCTTGTTCGGCCACCAGGTTCCAGGCCTGCGAGCGCTTGCTGCGGTCGATGTGCACCATGTCCAGCCGCGCCATCGACCAGCCGAAGAACGGGATGTAGAGCAGCTCGCGCTTGAACACATAGGCCAGCGGATGCGGCATCAGCGCGGGAAAGGCGAACGTCTCCCAGGCCGACTGGTGCTTGGGCGCCAGGATCACGGCGCGCGGGTCAGTGGCCGATGGCAGGTGCTCCATGCCGGTGATGCGCCACTGCACGCCGCAGAACCACTTGGTGCCCATCGTGGCCAGCCACAGCCAGCGCGCGCACAGCCAGTACATGCGGTTGCCACGGATGAACAGGGCGGCGATCTGCACCACCGTGCCATAGGGCACCACGGTGACGATGAGCCAAAGCCAGTAGAGCAGGGAACGCAGGTAGATCATGGGGGCGGGGGTCTCATGGCGGCTGCGCTCAGGCAGCCGGTGTGGCGCGCTTGGGCGCGGCCAGCAGGGCTTCGGCAAAGGCGGCCAGATCGGCGTGTACCGTCACGCCGGGCACCTTCTCGATGATGTGCGCCAGGCCTGCATCGTCGAGTTCGGCGCCCTTGCCGGTGCGCACCAAGTGGGGCGTGCAACCGGCGGCCGTGGCCGCCTGCAGGTCGCGCAGCGAATCACCCACGGCCGGCACGCCGTTCAGGTCCACGCCGAAGCGTTCGCCGATCTCTTCAAACAGGCCGGGCAGCGGCTTGCGGCAGCGGCATTCGTCTTCGGGCGCATGCGGGCAGAAGAACACGGCGTCGATGCGCCCGCCGTGCTGCATCAACGCCTCGTGCATCTTGCGGTGCATGCGGTTGAGGGCGTCCATGTCGAAAAGGCCGCGGCCCAGGCCCGACTGGTTGGTGGCCACCACCACATGCCAACCGGCATGGTTGAGGCGGGCGATGGCCTCCAGCGCGCCCGGCACGGGCAGCCACTCGTCAGCCGATTTGACGTAGTCGTCACGATCTTCATTGATCGTGCCGTCGCGGTCGAGGATGACGAGTTTCATGGGCGCACGTTCCGAGTGTTTCGAGGGCATCAAGACGCCAGTCGCGACAGATCGGCCACGCGGTTCATCGCCGCGTGCAGGCTGGCCAACAGGCCCAGCCGGTTGGCGCGCAGCGCCGGGTCGTCGGCGTTGACCATCACGCCGTCGAAGAAGGCATCCACCGGCGCGCGCAGTGCGGCCAGCGCCTGCAGCGAGTCGGTGTATTCACCGGCTTCAAACTGCTGGTCGGCCTGGGGTTGCACGGCCTCCACGGCGGCGGCCAGTTGCTGCTCGGCCGGCTCCTTCAGCAGCGCGGCGTCCACGGTGGGCTGCACCGGCTCTTCGGTCTTCTTCAGGATGTTGCCGATGCGCTTGTTGGCTGCCGCCAGCGCGGCGGCTTCGGGCAGCGCAGAGAAGGCGCGCACGGCGGCCAGGCGCTTGGGGATGTCGCCCAGGCGCTCGGGGCGCAGCGCCAGCACGGCGTCCACTTCCTGGGCGCTGTAGCCCTGTTCACGCAGGCTGACCGAGAGGCGGTCCAGCATGAAATCAAGCAGTGCCAGGCAGGGGTCGCTGATCAGCTCGCCAAACGGTGGCACGGCCTGGGCCAGCAGCTCGGGCAGCGACAGCGGCAGGTTCTTCTCGGTCAACAGGCGGATCACGCCCAGCGCATGGCGGCGCAGCGCAAACGGGTCTTTGTCACCGGTGGGCAGCTGGCCGATGCCGAACAGGCCCACCAGCGTCTCCAGCTTGTCGGCCAGGGCCAGCACGGTGCCGGTGTGGTTGCGCGGCAGCGCGTCACCGGCGAAGCGCGGCTTGTAGTGGTCTTCAATGGCGATGGCCACGCCGTCGCGCAGGCCTTCATGGCGGGCGTAGTAGCCGCCCATGATGCCCTGCAGCTCGGGGAACTCGCCCACCATGTCGGTGAGCAGGTCGGTCTTGGCCAGCAGCGCGGCTTGTTTGACCTTGCTGTCGAGCACGGCGAATTCGTCATGCGCGTCCACCGTGAACGGCAGCGTGGCCAGGCTGAGCTGGTTGACGATGGCGTGGGCAATGGCCTGCACCCGCTCGGCGCGGTCGCCCTGGGTGCCCAGCTTGCCGTGGTACACCACCTTGGCCAGGCCCGGTACGCGGCTTTCCAGCGTCTTCTTGCGGTCTTGGTCGAAGAAGAACTTGGCATCGGCCAGGCGCGGGCGCACCACGCGCTCGTTGCCGCCGATCACGGCGCTGGGGTCTGCCGGGTTGATGTTGCTGACCACGAGGAACTTGTGGGTCAGTTTGTCGTGGGCATCCAGCAGCGGGAAGTACTTCTGGTTGGCCTTCATCGTGAGGATGAGGCATTCTTGCGGCACGGCCAGGAACTCAGGCTCGAACTGGCAGGTGAGCACGTTGGGGCGCTCGACCAGGGCCGTCACTTCATCCAGCAGCGCATCGTCGTCGATGGGCTTCAAGCCCTCTTTGGCGGCAGCGGCATCAAGCTGGCGGCGGATTTCGGCACGGCGCGCGTCGAAGCCGGGGATCACGGCGCCTTGGGTTTGCAGTTGTTCGTCGTAGCTGTCGGCGTTGGTCAGCTCCACCAGCGGTTGTGCGGCCTCAAAGCGATGGCCCTGTGTGGTGCGGCCGGCTTGCAGGCCCAGTGCCGTCACCGGCACCACCTCGCTGCCATGCAGCGCCACCAGGCGATGCGCGGGGCGCACGAAGTGCACGCTGGTCCAGCCATCGGCCAACTGGTATTGCATGACCTTGGGGATGGGCAGCTTGGCCAGCGCGTCGTCCAGCGCCTTCTGCAGGCCCTCGGCCAGCGTTGCACCGGGCACCACCGAATCCAGGAACAGTGCTTCGGCTTTGCCATCCGGCTGGCGCTTCAGGCTGGGCACGACGGACGCATCAGCACCCAGCGCGGCCAGCTTCTTCAGCAGCGCGGGGGTGGCGTTGCCGGCGGCGTCCAGCGCCACGGCCACAGGCATGAGCTTTTGCTGCACGGCGCGGTCAGCCGCCTTGGCGGCCACACCGCTCACCTGCACGGCCAGGCGGCGCGGTGAAGCGAATGGGGTGACGGTGGCATCGGCCGCCGCCAGGCCGCTGGCCTGAAGGGCGGCGGCCAGCGTGCCGGCGAAGGCTTCGCCCAGCTTCTTCAGCGCCTTCGGGGGCAGCTCTTCGACAAACAGTTCAACGAGCAGGGTGGTCATGTCTCAGGCGGCCTTTTTGGCTTCGTTCTTCAGCGCTTCGGCGGCGAGCTTGGCGCTCACCTCGTCGGCCCAGGCCTTGGGCGCCATCGGGAAGCCCAGGCGGGCGCGGCTGGCCAGGTAGGCGGCGGCCACGGCGCGGGCCAGGTTGCGGATGCGGCCGATGTAGGCGGCGCGCTCGGTCACGCTGATGGCGCCGCGGGCATCGAGCAGGTTGAAGGTGTGCGCGGCCTTCAGCACCTGCTCGTAAGCGGGCAGGGCCAGCTCGGCGGCGATCAGATTCTGGGCGTTGCCTTCATGCGCACCAAAGGCCGTCAGTAGGAATTCGACGTTGCTGTGCTCGAAGTTGTAGGTGCTCTGCTCCACCTCGTTCTGGTGGAACACGTCGCCATATTTGATGCCGGGCGCGTATTCGAGGTCGTAGACGTTGTCCACGCCCTGCAGGTACATCGCCAGCCGTTCCAGGCCGTAGGTGATCTCGCCGGTGATGGGCTTGCAGTCGATGCCGCCCACTTGCTGGAAGTAGGTGAACTGGGTCACTTCCATGCCGTTCAACCACACTTCCCAGCCCAGGCCCCAGGCGCCCAGCGTGGGGTTCTCCCAATCGTCTTCCACGAAGCGGATGTCGTTTTTCTTCAGGTCAAAGCCCACGGCTTCGAGCGAGCCCAGGTACAGCTCCAGGATGTTGGCCGGCGCGGGCTTGAGCACCACCTGATACTGGTAGTAATGCTGCAGGCGGTTGGGGTTGTCGCCGTAGCGGCCGTCCTTGGGGCGGCGGCTGGGCTGCACGTAGGCGGCCTTCCAAGGCTCGGGGCCCAGGGCGCGCAGGAAGGTGGCGGTGTGGCTGGTGCCGGCGCCCACTTCCATGTCGTACGGCTGCAGCAGGGCGCAGCCCTGGCGGTCCCAGTAGTCTTGGAGGCGGAGGATGAGTTGCTGGAAATTCAGCATGGGGGCGCGCGGGAGGCGGCGGGCGCCCCCGCGGATCAAAGTCGCGGACGGAGGCTGATTCTAGGTGGCCCCCCCCGATCGGTTGAGCCCAGGCCCCGCACCGCGATGGCCCATCCCCCGCCAAGCGTGGCCGCGGGGTGCGGCCTCAGCGCCGCTGCAGGCCCAACTGCAGGGGCGCGATCGGGCGCAGCGTCACGTTGAGCACCGCCGCTGGTGGCGTGGCATCGGCCAGCGGTTCGAAGCGAAAGCGCTGCAGCAGCATGGCCGCCACCAGCGTCATCTCGGCCATCGCAAAGTGTTGGCCGATGCACACCCGCGGGCCGGTGCCGAAGGGCAGGTAGACGCCGCGCGGCAGTTCGGGCGCATCGGGCGCGAAGCGGGCCGGGTCGAAACGCAGCGGGTCGGGGAACCAGCGCGGGTCGTGCTGCAGCACCCAGGGGGTGAGCCGCACCAGTGTGCCTTTGGGGAGGGTCCATGGGCCGATCTGTACGTCGCGCAGGGCGCGGCGGGTCATCAGCGCGGGGATGGGCGGGAAGCGGCGCATGGCTTCCTGGATCGTCTGGGTCAGCCAGGGCAGTGCGGCCAGGTCGGCCAGGGTGGGGCGGCGTTGGCCGAGCACGGCGTCCACCTCGGCGGCGGCGCGTGCGGCAGGGTCGGGATGCGCGGCCATGGCCCAGCCCCACCAGGTGAGCGCGGTGGCCGAGGTTTCGTGGCCGGCCTGGAAGATGGTCATGCACTGGTCGCGCACTTCGATGTCGGTGAGGCGGTCGCCCTGTTCATCGCGGGCGGCCAGCAGCATGGCGAGCAGGTCGTCGTGCTCGCCGCCGGGTTGGCCGCCGTGTGGGCCTGGCGGGTTTGGGTGTTGGCGCTGGCGTTGGCGTTGGCGGATGTGGCCCCATACGATCTCGTCCAACTGGCGCAGCGCCCAGCGCTTGCGGGCCTTGCCAGGCAGCGGCAGCCAGTCGGGCAGGGTGAAGGGGCGGAACATCTCGCGCATCGCCACCTGGCCCAGCGTGCGCACGGCGGCCTCGGCGTCGAGCGATTCCTGCGCCGATTCGCTGCTGAACAGGGCGCGGGCGATCACGTCCATCGTCAGCTGCGTCATCGTGTGGCCGAAGTCGAGCGTGAAGCGCGGCGCCGCAGGTAGGTGGTCAAGCGCGCGTTCGGCGGCGGCCACCATCAGCGTGGTGTAGGCGGCCATGCGGCGCGGGGCGAAGCCGGGTGTCAGCAGGCGGCGCTGGCGCTGCCACACCGCCCCTTCGGTGACCAGCACGCTCTGGCCCTGGCTCTGCGCAAACACCTCGGTGCCGCGCTCCCAGCGGATGAAGTGTTCGGCCTGCTCCACCAGCACGCTGCGGATCAGTTCGGGCGAAAACACGTCATAGCCGCGCTCGGGGCCGATGCGGGTGGTGACGATGTCGCCGTAGGTGTCGTGCAGGTGCCGCAGGAA
>Ga0075012_10004708_pt1 | contig 12634 bp, 7 predicted proteins | sample All_14_2_FD_71474 | JGI IMG/M metagenome (GOLD analysis project Ga0075012, IMG submission 71474) | Freshwater microbial communities in response to fracking from Pennsylvania, USA - Allegheny Zone_MetaG_DW_15 | ecosystem: Environmental > Aquatic > Deep subsurface > Groundwater > Drilled...
TAAAAAACAAACTGAAATGCGCCACAGCATCTGGGCCAAATCAGCAAGTAGACTTGCGAAGCGCATTGAGAAAACAAAATCGTGGCAACCAAGATACCGACAATGAAAACGATGACTTAATTAGCGATGATGACGGTGCTGTCCCCAATATCCAACGACGCACAAGCAAACTAATCGATTCGTTTTTAGAAAGCAAGAATACACCCGTATTTGTGAAGAAACGGATGCAACGAATCGCCGACTCAAATGCAGATGAACGTGAGCAACTGGAGGTAGACTACAGTGGAAAATGTCAAATTTGTGGAGAACGGATTACCTCTTATAGTGGTAAAAGAATTTTCCATGCGATTAATATAATTGATACTAGCGATCTGCCCACTAGTTTAGCAAACACATTCAGTTTATGCTGGAATTCAATTTGTCTTTGTCCGAACTGTGCGGCAAAGTACAAGCACTGTACGAAGAATATGGATCGTTTCGAAGAACAAGTGATTTCAGCTGTTATTCAGGAAGGCGATGGAAGGAAAATTCCGATTTCTATACAACTCGATGGAAAAGAGTGTCCGATATCCTATACCCCCCGCCATTTTTTAGCATTGAAAACTGCTATTAAATTACTAATAGAATAATCTCATTTGCTATGCTTAGTAATTTCGAATATTTTTTAAACAATATCTTTTTACCTGATGGGGGATACTATATGCTAGATCGCGGTAAAAGTATAAATTTATATCTAATGGATGGAACTGCAAGCGGAAGAATAAAATGCAGCTTATCGAATTGGACTGGTGTCGCTTATAAAATTCCGCGAACGGAGTTGGATAAGTGCAAAGATCGTGAAGACTTGAAACAGAGCGGGGTATACTTCCTCTTTGGCACATCTGATCAAACAGGTGATAATGTCGTATATATTGGACAAGCCGGCGCTCGAAAAAATGGCGAGGGTATTTTATTTCGTCTCCAAGAGCACAAGCGCAATCCCGATAAAGATTACTGGACTGAGGCAATAGTTTTTACAACTTCAAATAACTCCTTTGGTCCAACTGAAATAAGTTTTCTCGAAAATCGTTTTTGCAAACTTGCGCTCGAGGCAAAGCGTTATTCCGTTAAAAATGGAAACGACCCAACGCAAGGGCATATTACAGAGGAAAAAGAAAGCGAGCTGGAAGAGTTTATTGATTACTCCAAAATCGTCATGGGGACGCTTGGCCATAAGGTTTTCGAGCAGATCGTCCCTTCATATCAGAATAAAACGAATGCGGGAGACCCGATGGTTGTGCAAGAAACATTTGAACTTAGGCAAGGAGCCGCAAGCGCAAAAGGGCAGCGTACCAGTGATGGTTTCGTAGTATTGCGCGACAGTATTGTCAAACTGACTGTGGCCCCATCATGTCCAAAGCATGCAACAAGTGCACGAGAACTATATTCTGACTCAATAGGGGTCGATGGTAGGCTTTTATCGGATATCTTGCTGCGTAGTCCAGCTGAAGCAGCATGCTTTATCACAGGGACGTCTATTAGTTCCGAAATATGGAAAGCGCGTGATGGAAGAACTATTAAAGAAGTTGAACGCACTGAAGACTAGTAAAGTACAGATAGGCTTAATTAAGCATTCCCTGATCCAAAAAAATGCACCGCTCACTTTCTGTTTGCGATATTAAGTAGTCCTGTTCTCTCACTGATTAATTATCTTTGAGGAGCTTAGACTGAGAAAGAACTGTTAAACGTTCATAAAAATCAAACATTCCGGAGGTTGCCCACATGCCAGTCAACGAGTCCTTACCGATCAAGTATACCAGCATGAATGTCCTGAACTGTTTCAAAAATTTCTATTTGGTTCCAGATTACCAACGCGAATATGTTTGGGGAGAAACACAAGTCAATCAATTACTTTCTGACTTGATGGAGTCTTATCAAGCTGATCCAACGAAAGAGTATTTTTTGGGTAGCGTAGTTGTTTATCAGAACGAAGAAGGTTTTTTTGAGCTGATTGATGGGCAGCAAAGAACAACTACCTTCTTCCTTATGATCTGTGCATTTCGCCAATTATATAAAGAATACGATCTTGATGAAAGTATCCTTACTGGACTTATTTTCGAAAAGAAGTTTAACGCTGTCGGAGACCCGGTTGAACATTTTAGGTTGTCACTGCAATACTCGGACGCTGCGGATTATATCGAAAGAATTTCACGTAATGAAACCAAGCCTACAATGGTTAGTTCATCGGGCAAGAGGCTTTTTGACGCTTATGAGATAATTCTAGAAACATTAAGGAACAATTTCAAGGGCAACGCCGCTACCAACGAGTCGGATAAGTTGAAATTGTTCTTTATGTTCTTCTATCAAAGGGTAATTTTTATTCAAATCGAAACATCTCACATTGGGGATGCCTTGAAGATTTTTGAAACTATTAATCAGCGCGGTATCGGCCTCAATCCTGTTGATCTTTTGAAAAATCTTATTTTTCGTCAGGTTGAGAAAAAACAATTCTCAGCGCTGAATCAAAATTGGAAGTCGATTGTGGACGGCCTGGATTCCGCTGGCGAAAAACCACTTCGCTTCATACGATACTTTATCATGGCAAATTATGATATCAATCCAAACGATAACCCCGGTGGTGTGGTCCGTGAGGATGGCATTTATAACTGGTTTATAAAAAACGATACTCAATGCCAATATCAGACGCATCCTCAAAGGTTTGTTGACCTGATGAAAGAATGCCAAGTATCCTATGTGAACTTCATTCATGGCAAAGATCGCAACGGTGATAATGTCTATCTTGAGAGTATTGCGAAGCTTGGCGGAGGGTCCTATAAATACCATCTCATGCTGCTTCTCCCAGCGCGAAATCTCCCTGACAAGCTGTTCATACACCTTTGCAGGCAAGTGGAATCTGTAATTTTCTATGTTATTGTCACAAAGCAAAGTACCAACGATCTTGAAAGGCTATTCGCGCAGTGGTCAGCGATAATCAAAAAAATCAGAACAGCCGACGACTTGAATATGTTTATCAATAACTATATGATCCCTGAAATCAATCGCTGGAAATATAACTACAAAGAACTATTTATGGTCATTAGCCAGAAGAACATGCAGCAATATAGGATTCGCTATATACTTTCAAAAATCGCTCAGTATATGGATATGCAAAAGCGTGCCGTTAGTGCGCCTGAATCTATCAATGAGTACTTCAAGCCTGGCATTGAGATTGAACACATTCTGCCATATAAGCGCAACTCAGAATTGCTGAAAGAATATTCAGACGAGGCGCAGTACGACATGTTAAAAGCGCGTTTAGGAAATCTGACATTACTAGAAAAAGTGATCAATATTGTAATAGGTAATCAGGATTTCTATGGTTCGAAATTGGCCGGCTACGACCAGTCTCAAATCTATATGACAAGATCCATCCATCATTTGGAAAATATCGGCATTGATACTTCAGTAACAGCTTTAAACAAGATCGCAAAATCGTGGTCTTCCTGGGACGAAAACACTATAATTCAGAGGCAAGAGATGTTATATGAGCTTAGCTTACTTACATGGACAATTGTTCCACTAGCTGAATAAGGATAAGATTTGCAATATATATCCATTACTAATTATTGGGGAGTGTAAAATGAGCAAGAAAATGAACTTCAAGTCCCTCGCCGCTTTGGAACCCATCGTAAGAGTCATTAATGAAGCCCAAGAAGCCGTCAATGATACAAATCGAACAATAGCGAACAGCGCAATCCCAGATGTTCTGGTTGGTGCGCTAGGAGCTGGAATCGGAGGCGTGGTTTCGTTCGCCGCGCTATACGGATTGGGCGTCGCAGGCTTAAGCGCAGCCGGTATTACTTCCGGTTTGGCTGCGGTAGGTGCAGTCGTCGGCGGAGGTATGGCGGCCGGAGTGTTTGTCTTAGCCGCACCGGTTGTTGTGTTAGCAGCAGGCGGCGTCGGAGTTGCCGCTGCAATTAGGAACAAGCAAACGAAGCAGGAAAAAGATCGTCTATTGAAAGTCGCAATAGAGAAGCAGCATGCAATCATAACAGCTTTAAAGAATGAGGTCGATGCTACAAAAGAGCGTGCGGATTATCTCAACAGCTTGAATATTCTTTTACAGCAGGCGATAAAGGATCTGCAAGCTGATTTAAATGTGGGGTTAGTCGCCATCTGAACCGAGAAATATTACATTTTTGGAGGATACGTATGCCCACCGATGTTAGTTCGGAAAACAACGAACAAGACTTCCTTAAAGTAATCAAGAATGAAATGACTTATGTTAATACCGCACCGACATTGGCAACTACGAGAGAAGCACTTGATAGGAGTATTCTCGAAAGCGAAGCACTCCTGCGCTCTATTGGCCGTGGTGGGGATTTAGATCGGATAGAGATTGTTAAGGAAGAGCACGCGCCCTCCCCTCTTGTCATTCGCTCGTTTGATGATCTTCTCAAAGATGCTACAGCTAATTATCCCAACGATATAGATTTCGAAGACCTATTTACAGAAGCTGAGCTGGCGGCTAACCACGAATACATCCTCAGTCTGAGTGCTGAGTTTGATGCAGTACATAAGCTTGATGCTCTTGAGGTTATAATCCCCGCTGTTGCAGGTATCCTCGGCGGAGCGGTGGATTGCTTCTTTGGTGGATTCGTCAGGAACGACTCCGGAAAAAGCATCCCAGGATCATTATCAGCCTACGTTGAGAAAATCTTTGACAAGGCTTTGCCCGCAGAAAAGATTCTTGAACTAGAAAAGTTAGCGCACGTCACATATGATGCGACAAACAACTTGAACACAGAAGTATTTATCGATACTCTCTCCCCTCATTTTCATCGTCTGCTGCAGCTCGGGCATGATCCGATTCTGGGCTTCATCTTTGGCGTTTTAGATATGCTTAGAGGCACTATGACAACGATTGACTACAAAGGAAAGTTCGTTGTTCAGATTATGGAGTGTTACAGTGATAGAAAAGCTGCTGATTTGTTTGAAGCAATTGCGAAGGTCTTTCTCCACATGCTTTCAGACGTAAATACCCCTGCCGGACTACCTGTTCCCTTTATGACCTTATTTAACAAGTTTCAATTTGGTCATATCGGGGCGGAAGGTATCAACATCGCTGAGCTTGTTAAAGGCATGTATGGTCAAGGTTACGATTTTCGTCATTTCTGCGCAATGTCTATCCCAGTCATGATTACCGAAGTGATTGTACGAGTATCCTATTTTGTTAAACGCCTTTCTGAAGGGAACTCGTTTCCGGAGGCTATTCCCTTTGGCCTTGATCATCAGAAAAAGCCAAAGTTAGCGACCATGCTGTTCATCGCACACTCTGCTAGCACCGCCATCAACGCCGGGAAAATCGTCTTTACAAAGAATCCAATGGATATCAATTATCCTCAATGGATTTCGTTTGCACGATATTCCATAAAGCAATTAAAGTGGGCTCTAATGGATAAACCAGCATTGCGAGAGAAGTATGTTGCAGACGTAATAGATGACCATTGGAGTGAACTTTCTGTAAGTATAGATGGTTTATGGGATGAATTTGCTTCCAAAACGACCTAATTAGTGAGGTTGTTTGAAAAATCCTCAGAGTGTCTACACAATTACTATTGTAGCGACATAGTCCCATATACTGTAATCCACCTGATAGTTCTCCTGTTGCCGCTTCAAATTCATAACAGTCTATGACCTTGAACTTGATCTTACGATAAAGATATTCGCTTTCACTGATTTTGAATACGGAAAAGACTCAAATAGTATGTGACACATGTAAAGGTGATTTAGCTCTATGACGCAAGATGAGTTTTCCAGAAAATTCTTATCACATTTGAATGATCAGCAGCGTGAAGGCGTTCAACACATAGATGGTGCCATTCTTCTTCTTGCCGTTCCTGGCAGCGGAAAAACTACCGTTTTGGTAAACAGGCTTGGTTTCATGATTAATTGTAAAGGGATTTCTCCCTCTAATATCCTGACCATGACTTATACTGTAGCTGCGGCAAATGAAATGAAGCAGCGCTTCGTTGATATTTTCAGCAACGAATATGTTGATGTTCTTGAATTCCGTACCATCAATGGATTATCCGCAACCATTATCAACTATTATGTCAGGAATCATAGTCAAAAACAGCCATTTCTTCTATTCGATAATGATAATGAGACTTCGCGAATTGTTGGCCAAATCTATCAATCAGTTAACGACGAATATGCCAATGCGAGCATCATTAAAGATATCCGTACCACCATCACCTATATAAAGAATATGATGCTCAGCGATGAAGAAATTGAACATCTCGATATAGGGATTCCGCACATCTCTGACATATACCATCAGTATTGTGAAACGCTTGCCAATTCAAAACGTATGGATTTCGACGACCAGATGATTTATGCCAGGAGCATACTTATAAAGCATCCTCTGGTTCTTAAGCATTTTCAAGATAAATATCGCTATATCTGCGTTGATGAAGCCCAAGACACGTCAAAAATTCAGCACGAAATAATCCGGCTGCTAGCTAATAAATACGGCAACATATTCATGGTTGGTGACGAGGATCAGAGTATCTACGGCTTCCGCGGAGCTTACCCGGATGCAATATTGAACTTTCGCGATCGATATCCTAATGCAAAAATTCTGAAAATCGAGCAAAACTATCGATCAACCAATGAAATCGTTGCCGTGGCAAATTCCTTTATTTCCAAGAATCAATTCCGCTTCGAGAAGACAATCATTCCAACCCAAGGTAAAGGGATTCCCGTGCAGATCATTAATGCGATTGATCGTATAGCACAGTACAGGTATCTTTTCGCAATTGCCCCAAATTGTGAAATGAGGACCGCCGTTTTATACCGAAATAACGATAGTGCCCTGCCTTTGATTGATATGTTCGAACGCAACGGATTACCATACAACATTAGGCAATTTGAAGGAGCCTTCTTTTCCCACCGGATTATAACTGATTTCACTGACATCATTAAATTCGCGATTAATCCGCATGATGTTGATATTTTCATGCGCATATACTATAAAATTGATACTCGCATAACCAAGTTAATTGCCAGCAAAGCTTGTGAATATAGTAAGCGTTCAGGACTCCCGATTCTGGTGGCGTTAACCAAGTCTACAGAGCCAAGCACTTTTTCGAAAGAAAGAGTCAACAAACTACTTGTATTGCTCCCAAGAATTCCGAAAACTAATTGCAAAGAAGCGATCCAACTAATATGGGACGATTTGAGTTATCATCAATATGTGATCTCGAATAAGCTAGACGAGGGAAAGTATATAACTTTATCCATGCTCGGTATGCATGAATCCACCCCAGCAGGGCTCCTTCGCAGATTGAAGGAACTTTCTGAAATCATCACAAACCACGAAAACACTGGCACCAGTCATCTACTTCTGTCTACTATCCACTCTAGCAAAGGATTGGAGTATGATAGAGTGATTATGCTCGATGTTTTTGATGGGACACTGCCACAAAAGGCCGTCAGTGATGCGATATCACCCGATGAAATCAAACAATACGAAGAGGACCGCCGTTTGTATTTTGTCGGGATAACTCGTGCAAAGAAGGAACTCTATCTTTTCAATTGTCTTAATACTGAATCTTCTTTTACTCGAGAAGTGTTGAGTGTTCTACAGAAGGATACCAGCGGCACGGGCTTCGTTGCATCCGTGCTAAATAAAACCTTCCGTGGAGGATCTTATGTGCATAGGATTAATGGCAAAGGTATCATAGTCGCGTGCTACCGAGATGCTGCTCTAGTAGAGTATGCAGATGGCAAGTTGCAATTTTTCTCGACTACCGAGCTTATTGAACAGCGAAGCCCAATTGAAACAGTGGAGAGCTCGCAAAATCAGAGACCAGATACTATTACACAAACACAGAAGATATACAGAGAAATCCGTGCGTCTCATGATAAGAAAGCCCTTGTTTCGAAGGCAACAGCCGGAACAACTGTAACCCATCAAAGTTATGGCAGAGGCGTTGTAATATTAAATGATGGCACCTACGTAACGATACGCTTCGCTCAAGGTGTAGGAGTAAAACATTTTGATCTGAATCTAGTATTACAAAATAAGTTGCTTCAGTTTCTAGATTGATACCAGAGACTAGCGATTCCTCATCTGAGTTGAAACAATAAAACAAGTGGAAAAGCCAAAGTATCCTTAACATGTCAATGCAGGATCGAAACTCGCAAAATCAAATTAATAAGTAAACCTTAGTTTCTATGTACAGATTACTGTAGCCAATCCACATCATCATGTCTTTCCTGAACAGCTTAGTGTAGCCAATCCACTATCAGACTTCTTCTTGGTATATGAGTTCCTGTAAAATTCACGTGCAGATTTCATAATTGTCCACCAATGTGAGTTGTGGTTTAATCGATCTATGCTATAATAATTACAATCTTCAGACCTTAACTATAATAGCAATTAATATGAAAATTTGAGGGAAAGCCGTGAAATTCATTCATCTATCCGACCTTCATCTTGGAAAGCGTATCAATGATTTTTCAATGTTGGAAGATCAGGAGTTCATACTAACAAGAATTATCAATATTATTGACGAAGAAGAACCTGACGGAGTGATACTTGCAGGGGACATCTATGACAAATCCGTGCCATCAGCAGAGTCCGTGCAATTGTTTGATGAATTCCTTGTGCGGTTATCCAAGCGTAATCTTAAGGTGTTCGTTATAAGCGGAAACCATGACTCGCCAGAACGAATTGCTTTTGGTTCAAGGCTTATGAGCAACAGCGGAGTATATCTGTCCCCAGTATATGATGGAGTTGTTTTGCCTGTTGATATGACTGATGATTATGGTACGGTAAGCGTTTTCATGCTTCCATTTATAAAGCCTTCTCATGTAAAAAGATTCTATCCTGATGATGACATTTCAACTTATTCAGATGCTATTCAGGCTGCTATAAAACACATGAACGTTGATCCTGAAAACCGAAACGTTCTTATAACCCACCAGTTTGTCACAGGTGCTTCGCGTTGCGATTCAGAAGACATTACCGTGGGTGGTTCTGACAACGTCGATTCAAAAGTATTTGCACCTTTTAACTACGTGGCTTTGGGTCATATCCACAGTCCTCAGAACGTTGGTAGTGAAACGATCCGTTATTGCGGAACGCCCCTGAAATATTCGTTTTCTGAAGCCGACCAAAGAAAATCTGTCACTATTGTTGAGCTGAAAGAAAAAGGTGCCATCTCTATTCATACTGTTTCTCTTACCCCAATACGGGATATGGCAGAGATTAAGGGCAACTATATGGAGGTTACGTCCCGTGATTTCTACAAAGATATGGATACCAAGTCCTATCTTCATATCACGCTGACTGATGAAGAGGATATCCCAGATGCTATCGGGAAGCTTCGATCAGTGTACCCCAATATTATGAAGCTAAGCTACGATAACAAACGTACAAGTTCTAATCTACAGATTAACAACACGGGCGACGTCGAGCGCAAAACCCCGATTGAATTATTCTCAGAATTTTATGAAAAGCAGAATAACCAGCCTCTTTCAGCAGAGCAGCAGGCTTTTGTGGTCGAGATGATTGAAAAAATATGGGAGGGCGCACAATGAGGCCTATAAAGCTGACGCTTTCCGCTTTTGGTCCTTATGCCGGAATAACCGAACTAGATATGGACAAGTTAGGGGGGCAGGGACTGTATTTGATTACAGGCGATACCGGCGCTGGGAAAACAACCATTTTTGATGCCATCACTTTTGCTCTTTATGGTGAGGCCAGCGGTGATAATCGCGAGTCCAATATGTTTCGTAGTAAATATGCCGACCCAGACGCCCCTACCTTTGTTGAACTTGTCTTTTTATACGCTGGAAAAGAGTATCGTGTTACTCGCAACCCAAAATATGAACGTCCATCCAAACGTGGTAGCGGTATGGTGCTGCAAGACGCAGATGCGGAACTGGTTTTCCCTGACGGCAGAATCGTTACAAAGGCACGGGATGTAACGAACTCGATTCAAGATATCATCGGTATCGACCGAAACCAGTTTACTCAGATAGCAATGATAGCCCAGGGGGATTTTTTGAAGCTACTACTTGCCCCTACCGAGGATCGTAAAAAAATATTTCGGCAAATTTTTAAAACCGAACTGTATCAGATTCTTCAGGATAAGCTGAAAGAAGAATCCGGCAGGTTAGGAAAAGAATATGAAATGCTGAAGAACAGCATTCAACAATATATAAACGGCGTATCTTGTTCTGAGGACAACGTTCTTAATATCGAAATGGAAAAGGCTAAGGATGGATATCTCCTAACCGTCGATATTATTGTTTTGATTGGAAAAATCATGGATGGAGACAAAACCGAGTACCATGATCTGAACGGTCAACTAGATAAACTTGAAAAACGCGTGGAGCAGGTCAACGCTCGTCTGGGAAAAGCTGAGGAAATCGTTAAAGCCAGAAGCGGATTGACATCGGCGAAAGAAAAACTTCAAAAAGCAGAACCTGAATTAAGAGAGCTTTTAAGTCTATATGAAGCAGAGCAGCAGAAGCAGCCTGAGGTTGACGCCCTTTCGGATACCATAACAACTGAACGGAATAAACTTCCACAATACGATGAACTGGAAAGCATGCGAAAAATACTGGTAAGCAAGAGAAAGGAACGTCAGGAAAAAGAATCCACATTTTCCACGTGGGTAACATCACTCGAAACAAAGAGTAGCCAACAGGAAGCAGCAAAAAAAGAACTCGAAACCCTTAAAAATGCGGAGGTCGAAAAGGAAAAGCTGCTTGGTTATCACAAAACTTTAATAGATCGGCAGAGTGAGCTTTCCAAACTCACAAAAGATTTAGAAATATATGACAAATTCTCCAAGGATCTTTATGCAGCTCAAAAAAAATACCTCGATGCAACAAATATAGCAGAATCTCGTCATAAGGAATACAGCACCAAGAACAAAGCTTTTCTAGACGAGCAAGCAGGCATACTAGCTTCCACATTGGAAGAGGGTTCAAAGTGTCCTGTTTGTGGTTCAACGGAGCATCCAAAGCCGGCCATACTGTCATCCAGTGCTCCTAGTAAAGCAGAAATTGATGCCGCAAAGGAAGCTTGGGAGAAAGCCCAATCCAGCGCCATGGAGTTGAGCGCGCGCGCAGGAGAGCTTAACGGGCAGGTCGAATCAAAAAAGGCCGACATCTTCACTAGCTCATCAGAGCTTATTGGAAAGTGCCAATTCGATGAAATAGAGTCGCAAGTTGAAGCAGCCTCAGCAAAGTTAAATTTGTCTATCGGAGAGAACGATGAAAAGATTCAAGCAGAAGCGGGCAAAGTTAAAAGAGCCGCAGAACTTAATCTCCAAATCCCGCAAATAGAAGCTAACATTAGCAAGTTGAGTGCTGACATCAGCGATGCAAAGACAGTCAATGCGGCACTAGATCAGAATATTCAAAGTCTCGAGGAGACGTTGGGAAAGCTCTTAAAAACGCTGGAATACGAGAGCAAGGCAAAAGCTGAGGAAGCAGTTGCCATACTGGAGAATAAACGCAAGCAGTTGAAACAGACGCTGGATAAGGCTCAAAAGGCATATGCGGACTACAAATCAGAAGTCGATTCTCTGAATGGAACAATAAAGGCGCTAACGGCTCAGCTAAAAGATGCTGAAGAAATTGACATCGAAGCAGAGAAAGAACAGCAATCGGAACTAACACTAGAGAAAAAAGTACTAGCAGAAGGAATTACACAATTATCTTCCCGGCTGGATCAGAATAATGGCGCGCTGAGAAATATTCAAGAGCGCAGCGACAGGCTTTCTGAAGTCGAGACAAATTGGATTTGGGTTAAAGCTCTTTCCAATACTGCCAACGGCAATCTGAGCGGCAAAGAAAAAATTATGCTTGAAACCTATATTCAAATGGCCTATTTTGATCACATCCTTGCCCGAGCAAATACTCGATTCATGGTTATGTCTGGCGGGCAGTACGAGCTAAAACGACGTATAGAGGCCGATACCAACCGTAGTCAGAGCGGCCTTGAATTGGATGTCATCGATCATTATAACGGCACCGAGCGAAGTGTCAAAACACTCTCCGGCGGGGAATCCTTCAAAGCCTCGCTTTCCTTGGCTTTAGGGCTGTCAGACGAGATACAGTCCTCCTCAGGCGGAATACGGCTGGACACGATGTTTGTGGATGAAGGCTTCGGTTCCCTAGATGGAGAGTCCCTACAACAGGCTATGCGTGCACTCTACGGGTTAACAGAAGGTAACCGGCTGGTGGGAATTATCTCTCATGTATCCGAACTCAAAGAAAAAATCGACAAACAGATTGTCGTCACAAAAGAAAAATCCGGCGGTAGCCGAGCAAACATCGTGTGCTAGTAGTAGTATGTGATTACGGAGGGTGAATTATGAAACACTATCCAAGAGGATCAGAATGGCGAAAATGGGACCTTCATGTCCATGTTCCGAACACAAAGTTAGCAAATTGTTATGAAAAAAATTCTGGAGAAGTAGATTGGGATAGATTCTGCAATATTATTCATGATTCAGATGTAGATGTATTTGGCATTACAGATTATTTTTCATTGGAGAGTTTTTTCACTTTCAAACAACACTATTCTTCAATGTACCCGGAATGCAATAAAATTTTCTTCCCTAATCTT
>Ga0075012_10004711_pt1 | contig 12631 bp, 6 predicted proteins | sample All_14_2_FD_71474 | JGI IMG/M metagenome (GOLD analysis project Ga0075012, IMG submission 71474) | Freshwater microbial communities in response to fracking from Pennsylvania, USA - Allegheny Zone_MetaG_DW_15 | ecosystem: Environmental > Aquatic > Deep subsurface > Groundwater > Drilled...
GGGGGGGGGGGGTTATTCCGATGTTTGCGTACCTATTCCGACAACGCGCTTCTGGAATTCATTCGAGAAAGACCCTATGAAGCGCACTTCCTCTATTGTGATATGCAGGGTGGTGGGTTGGGTTTCGTATTACACATATCGGATGCGATGTTGACTGAATCGCCATCGCACATGTAAAGACTAAATAATGGTGGTCCTCGTCACCACCCTTCATGGTCGCTAGACACGTCTCGGAAACATCCACACCGTTTTCCATTGATGCTAACTGAACGCTTCTGGAACACTGCAACACGCACGAGAACTCGTCAGAGTTACTCGAATTCCAGATTATAAGTGCGAGTAATGTGTGGACGCCACCAAAAGAAGGTCGACAGGAAAGACGACGGCTCTTTCAAACCTCGCCCCCGCCCTTGAACAATACTTCTTCTATGTATCGCTGCTGAACGCAGTCTTCGATTGACCAAGAACGCATAGATACATCAACATTCCCTGAGTTTGCGTGTCGAGGTCCCCAGAGTCACCTGTACCGGAAGCTTTCGCTCGAGGTTCAGCCATACCATTCCACAGCTCCCAACCTCACGTTCGAGGCGAAAATCGTCCCTTCAAGAACGAGAGTAAGATTCTCATCCGCTGGTTTGCTATTCGAGTGGACAGGAGAGAGAGAGAGAGAGAGAGAAAGAGACTCTATCTGGTCGCGCACTGTGGTTTGGTTACTCCTGGTAAGAAGGAAAACGTCTTCTTCGCATGCACTGCAGGTTTAAAGCGACGGTGTTCACCTTGGTCAGAATAGCGCAGAGACCTTGCAAAATTTATAAGGCGGTGCTATCCCTTCCACCACGCGAATTTGCTTTCCCCTCCGCATCATCATCTCCCGACCATCGGCTGAGATCAGAGCTGTTGGATATGCTGCATGAAAGAATCCGGATCATTTCCTTCGTTTTCTCGACGTTGGTTTGGTTGGGGTTCCATACGTGTACCGCGGTATATAGGTGGACGGACAGCGGGTATCTACCAATAAGTGATCGTTGAGTTTTTGAATTTTTTGTCCTCCTTCCTACAACAACAACAGGGGCTGTCCACCACCCACCAGCTAGCTCCACAGCCAGCCAGCAGCAGAGCGCTGATTTTTCGCACTTTTCAAGCAACCATACCCCCCCTGTTTACTGAACTGATCCGCCTCATAACACCCTTCTTGCCCTCGACCAGCATATCCCTCCGCGGTCTTCCACCTCTGCTTCAACTTCTTCTGCCTCCTCGTATCCTCCCGTCGCACCTTTCGAATTTGTTGTTTGGAAAAGAAGACGAGCAAGCAGAACGTCTTCTAAAAAGTGGGTTGTTCTAGCCAAAGGTTCAAAGAGGTGGAAAGTGAGCAGTGGACATACATTCACTACAGTGACCGTTTACCCCGTCGGTGCCCTTCGCTTTTCTTTTGGTGCCTCTTGAGTCGTTCATTTTGTAGAACTTTTGAAAAGCGAAAACAAGGACCCTTTCGAGACGCGGAAAACGTTGAAAAGAACAGCTTTCAAGTTGCAGCACCAGATTCAATCCTCGTCATTCAAACGATCATTCGAACTCCATACTCGGTTGCTCTTGGATTTCCCTCATTTCGGAACAAAGGTCAACATCAGCGCAACGGTCTCAGAGAGCGCCGACACAAATAAATCCCATCTAGTGGAAAACCCGGCCGGAAATCAACCTGCCATCAGCTGGGGTGATGACATATTGATTGAACCCTGGGTTGGAGCGATCAATATAATCAATAAAATAAAATGGAGCTCGCAACATCATGTACAAGCGTCTCCTGTACGCCCAGATGTGAATGTGGTCTAAAGAACGAGGACGGTCCGCGTTCGGCAGATATTGTACGGCTAAATACAATCAACTTAAATGGAGCTGTGTCAGCCCTCTGTGCACTAGCGATATTTAGTTTAGCACAGGACGACTTGGAGAGGAATTGGCGGTATGCAACCGTTACGAGCTTTGATTGGCGGCAGTACTACTCGCTTTCGTCCTTACTGATAGTCCTATTCTTCATTGCAATCAGTGGCATCCTGGCATCGGTTGCTGCTACGAGGAAATGGCGGGTACCTGCAAGAAGTACTTCGACCGTTAGGGTCAGGATAACGGACGCAACCGATCTGGTCTGAGGAAATCGTGTTGCCCATTTGAGTGCTGGCTCGAACTGAACTGCTGTGCGAATTTCGCTCTGATAAAGCTGCTTTGTTGTTGATATCTTGTGTGCTGTCATGTAATTGTATAGTCCTGGTGAAACAAACTCCGCTTGTTTTTACAATGCACTACACTTTCCAGGGTCGGACTACAGTAGTGAAGGCTACAGGTTTTTTGGTCTACGTAGAAAATGACGGACGCATTCTTTCCAAAGCGATGTGTCAAGGTTCCTCTCTTGTACAATCGCCCATCGACCCTAGACTTAGTAATGCACATACTCGTGTTTACTGCCACTGTCGATTGAATGTCCACAACAATGCTAGTCTCAAGTCTTGGAGCAATGCACTCTGGGCGACTAGACCCGAACAACCTCGATAGATGGATACGGAAGCAAAAGAGAAATCACCTATAACTTTTCACAGCTTTTTTTTCATATAGCAGTATATAAGAGCAGTTTAGATCATCCTGTTAACCAAATCACCGATGCGCTCAGCGCGGTTTCCAGCGTCACCTCCCTCGTTGTAGTGGATCAGCTTGTTCTTGAAGCCGCCCAGAGGAGACGAGAGCTTGAAGGGCCAGAGGAAGTTGGAGGCCTGCTTGAAGTTGGGGCCGCAAGTGTAGATCTCGTGAATTAGGTCCTCCACGCAGATGATTCCGTACTTGCCGAGGACAGACTCGATGACAGAGTTGTCAGCGATGGGCACCCGCATACCGTTCGACTTTCCGAAGCCGCGCTTGTACACCAAGTCCTTCACGGTCTTGAGCGAAGGGTATCCGTAAGCAATGTAAGGCTCAACCAGACGAAGCATGGTCACAGTGGCCTTGTTCAGCTTGACGAACACGCCATTGTGGATCTGCCTCAGACGAAGAAGCTGCAGAATCTTCTTGGTCTTGGGGGGCACGCCAGTGATACCACGAATGCGAACCACGAACGCAACCTTCGCCTCAGCCGGAACGTAAATGTTGCCAGCCGCCTTAGCCGCACGCTTCAGGCGGATGGTCTCGTTCTCCGCAGCCTTGTACTCCTTCACGTACTGCTCAGCGCGCTTGAAGATCTGCTTGCGCTTGACCAGGCGCTCCTTACCCTCCTTCTTCTTGAGCTCCGCCCGCTTCTCAGCCAACTCCTTGAGGGTGGCCCTCTTCTTCAACACAGACTCAGGAACAACAGGGGCGCCCGGCACTACGGTAAGAACAAGGACAAGGTATACGTGTTAGTTCATTGATCATTCATTCCCCTGGGTTGATCCCTCAAACGACCCTCAATGACAGGTTGATGATGTTGCATGTTCCTTTTTCTGACAAGAACACGAACTCCCCAATAGAAGCGCCCCGCTCAGCATTCTCATGATGCCCACAACCCAATCATCACACTCGATACGCCTCTCTAACTCACTTTTTCCTCTCCTAAAATTTGAGACTACTATTTACAACTCTGTTCATTCTCTCTCATCTCTTCCTTGAGACAACGAACAACCAATGGTCAGAGGGGGTGAGTGGCTCGTGCTTATCGCATGATAAGTGTTATGTTGGGTATACCAATTGCTTATCGCCAGTTACCGCTTAGTTCATCACTGCATCCAAGCGCAGCACAATCATCGCATTATAGGAGAGCGCCTGCTTAAGCGTGAATATATACAGATAGGGTAATAAATAGGTTTGAAGCCCTAGTTTGGACCATTGCGCGCGTGGTTCAAATTTTATGGCAACAGAGAGGCCAATTCATGCATAAAATTGAGAACAGGTGGACGAACCAAAAATGGCGGATTTGAGACACGAGAGCGACTCTTCAGGGGACGAGTCCTCCGGGGTGGAGACGTGGATCGAGTGGTTTTGCTCGGAGAGTGGAAACGAATTTCTGTAAGGTGCACTAAGAGAAATATGTGTGCTTTGTACTTCAACTAACGAACACGGAAACAAATTTAGCTGCGAAGTCGATCGTCGGTTTATTGACGACAACTTTAACCTCTTTGGACTACGGGAGACCGTCAACCACTTCAAGACTTGTCTCGACATCATCCTAGACAGGGCAGACCCCGAAGACTTTAATCCCTCATTAAATCTGCAAAGGTCCGTTCAGGACCTATACGGGTTGATACACGCGAGGTTCATTTTGACAAAACGGGGTCAGGATAAAATGTACAGGAAGTATAAGGACTGTGAGTTCGGAGTATGTCCAATGCTCACGTGCGAAGCGCAACCGGTTCTCCCGGTGGGTTTAAAGGACGATCTGGGCGAGCAGAATGTGTTGGTGTATTGCCCCCGCTGCAAAAATGTCATGATGCCCGCAGTAGTGGCATCCTCGCGATACGAGGAGATTGAGCTTGACGGGGCGTACTTTGGATCGACATTCCCCCATCTCTTTTTCCTCCAGCATCCTCACCTTTTGCCCCCACCCCCACTTCAAATCCAGCCTTACCTTCCCAAGGTGTTCGGGTTCCGAGTCAAGTTTCCCACGGAGGAAGAGAGATTAGCGGCAGCGGAGGCAGGGAACTCCATGGATGAGGATCATATTACCATGGGATCGCCCCACACCTCAGCAGCTGTGTCCGTACGGCCAAATCAGCTTAGGTCACTGTTACCACCCCAGCTACCATCGTCGACTCAGAATCCAAATGGAGGCCCGTTGCCACAGCAACATGCGAGGCGATTTTGAAACGGCGGGTGTAGCTCCCTTTCTTGACTTCATTTTGCTCTTTGACCACTTGCCACTTTACCCTGGTGTCTGAGAAAATGATTGGTGCGTCCGAGTGCTTGCTCGGCTGTTGCGGACATCTTTGAACCCCTTTGCTCACATGGAACGGGTCTGTGACAGGGATAGGTTCTTCTCAGAGCTGATCCGACTGCTTAGCGGAAGCAACTGTATGACAGGTAATTGTGAAATCTGTAATCGTGCACATGGTTGTGAGTGTGTATTGACAACCATCATTGTGATAGGTAGCGCGGCTCCACCTTAACCCGTTACAAAGCTAAATTCGAGGGGATAAATACGTTATAGTATGCATTTATGTTCACAGTTCACTAAATAAGAGGGTCTCGCTATTTACAGATGGACGAAGGTGAGGATGGGCTCAATAAAGAGCGGCGCGAGAGGGAGTTCAGACCCGAGCATCCATCCAAGCCCTTCCAGCTTGAACGCATCCTCCATCGCCAACAGAGGGATCTGCAGCATAAAGAAGGAGTACATTGCGGCCAGGTGACGCCAGGGAGAACCGCCACAGGAGATGGCGTATGTGTGACCGCTAGCGGACACGACAAACACCATGAGCTTGGCAATCGTCTTCCGCATCGGGAGCCATTTCATCTGGGAGATGGGCTTGAACACTCCAGACATGAGCATCTCCTGCACGGGGACGTTCCATCGTCGCCCCCAAAAGTCCTTGAGGGTTCGCGCTCCCCAAGGGTCTTCGGATATGTGCCTCAGCTCGTGGCCGTCCGCCCAGAAATGCAGTGCGCGCGGGAGGGCGTCCATCGCGTTGAACCACGATAGCAGAGTCCAAAAGCCCACACCCCAGCGAACCAAAAAGTACCGAAGGATTCTCGGTTCGAATATCGACTTGTACTTGCCCAAGTCGGCGGGTTTGCCCCACCAGAGGTGAAAGACGACGGTGGAGGCCATGAGCAGGAACCACTTGACCAGGCGCTTGAGCTCGGGAACGAGCTTAGAGTCACCGACGTACTTGATTTGACGGAAATCGTGCCATCCCCAGGCGGAGATGAAAAACATCCTCCTGAACGGCGTCCATCCCTTGAAGTTTTCCTGGTTGAGGTAGTACTGAAGAGCGCGGCACAGAACGATCACGGATGCCGATCCGTGAATGGCCCCAATGTACGGAACACGTCTGGAGATGTCCATGTGCGGCTGGAGAATCAGTGGGAGCAGACTGGCGGTGAACCCAAGGACATTCAGAGGGGTCTTGGGCTTGTGGACAAAGAGATGAGGAATCGTCCACAGAGATCCGTGCCAGGCGAGGGCCCCGACCCAGTCTTTCCAGTGTGTGGAGTTCCGGTACGCAGAGCCGACGAAAAGGATCGCTGCGGCGAACTCAAGAACAGTGGCACTCGTCTTGGCCTTCCACTCCTCGAACGTGTTGACACGCTCGTCGATATCCTCTTGAGTCGTTGCCTTCCGGACCTCCTTGGTTGCGAAGAAGGCGTCGTCATTCTGGGAAGTACCGCGTCGTATGAGGTCTTTCTTATCCGAGTCCTTGCTCGGCGTCACAAAGTTGGGGTCGATGGCCTTGATGGGAGTGACGAACTGGCTTGGCGTCTCGACGATGACGTTTGAAAAGCTAGCCATTTTCGCTGTTGATAATCAAACACACTTCTTCGAATGACGATGATGATTTGAGTCAGAGTAGGTTAAACTGATACAGGTACTCGCGGATAATTGTCGATTTGGCGTCAAAGATCGTTTGGAATCGGTGGCGATTGTACGTGAACCTTTAGTGGATGTTTCGGTCAAGGTTCAGTTGTAAGACCAAGTTACTTCAAACGAAACCCAATGATAGACTCTGAATGATGCTCTAGTGAGGAAACAACGTGAAAGGCCGAAGAAGAAATGGCTGCGGACAAACCCTAAGCTGATGAGCGATTGCAACAACAAAGCTAACATGCACCGTCGTTGAGGGTAGCACAGTGACGTTTATCGTATATAGCTGTGTGAGGAGTTCACTGTTCACGCCTCGATGGACTCATCGCGTGGGGTTCTGGAAGTGAACCCAAGTGGCAGTGTAACAAGATAAGACAGAAACTTTGGTAGGTAAAACGGCCCTGAGGAGGGCCGTGTCATCAGTTTTGCGTGATCGCGACAAGGTCGACCAAAGGGAAATTGGGGTGTACCGCGGTACCCGACTGTACGGGTAGATACCCGTACCAGGGTTTGGGGATTTGCTGGGGCTTTGGGGGCGCAGTAAAGTCTGCATTATTTGAGTAGTAAATATGAGACGATTGAGGTCTAAGTACCGATACTTTTTACAAGGTTAGGGTCGTTTTACGATATGTGCGGCTCGAGAGGCGTGATCCTCGAATTCTTTCCGGCTCAGTCATCCTTTTCTTTCCACACTCGCACCGATTTATCGAAAGACCCGGAAAGCAGGAGCTCACCCCTCGTGACGAGCGACATGACACTGGCTGTGTGACCCTTCAGCTCTCCGAACTTGGAGAGATTCGCCGCGTTCAGTAAGACGATTCCACCGTCCCCGAACCCGACCGCGAGGAGAGATTGGTACTCGGCGAGTGCCATGACAGGGCGGTTGAGCTCCACGAAACGAGTTGGGCCACCAGTTTGATCATAGCTAGAGTGAACCGCGATGACCCCATCATCAGAACCAGAGTAGAGCTCATCTCCAATTACAAGGAGAGCCTGCACCTCGTCTTTGTGATTCGTGAACCGAGCCTTGAGCGTCCAAGTGGTCGAATCCCACACACGGATTTCCTTATCCGACGAACCTGACACAATTGTGGATCCCCACTCGCAGCAGCTCCAAAGGACGTGGGCGTGAGCGTTCTGCAAAAAGAACACTGGTCGCCATTCCTCCGTGTCGGGGTTTATCAAGCTCCAAATCTTGATCTCCCCCCCGGCGCTTCCCGACGCGAGTTGATTGGTCCGCGCGACAACACTCAGACAGGTGACAGGATCCCCGTGCGCGACCTGCGCGACATGCCCCTGGGCCTTCCACGTGGATACGTTCCACACCCGGATAGACCGATCAAACGACCCGGATACCAGGCGGTTGTTGATAAACTTGAGCGACGAGACCGAGTCCTCGTGCCCTCGCAGCACGGTCCCTCCCCTCCAGGTCTTGATCTCCCAAACGCGGATGGTCGCATCGCTTGAACCGGACACTACCCAGTTCTCGTTCACCGCTAGTGCACAAACAGCCTTCTCATGGCCGGACAGCACGGTCACGTTAGACACGATAATGTCTTTTCTGGGCTGCGAAGTGGAATTTGGCGCGTTGAGAATCACGGAAGCAGATCGGCCTCGAAGACGTGCGGGTTGTTGCGCAGGGACGAGAGAAGGGTATTCTAGCGACTTGACAGCGGTGGACGAACCATCGTTCACGGCCAAGAATTTACGCTGAATATGCAACGCCGGGTTATCCGGCTTGATCCCAGTCCTCCGTCTCTCCACCTCGTCCGCAAGTTTCTTGTGGACGTCCGGGAATGCGGCAGCTAACTCGTGCTGAAGAAGCTGATCCAAATCCTCGTCTTGAAGTAGATAGGGTCGGCAAACCATCGGATCAAATACTAACGCCCGAAACATTGCTCCCCGGCGATCGAAATCTTCCAGACACCATCTTGCTAAAGCTCGGAACACCTCTGCTTCATCTCTTGCCTGGAGCTCACTTCTACATAGGACGCGCTGGACTATTTCAGCAGGGGCATCCACCCAACTCTGCTCCAGAGCAATTTTGGAGAAGTGACGGTCAATGTAATCCACCGCCACCGTCTCTAACTCGACACATCCCAGATGCCACGACGCGATGAAGATGGACAGACATGAAGCTACATCCATCAAACTTTTCAGCATATCCATGGCAATGACAACCGCGCCCTCCATCTGCAGGGCCATGGCACCGGCAAGTAACCGGACTGTCCGATCCACGTGGCTGGAATCAAACCCAGAAAAGTCCTCAAATATATCCTTGGGTTTCTCAAGCGACCCAAAGTACGCAAAATTAATCAAAAGGTTCCTTACTGTCTCGTCGTTCACTAGAGCTTTTCTTTGCACGTCACCTAGCCCAGGTAGAGAGCTCAACTGAAGTACCTGAATAGGAGGATTCGCCTTTGTCAACCGCTCGCCAAGAACGGGAGAGCTCGCCGCCATGACGCACGAATGGACGGGTATTAAGCCTCCGTTCTCCACTAGCACAGTCAGGTCACATAGCTGTCCCTTCTTCACCAGCTCGCCTAGCGCCCGACTTAGCCTTGGTGCATGCGACGAGTCTTCGTGCTTTGAGGTCGACTTATTTTCAATAGGGTTCCACTCGAGCTCCACGAGGAGTTCAGACACCGAGTAGTCTGTTTCATCCACGAGGTCGTCAACCGTCCTCCGCTTCTTTGAGGGCATGATGCCGTTTGTGCTGCTCATTTCAAAGTCGTCGTCCCCTCCCAGTAGGGAGTCGTTATCTAGTTGTTCGACCTCCATTTTCTCCCTAAAACTAACCTCCAGTTGACCCTCCCAACGGGGGCCTCCTCCCCGCGTTTTCCTCCGTCTCTGCCTTCAGGATTGATTGATGCTGTCACCGATTCTTCTTCGAGTTGACAGGTCTTAATCTAATTTAGCAATTGATTGAATGACGGTGTAGCCCAAGGATTCTAGCCTACAAAAATTTGTGAATGCTGAAACCTGCAGACCTGGAACTCGGCCTTCAATAACGAGGTCCTATTGAGAGTGAACGATGATGATGATGCTTCGCTTTGACAAATTTCGTCTTTAATACCACTGGTAGGTGCTTTATCGGTTAAGGCATAAGCTTGTAACGAGCGACATGGTGGCAACGGACTCGAGGGCTTGTGTGCAAGCAAGCAAGGATCCTCGCTCTGTGTTGTGTTATTTCGTTCGAAGAGGCAACAGCGGCACACTTCTCATATCATTCATTATATTGAACACAGTGAGACAACAAGCGGAATCGCACTGGTTTCGTAGCCATAGGTTAATACACACATAAAAGTGTGTTGTTGGTTCTTGCGCGTGCGTGCGTGCCGATTCCGCCTCCTCCTCCTCTCTGCTTGTCGTGAAAATCGTTTTATTCGACAACTGGAAGGCTTTGTTTGTGCCACCGTCCGCACCGGAGGAAGGGAAATACATCGGATTGTCTCCCAAGGGTGATTAACTAAAACTCTCTCTTACCTTCCTCTTTGTTTTCATCACAAACCGAGCGGGTGAGCGAGTCCGCCAACCCTTGTCGAGAATTCTCGGTTTTCGCTTGTATACAAAGGGGCGCTAGTCGCCCACATATACGGTGCACTGGTGTCTCGCAAGCTGAATCGCAGCGCATTCCGTAAGGGCACCTTGTGACACGCTTTCAAATCAAGGAGGTCCATTGAAATCAGCAGCAGGAGGGGTTTCAATGCATTGAGAAGGTTGCTTTCCGTTTGCCAGTTGACTGATGGACATATGTAAATGTGTCGCATCCAACTCCCGGTCATCATCGTCGTCTCTTAGTGGTTCTTCTCTCTTGGCGTTTGACAGTTCCGGGCCTGCTGATTTTTCGTCAGATCAGAAGAGCAATTCGTACCGTACCTACGTTCGATTCCACTCCTCCTTTTCTTAGGTCGTTTGAGTCAACAACACACCTGGTAGAAGGTTCGCTTCTTCGGCTTTCGTAGGCAAAATGGGGTGCACGTTCTGCAAAGAGCTGTACGTTTTGTTTAAGTTCTCTCTCTCTTTCCCATATCATGACCACTAACACCCCTTGCGTGCTTGACTTAGCTTTGAGCCCGTGGAGCTACCAAAGAACAATGACATCGTTGGAGGCACAGCTCCGGCGTCGCTTCGTTCGATGAAACTCGAGGACATGCCCCAAGAGCGAATGAGCATGGCGGCGGTCGAGTTGGAGGCCATGACCCGAACCATATACTATCGAAAGAAGCGGGCGTTTCGGAGAGAGGGCAGTTTAGACTTTGACGATGTGATGAGGCAGGCGCTGAGAAACCTCCTGGCAGAGCCCGTCGGCAGGTTCTACTTGAGCGAGTACGCAAGGGCAAAGCAGCTACCCCACTTCGAGGCTAGGACATCATTCTTATCAAGCATGGTCAAGCTTTCCGACGAGATAAACGCGGAGGGCAAGCTGGCGCCTGAATCCCCAGGGTTCGAGACGGACGAGGAGAGGTACCAACGGCTGGACCTTCTTGCGCGGAATACGTATGAGCTTCACGTGTCATCCCCACAGGCGAAGTACGCTTTAGACAAATTCGCAGCAGAAGGGTCGGACGAAATGAAACGTCTTTTGGACGCCAGGGATAAATGCGGTTCTCTGGTAGATAAGCTCGTCCCTGGGTCCTCTACTTCGAAAGAGGAACGTGCGGCCGTGCGACAACAGATATTCACAATTCTTACCCCGCTGATGCACTCTAGCTTCCGCGAGCTAGCAGACACTGGGGCGATTCAGGAGTTTAAGGAACACTCCGAGTACAAGCGGTACAAAGCCAAGTTCCAACAGTGCTACAATAACATCAACCACGAGGACTTTGACTTCATGGCGACGCTGGGCAAGGGTTCGTTCGGGAGGGTGCTAAGGGTGAGAAAGAGGTCCACGGGAAAGCAGTACGCGATGAAGATTATGAGCAAGCGGAAGATTCTCTCCGGCGCTGAGAACGCGGCGCAGGTCACCATCGAGCGCAACGTTCTCGTCATGTGCGACTCGCCCTCCATCGTTAAGGTTCACTTTGCCTTTCACACCACTCGAGCGCTCTTTCTCGTACTCGATCTCCTCGAGGGTGGTACCCTGGTACATGCGATGAACCAGTCTGGAGGAGTCATGTCCCTCGAGTGCGTTCGGTTCCACACGGCGCAGATGGTTCTCGGTCTCGAGCATCTGCACGATCGTGGAATCCTCTTCCGCGACCTCAAGCCCCTTAACGTCCTCCTCGACCGCAAGGGTAACGCGGTGCTCACGGACATGGGCCTGGCATGCAAGTTTCGCTCCTCCAAGATGCCCGAGGACGAGGGCTTGCCCGGGGCGAACGGAGTACCTGCCAGGAAGAACTCCATCCCCGTTCTCCCCAAGGAAAAACTAAAGTGCGTCGGTACGTATGGGTTTCGAGCCCCAGAGCTCCTGGCGACGGAGACGGAGAGGAACGGGTATGGTCCTGCCGTAGACTACTGGGCACTTGGGGTGACCGTCTACTACCTCCTCACGGCCAAGATGCCCTTCAAGCTCCGCCAGCAGAGCCTCATGGAGGCGAGGGAAAAGCCAAAGGACACGGAGAGGAGACTGCAGAAGAACCCGCCCAAGCTCAGTAACGACTTGACTCCCGAGGCTCAGGATCTGGTCCGCGGATTGCTCAAGTTGGACCCCAACGAGCGGTACGGCGACGCGGACCTTCCGGCGTTCAAGGGTCATGCGTTCTTCGCCGGGATCGACTGGGATAAGCTCGCGAGGAGAGAAATCCCCTCGCCCTACAAGCCTGGCCTCGCCAAACACCCCAAGGATGAGGTACCGCAGTTCGAGTCCGTGCACGCTGCGATGGCCCAGTTCACCCACGAGAACGTCCTGGAGATGTTTGGCGGGGAGAACGAGATGAAGGATGAGTACACCCACGTCCCTCGCGCTGAACAAAAGCACTTCCGGACGTGGGATTACATCCCAGACGCCGCACTGGAGTTGGAGTGGGACATTGCGGAGAAGGAGGCACAGAACAAACCCATTCCTCGTCGAAAGACTCGCGAGCATGCCAGCAAGATCAAACTCACTGGTGGAGGCGACTTGATTGAGATCAAGATTGACAACAAGAC
>Ga0075012_10004712_pt1 | contig 12631 bp, 11 predicted proteins | sample All_14_2_FD_71474 | JGI IMG/M metagenome (GOLD analysis project Ga0075012, IMG submission 71474) | Freshwater microbial communities in response to fracking from Pennsylvania, USA - Allegheny Zone_MetaG_DW_15 | ecosystem: Environmental > Aquatic > Deep subsurface > Groundwater > Drilled...
GCAGGCGCAGGTCGTCGCCCACCTGACTCACGGCGTGATACCGCAGGGTGGGTGCGTGGTCGAGGGTGGGCAGTACGCCCAGATCGGCCAGGCCACGGCCTTCGCCAATGAACTTGGGCGCGATGTAGAGCAGCACTTCATCCACCAGGCCAGCCTGCAGGAAGGCGCCGTTCAAGCGGGCGCCGGCTTCCACGTGCAGCTCGTTGATGCCGTGTTGGCCGAGCAGGGCAAGCACAGCCTTCAGATCGATGCGGCCAGCGTTATCCAGGGGCATGGGCTTCACGGCGGCATTCAGGGGCAACGCAGCGCTCGTCCCAGTCATCACCCAGCAGTCACCTGGCGGCGCCATGATCTTGGCCTCGGGGGGGATGCGGCCGTGGGTGTCGAGCACCACCCGCAGGGGCTGGTGGTCGGTAGGTACCCACCGCACATCCAGCCGTGGGTTGTCGTCGATCACCGTGCCGATGCCGGTGAGCACGGCACCGGCCCGCTTGCGCCAGGCGTGGCCATCGGTGCGGGCGGCTGCGCCGGTGATCCATTGGCTGCGGCCATCGGGCAGCGCGGTGCGGCCATCCAGACTGCCGGCGATCTTCAGGCGCACCCAGGGGCGCTGGCGCACCATGCGGGAGAGGAAGCCGATGTTCAGCTCGGCCGCGGCTGTGGCCTCCACGCCGAGGGTGGTGGCAATGCCTGCTGCGCGCAAGCGGGCCAAGCCTTGACCGGCCACCAGGGGGTTCGGGTCGCCAAGCGCCACCACCACGCGGCCCACGCGGGCGGCGATCAAGGCATCGCAGCACGGCGGTGTGCGGCCATGGTGGGCGCAGGGCTCCAGCGTGACGTAGGCGGTGGCGCCCTCAGTGCTGAGGCCCTGCGCCTGGGTATCGCGCAGGGCCATCACTTCGGCATGCGGGCCGCCGGCGGCCTGGGTGTGGCCTTGGCCGATCACCTGGCCGGCGGGGTTCACCAGCACGCAGCCCACACGGGGGTTCGGGTCGCTCAGGCCGATGGCCTGCTCGGCCAGGGCCAGGGCGGCCTGCATGTGGCGGTGGTCGATCTCGGTGTACATCCCCACATCATGGCTGATGTGGGACGGTGCTGTCGTCTACGGCGTTGACGATGCCGGTGACGCTGTGCTGGGGTGGGCCATCGAGCGGGCATGAGGCACCGGCCGCGATGACGAGGAAGTTCTGCTGCGGCAACGGGCCTTGCACGCCGGTGTACTGGGCTGGGTGTTCGAGGTTGTCGATCTCGCCGTTGCCGTTGTGATCGGCGCTGTAGCGGCACACGCGGCGGGCATCGGGGCTGGTGTCGGGGGCGAGGGTCCAGCCTTGCGGTACCAGGTCGAGCCGGCCGGACCAGGCTGCGGGCGTGCCGGCGGGTTGCACCAGACACCAGTAGGGCAGACTGCTGTCTGGATGAGGTTCATCGATGGCGCCGCTGAAGCAGGTGAAGGCCGGGCTCGGGTGGCCGGTGCTGCTGAGGGTGAGTTGCAGGCCCACAGGCAACACCGGGCCTGAAGGGCGCTCGGCATCCAGTGAGGTGAGCACGGTGGCGGCGCCGGTATAGCCGATCCAGCCGGCCAGCAGACGCGCATCGACCACGGTGCAGGCGCTCAAGTCACTGGCTTGCAGACTGCTGTTGTGCAGACCCACCGGCGCGATGCAGCGGCCGACGATGCGGCTGGTGGCGGGATCAAACACCCAGGCTTCGGGCTGATCGGCGCGGGGCTTGAACACCAGGCGGCCATCGGCCAGCAGGCGGGCGTCGTGGGGGATGGCAGCATGGCGGCCCTGCGGTGAGGCCATGCCTTGCGCATCGGGCGCCAGGGCCAGCCAGCCTGTCCAGCGCCGGTCGGTCTGCGCCAGCAGTGTGTGCAGCAGCAGGCGATGGGTCTGGCCTTCGCGGTCTTGCCAGCGCAGCTGGGTGCTCAAGGCCTTGAGGGGCGGCGTGGCCGAGCTGCTGACGTCGCGGCTGAGCAGGTAGCGCGCATCGGCGGGAGCCGCTGCTTCGGCTTGCCCAGCCAGGGCCGTCCATTGCGTCAGGTCCACAGCGATCGCATGGCGGGCGCCCTCTATCTCGGCTTGCGCCAGTTGCAAGGACTCGCCCTGTTGTCGGGCCAGGTCGACGCCTGCCCACAGCCGTGTCTGAGCACGGCTCATGGCCAACAGGCCCATGCTCAACAAGAGCAGGGCGATCAGGGTTTCGAGCAGGGCCGATCCGGTGGGGCGGGGCATGGGCGGTTCACCGCTCAATCGGCCACATCGGTCCAGCTGCCGGGGGCGATGGCCCAGGTGCCTTGCGCGTGCTGCAGGCGGGCGATCACGCGCTCGTCGCGGTGCAGGCGCAGTGGGCCGGCCAGGTGCAGTGTCGAGGCGCTGTTGAGCGTGCCTTGCAGCGCGCCCGGCGAGGCGCCGCTCACCTGCCAGTCGATCGTGCCCGCGTGGGCGGCGCCGTTCAGCGTGAGTGCGGCGGTGATCTGCAGCGTGCCTTGGGCGATCAGCAGTACCGGGTCTGCGGGCTGGCCGTAGGTGTCGGCGGTGTCCAGCAGCAGGTTGCCGTCGGCCCAGAGTGTGCGATGGCCGGCATCCAGCGCGGTGCGCACGTCGCTGCTGGTGCAGCTGGTGCCGCAACCCAGCACGTGCACGTGGGCCAGGGTTTTGTAGGCCGCGCCGGCCAAGGCGAAATGCGCGGCGAACCAGCGCTCGGGGGCGAGCAGTGTGCCGTCGGGTTGCAGGCCGCGTGGGTCAAGGCTCACGGTGGTGGTGGCGCCGGGCTGGCCGGGGGCGCCGATCAGCCGCACGTTGGCGTCCGTCGTGATGACGCTGCTGCTGGCCACGGTTTTACCCGGGGCTTCGGCGTCGTGGCTGATGTGCACATCGCCTTCGGCTTGCACGGGGCCCAACGCATTGACGGTGGCATAGGGCGGCCGCGGCAGGGCGGCCAGCAGGCCGAGCAGCACGCTGATGCGTCGGTTGGCATCGCTGGGCGTGATGCCTGGGCCGCAGGGCGCATCGGCGCTGCTGCAGCCGTCGCTGTGCAGCCAGGCCTGGCCGGGCCCTCCTGCATCGACGAAGTGCAGCAGGAAGGCGGGCGCCGGGGCATCGCTCGCCGCGGGCGGTGCCAGCGCAGCACGGCCAGCGACGGGGCATTGGCATTGCCAGCCGCTGCCGGGCTGGAACACGCAGCCCGGCGCCGCCGAGGTGGCACGGCGCCGGCCTTGTGGATCGGCCAGATCCACGGGCAGCACGGTGTCGATGAACGCGGCGCTGGCCGCCGCATCCGGCTGGCACGCTGCATTCACTGTGGGATGGGTCTGCAGCGCGGCTGTGCCCCAGTCGATGCCGGCGCGGGCGGCTTCAAGCGCGAGGCTCGCCCGCACCACGTTGGCCGCGCTGCGGATCTCGAACACCAGGGCCCGGTTGGCGAACACCAGCACCAGCGCGGCGGCGATGAGCAGCAGCAGGACCACCGGCAGGCTGCCCGCACCGAGCGCCATGGCGTGCCCTGACGGGTCAGGACACCGGGCAACGGCCTTGCAGTACATCGGTCGGCAGATGAATGCGGCGGCTCATGCGGGCTTGCACGCTGGGTGCCACGGTGGCCTGGGCGGTGAGGGCGACATCGAATAGCCGAACGCTCAGTTGAGGCGGGCAGTCGGTGGCACCGGTGGGGCAGGGCAGGCTGCAGCGCTCGCTCAATGACAGGCTGCTGATGCTGGGGGTGACGGTCAACTCAGTGAACACCACTGCCTGCGGATCGCTCACGGCCTGCCAGGTGTCTGCCGCGCTGGGGGCCAGCGCGGCACCCACGGTGCGCAGCTCCAGCGCGCGGGTGGTGGGGTGCAGGCGAAAGCCGAAGCGCTCGTTGGCATCTACCGCTTGGTTCTCGGTGGCGTCGCGGCTGTAGGTGTAGCCCAGGGCGGGGCTGCTGGCGCTGTCGGGCACCGCAGCGGCATACGGGTTGGCTGGCAGTGCAGCGGTGGATGTCACCGGCCAAAGGCCCTGTTCGGCGGTGCCCCAGCGGCCGGCACGGCGCAGGTCGGCCTCGATCAGCACCAGCCCGGCACGCAGCTCCTGCTGCAAGCGGGTTTCGAGCAGGCGCCGGTGCTGCTCTTTCAGCTGCGACAGCAGCAGGCCGGTGGCGACCGAGACGATGAACAGCCCTAGGGCGAGCGCCACCATCAGCTCGACCAGGCCGAGCCCGGCTTGTGCCGATGCGGGCCGCATCAACGATTCCAGCAACGGCGATTGTTGGCCGCGTCGTTGCCGTAGGCGGTGTCGGGGCCGGAGCTTTCCTGCCATTGCCCGCCGTCGATCACCAGGCGCAGGTGACGGCACAGGTCGTCAGCCGCCTGGGCCCCGCTGGCCGCGGCGCTGACGATATAGCGGCTGGCCTGCGTGGCCGCTTCGATCTCGGTGCTCAGCGCGTAGTGGCCGGCCGGTGAGTTGGCCGCCACGCCCAGATCAGTGATTGATGCGGCATAGCCGGGTTGGCTCACCCGCCAGCGCTCTTGGCTTTGCTGTACCAGGGTGATGGCCTGGTGGGCATCGCTGCGGCGCGCCTTGTGGATCTGGGCCTGGAAGCTGGGCAGCATCAAGGCGCTGAAGACGGCGATCACCAGCATCACGGTGATCAGCTCGATCAGGGTGAGGCCGCGCTGGCAGCTTGGATTCAACATGCCGAAATCCCCTGCCAGCTGCCCGCCGCGGCACACAGCCGCACGCGCCCGAGCAGGTTGATCACATGCTTGAGCGAGTTGCCATCGGCCGCGATGACCTCGATGCTGCCGGTGGGGCTGAACGTGCCCTGGCGCGGGTCGACCCGCATCGAGGCCACATTGGCGCGCAGGCGTAGCCGCGAATCGGCCGGCAGCGCAAAGCTGCGCAGCAGCTCGGTACCCGTGGTGCAGGTGATGGTGGTGCCGCTGCAACTGCAGGCATCGGCCGCGCCGGTGTGCACCAGGTAACAGCCACCGGGGCCGCTGGCGGGTGTTTGCACGCTCAGCCGCAGGGCGGCGCGTCGGGCCAGGCCCAGGCTGCGCAGGTACTGCAGGTCGGTCACCAACTGGGCCGAGACGCCCAGCACCTGACGGCGTTGCAGCAGGCCGTCGAACGAGGGCAGGGCCCACACGGCCAGCAGCGCGACGAGCGCCACCGACAGCATCAACTCGATCAGCGTCAAGCCGCGCTGCGCGTCAAGGCAACGGTCGATCGGCCAAACAAATGCGGGAGACGCAAGGGAGCCAGGGCGCATCGGCGCTCTCCTTCCAGCCCGAGGGACAGAGGGGACAGGGCGCGAAGTCTGGCAAAGGTAACTGGATGTGTCCGTCCCCATGAAGGGGGATGGACCGGGTGGATCAGGGGCTGATCAGATTTCCTTGATCAGCCGGCTGAACTCGTCGACATCCTCGAACTGGCGGTAGACCGACGCAAAGCGCACGTAGCCCACCTTGTCGAGTTTCTTCAGCTCGCGCATCACCAGCTCGCCGATGCGCGCGGTGCCCACTTCACTGACGCCGCTGGTGAAGAGCTTTTCTTCGATGCGCGAGATCGAGGCGTTGATCAGATCGATGCTGACATTGCGCTTGCGCAGCGCCAGCGTCATCGAGGCGCGCAGCTTCTCGCGATCGAAGTCGGTGCGGTCGCCGTTCTTCTTCACCACCACCGGCATGGCCAGCGCGGTGCGCTCGTAGGTGGTGAAGCGCTTGTCGCATTGCGTGCAGCGGCGGCGCCGGCGCACGGCATCACCCTCGTCGGACTCGCGGGTTTCGACAACCTGGGTTTCGGCGTGATCGCAATAGGGGCAGCGCATGGGTGGCGTTCGATCAGCTAGGCCGCCGCCGGGCCGCCCCAAGGCGGCCGACGGCCCCCTCGGGGGGTAGCGCAGCGGTGAAACCGCAAGCTTGGGGGCTCAACGATATACCGGGAAGTCGCGGGTGAGGGCCGCGACTTTCTCGCGCACGCGGGCGAGGTTGGCTTCATCGTGCGGGTTGTCCAGCACGTCGGCGATCAGGTGCGCGGTGGCGCGCGCCTGTTCTTCCTTGAAGCCGCGGGTGGTCATGGCCGGGGTGCCCAGGCGGATGCCGCTGGTCACCATGGGCTTTTGCGGATCGTTGGGGATGCCGTTTTTGTTGCAGGTCATGTGGGCCGCGCCCAGGATGGCTTCGGCTTCTTTGCCGGTCAGGCCCTTGGGACGCAGGTCGACCAGCATCACATGGCTTTCGGTACGACCCGAGACGATGCGCAGGCCACGTTCGATCAGCGTGTCAGCCAGCACCTTGGCGTTTTTCACCACTTGCTGCTGGTAAGCCTTGAACTCGGGTGTCAGCGCTTCCTTGAAGGCCACGGCCTTGCCGGCGATGACGTGCATCAGCGGGCCGCCCTGGATGCCGGGGAAGATGGCCGAGTTGATCTTCTTGGCGATCTCTTCGCTGTTGGTCAGGATGATGCCGCCGCGCGGGCCGCGCAGGCTCTTGTGGGTGGTGGAGGTCACCACGTCGGCAAACGGCACCGGGTTGGGGTACACGCCCGCGGCCACCAGGCCGGCGTAGTGGGCCATGTCTACCATGAAGTAGGCGCCGATCTCCTTGGCGATCTTGCTGAAGCGCTCGAAGTCGATGCGCAGGGCAAAGGCCGAGGCGCCGGCGATGATCAGCTTGGGCTTGTGCTCGCGGGCCAGGGCTTCCATGGCGGCGTAGTCGATGTCTTCGTTGGCATCGAGGCCGTAGCTCACCACCTTGAACCACTTGCCGCTCATGTTGAGGGGCATGCCATGGGTGAGGTGGCCGCCTTCGGCGAGGCTCATGCCCATGATGGTGTCGCCGGGCTGCAGCAGGCCGAAGAACACGCCCTGGTTAGCTTGCGAGCCGGAGTTGGGCTGCACGTTGGCGAAGTTGGCACCGAACAGTTGCTTCAGGCGGTCGATGGCCAGTTGCTCGACCACGTCGACGTTTTCGCAGCCGCCGTAGTAGCGTTTGCCGGGGTAGCCTTCGGCGTACTTGTTGGTGAGCTGCGAGCCCTGCGCGGCCATCACGGCCGGCGAGGTGTAGTTCTCGGAAGCGATCAGCTCGATGTGCTCTTCTTGCCGATGGTTCTCGGCGTCGATCGCAGCAGCGATTTCGGGGTCGATGGCGGCCAGGGTGTAGGCGGCGCGGTCAAACATGGTGGCAGTCCTCGGTCGTCAGCATGGCCCGAAGGCGCACCCGGCAACGCTCGGTCTCAAGACACGAGTGGGGTGGATCGGGCTGCCCAGGCGCACGGCAAGAAACGCCGGAACGAACGCCCGACGGCTGCGCTTCCCGGTGGTACACCACCTGTGGCCTGCGTTGCGCAGGCCCCTTATCGCCAGTCGCGCAGCGGCGCGAAGTGTACCGGATCGCCGCTGGCGGCGGCGATCCGAAGGGTCACTGCAGCAGGGCCACGCGCTCGGGGACAGCCTTGTCGTCCTGGCTCTTCACGTGAGGTGACGGGGGCACGCTGGCGGCTTCGGTGATGCTGGGGGCCTTGGGTGCCGTCGTGGCCGGTGCGACGCTGATGGGCACCGGCACAGGCGTGGGGACGGGCGCAAGTGCAGGCTGTGCCGCCGCGGGGTTGTGCACCGTCGTGGGCTGTAGGGGCGGCGTGGGGATCGCTGCGGGCGAGGCAACGGCCTGGGCCGGTGGTGGCGCCACCACCGCAACCACCGGCGCGGGCGGTAGTGGCAGCGAGACGGCTGTCTGAGTGGGCAGTGAGAAAATCTGGAGGGCGGAGGCAATCACCCCAGAGGCCGGCGGTGTCCACTTGGCGGTGACGGGCACCGCGCGCCCGTCGGCCACCTGGCGCATGAAGTCCTGTTCAGCGAGCACACGGGCCGCGTAGCCGCCATCGTCTTCAAGATTGGCCGCGCCCACGTAGAGGCGCAAGCCACCTTCCAGCGAGCCGCCAGCGCGCTGCACGCATTCTTTCAGCACGAGCACGCCCACACGCAGGTTGGTCAGGGGGTCGAAGGCGGCTTGCGTGCCGCCGAAGGGCTGGTACTTGTCGTCATGCACCGATGTCATCACCTGCATCAGGCCCTGCGCGCCCACGGGGCTCTGAGCGAAGGGATTGAAGCTGGACTCCACGGCCATGATCGCCAGGATCAAGGTGGGCTCCAGCTTGGCCTGCTGCCCCAGTGCCCAGGCCTCCTTGACCAGGCTGCCGATCGGCTCAGGCGCCACTCGGTAGCGCTTGGCAATCCAGTGGGCCACGGCCTTCTGCGCGCGGTCGAGCCGAGTGGGCGAGGCGGGGGCCGAGGCATCCTCGGCGGCGATTGCTTCCTCGGCCTCGGCGGTCAAGGGCATTGGCTCGAGGACTTCCTGGCGCGAGCGCAACCAATCGAGCGTCCAGCTTTCGAGGTTCTGGCGCACGTCAGCGCGGCCAGCAATGAACATCAGGCCGAGCACGACCACCAAGCCACACACAGCCATTGAGCGGTGGCTGATCGAGATCAGCCAGCGCCCCCAGCCTGCCAACAGCAACCGGGCCGCTTGGCCGGGGGCCGCGCTGGCGGACTTCCACGTCTTGAGAACAAGCATGAGGCTCCTTTCTCCGTCTGGATCGACGTCCCCGGCCGTTGGCCGGTGCGACGCCTTGATAATTCGCGCCGTGGTGCAGCCCGTGTCGGGCGTCAGCGCCGGCGAAGCCGGCAGCGGCGGAAGCGGATGGCGGGGAATCCCCGCGAGTGAGGGGGCCCGGAGAAACCCTGGACCCGCTAAGCGGAGCGGATTCTAGCGGCGGCCTTATTCCGTTTTTCGTATTAAAGGATTGTTTCTTAGATGTCAACAAGCTACCGCGACCTGCGCGATTTCCTCCAGCTGCTAGAGCGCCGTGGCCAGCTGCTGCGGGTGGATACACCGATCTCCACCCGCTTGGAAATGACCGCCCTCAGTGATCGGGTCCTGCGTGACAAAGGCCCGGCTTTGCTGTTCTCTGCGGCACAGACCGACGGGCGCTCCCATGCGTTCCCGGCCTTGACCAATCTCTTTGGCACCACCGAGCGCGTGGCACTGGGCATGGGGGCCGACAGCACCGAAGCGTTGCGCGACATCGGCCACGTGCTGGCCAGCCTGAAGGAGCCCGAGCCACCCCGTGGGCTGAAGGATGCGGGCCGCCTGCTCGACATGGCCCGTCGCCTCTGGCAGATGAAGCCAGCCAAGCTGAGCCGCGCGCCTTGCCAGGAGGTGGTGCGCGAGGGCGACGAGATCGATCTGGCCGAGTTGCCCATCCAGTGGTGTTGGCCAGGCGATGTGGCCCCGCTCATCACCTGGGGGTTGGTGATCACGCGCGGGCCGCAGGGCGGTGCCCGACCGCGCACGCGACAGAACTTGGGCATCTACCGCCAGCAAGTCATTGGCCCGCGCCAAGTCATCATGCGTTGGCTGGCGCATCGCGGTGGCGCGTTGGACTTTCGCGAGTTCGCTGCGGCTGAGCCGGGCCAGCCGTTCCCGATCGCGGTGGCGTTGGGGGCCGATCCGGCCACCATCCTGGGTGCTGTGACGCCGGTGCCCGATAGCCTGTCCGAGTACCAGTTTGCCGGCCTGCTGCGCGGCGGGCGCACCGAGGTGGTGGACACCACCGTGGGCGTGTCGGGGCTGCTCCTGCAGGTGCCCGCCAGCGCCGAGGTGGTGCTGGAAGGCCACATCCCGGTGGCCACACCCGGCTTCGAAGGCGTCTCAGCCCACGGCGTGTCGCTCAAGGAAAAGGGCGGCTACTTGCACGCGCTCGAAGGGCCCTATGGCGACCACACTGGCTATTACAACGAGCAGGACTGGTTCCCCGTCTTCGAACTCAGCCGCCTCACCCACCGGCGCGATGCCATCTATCACTCCACCTACACCGGTAAGCCGCCGGACGAGCCCGCCATCCTGGGCCTGGCGCTCAACGAGGTGTTCGTGCCCATCCTGCAGCGCCAGTTTCCCGAGATCGTCGACTTCTACCTGCCGCCCGAAGGCTGCTCATACCGGCTGGCGGTGATCAGCATCCGCAAGGCCTACGCCGGCCATGCCAAGCGGGTGATGATGGGGCTGTGGAGCTTCCTGCGGCAGTTCATGTACACCAAGTTCATCATCGTGGTGGACGACGATGTGGACATCCGCAACTGGACCGAAGTGATCTGGGCGGTGACCACCCGCATGGACCCGGTGCGTGACACCACCCTGGTGGACCACACCCCCATCGACTACCTCGACTTCGCTTCGCCCACCTCGGGCCTGGGCGGCAAGATGGGGCTGGATGCCACCCACAAGTGGCCGGGCGAGACCACGCGCGAATGGGGCCGTCAGATCACGATGGAGGCTGAGGTCGAGGCCCGCATGGGGGCCTTGTGGCAAGCGCTTCAGAAGCCTGCAACATGATGACGTGGCTGCCGCGCCCGCCCCGGTGTGTCAATACCGGGCGGGCCATGGTGTGCGCGGCGGCGATAGCACCGTTTGACTTGCCGATCGCTGGCGACGGGCCTAACCTGCGTTTGCCTGTTTGAACAGGCAACACTCCTCCGAGCAGTCGCTGCTTGGAAGAAACCCCGGGTCAATCCCACCCGGAGTTTCGAATGATGGCGCTTCGCCATCCTGCCCGCCCATCCCATGCAGGGGTTGGGCGGGCATGTCGCCTCAGGCGGGCCTTAGGCGCCCATCCACCAACCCACCCATTCATGCATCAGGTCGTAGACACCGGTGCTTCCGGTGGTGGTGGGCAGCCAGTTCATGATGGGGCGATCGGCCGGTGAGATGAAGCCCATCGGGGCCGGGGTGATCGTCAGCGCGCCGGCGGCGGCCTGTTCAAAGGCACGCACCGCGCGGGGCATGTGATACGCATGGGTCACCAGCACGATCTCGCGCACGCCATCCTGGCGCAGCAGATCGACTGTCCAGCGGGCGTTCTCGCGGGTGTCGCGTGAGCGCTTCTCCTGCCAGCGCATCGGTTGCTGCCACTCCTGTGCGGCCATGCGGGCGGCCACCTCGGCTTCGGAGACCGGGCTGCGCTGCGCCCAGCCCACACCACCGCTGAAGGCCATCGGCAACCCGGTGCGCCGCGCCAGCCACACGCCGTAGCGCAACCGCATCGTGGCTTGACGGGTCAGAGAGGGCTGGCCGTATTCGGGGGCATCCAGGTCCATGCCGCCGCCCAGCACCACGATGGCCGCATGGGCGCGGCGGGTGGGTTGCTGCAGGGCCTCGATCGTGGCCGGTGGCAGGGCGGCAGGCGGTTTGATCAGCCCCTGCTGCAACCACACCGAGGTGCCGATGCAGGTGCTCAGCCACCACCCGGCTGCCCCGAACAAGGCCAGCCCGGCCGCCGTCTTGCGCCTGGCGGCCAACGCCGCGCGCACGGTCACCAGCATCAACAGCACGAAGGGCACCGGCGGCAGGATCAGGGCCGACAGGATGGGTTTGAGTGACAGCAGCAGATCTGGGGTTGACATGCCAACGTTAAGGATGAGGGTTGCGCGGTCCGCTGCCCGGGCCCGAGGCGGGGCTGCCGAATAATGCGGCCAGGGCCAACGTGACGGGTCGCAGTGACCCGTCGTTGCGACAAACCGGCCATTCTGGAGCATGCGATGTCAGACAAACAGGCGAGCCGTGAGCCCGGCGCTGAAGCGAGCAGCGACACCATCACGCTCGGGGGCGGTTGCTTCTGGTGCACCGAAGCGGTGTTCAGCGCGCTCGATGGTGTGCTGGCGGTGGAGAGCGGCTACTGCAACGGCGAGGTGGTCAAACCCAGCTACGAGCAGGTCTGCACCGGCGAGACCGGTCATGCCGAGGTGGTGCGCGTGCGTTTCGATCCGCACCGCATCGCGCTGGCCGATCTGCTGGAAATCTTCCTGGCCACGCATGACCCCACCACACTGAACCGGCAGGGCCACGATGTGGGCACCCAATACCGCTCTGGCATCTACGTGCACAACGACGAACAGGCCGCCGTGGCGCGGCAGGTGCTGGCGGCGATGGCGGCGCAGTTCGATGCGCCGCTCGTCACCGAAGTTGAGCCCGAGCGCAACTACTGGCCGGCCGAGGGCTACCACCAGGGCTACTACGCCCAGCATCCGCATGCTGGCTACTGTGCCTTTGTCATCTCACCCAAGCTGGCCAAACTGCGCCAGGGCTTTGCCGCGCGCCTGCGCCGGGGCTGAGCGGCGTCAGGGGGCCAGGCGCTCGCGCAGCCACTGCCCTTGGCTATCCAGCCGGTAGACCAGGCGGTCGTGCAGGCGCGACTTGCGCCCTTGCCAGAACTCCCAGCGATCCGGCACGAGGCGGAAACCGCCCCAATGAGGTGGACGCGTGGGATGCAACCCATGTTGAGCTGCCACCTTGGCCACGTTGGCCATCAGCACGGCGCGCGATGAGATGGGCTGGCTCTGCGGCGAAGCCCAGGCGCCCAGCCGTGAGTCGAGGGGGCGGCTGGCGTAGTAGGCGTCGGATTCGGCGTCGCTGGTGCGCTCCACCCGGCCTTCGATGCGCACCACCCGCTCCATCTCCACCCAATGGAACTGAAGGGCGGCAAAAGGGTGCGCGGCCAGTTCGCGGCCCTTGCGGCTGTCGTAGTTGGTGTACCAGACGATGCCGTGTTCGTCGCAGCCCTTGATCAGCACCACGCGGGTCGACGGCCGGCCGTCG
>Ga0075012_10004717_pt1 | contig 12626 bp, 8 predicted proteins | sample All_14_2_FD_71474 | JGI IMG/M metagenome (GOLD analysis project Ga0075012, IMG submission 71474) | Freshwater microbial communities in response to fracking from Pennsylvania, USA - Allegheny Zone_MetaG_DW_15 | ecosystem: Environmental > Aquatic > Deep subsurface > Groundwater > Drilled...
GGTTTGCCAGCCAGCGCGCGATGGATGGCTCGGCCCGCCGGCACTCCGCCCGTGAACAGCACGCCATCGACGCCGTCATGCGCCACAAGCTGCTCAGCCGGCGCTCTGGCCCCCTGCACAAGGTTCACAACGCCGGCAGGCAGCCCGGCCTGCTCCCACAGGCGTACAGTAAATTCGGCAACGTCCGGCGTTTGCTCGGATGGTTTGAAGACCACCGTATTGCCTGCAATCAGCGACGGCATGATATGGCCATTCGGCAGATGGCCTGGAAAGTTGAAGGGCCCAAGCACCGCCATGACGCCATGCGCGTGATGGCTGATACGCGCGATAAAGGCTCCGGCGGGCGCTTCCTTGGTCGGCGTTCTCTCATTGTACGCTTTGACCGAAAGCTCCGCCTTGCTGATCATCGCTGCGGCCTCCGTCGCCGCGTCCCACAGCGGCTTGCCGGTTGATCGTGAGATGATCGCGGCCATTTCGGACTTGTTGGCTTCCACCAGCTTCGCGAAAGCCCGCACGAACGCAATGCGTTCGTCTATCGGGCGCCGTCGCCATTCCGGGAAAGCAGCTCGTGCGGACGCAACAGCAGCTTCAACCTCGGCCGCGCCTGCCTCGGCGCCACTCCATATCTCGACGCCATCGGCTGGTGCTATGGACGAGAACGTTGCGCCGGACCCCTTTTGCCAGCGTCCGCCAATGAAGCACTCGCCCGTGAATGCCGGCATGTCCATCAACGCTTCTCCGGCAGTCGATAAACGAGAACATCGTCGTCGGAATTGGCGCCGATGCGCTTCAGTACAGCGGCCATGTCGTCCCTCCGCGCGAACTGGGTCACCGCAAAGCGCTCTGTGCTGGCCAGTGCGACAAGTCCCTGCGGCACGCGAAGATCGCCCGCGACGAAATCAGAGGCTGGCATGCGCACCGCCTCGCGCACAGTATCGATATGGTCGATGAAGGCCTCGACCGCCGGCCCCGCGTCGAAAATATCGACGACATCGTTATAGCGGAAACCCTGGGATTGCAGCATCGCCAGCGCCGGTTCGGCGTCTGGATGCGGCCGCGATATCACGTTGCGCGCCTCATCCGGCAACAGCGCGACATAGATCGGGTAACGCGGCATCAGGTCGGCGATGAAGCGGTGATCGCGCGCGCTCAGCACGTCGGCCTTGCGATAGTCCATGTGGAAGAACTTGGCGCCCACCGCATCCCAGAAGGGGCTCCTGCCCTGCGGATCGGTGAAACCACGAATCTCCGCCATCGCCTTGGGACCGAACCGGACAGGATCGACCGCGATGAGCATCAATCGGGCAAACGACAGCAAACGTCCTCGACCGCCGCCCCGCGCCTTGCGCTCGATGAACAACGTCCCGAGCTCTGAATCGCCATGATAGTCGTTGACGAGAAAGAGCAGATCGAGTTCCACCTTGACGCCTTGCTCGGGCGAAACCTTGGAGTCACGCGAGATACGGTAGGAGTAGAACGGTCGCTCCACGCCTAGGTTCGTGAAGATGCTGGCGGTCCCCAGCAACTCGCCATCTTCCTCCATGACAAGGAAATAGCACTCATTCTGCGGCGGCAGCGACCCCCGTGCAAACGCAGCCAGCGACCTCTCGATACGCGCGGCCATCGCCTCGCGCGATGACGGCATCGTCAGCATTCCGGGATCGACGCGCGCGATCATGTCCTCGAGCTGGTCGAGGTCGTTGCGGTTGGCCGGTCTGACGATGGCTGTTGTCATGGCACCGGCTTAACTCTCAGCCTCGAACTGCGCCAGCGTCTCCTTGCCGAACAATTCCACGGCGTTCCGGAGATCGTCGGCGTTTGTACCGCCTCCGCCCGAGGCCTTCACATAGAAACGATCCTCCACCAGGCGGCCATAGCTGCCCGTTTGCGAGACCTTGTCCCAGTCTTCGACAATGATGGCGTCGCCCACCCGCCGCCGGCGCGAATAGCCGTCCGCCGTTTCCCGGTCGAACTCCGACGTCGACGGCCCGCCGAAACCAAGCTTTTCGGCGATCGTCCTGGAATAGACGATTTGCAGCAGAATCTGCCGCCGCCCGTCGCGGTATTCGGCTTCCACATTCACGGTCCGCTGCCCGGGAAGCCCGCTGCGCTCCACGCCGACAGCCACGCGATTCAGCCCGGCCAGTTTCTGCGGCGTCGCCCCACGAAGGTCTCCGCCACGCACCACGCCCCCGCCGCCAGGCGCCAGCGTCCCCGCTGAAGGCGGCAGCGGCGGACTTTCCACACTCACGCCAGCGGCAGGCAATGGCGCAGGCGCGCTGCTCCAGAGATCAGGAATGCGCGGCATTTGCGGAAACAGATTTCCCGAAGGCGCAGCAGCTGCCATCGTCGCCAACCCGACCAGCAGCGCCAGCAATATCGCCGCTATCGTCGCAGCAATCGAGTAGTTCACCGCGGCCTTTTCGGGCGCGTGCATGATCTTCGGCGTGCCAACGAACAGCAGATAGAGACTGTACGTCGCGCCCAGCAGCGCCAGAATTTGCAGGGCCGGCGCTATCGTAAGAACGCCCGCCACCATGGCGGCCGTAATGGAATACGCCGACAGCTTGAACGCCTGCGTATAACTGCGAGCGGCCCCGAACCTTGGCGCCAGCCAGTCGATCACCTTTGCAAAGACGAACACCCCGGCAATCGACAGCGCAAAGAACAAAAGCGCCGACAGCGCAACTTCCAGAAGCGGCGCCCGATGCCACTGCCCCCCGACCTGAACCCCAAGCACCGAAAGCCCGATCACGATCGCGATCGTGGGAATGGCCGCGAGCGGAACGACATAGCGAACCACCAACCGGCCCGGCGTTGTCGCCTCCCGATCGATGACATCCCACTCCGTTCCTGGCGACAGCAACAGGTTGCTGACCCGTGCAATCAGCGCGAACATCTGCGAATTCCAAGAAACATATCCGCACACTATCGGCGCGGCTCGACGCTTTCAAATGCTGCCGGATTGCGCCAGCCTGTTGATTGTAAGCGACATTACGGCCTACTGGCGACTCGCGAGCAGTCATTGTATCTGATGCGGAAACTGATCAGTTTCGCTCGGTGATCGGAGTTTTTCCCTATGGACGCGACGGCGCACGATTCCGCTCCCCCTCGGCGAGAACCCACGCCTGACGAAAAGCGCCTGACATTCTGGGCGCTTATGATCGTGTTCCTGCTCAGCGCGCTGGACCAGACGATCGTGTCGACCGCGATGCCGACCATCATCCGCGAGCTGAACGGGCTCGACCTCTATGCGTGGGTCACGACCAGCTATCTGCTGACGTCCACGGTCATGGTGCCCATCTGGGGAAAGTTGGGGGATCTTTATGGCCGCAAGCTGATCCTGATCATCGGCATCGTGATCTTCGTCGCAGGCTCATGGCTATGCGGGCTCGCCGGTGAATTCGGAGACATGCCCATCGTCGGCGACGGCATGATGCAACTCATCGTCTTCCGTGGAATTCAGGGCATCGGCGGCGGCGCGCTGTTCACCACTGCTTTCGCGACAATCGCCGACCTCTTCCCGCCGCGCGAACGTGGCCGGTATGCAGGTCTGTTCGGAGCGGTCTTCGGCCTTGCCAGCGTGATCGGCCCGATCGTCGGCGGCTATTTCACGGATCACGGCAGCGTCGATATCGCAGGCATGCATATCGCGGGCTGGCGCTGGTGCTTCTACATCAACCTGCCGACATCCGTGATCGCGCTCGCCATGATCACGCTCAAGATGCCCAACCTCGGTCACACCGGCGGAGGCAAGATCGACTGGTTCGGCGCGGTGTTCGTCGTCCTCTCGATCGGCGCGCTGATGCTTGCACTGACTTTCGGCAATGACGATGGCTGGACATCGCCCACCGTGCTCGGCCTCTTCGGCTTTGCACTCGTCACAGGGGTGATGTTCATCTTCATCGAGCGCGCAGTCAAAGAGCCCATCCTCCCGCTCACGCTGTTCTCCATCCGCGCATTCACGACGACAACGATCGCATCATTCGTCATCTCGATGGCGTTCATGGGAACGATCGTCTACCTGCCCCTCTACCTGCAGCTCGGGCTTGGAATTCAGGCCACGAACAGCGGCATGCTGCTCCTGCCCCTGATGGCGGGCCTCATCCTGTCGGCAACCCTTTCCGGGCGCTTCGTCACACGCACAGGCAAGTATAAAAGCATGATGCTGGCAGGCGCCGCGACACAGTTCGTCGGCATTTTCCTGATGTCCCAGCTGGATGCGAAAGCCGGGCAATGGGACGTCGTCTGGCGCCTCTTCCTGGTGGGCGTCGGCCTCGGCCCATCGCAAAGCCTGTTCAACATGGTTTCGCAAAGCGCAGCGCCCATCCGTCAGATCGGCGTGGCGACGTCCACCAGCATGTTCCTGCGGCAGTGCGGCGGCATGATCGGCGTCTCCATCTTCGGCGCGATGCTGCTTGCGAAGATGACCGAGTCCATCGCCGCCCGCGTGCCTGGCGCGAAGATCGACCTCGGCGAGATGCAGAAGATGGCCGCCATGGCCACCGAAAGCGGCGCGAAGCTCTCGCCGCAAATGGAAGGCTTCATCTCCTCATCAATCGCGAACGCGATGAGCTACATCTTCACCGGCAGTCTGGTCATCGTCGCGATCGCCTTCGTCGCCATCCTGTTCATCCCGCAGATCCAGCTGCGCGGACGCGGTCCCGGCCAGAATTTCGAGAAAGCTACGGAAGCTGCTTCGCCCGAAGGCCCGGTCACGCGTGAGGAACCGGCAGTCCGGTAAAGCCGGCTAGCGGACCACGCGGTAAAGCCTGAGCGACGATCCCGCGAGTTTCACCGGCGCAAGCCAGTCGGGATGCTTGCCCTCCGCAAGCAGGGCCGACAGCGTAGCGTCTGGCGCCGCGCCATTGAGCCCATGCCGGGCGTAATAGCGCGTCTCCGGGGCGTCTGGGCACACCAGCACATAGTCAGCCGCCGATCCCATGACGACCACGCGCGCATCCTCGGGCGTCGAACGCAAAGCTTTCATGGCCGTCATCGTATTCGCGATGTTGCGATGGTAGGGCGCGGCAAGAACCCGATGCTTCGTCCAGACCAGCACATTTGCGCCCAGCGAGAACTGATTGAGCATCGTGCCCGGTTTGACGTCCGCCAGCGGCTTGAACGCTTCCGGTTGCGCGCACGATCTGGCGCTTTTCGTCCGCGCATCAAAGCTTGCCAACGCCGCCTGCGGCGTTAGCCGCGACTGCAACACTTCACCCGCACTGGCCCATGCAGCCGCTGCTGAACTGGCGGCAACGCCAGCGAACAGCAGCGCACGCACAGCCGATGCTTTGCTGCGATAGTCGCGTCGCGCCTTCGCCACGGCCCACGCGCCGAAGGGAATGGCAAACGCCGTCGCGAACGTTGCGCCCCGGATCTGCCAGACCAGAACCGCCCAGCTCGCAAGCAGGAAGGCAAGCACAATCCAACCTTCCCCGCTGCGCCAATGCGCACGCAGATATATAGCCGCCGCGACCAGACCGGCGAACGAAGCGCCAGCGACTGCAAGGATCATGGTCGGGTCGTCGCCCCACAGGGTCGCAAGCGATCGCGCTTCCGACACCTGACTGATCCAGATGTTTTCAGAATCGACGTTCAGAACCGAATAGCTTCCGCCTGCGCACTGAGGAAACAACATCGCCAACAACGCTACGCCAACAACGCCCAACACGCCGGCGGAGACAAAGCGGCGAGCCAGTGTGGAGGTCGCCACCGCGGGCAGGTTTGCTAGCGCCACAGCCACTCCACCAGCGACCGCGCCAAGACCCAAGAATGGCGCGCCCATCGCATCGCAAACCGGAAGAAACCAGTCCGATGGCGCCGTCAGCGCCAGAAACATCAGGGCGGAAGCGGCGGCGACACCCGCGCCAAGCCAGGAGAGCCCTTTCGTGAACCGGACGGGATCGAACAGCCAAAGCATGCCGGCCACAACCATGCCCGCCACCAGCAGCGGCATGCCTTCAGCGGCGGTGGCGACGGCCATGCCAAGAGCAGCGCCCGCCCAAAGGCCGCTGCGGGGATGCTCGCGCATTCTCAGCAGGCCGAGGACGGCCAGCATGCCAAGGATCAGTTCGACATTGTGGTGATCGAACGAGCCCGGTGAAAACTTCTCGATCGCGGGAAACGCCAGCGCTGCAATAATCGCACCGGTCCATTCGGCTTCGCGTCGAAGATTATCACTGGCGCCAATCTCGCCCGATACCCGCACGACAAGCATCATGAACACGGCGAGCAGACCGAGCGGCCAGACGAACGCCATGACGATCTCGGCGGCGTGCTGTCCGATCAGCGGAGCCAATAGCAGGATCGGCGCGGCGATGGCCGCATCGATCCATTGCGCCCAGTGCATCGGCGACCCCGCGGCGTCGCCCAGCCTGTGCTGCACACTGTCGAACCAGCCCTGTCCGGCCAGCATGTCGCGAACGCGCACGAGACGCAGCGCATTGTCGGGTTCGCTGAAGGCCTGATTGAGCGCAGCCGCTCCCGTTCCGCCAATGAGGATCAAGGCCGCCAGCACCCAGCCGGCAATCCACGGAAGTTGACCGTTACCCCTGCGCGCGGGCGCCATGCCTGTCCGCCGAATGCCGCTAAATTCGGGGAAACCTAGCAAGCCCGGCTTAAGTATTCGCAAAGCCGGTGCTTTTGCCCCACGCCACGATCCGGACACCATCGCCACAATCAAACAGCGCCGCCGCCCTACGCCAGCCGCGAGCCGGCTTCACAACTCCAGACAAGCGGGAACACGAACCCGCGAGTCGGCCGCCTCCACCACCCGATCCCCGGACGGCGCGCGGCCTGGAGGGACAAATGAGCATCCGTACTTTCGCGCGCATCAGCATGCTGTCAGCCATCGCGCTGGGCTGCGCGGGCGCTGCGAGCGCCGACGTCTTCCTGAAAATCGACGGGACGCCCGGCGAAGCGACTCTGCGCGGCTTTGAAGGCCAGATCGCGGTCGGCGGCGCCAGCATGAACGTGTCGAGCTTCACGATGCCTGACCCGGACGGCCTGACCGATCAGGTCCGCTCCACCACGGTCGGCCCGATCTATATTACCAAACTGCCAGACCGTTCCTCGCCAAAACTGATGATGGCCGCCGTGGAAGGACAACCCCTGGGCCGCATCGAGATTACGTTCACTTCACCTGTCCGCACGGGCGGTCAGACGGTCGAGTCGCGTTGGATCCTGGAAGGCGCAGAAGTACGCAGCTTCAACGTCAACCCCGACTTCAACAATGGCGCGGCGCCAACTGAGAATATCGAGATCTCCTATTCGTCTATGAAGTACCAGTACTACTTGAAGGACCCCAAAGGCCACCCCACCGGCGCGATGGAAGAAGTGACTTGGCGTGTGCCGGACAGTCAGCTGTTTCCGTTTGATGAGGGGTGCCGGTAACGTCTCGTTAGCCGATCGGGCGGGCCTCGCCTGCCCGATCCGGCGCGCGATTCACGGGGGCCTAACCAGTCGGTGCTAGTCCTGTCCGGATATCCGGAGGACGTCGTCCCATGGCCAAGGCCGCATTCCACAAGAACCAGAAGGTGTTCGTGAAGCCCGTCGGCACATGGGCCATCGTGGAAGCCGTGCTTCCCCAATGGGTGAAGGGCCTCGAGGAACCACTCAAGATCTACTACGATGTGGGCCTCGGCCGCGAGTTCTCCGCCAGCGAGCTGATAGCCGACAAGAGCGGCGCCCCAATCGACGACCTCGCTGAGTTCGACAACTGGCGCATCAACCGCGCCCGCAACCGCTGGAAAGACTCCGCCGAGGTCTCGAACCACCCACAGCCCGGCACCTATCCCGTGGTCACCACGGACGAGAAGAACTGGGGCGGCTGGCGAGTGCCGAGCGCCGAGTACGACCGCGACCCGCAACGCATCGAATTCCAGGCCCGCATCATCGAGGCGGCGCCGCATCTGATGCGCATCTCCAAGTCGCTTGCCCAGTTCGGCCACAATCATTCCGACGATATGCCCGCGGAACTGCTTGACCTCGCGAAAAAGGCGACACTGGTGCTCCGCCGGATTTACGAGACACCGGGCGACGCAGCGAACATGCCGCAAGCTGCGGAATAGCGCCGATCAAGCCTGGTCTGCAGCCAGGACCCGGCTTTTGTTCGATCAATACAACCTGACTCCCTTTATCTTGCCCGCAAACCCTGTACGCATTGCGTCACCGCAGCGTCGATAGCGGCGCGGTCGATGGAGGACGCTTGTCATGCGAACCGAAACGCCGCCTCCCGTCAGGCTTTCCGATTATCGCCCCTTTCCCTTCCGCGTTGAGCAGGTGCGCCTGCGGTTCCAACTCGAACCGGCGGAAACGCACGTTGTTTCGGAGCTGTCGATCCGGCGCACGGGGGACGCCGATGCTCCACTTCGTCTCGACGGCGAAAAGCTGACACTCAAGGCAATCCGCATCAACGGGCAACCCCTGACTGATCAGGAATATGCGATCGAGCCAGAGGGCCTCGTCATCTTCAAACCGGGCGATGTTTTCACGCTTGAGATCGAGACCGGCATTTCGCCCGAAGCGAACACCGAGCTTTCCGGTCTCTACATCTCCAGCAACCGCTTCTGCACGCAATGCGAGGCGGAGGGCTTCCGCAGGATCACCTATTACCCTGATCGTCCTGATGTGCTCGCCCCATTCTTCGTGCGTATCGAAGCAGACAAGGCGAAGTGCCCCTATCTGCTGTCCAACGGCAACCCGACCGGCAGCGGGGACCTCGGCAACGGCCGTCACTTTGCCGAATGGACCGACCCACACCCGAAGCCATCCTACCTGTTCGCCCTCGTCGGTGGAGCGTTCGACGTTCTCGAAGACAGCTTCACCACCTTCTCCGGCAAGCCGGTCAAACTTTCGATCTTCGTGGAGGAAGGCGACGCGCCTCGCGCCCAGTACGCCATGCGGTCGCTGAAGGCGGCAATGTCGTGGGACGAGGATGTGTTCGGTCGCGAATACGACCTCGATGTCTTCCAGATCGTTGCTGTCCGCGACTTCAACTTCGGCGCGATGGAAAACAAGGGCCTGAACATCTTCAACTCGGCCTATGTACTGGCTGACGGCAAGACGGCGACCGATGCAGACTTCGAGGCGATCGAGAGCATCGTCGCTCACGAGTATTTCCACAACTGGACCGGCAACCGCATCACCTGCCGAGACTGGTTCCAGCTCTGCCTGAAGGAAGGCCTGACCGTCTATCGCGATCAGGAATTCACGAAGGCGATGCGCTCGCCCGCAGTCGCGCGCATCAAGGAAGTGATCCGCCTTCGCACACGGCAGTTCCCCGAAGATGCCGGACCACTTGCCCATGCCGTGCGGCCGAACAGCTACGCGCGCATCGACAACCTTTACACGGCGACCGTCTACGAGAAGGGCGCCGAACTCATCCGCATGCTTCGTCTCATTGTCGGCGATGAAGCGTTCTTCGCCGGCATGAACCGATACTTCGACATGTTCGACGGCACCGCCGCAACAATCGAGGACTTCATCGCAGCGTTCCAGGCGTCAACCGATCAGGACCTTTCCGCATTCGCTCTCTGGTATGCGCAGGCGGGCACGCCCACAGTCCGCGCAAAGGGAGACTACAATGCGACAGCGCGCACCTGGCGCCTGACGCTGACGCAGACAGTTCAACCCACGCCGGGTCAACCCGATAAATCTCCCGTGCGCATTCCCGTTCGCGTCGCCCTGTTCGACGTGAACGGCGCCAAGATGGAAACGCGCCTTGGAGAGGGAACGGCTTCCCCGGAGCATGTTGTGCTTCTCGAGAGCGGCTCAGCGCAGTTCACGTTCAATGATGTGGCCTCGGAACCCCGCGCCTCCCTGAACCGCGGCTTCTCCGCGCCGATCCGCCTGGCGGACGACCTCACGGAAGCCGAGCGCGCCTCTCTCGCCGGCCATGACGATGATCCGTTCGCACAGTGGGAAGCGCTACAGACAATCGCCCGCGCATTGATTCTGGACGCGGTGCGTGGGGCGGCGCGCGAGCCGGACCAGGGACGACTCAACAGCTTTGTGCAGGCGCTCCGCCATTCCGTAACGCGCGCCGCGCAAGTCGATGCGGCATATGCTGCATTGCTGCTCTATCTTCCCACTGTGGGCGAACTCGTGCTGGACGTGCGCGATGCTGATCCTTCGGCGATCCATGTCGTTCGCCTGCATGTGCGTCGCGCGGTTGCGCGATCTCTGGAAGACCTGCTGCTTTCCGTGCTCGACAAGGCAGAGCCGATGGCCTTTGACCCGTCGGCGCGCGCCGCCGGCCGGCGGTCGCTTCGGGCATCCGCGCTCTCCTTGCTTTCATCGCTTGGCGACCGGCACGAGGGCCTGATCGCTCAGGCGTACCGCTCGTCGAACACCATGACGGAGACGCTTGGAGCGCTGACAGCCCTCTCGAATATCGAAAGCGACGCTTTCGACGTGGCCCTGAGAGATTTCGAATCCAGATGGAGGACCTCTCCTCTAGTCATGGACAAATGGTATGGGGTTCAGGCCATGTCGGTGCGTGACGATCTACGTGAGCGCCTGCAACGCCTGTTGGATCGGGCGGACTATGACCTGCGCAATCCTAACCGCGTCCGCTCGCTCGCCGCGTCCTTCTCCATGAACAACCCGGTGGCATTCCACACAGCCGATGGCTGGGGCTATCGCTTCCTGGGGGACCTCATACTTAAGGTCGATCCACTGAACCCCGCACTGTCTGCTCGCCTGTCCACCGCTTTCGAGAGCTGGCGCACGTTCAACGCGCCTCGGCGCGAGAAGGCCCGAGCCGAACTAGTGCGTTTGTCGGAAGCGGGACTGTCGCGAAACGCCCTGGATATCATCGGGCGCGCCCTGGCCGATCCGACCTAAAAAACCCAGCACCGCCAAGAACATCACCGGCAGAAACCGAAGGTCAGGTATCGTTAACCGCTAACTAATGATGCGTCGTTAGCGTTGATGATGCGTTGATAGGGCCGGACGGCAGGGATGTCGCTTTCAACACTTGATAGTGAGCGTTTCCGCGAGTTTGCTTTCGCGGCCGCGGACCTATTGGTGTCTACTGACGCCAATGGCCGTATTACCGAAGCCGAAGGCGACGCCACGCTCCTGCATTACCCAACAGCTGACCGGCTGATCGGCCGAAGCGCAGTCGATCTGATCAGTGAAGCCGAAGGCAGCCGCTTGCGCGAGGAGCTTTGGTCATTGGCGCCGGGCCGCAGATTGTCCTGGGAAGATGTCGGTTCCATCGAGGGCGGCAGGCGCATCGTCATCCAGCGCAATGGCGTTTCGCCAAACAACTTCAACTTCATCATCTCGCGCATGCCCTCATCCGCCCGAGTGCGGGGCGATCGCTTGGACGAAATCATGGCGGAGCGCTTCCGCGACGCCGTGATGAACGGCCGCCTCATGGCGGCGCGACAGCCGGTGGTGGAAACACGTTCCGGAGCGGTCAGCCATTACGAGGTTCTGGCCCGCTTCAACGGCGAAGACTCGCCGGTCAACCTCATCGCCGCAGCCGAAAAAAGCGGTCAGATCGCGCATCTCGACTATATCATGATCAGCGCCGCGGCCGCTCAACTCGAAGCAAACCCCGATCCCGAATTCAGACTGGCGGTGAACATCTCCGGAGAGTCGCTGCAACGGCTGGAAGTTATCCGCGAGCTTTGCGCCGTTATTTCCGGCCACACCTTCCACCGCAGCAGGCTGATCGTGGAAGTCACGGAAAGCGCTCATATACACGATATCGAAACGGCGGCCCGCGCCGTCAGCACGTTGCGCTCCAGCGGGATAAGCGTTTCGCTCGACGACTTCGGCGCCGGATCGGCTTCCTTCGGCTATCTGCGCGCGCTTGATGTCGATGGCCTCAAGTTCGACGGCAGTTTCCTGCAGACATCCGAAGTCAATCTGAGAGGCGTCGCCCTGATGCGCAATGTTGCCAGGATGTGCGCAGAGCTCGGGATCACTTCGGTGGGCGAGCGCATTGAAACAGAGTTCGACCGCGCGCTTCTGCTGGAAGCCGGCGTGAAGTACGCGCAGGGTTATTTCTACGGTCGTCCGGTCATCGACGAAACCTTCTTCGCGCGCAGCTCACGCTCGCTGCGCAGCGCCGCATAGCGGGGAACGTACTATGGACCGTATGCTGGAGAGGCTGAAGGTGCTGGTTGTCGACGACAATCATCACATGATCAACATCGTGAAAACCATTCTGCGCGGCTTCGAGGTCAAGGATTTCTTTGACGCGAGCAATGCGGCGGACGCGTTCGCCGTCATACGCGGCACGCCGATCGACCTGATCATCACGGACTTCGCCATGGACCCGATCAATGGCTGCGAATTCACCAAACTGATCCGCACGGCGGAAGACAGTCCAAACCACTTCGTGCCGATCATCATGCTGACCGCTTACGCTGAACGATCGAAAGTGGAACAGGCGCGCGATGCAGGGGTCACGGAGTTCTGCGCCAAGCCGGTCACGGCGACCGAGCTCTACCGGAAGGTTTGCGCCGTGATCAACACGCCCCGTTCGTTCATCCGGACGCACGTCTATTTCGGCCCCGATCGCCGCCGGCGGAAGGACGACAGCTACAAGGGCAAGGAACGCCGTGAGAACCTGTTCGGGCCGAAAGGCACGACATTGCTGTCGATGA
>Ga0075012_10004719_pt1 | contig 12623 bp, 11 predicted proteins | sample All_14_2_FD_71474 | JGI IMG/M metagenome (GOLD analysis project Ga0075012, IMG submission 71474) | Freshwater microbial communities in response to fracking from Pennsylvania, USA - Allegheny Zone_MetaG_DW_15 | ecosystem: Environmental > Aquatic > Deep subsurface > Groundwater > Drilled...
CCAGCAGTTCACCGGCCGGGTTGGTCAACACCCAGTCCACCGACACCAGCGGCAGCGCCGCCACCGCCTGCTGAAACTGCGCCAGCGGCAACAAACCGCCGGGCGATTCGGCATCCGCTGGCTCGCGCCAGCGTTGCCATACCAGGTGTGCGCCGCAGGCCAGGGCAATGCCCACCGCGTCGGCCAGCAAGTCTTTCAAGCTGGCAGAGAACCCCGGCAAGAAATACTGGTGCACCTCCACCGCCGCGCCCAAACCCAAGGCGAGGGCGGCCAAGACCCAAGGCTTCCAACGCAAGGCCCAGGCCAGTGCCGCGTACACCCCCGCAAACACCAGCCCATGAGCCAGCTTGTCCACATCGCTGTACCAGGCGCGCACGGGCTGCCACAGCGCCAGCGCATAGGCTGCCGCCAGCAGCAAGGCCACCCAAGCGAGACGGTGCAGTGCAGCTTGCTTCATGCCGCATCCTCCTGCACCAAAGCCAGCAACTGCGCCTCGAACCGGCGCAGGATCACATCCTGACTCAGCTCTCGCTCGGCGTAGCGGCGGCCATTGGCGCCCAGCTCGGCGCGTCGAGCCGGGTCTGCTGCCAGCGCGCGCAGCGCTTCGGCCATGGCGGCAGCGTTCTCCGGCGGCACCACCAGGCCGCAGGCGGCGCCTTGAGTCACCACGCGGCCCAGCTCGGTTTCTGGCATTGCGGTAGCCAGCACAGCGCGCCCACTGGCCAACATGCCCGTGAGCTTGGAGGGCATCACCAGGTCCGCCGCATCGGCCCGCTGGGGCAGCAGGTGCACATCGGCCAGGCCCAGCCAGTGATTCAGGCGCTCCAGAGGCTGCAAGTCCAGAAAGCGCACGTTGGGCAAACCGGCGCAGCGTGCCTGCAGATCGGCCCGGCCCGAGCCGTTGCCGCCAAACACAAACTGAATGCGTGAGTCATCCTGCAGTAGCCGGGCCACGTCAGCAAGTATCTCCAGCCCCTGCTTGTTGCCCATGTTGCCGGAGTACAGCGCCACAACCGCATCAGCCGCCAGACCCAGCTCGGCCCGGTAAGTGCTGGGCTCGGCTAGCGGCGCAATGCCACTGATGTCCACCCAGTTGGGAAAGTGCACCACCCGTTCAGGCGCCACGCCCTTGGCCAGTGCTCGGTCCACCATACGGCCGGAAATGGTGGAAACGCGGTCAAACCGGCGCATGAGCCAGCGTTCAGCCCCTTCTACCCAGCGGCGCAGGGCGTGGCCCTTGATCAGACCCAGATCAAACGCGGCGTCCACCTCGTAGTCCTGAATGTGCAGCCAGCTCTTGGCACCGCGCAGCGAGGCAAAGGCCGTCGCCGCCGGAGCACACATCAAAGGTGGCTCAACGACCCAAACTACATCAGGCTTCCAGCGCCATTGGGCGAACAGAACAGGAAGGCTGCTTAGCGCAAAACTGGCCAGGTGAATGAGGCGTTTGAGGCCGCCTGGCTGGTGCGGCACCCAAAGCGGCGTGCGAAACACCCGCACGCCCTGCCACGTTTCGGAGTGGTACTTACTGGCGCTGTAGCCAGCCCCCACCTTCCAGGCCGGGTAGTAAGGCGGCGCGGTGATCACGCGCACCTCGTGCCCCTCGGCAGCGAACCACGCGGTCATTTCACCGGTGTACTTGCCAATGCCCGTCAGCTCGGGCTCAAAGTTGATGCCGTAAAACAGGACCTTCATGCGTCCTTCTTTTGCGCAGCCGCAGCCACCAGGTTGTGCCCGGTCAAGCGCGTAAGTTCTTCAAGAATCGTCTGCTTATCGCTCAAATGCGCGATCCCACGCTCCAGCTCCATCAACTTGGCGCCCACCAAAAAGCGGTACCAGTAGCCCTGCAGGAAGTGATAGACCAGTCCGCTTCTGCCATCCAGAAAACCAAGCTGAAAGATGTAGCGCCACAAGAAATACAGTGTCGAACTCAGCGTGAACGGCAAGCGGTTGTAGACCCGCTCTTTTGCCCAGCGCTTGAACGAAGTTTGCAGCGATGTACTCTCTGACGTTAAAGATTCGTCTTTCGCGAACAGGTCCAACCGATGGTTTATAACGTCAATCGCCTCGCGGGTCGCGTATTTGTTGTGCTTCTCGACAAAGTAAGTTAATTGATTGAGATTGTGGTCGGCGAAGCCGCCATCGAAGGTGACGGTGCGGCCTTCCGTTAGTACGATGTGCTCATCCATCCAGCGATCTTCGATATGGCCTTTACCGCGCCGGAAAATTCGAAGCATCATCAGCGGATACCTTCCACCATGGCGGACCCAGCGATTCATAAAAATATGTTTGCGCTTTAGAACAATGCCCGCCACCTCAGAGGGCTGTAAGGGGAGCTTTTTTCTGATTTCATCTGCAAGATCTTGTTCTATGACCTCGTCCGCATCAAGGCGCAATACCCATTCTGAAGATATGGGTGCGTTGTCGAGCGCCCATTGGAATTGCTTGGCTTGATTGATGAAAGGGTGGTAAAGCGTGGTTGCATTGAGGGATTCGGCGATACGAACAGTGTCGTCAGAAGAACCAGAATCAATGACGAAAACCTCGGATGCAACGCCTTCCACGGATGCCAATGCACGGCGGATGTGCATGGATTCGTTGTAGGTGAGGATAACGACAGCCAAGTCCGTCATGAGAACTTGCTTTCTGAAAGGTTGCTACGTTGTCGTATGTGATGCGCGGGATTCCCTGCATAAACGCCAGACGATTGCGCATCTTTGAACAGTACGCATCGCGCACCAATCACTGCGTTATTGCCGATATTGACTCCCGGACCTATGAAAGCTTCTGCAGCCACCCATACGCTATCTCCAATAGTGATTGGTTTGACTACCAGTTGATGATTAGGGTCGTCGATGTTGTGCGTGCCCGCACACAGGTGAGCACCTTGGCTGATGATTGCTTCTCGGCCCAATCGAATGGGGGCCATGTTGTAGCAATTGACTTGAGGACCCAGGCAGGAATGCGGTCCCATGTGCAGGTGGGGCGGATACCAGATGCGCGCCGAACCATAGACATGGGCGGAGGCATGCACTTTGGCACCAGCCAGGCGCAACAGCAGGACACGCCAGCGGTGCAGTGGAGCAGGGGTCCAAGCCGCAAGCAGCGCCCAAGCCATACCCCAGATCGCCCGGAACACGCGGTGTTGCAGAGAGAAGCTTGCACCGCCTTGCAGTGGCTGGTTTTCACGAGCGTCCAGCAGCGTCATATGGATTCGCTTTTTGCGCGATGCGCCACGCTGGTAGCCGATGGATGAGAGATGACGCCAATCAAATTGGAGGCTACCTGTTCGATCCTGTAGCGCCTCTCAAAGCACATTCGGCCCGCTTTGCGCATTTGAGCTTGTGCCACAGGTGTGAGTGCCAGCCACGTTCGCAACGCATCAGTGGCACCTTCTGCTGTGTCAGGACGAACGATGCCGGCGCCGTCGGCTTCGACCTCGCGCCAGATGTTTACCTTGTCACTGATGAGCACGGGTTTACCGCAGCCCAGGGCCTCAGCCACAACGATGCCGAAATTTTCCTGGTGCGAAGGCAAGCAAAAGGCCTCTGCCGCGTGGAATGCACCCCATTTCGCGCTGCCATGCAACATGCCTGGCCAAGTGATGCGCTCCGCAATACCGAGGCTTTTGGCTTGTTGCTTCAAGGTAGTGGCCCAGCCGGTTTGGTCCGGCCCGGCCATGACCAAGTGCAAGTTCGGGTCATTATTTGCCACGCGAGCAAAGGCTTCGATCAGCAGGTCACAGCCCTTCTTTTCATGAATGCGACTCAGGAATAGAAGCAGACGCTTGCCCTGCGTCTCAGGATGATCGGCGCAGAACGCAGTCGCCAGACGGCCATCCTCGTCTTGTGGTGGAGTATCGGTGCCGTAGGCCGTGACAATCTCGTTGGCCCGGTAGAGCCAGAACGATTCGCGGGCTAAGCAACGCTCTTCTTCGCTGGTGAATAGCACAGCCTCGGCATCGCGAAGCACGCGGTATTCGGCCCAAGGCCAATACAGCCATTTCTTTAGGTGCTTGACTGGGTAGGTGCGTTTGAACCAAGGGTCAAGCATCCCATGGGTGAACACGAAATATGGAGTGTTGGTGCCTGCGAACGCACGCCAAGCGGCCAAGCCGGGGTATTGCCACAAGCCGTTGACGATGACGGCATCGAATCTGTGGCGGTTGTTGCACAGCCAAGGAAGCAGAGCGGCGCTGTATCGGTAGCCAAACTTGGCAGGCCCCAACGGATGGACGGGGGCCGGATAGTCTCCATGCCAAGTCTGCCCATGCGCATCCAGGCACGCTACCTCCACTGTATGCCCCAGGCGGAGCAAAGCTGTGTCGATACGGCGTGCACCTTCAATAGGGCCGCCGTCTCGTGGGTCGAGGCTGGGGATGATGCGGAGTAGGTTCATGTGGCTTGCTCTGCCAAGATCTTTCTCACAACTTTCAGAATATTGGCTTTGCCAAAACGATCCACGGCGGCTGTTGCTCCCGCATCCACTTTGGACTTGTGCGCGTAAAACCACTCGCGTGCACCGAGCAAAGCTTCCCGAAGTTGCGAAACGTCATGATCGGCAAAACATACGCCTTGCAAGACGTCTTCAAGGTCTTCACCGGGCAATGGGGTTGATATCAACATCCTGCCGCTAGCCACAGCTTCAATCACCTTGAACGGGAATACTCCATTGCCCATGTTGCCTATCGGCGAGTGGGGGTTAAGCATCACATCGCAACGGCCGATCAACTCCACCAAGGTTTCGTCATTGACACGTCCGTGGAACTGGAGGCGCCCTTTGCTTCCTAATGCTGCCTTATTAAATGCGCTTTCTAACGGTCCCGCGCCAGTCACAATGAATCTGTATTGCGGGGGCAACGTGTCGCACAACGAAAGAACATGATCGGCACCCTTTTCTTCAGAGAGGCCCCCGAAGTACCCAATAGTAATTATTCCATCCTCGGAGCCAAACGGTGGGTGCGCAGAACGTATTTTTGCTATATCGACCGACACTACGCCGGGAAATAGCGAGACATTTGTATTTAATCGACGTGAGCGGTTCGCCAATGCACTATTAACGGCAAAAATATGTGTTGCCTTTAACGATGCTTTACGCCAAAACCACCAGTCTATAAAAGGTTTTGGATTCAGGCCGCGTCCTCTGGAAAAATGCCAGTCCTCCATTTCCTGAATGATATGGCAACCCGAGCGATGACGAAATTCAACTCCAAGGCGTGACTCCATTGCATAACCGTTATATAGCCAAACTAACATGGGATTGCCGACAGTAAGCACGTCGTCAGCAACCTTATCTACATCAAATAGATTTAGAAACTTACCCTTTCTTCGGTTCGAATAAGTCGGCGGTGTGATTTCTGTGATCGAAGCACCTGCGATACAAACATTTGCTTTGGTTGTCGGGGCGTCTGCCTCGCATTCATGCGCAGTGTTAACAAGAGTAATCATCATTCCAAATTGAGTCAAAATGTCGATGACGGCCTCAATTTTCCTGGCTGCGCCAAGATGCGGATTGGAACTCCGTTCGGCGGGAGAATAAGGTGCAATGATGACGATCATGAAGAATAACCTCGGCGACTAGATTGACTTCCCGAAGCTAAACCTATCGAGTTGCGTGTGCCTCTTGTTGAAAGAATAACAAATATCATCAAGAAGATTTTCTCGTATGAGAGAAAATTCCCACTCTGTGAGCCAATTAGTAAAAGTAACATGCCTTCTTCAAGGGACAGTGCTTGATTAAACGCAAGCCATATAAACCATGCGCCGAAGAGCCCGAACGACATTATTAATCCAAGAAATCCATTGTGACCTGGAAAGTTTCCTTGTGAATCGTAGATGCCAGTGCTTAGGTATTGTGTATAGATGTCCCCGGGGAATCCGAGAAAATTATAATCGGAGAATATCTCCAGAATAAGACTAAATGGCTTTATTAGGCGGGCCTGTGTAGACACATCGAACCATTGTGATTCTTCGTAGGTTCGATCAAGGAAGGCGAGCCCATACCCAGTCAGGGAAACCAAAGCAAATGCCAGTATTGCGAGTGCGGGTGCACCAATTAAAATCTTTTTGATTCCTATCTTTCTGTTTTGTATGGATGAGAAATAAAGTGCTCCAAGCCCGACTAAGCCGAGAAGTGATCCTGATAGCAGTACACCAAAGGTACAGAGTAAAGAGGAGAATTTTCTATACTTGCTTTCAAGCCGCAATCCAAAAGCATACAAGCAGCAAAACACCATGCCCAATACAGATGGCTCTGAGTATGGACCACTCGCTCGAAGAGTCTCTTTGGTTGCTAGATAGAAATCGCCAGCTTGGTCTATGTCTGCACTTAGGGCAAACCACGCTGCAGGCATGCGCAAACTCGGATCGTAAAAATTCTGATAAATAGCAAACGTCAAGAGCGAGGAAGTCGAAATAAGAACTAATTTCGCGGAAGGTGTTGGTAGATAGTTTTGTTTATCAAGCAATAGAAACAAAACGAAAGCATTGAAGGCAAAACGGCCAATTCTAAGTAATCCACCGTCGTCCCCGTAGTTGATAATATGCACGCTGTAAGAGATGAAAATTGCTGAGACAGCAGCTATCGAAATTATCAAAGAACTTGTTCTAATTTTCGAATGAAGCAGGAGAACTAACAACAACAGACCTAAAGATCCAAACGATAGATGGTAAGAGGGGCCGAATTGATGAAGAATGAAGCAAATGAAGGCAAAGAAATAGTAGTAGCTCTGTAGCTTTTTACGAGGTGCCGAAATAGGTGTGGGCGAAATTGCTGTGCCGGCTAAGTTATGCATGCTCTATTCTTGTAAAGAAATTACGCCTTGCCGGCCAGAAATTTTGAAGAGATATTCTTTGCCAAAGATGCAATGGAATTTTCGTATGTATTCCACCCAAGTGCATTCGCTGCCTCTGCCGCGTGTCTGCCCCATTCTTCCCATTGGTCAGAATGACGGAATGCCTGCGTCAAACTATCTGCGAGGGCTTCAACATTGTCGCTTGTCTCTACACCCATACGCATATGCTCAAAGCAATCAATGCCGCAATAGGGCGTTATGACCAGAGGTACCCCAGCTTGCATGGCTTCAATGCAAATCAGGGACATACTTTCTGAAAGAGACGGCATGACGAACAAGTCTGCTGACGCAAGCATGTCCGGCATGGACATGTGCGGTACTACAGCTGCACGGACGATCATGCCATTGGGAAAGCTCTCACGACGAAGTCGCTCAGCGAGAACCGGTTCCATTGTGCCAATCACAATCACTTCGATGGTGCGCCCCGATACCAATTTCTGCAGCGATTCGCCGCAGTTCTGCAATGTATCCAGTAGCAAATGGCCGCCTTTGCGAAAATTATTCGCACGGGCTACGATGCGAACTATGTTTTCGCCTTTCCTCACTTTTATGCTGAACTTTTGATTGTCGACTCCATAGGGAATTACATGAAGTGATGCAGAAGTGCTCACTCTGTCTTCAATGCCAGCAAGAGTGTATTGTGAAGGAGTGGTTACGATGTCGGCAACGGATAAAATGACATCATTCGCAGATTCGCTATGAATAGAAACCGGCTGATTGCCCGCCTTGTTGTAATGAGCCAGAATTCTGTCTGTCGCGCTCCGACTGCTGTTCAATATCTGATCACTCCATATCAGCATTCCGGCGTTCCTGCCCGCTTGTACGGATTTTGGTAAGTAGTCCTGCATTGTCACCAACACGCGGGCGCGCAGGTCGCCACAGGTAATACTTGACGATATGTAGTCGTCGAATTCGTGCACTAACGCATTACTATCCCCTCCATTCTTCAGCTTGCGCAATTGCCAAGCTAGAGGTGAGATGACATGGGCAGTATCCAGTCCGTTGTAATGGTAACCAGCTGCCTTTTTTCCTATGTTTCCAGGAAGAGCAGCAACCATACGCCCCAGGCCTTTGCGATAAAAAGGTGTAATTAGCCTCATAGTCGCCCCGCTGCCCCGAATTCCAGCGGCCAGTGGGAAGACGTGATGCTTCAACGGGTGGGCAACGAGAAAATCGACCTGATTCATGGTGATGTCTCTTCCACTTTCGCGCCTAGTTTCAATAGTGCATTGCGTCCGATCCACGCTTCGTAAGGTGCTGCAAAAATGACTGGATCGTATTGCAAGTCCTTTGTGCGACGACCAAGCGATAGCTTAGCTGGATTACCTGTGGCCAGCGCATAGTCTGGTACGTCGCATGTAACGACCGCTCCGGCGCCAACCACAGCGCCCTTACCCACGCGTATGCCAGGCAATAGGATTGCTCCAGTGGCAATCCATGCGTAATCACCAATAAAAATAGGCTTGGAGTACATGCGCCAACAAGGATCTGAAAGATCGTGGCTGGCAGACAGGATGCGCACGCCGTTGTTGATACACACGAATGAGCCAATGTGAATCTCGGCGTGGGGAGCAAAATGGACATCCCGGCTTACGAATGTATGTGTGCCAATATTTAGGTTCGAATACTTTCCATTGATATCGGGCCTGTAAAGGATTGAAAGCGCACCTACCTTTGCGCCCTTCCTTTGCAGCGACATGCTTGTCCAGAATATACGAGCCAAGGCATGTGCTTGAAGCATTCTCTTTGCCCAAACTGCGAACCAGCGGTGGGAAAAGAACTGTGGGCGCTCTCTTTGATTCCAAAGATAGATCAGCGATGAGATCATGCGTGATTCTTTATGAATGACCGAAAACTGGCGAAGCAGGTTGCAATCATTGTGATTTCAAAGAGTATCAACCCAGCAACGGTGGCGTAAACGCCAAGCCAGTTGCCAAGCACTGCAGTTATCGAAACAGACGCGACGGATGCAAGAAGGTAGAAAGATGAAAGGGATAAGTGATTGTTGGTGGCACTAAGTGCGACCATCGTCATTTGCCAGAATGAAGTTAGGAGGGTGGGTACGAGAAGCGCATGGAAGATGGCGGGCTGAAATGGAATTCGCCCAGATGTCCATAATTGCAACAAGAACTCCCCGAATGCATACAAGAAGATGCATGTTGTAAGCGCAATAATTATGGATATAAGAGTTCCATGCCTCGTAAGAGAAAAAACGGCTTTTTGATTTTTCGCGCCGAACTGATGTGAAATCTCCGGCCAAATCGATCTGCCAACCACTGAGACGGCCTGCATCTGGATGCGCGCAAGCGTTCGATAAGTATTGAACATCGCTAGAAATGCTGGGCCGAATAGATGGCCTACGATCAAGGTCATGCCTTGGATGCTGACGGCGTTGCCTAATGGAAAAGCCATGAAAGCCAGCGCTGGCTTAAACAGTTCACGTAGTTCCTGGTTGCTGGCGGCAGAAATACTCCAATTTATTTCGGGGTGCCGTCTGTGAGAGATTTTCCATCTCAGCAGGAACGTCAATATACAGCTAGAAAATTGTCCGATAGCGGCGCTAAGAAATGTTCCCCCGACAGCCAAGCCTGCCAGCAGACCCAGCCATTCGATGATTCTGGCGCCATTGCCAAGTTGGGTTCCAAATGCAAACTCACCTTTAGAGCGGAAAATTGCGTCCGCAAGCGCACTGGACATAGAAAAAATTGCACTAGTAGCCAGCAATATCAGTGCAAGTTTATTTCCTGTGGCGTCCAGTGGCGCATAATCTGTACTTAACGCAATTACACTAGAAAGCAGGAGTACACCAACTAAAACTAACTGCCAAAGCTTGAATGAAGTTTGAAATAGAATATTTGCTCTGTGTGAATCTCCGGAGGCGGTAACGATGGTCATCTTGTTTATTGTGACGGCCAAAAACCCGAAATCAGCTAATGCGAAATAGCTTGGTATCGCTGCTAATACAAGCCACATCCCATACTGCTCCAACGTCCAGAAATATAAAAACACTGGAATCGAGACAATCTGGATTAACGCGGTGATCGCTTGGCTGGTCAAGTTAGCGCCAAGTGCAGCGGTTAGTCGCTTTCGTGTGGTCATATCTGGCGCAGCACTTTCGCTGGATTGCCTGCTGCTACAACATTTGCAGGAATATTGCCAACAACTACACTACCGGCTCCGATCACAGAGTTATCGCCAATATTCGCTCCCTTTAGAATCGTTGAGCGCGTTCCGATGAACACATTGTTGCCAATGACGACGGGTTTGGATATCGTTCCGTTGACGGTAAATCTTCTATGTTCCGGGTTAATTGGGTGGAAGTCGGTGTCGCAAATCAAAACATCCGCCCCAATCAGGCATTCACGGCCAATTGTTACACTGGTTGAGCAAGCTATCGTCGTTCCACTCAATCCACAATCGCTCCCAATGGTGATGCTGGCTGTGGGCGATATAGCACGGATGATGCATGGCTTGCTGACGCCCAATGCTGTGTAACTGGACTTGGAGCATAGAACCACGTTTTCCCCAATGGACAGCCCCCCCCCTTTGTGAATGTCTATCATGGGGAATCCATACACGATTAGCGATCTTCCAATTTTGATTGGTGAGCGATTTCTGTAATATCTATAGGCAGGACTGAGTAAGCGCCTCCAGAAAACACCGCTACTCGACATGGCTTGTCCTTGCGCTGAAAATGCTTGAAATGCCGTTGACCGTCTTTCGGCCTAAAGTAATGCAAGGTAACTCCACCCATCTATACATCAGAGCAGCCGCCGGCAATGTAATGGCCGCGACAAGTAAGACAATGAACACCGATGTGGCATCTGGTGTTAAACCGGATTCAAGCAGCAATGGTGCGGTTAAAGAGGTTGCGAACAACGCAATTGGTAAATGGAGGATGTATATCCCATAAGAGATATCGCCGAGCCGAACCAGTGGTGGAAGTGACAATGTATTCTTGGCCTTACCTTGCGTAAGGCCAAGAATCAAAACTGCGCTTGCACAGGCTTCAATTAGGCTGGGTAGTGGGTGGTGGTACGGCCAGTCAGATAGTTGCCGAAAGAAGATGAGGCATGCAATTGAGGCTGCGAAAACGGGTGTACTTATTTGTGCGCGATACATTTTTTTATGTGTATGCAACGCGCAGATCGCGCCAATCACAAATTGATATAGATACAATGATGTTGCTGCATTTGGAAGCAGGAAACTGGTCAATACTAGTGGCGATAATAGTACAATCGGAAAAAAACGGCTTTTGTAGTGATTGAGCAGAAAGGCAGTAATAGGAAGTAAGATGATGGATGCAATTAACTCAACCTTTATCGTCCACAGTGGTGGAAGCAGCTCGGTTCTTAATCCGAGCAAAGACCCGATAATGGCGGATGTGTTGGCTGCCGGCAGCTGATAAAGGCTATTGGCCCAGTCCGAGAAAAATGTTTGTGGAGGATTGGAAAGCGTTAGTAGATAGCAGGTACCAAGAGCAACTCCAATCCACAAGGCGGGATAGATCCTGAATACACGTTTCGCGCAGAACTGCCATACGGAACTTGCAGAGAAGCTTCCGCGCAGCAGCGAAAGTGTCAATACATAACCGCTCAATACAAAAAAAACAACGACTGCGGCATGGGCATTGAAGAAGTGTTCACTTACGAACCAAGCATTGTCTGCATCAGCAACTAGTCGCAGACAGTGATGAACCAACACGGTGAGCGCTGCCAGTCCCCGTAGTGACTGGAGCGTTTTCAAGTGCCCAGGGTTTTCAGCGCTCATGCCGGGGTGCTAATTTAATAGAGGCAATCATTCTCTTGCCGCTGCCACGCTGTAACCATGTGCGTTCAACAATGCATGCTGCTTGGCGGACTGCAGGTCACTCGCCATCATCTCCTCCACCATTTCCCGCAGGGCAATTGTTGGCACCCATCCCAACTCCGCCTTCGCCTTCGTCGGGTCACCCAGCAAGGTTTCCACTTCGGCCGGGCGGAAGTAACGCGGATCAACCTTCACGACGACGTCGCCAATTTCGAGCGCAGGCGCTTTGTCGCCTTCGATGGACTTCACCACAGCGCATTCATCCACACCTTGGCCTTCAAACGCCAAGGTGATACCTAGCTCTTTGGCGGCCATTTCGATGAACTGCCGCACGCTGTACTGCACGCCGGTGGCAATCACGAAGTCTTGTGGTTTGTCCTGCTGCAGCATCATCCATTGCATGCGCACGTAGTCTTTGGCGTGGCCCCAGTCGCGCAGCGAATCCATGTTGCCCATGTACAGGCAGCTTTCCAGCCCTTGGGCGATGTTGGCCAAGCCCCGGGTGATCTTGCGAGTGACGAAGGTTTCGCCGCGGCGGGGGGATTCGTGGTTGAACAGGATGCCGTTACAGGCGTACATGCCGTAGGCCTCGCGGTAATTCACCACGATCCAGTAGGCGTAGAGCTTGGCCACGGCGTAGGGGCTGCGTGGGTAGAAGGGCGTGGTTTCCTTCTGGGGGGTTTCCTGCACCAGGCCATACAGCTCGGATGTGCTGGCTTGGTAGAAGCGCGTCTTCTTCTCCAGCCCCAGGATGCGGATGGCTTCGAGTAGGCGCAGCGTGCCCAGTCCGTCCACGTCGGCGGTGTATTCGGGGCTCTCGAAGCTGACGGCCACATGGCTCTGCGCGCCCAGGTTGTAGATCTCGTCGGGCTGGGTGTCCTGCACGATGCGGATCAGGTTGGTGCTGTCGCTGAGGTCGCCGTAGTGCAGGTGAAAGCGGGCGTTGTCAATGTGCGGGTCC
>Ga0075012_10004726_pt1 | contig 12611 bp, 9 predicted proteins | sample All_14_2_FD_71474 | JGI IMG/M metagenome (GOLD analysis project Ga0075012, IMG submission 71474) | Freshwater microbial communities in response to fracking from Pennsylvania, USA - Allegheny Zone_MetaG_DW_15 | ecosystem: Environmental > Aquatic > Deep subsurface > Groundwater > Drilled...
GCTGGATTACTGCCCCGGCCGGTTGTAGACTGAGATAAACGAAGCTGAACGACAACGCTGTACGACCAATGGAGGAGAGATATGGCTGATAAGAAGAAGGTGCTGCTGGTGGATGATGATCCCGATTTCGTCGAGGCGGTCAAGGTCATAGTCGCGAATGGAGGCTACGATGTCCGGGTTGCCTACGACGGGGCCGAAGGGCTCGAGGCCGTCGCCGAGGAGAAACCCGATCTGATCGTCCTCGATGTGATGATGCCGGTGATGAACGGACACGAGGCCTGCGCCAAGCTCAAGGCCGACCCGCAGACGGCCAAGATCCCGATCATCCTGCTGACGGCGGTGGCCGACCGGGTCACGACCAGCACCTACACCCACCGGGACATGCTGGAAAGTCAGGCCGAGGATTATATGCCGAAGCCGGTGGAACCGACGGAACTGCTCAATCTTATCAAACACTGGCTGAAGTGAGCCAGTTCTCCGGTTTTCTCCGCTGGTCCGGGAGGGAACCGGGGCCGCTTCGGTGAACGTTACTCGCCGGCCGGAGTCAATTATGGACGCAATCCGCATCCTGATCGTAGACGATGAAAAGGTGATCCGCGACGGGGTCGATCGGGCCCTGGCGGGAAAGGACTATGTCATCACCAAGGCTGAAAGCGGTGAACGGGGCATCGAGGTGATCAGGGCCGAGGGGTGCGACATCCTCCTGCTCGATCTGATGATGCCGGGCATCGATGGCTTTGCCGTGCTCGGCTGGGTCAAGGAAAACCGACCGGAAATCGAGGTCATCGTCATCACCGGATTTGCGACGGTGTCGAAGGCGGTCTCGGCGATGAAGCAGGGCGCCTTCGATTTCGTCGGCAAACCCTTTACCCCTGATTATATCCGCATCGTCGTCGGCAAGGCGGTCGACAAGCTGCGGCTGCAGGCCGAGGCGGAACAACTCCGCGAGGAGCGCACCCTCAGCCTGGCGACGATCAACCAGGAACAGAGCCGGTTGAAGACGGTTTTCAGTTGCATGGCCGAGGCGGTGATCATCACCGATCGGGAAGGGGTTGTGGTTCATCACAACCCGGCGGCCATCAATATCCTCGAGATCCAGACCGATCCGGTCGTCGGCAAGCCGCTGGCGGCCTCGATCCGGGACGGGGCGGCGGTGGAGATGGTCTGCGAGGCCATCGACGGCTCGCAGGTGGTGACCCGGGAATTCGCCCCCGGGTCGATCTCCCGGCGATTCCTCCGGGCCCACTGTTCGCCGGTGCGGTCGAGCAGCGGCGGGATCCTCGGCTCGGTGACGGTGTTCGAGGATATCAGCACCCACAAGGAAATCGACCGGATGAAATCGGATTTCGTGGCGATGGTGGCGCACGAACTGAAATCGCCGCTTGCCTCGATCGAACAGATGATCTACGCCCTCCAGGTCGACTGCCAGTATGAGGCGCTGCATTCCTGCAACGCCCTCCACAAACGGATGATCGTCCGTACCCGGGAACTGTTGCAGCTGATCGAAAACCTCCTCAACCTGTCCAAGCTCGAGAGCGGCACCGTGATTTTCCGGCTGGAACCGGTGCGGGGGCACGAAATTCTCGCTGATATCATCGATATTGTCACCCCGCAGGCGCAGAGCAAGGGACTGCGCCTGGAGTACAAACCCTGCCGGCAGGACTGGTGGATCAATGTCGATTACGACCACCTCCGTACCGCCTTTCTCAATATCATCTCCAATGCGGTTAAATATACGCCGGAAGGGGGGCGGATCGAGATCGCCACATCCCTGTCCGGGGGCCTGGCCTGTCTCGTCGTCCGGGATTCCGGGATCGGCATCGGCAAAGATGATCTGCCGCATATCTTCGACCGCTTCTTCCGGGTCAAGGGCAAGGCGACCCGCCACATAACCGGTTCCGGCCTGGGGCTGGCGCTTGTCAAGAGCGTGGTCGAGGCCCACAATGGCTATATCGACGTGCAGTCGGAACCGGGAGTCGGCACCGCCTTTTCCCTCCATTTTCCGCTGGCCGAAGTGGATGCGGCGCAGGCGGAGAAGATGGCCGTCGTCGAGTGACGATCCCGCGATCCCTACCGGTGCCGGCCGGGCGGGGTCAGGTCCGGTTCCCGGCGGCGGTCGGAAAAAGCCTCATGTCGGTGTGCGGCAGAAAGAGCGCCGCGACATAGTGGTTCATGAAGCCGGGGTTGTCGGAAAGTTCCATGTTGGTCATCAGTGACCGCACTTGCACCCGATCCATGAAGCGGCCCTGGTCGGTCAGGCTGATCCGGCAGCCGAGCAGCGAGGCATTGCCGAGATAGAAGAAACGGTCGCGGTCGAGATCAGGGAGCAGGCCGATGGCGATGGCCCGTTCGAGATCGATATGGGCGCCGAAATTGCCGGCGAGGATGACCCGATCGAGGCTGTCGAAACTTAAGCCCACCGATTCAAGCAGGGTCTGGTAGCCGGCGAACAGGGCCCCCTTGGCCCTGATCAGGTTGTCGAGATCGATTTCGGTCAGGGAGATGTCTTCCCCGGTCAGTGAATCGCGCGACCAGACCAGCACGAATTCCCATCCGTCCATTCCCTGTCTGATCCGCGGGTGCGTCAGCATGCGGTTGAACTTGCCGCGCTGGTCGATGATGCCGGTCGCCAGCATCTCGGCGACGACGGCGATCAGCCCCGAGCCGCAGATGCCGCGTGGCAGGGTATTGCCGATGGTGACGATCATCGGATCGAGGGTTTCGGGATGAATATGGCAGTTCTCGATCGCTCCGGAACTCGCCCGCATCCCGTATCTGATCCCCCCGCCCTCGAAGGCCGGCCCGGCCGAACAGGCGGCGCAGATCAGCCACTCGCGGTTGCCGACCACGATCTCACCGTTGGTGCCGATGTCGATGAACAGGCTGATCGCGTCGCTGTCGTGCATTCGGCAGGCGTGGACCCCGGCGACGATGTCGCCGCCGACATAGGAGGAGACGCAGGGGTAGAGGTAGATGCGAACCGAAGGGTGAGCCATGATCCCGAGTTCGGCTGCCCTGGTCAGCGGGAATATGCTGATCCCCGGCACATAGGGCGCCTCGCGGATGAACTTCGGGCTGATGCCGAGGAGGAGGTGGGCCATCACGGTATTGCCGGCCGTCATGATGTAGCTGATGTCGCTGGGGTAGATGGTGGCCTTGCGGCATACGTCTTCGATCACGGCATTGATGGTCGAGACGACCTTGTTCTGCAGGGTCTTGAGGCCGTGGTCTTTCAGTGAATAGATGATGCGCGAGATGATGTCGGCGCCGCAGGACACCTGGGCGTTGTAGCTCGACGACTCGGCGATCGTTGCGCCGGTGTTGAGGTCGATCAGCTGGCCGCAGACGGTGGTCGTGCCGATGTCGCAGGCCAGACCATACAGGCGGTCGGTGGTGTCGCCCTCCTCGACGGCGATGATGGTCTCCGGGTCGTCGGCCTGCTTGCCGTGGAGGAGGATGACGGTGACGTGCCAGTTCGCCTCGCGCAGCAGGAAGGGGAGTTCCTTCAGCAGTTCCGTGTGGTCGTAATACGGTTCGGGGCTGTCGGGCAGGGCCAGGCGGATACCGCGGAGCAGGCGCTGCATGTCGGAGATGTTGTCGTCCAGAGTCGGCGGCGGCAGATGGAGGGCGATCTTGCGGACCGGCGGCGCCGTCTCCCAGGTGCCGACCAGCGTCTCGAGAGAGCGGGCCGACAAGGGCCGCGTGGTCTTGGGCCGACAGGCGAGGGACCTGCCGTCCGCTCCGACGGTATCCGGGATGCGAACGACCAGATCGGAGATGACCCTGGAGGTGCAGGCCAACCTGATGCCCTCACCGTATTCCTTTTCGGTCAGGCCGGTACCGTGGGTGTTCTTGACGTTGCCACGCTCCAGTTGGATCCTGCACTTGCCGCAGACCCCCTCGCCGCCGCAGGCGGCATGGATATAAATTCCTGCGGCGGCGGCGGCCGTCAGGATACTCTCGCCAGTCTCCACATCAATTGAGACATTGTCAGGAAGAAACCGGACACGGTGGATCATTTTCAACCTCATCGAAAAAATACTTGCATATGACAAAAATACCAAGGAAAATGGATGCGGTCAATTAATATGTCTGAATATATATATCACAATTATTTATCAGTAAGAATGCTGTTTGGCATGAAGAAATGAGTTGCTTTGACCTTGTCGTTAAGCTACAACTTCATCCAATTAAACTTTACAACTCAATGGATTGCGCGGTTGCCGGTTTTTTGAAATTTTCTGGCAATAAGGGAAGGGTATGTCTCCGGAATGAGGGCTGATCTGAGGCGGTCGGGGGTCTCTGGCAGCGACAATGGCGATTTTCCGGGGGAAAGCAGTGTGGGAAGATTGCAAGTTGGGCAAGTTGTGCCCAACAAGTGGATGTAGAACTTCATCAATCAATTTGACCATCCCGTGGGTTGAAACAACGTGAAAGGAATTCCATATGCTAGATCCAACAAAACACCAGGACTGGGAAATTGCTGAAGATGCTGAAAAAACGATGAAGACGATCTACGAGATCGGCGAGCAGTTGGGCCTCACCAAGGATGAATTGCTGCCTCATGGGCATTACATTGCCAAGATTGATTTCCGGAAGGTACTGGAGAGACTGAAAGACAAGCCGAACGGCAAGTACATCGACGTCACCGCCATCACCCCGACGCCGCTCGGCGAAGGCAAGTCGACCTCCTCGATGGGTCTTGTTCAGGGGTTGGGCAAAATAGGCAAAAAGGTCTGTGCCGCCATTCGCCAGCCTTCTGGCGGGCCGACCATGAACATCAAGGGTTCGGCAGCCGGCGGCGGCCTCGCCCAGTGCATCCCGCTGACCCCGTTCTCCCTTGGCTTCACCGGCGACATCAACGCCATCATGAACGCCCACAACCTGGCCATGGTCGCTCTGACCTCCAGGCTGCAGCATGAGCGGAACTACAACGACGAGCAGCTGGAACGGCTGTCCGGCATGAAGCGGCTCGACATCGATCCGACCAACGTCGAGATGGGCTTCATCATGGATTTCTGCTGCCAGGCCCTGCGCAATATCATCATCGGCATCGACGGCGTCAACGGCAAGACCGACGGCTTCATGATGAAGTCGAAGTTCGGCATCGCCGTCTCCTCCGAGGTCATGGCCATCCTGTCGCTGGCCACCGATCTGAAGGATATGCGGGAGAGAATGGGCAAGATCGTCGTCGCCTATACGAAAACCGGTAAACCGGTCACCACCGAGGACCTGCAGGTCGCCGGGGCGATGACCGCCTGGATGGTCGAGGCCATCAATCCATCGTTGATGCAGACCCTGGAAGGGCAGCCGGTCATCGTCCATGCCGGCCCCTTCGCCAACATCGCCATCGGCCAGAGCTCGATCATCGCCGACCGTATCGGCCTCAAGCTGGCCGATTACCACGTCACCGAATCCGGTTTCGGCGCCGACATCGGCTTCGAGAAATTCTGGAACCTCAAGTGCCGCTATTCCGGTCTCAAACCGGACTGCGCCGTCGTCGTTGCCACCATCCGCGCCCTCAAGTGCCATGGCGGCGCTCCGGTCCCGGTCCCCGGCAAGGCGATGCCGGTCGAGTACAAGCAGGAGAACGTCGAGTGGGTGGCCAAGGGCTGCGCCAACCTCATCCACCACATCCGCAACGTCCGCAAGGCCGGTATAGCCCCGGTCGTCTGTATCAATGCCTTTTTTACCGACACCGATGCCGAGATCGCCAAGGTCCGTGAACTGTGCGAGGCCGAAGGCGCCAGGGTCGCTCTCTCCAGGCATTGGGAATTTGGTGGCGAAGGCGCCATCGAGTTCGCCAAGACCGTGGTCGAGGCCTGCGAAGACAAGAATGATTTCAAATTCCTCTACGATCTCGATATGCCGATCAAGGGCCGTATCGAACTGATCGCCAAGGAGGTCTACGGCGCAGACGGTGTCGATTATTCGCCGGCTGCCAACAAGGCCATTGATCGCCTCCAGGCTGATCCGAAACTGGCTGGGATGGGCATCTGCATGGTCAAGACCCACCTGTCGCTGTCCGACAACCCGGCCCTCAAGGGCGTACCGACCAACTGGCGACTGACCATCCGCGAGGTCCTCACCTATGGCGGCGCCGGCTTCATCGTGCCGGTGGCCGGGGCCATCAGCCTGATGCCTGGAACCAGTTCCAATCCGGCCTTCAAACGGGTCGATGTCGATGTGGAGACCGGCAAGGTCAAGGGTGTGTTCTAGTCGATCAGGTGTGCCCGGCGGGAGGACCGGTGTGCTGGTCTCCCCGCCGGCAACAGCAGGTTTTCGGTATTTTCAACCTGAAGGAGAGCAAGCATGACTGCAGAGCTTATCAGCGGAACCCATATCCGCAAGGAAATCCTCGCGGAGTTGTCCGAGGAAGTCAGACAGATGAAGGCCAAACATGGCAGGGGCCCGGGCCTTGTCACTATCCTGGTCGGCGAGAATCCGGCCTCGATCAGCTACGTGACCCTCAAGATCAAGACGGCAGAAGAACTCGGTTTTCATGAGGTGCAGGACAGCCAGCCGGTGGATATCTCCGAGGCCGATCTCCTCGCCCTGATCGACAAATACAACAATGACCCGACCATCGACGGGATTCTCGTTCAGTTACCCATTCCCAAGCATATCGATGAGAAGAAGGTGCTCAACGCCATTGATCCCGACAAGGATGTCGATGGTTTCCATCCGGTCAATGTCGGTCGTCTGATGATCGGCGGCAGCGAAGTCAAGTACCCACCCTGCACCCCGGCTGGCATCCAGGAACTGATCGTCCGCTCCGGCACCGAAACCTCGGGAGCCGAAGTGGTGGTGGTCGGCCGCTCGAACATCGTCGGCAAGCCGATTGCGATGATGATGGCCCAGAAAGGACCGGGCGCCAACAGTACGGTTACCATTGTCCATACCCGGACCAAGGACCTCGCGGCCCATTGCAAGCGCGCCGACATCCTCATCGTCGCCGCCGGTGTTCCCGATCTGGTCAAACCGGAGTGGATCAAGCCCGGTGCCACGGTTATCGATGTCGGAGTCAACCGGGTCGGCGTCAATGAAACCACCGGCAAGGCCATCCTTAAGGGCGATGTCGATTTTGAAGAGGCGAAGAAGATCGCCGGCAAGATCACCCCGGTTCCCGGCGGTGTTGGCCCGATGACGATTGCGATGCTGATGAAGAATACGGTGAAATCGGCCTGGTTGCGCCTCGCATAGGCAGGACCGAGGTCAGTCAGAGATTGAAACATGGGAAAGTGCAGGAATCACCCGGAGGTTGAAGCACCGTTTACGTGCTTGAAGCATAAATATTATCTCTGTGACGCCTGCCTTTCCTGCAGTGATCCGGAATTGTATTGCAAGTACCGCCCGTCCTGTGCCATTCATTTTTTCGACAAGGAAAGGCGACGGTTGGAAAAAAAGACGGCGCGAGTTCCTGAAGATACCGTTTTCGCTCATCATGAAGTTGGATGAACGGGAAGAAGGGGCCGTGCAGAAACTGAATAGTCAGAAGAAGGAGAATCATCATGACGGATCCGCAACATTGTCCAGGTTTTGAAAGTAACAAGTCGTTGAATGCGATCAAGGTTGCCTGTCCTGCCTGCAAGGCGGAGATGGAATTGTTTTCCGATGAGATCGAAAAAAAGGCTACCTGCCCCAAATGCAAGGTGAGCTTTGATCCAAAAACCTGTATGGCAGCGGGGAAATAACGGCATTTCCTCGGGATGATAATCGCCTGAGGCAAGGAGAGGACTATGTCGATCATCAGCATATCCCGAGGCAGCTATTATCGGGGAAAGGAAGTTGCGCTGAAGGTAGCAGCGGACCTGGGATATGCATGCATTTCGAGGGGTGCGATCCTTGAGTCGAGCAAGGAGTACGATATCCCCGAACTGAAGATCATGCATAATTTTCAGTATGCGGTCCAGATCCTTGAGCGACAATCCTTTGGCCGGGAGCGTTTTGTCAACTTCATCTCCTCGTCGATATTGAAGCACCTCAGGCATGACAAGTATGTCTATCATGGGGTGGCCGGCCAGTTCTTCCTGCGTGATGTCGCTCACGTTCTGAAGGTGCGCATCATAGCCGACATGGAGGAACGAGTCGCGGCAGAGGCGGAACGGGCGAAGATATCCCGTGATGAAGCGCGACGACAGTTGAGGATCGACGATGAGGAACGCCGTAAATGGGCGTTATTGCTCTACGGTATCGATATCGTCGATCCGGGACTGTATGACATGGTGATCAATATCAGTGCTATGAGTGTCGACAACGCCGTTGAACTGATTATCAAGGCGATCGGTTTTCCGTGTTATCGGCCGACCGAAGCCTCTGTCCGGAGGATCAGAGATCTTGCTCTGACAGCGGAGGTTAAGGCCGCCCTGTTTGATTTTCCCACGGCTGGGGTCTTTGTCGATGAAGGTCGAGTTCATATCCATGTCAAGGCCCCCGAAGAACAGTCGGCGGCGATTGCCGCCAGAATCGAAGAGGCCCTTGCCGGCATGGATGGTGTGGTGGCGCTGGAGATCAGGATCGCTCCATACTATTGATCGAAAATACATTGAATCAACTGAAATAACATGTAATTACATGATAATTGATCGGTGATTGCCCTTTTTTGTCGAAAAAAATGAGAATGGGATTTATTCTACTCATCAGGATATAGGAAAGGTTCTTATCAACACAAATGATGATAGACCCGAACAAAAAGAATGATTGTTTATCTGAGAACTAGTGTATATTTAAGCAAATGCTTTCATTTCCTGCCATGATACCAGAAATCTCGATTATGATATGTCCCTCCGGATGTCCTTTGTCTTCTGTCTTCGGTGATTTTCGGTTCTGTTTCGAACGGTCCGGTTACCGGTGTTGGATCGGCGAATGCGAATGAGCAAAGTGACGTTCCTCCCTCATGGCAGGGAGATAGAAGTACCTTCCGGGGAAAGCCTGATCCGGGCCGCCCTCAATGCCGGCGTCCATATCAACGCCTCCTGCGGAGGCGAAGGTGTCTGCGGTAAATGCCGGGTCCTGATCGAACAGGGCGAGGTTGCCGGTGGTATCTCGGAGAGGCTGAGCGCTGAAGATGTGGCGAAAGGCTACCGTCTCGCCTGTCTTTCCGAGGTCGCCGCCGATGTGGTGGTCCGTATCCCGGTCGAGTCCTCGATTGATGTCAGTGTGCTCAACAAGCAGGCCTCGACGCGGCGGAAGGCCACCATCAAGCATGTGGATTTCAACAGCCTGAAAGAGCAGGGGCTGTTTATCCCACCGGTGGAAAAAATATACCTTGAGCTGCCTCCGCCGGACGCTCAGAACAATATGCCGGATGTCACGAGATTGATCGAATATCTCAAGCTGAAGGGCGATGAGCACAAGCTCGAACTGACATTGCCGGTCATCAGGAAATTGCCGGATGTCCTGCGACAATACGAATTCAAGGTCACGGTTACCCTTGTCCGCCCGGTCCGTGACGATGGCAAGACCCTTGTGATCGATGTCCAGCCCGGTGACACAACCGCCGCCAATTACGCGATCGCGATGGATATCGGCACGACCACCGTGTACGGGCAGCTGATCGATCTGAGCAGCGGCGAGAGTCTGGGTGAGTACGGCGATTTCAATGGTCAGATCAGTTACGGCGAGGATGTCATCAGCCGCATCATCTATGCCGAAAAGCCTGAAGGCCGCAAGAGGCTGCAGGAGGTCGTCGTCGCCACGATCAACAAGGTGATCGGGGAGATACTCCGCCAGGCCAAAGTCGATCGTGACAACGTCGCGACGATCACCCTGGCCGGGAATACCACCATGACCCAATTGCTGGTGGACATCGAACCCCGCTATCTGAGGAGGGCCCCCTATGTCCCGGCCTCTTCGCTCTATCCACCATTCAGCGCCGCGGCTATCGGCATCGACATCAACCCCAAGGTGATCGCGCTGCTCTACCCGGTGGTGTCGAGTTATGTCGGTGGCGATATTGTCGCCGGAGTCATGGGGTCCGGGTTGTACCGGAGCGAGAAGCTGACGCTGTACCTCGACATCGGGACCAATGCCGAAATCGTTATCGGCAACAAGGACTGGCTGGCATGCACCGCCTGTTCAGCCGGGCCGGCATTCGAGGGCGGCGGCATCGAATTCGGGATGCGGGCCTCCAAGGGAGCGATCGAAGACTTTTCGCTCGATCCGGTGACGTTTGAACCGATGCTTCTGACCATCGGCAATATCCGTCCAAAAGGGATCTGCGGCTCCGGGTTGATCAACATGACCGCTGAGATGCTCGAGATGGGGGTAATCAACAACCGGGGACATTTCGACCGCGAGCTTAACACTCCTCGCATTCGCAGCAACAACGGCATCTGGGAATATGTCCTTGCCTGGCGCGAGGAGACGCAGATCGACCGTGATATTTCCCTGTCCGAACCGGATATCGACAATCTGATCCGGGCAAAGGGGGCGATTTACAGCGGCTGCATGACGTTGCTCGAAGAGGTCGGCCTGACTATGGATATGATAGAGCACATCATCCTGGCAGGCGGTTTCGGCAGCTATATCGACCTCGACCGGGCCATGACCATAGGTCTTCTGCCGGAGATCGAGGCCGACCGGGTGACATTTATCGGCAACGGTTCGCTGTTGGGGGCGCGAATGAGTTCGTTGACCAAAAGGATCCGTAAGGATGTGGTGGAAGTGACGAAGAGGATGACAAATTTTGAATTGTCCGAAACACCTTCCTATATGAGCAATTATGTGGCGGCGATGTTTCTGCCGCATACGGAGATCGAGAAATTCCCGCGGACGAAGCAACGAATCGAGCGACGAGGAAGACAATAACAGTCCATTCGGAGAAAGATCTGCCGCTGTGCTGGGCGATCCTCCCGGGGGACCGTTTCGACATATTGGGATTGTTTTTTTGCAGTTGGAGTAGCTGATTTGGAAGTAAAAGGGGAGGTTGGCGTTATGGGTGGCCGATTAACAGCACACGAGGCCGGCCTATGGCACAGGAACCTTGAGGAGTATAACACTCAGATGCAAGGAGGTAGTCGTGGGATTTGAAATGAAGAAGGAATCCTATACCGGAGGCATAAGGGAGATATCCATTGGTAAGGGCGATGCGGCCAAGAAAGTCGGAGGCCAGAGTTGCTATCCCTTTTATACGTTTGAAGGCGAGATGCCTAACAAGCCGCTTATTGCCATGGAGATCTGGGACATGGAGCCGGAAGATTGGGCGGAACCGGCTCTTGCCCATTTCAAGGACGTAACGGCCGACCCGGTAGCGTGGGCTAAAAAATGTGTCGAACAATTTGGGGCCGAGGCCATCGTTCTGCAGTTGAAGAGTATCGATCCGAACGACAAGGATGCCAAGGCCGATGCGGCGGCGGCGACGGTCAAGAAGGTCATGGATGCGATCAATGTGCCGTTGGTCGTGTGGGGTTGCGCCAACCCGGCCAAGGACGAAGAGGTCTTCAAGGTGATCTGTGAGGTTTGCCAGAACGGCAACCTCATCCTCGGGCCGGTTGAGGAGAAGAACTACAAAGGCATCGCCGCCGCGGCGATGGGATATGGTCACAGTGTCATCGCCTCTTCACCGATCGATGTCAACCTCGCCAAGCAGATCAACATCCTGCTCGAGAACTTCGGCATGCCGATGAACCGGGTGCTGGTCGATCCCACCACCGGTGGACTCGGCTATGGACTCGAATACTCGTACTCGGTCATGGAGCGGCTGACATTGGCAGCGATGGCGCAGGGCGACGAGAAACTCCAGTATCCGATGATCAACAATCTCGGCAACGAGGTATGGAAGTGCAAGGAAGCGAAACAGATCGTCGACGATGCCCCTCTCCTCGGTGACCCCGAGCGGCGCGGCATCATGATGGAGGCTATCGGAGCCGTTTCCTACCTGATGTCCGGCTCGAGCATGTTGATCATGCGCCACCCGGAATCGATCCGGCTGGCCAAGGATTTCATCAAGATCCTCGCCGATGGCGGCTCAGCCAAGGAGACAGCCCCGATCACGAAGAAACTGGGCGATGTGAAGATTGATTTTGCGGCCCTGGCCCCGAAACTTGATCTGACCATCGAAGAGGAAAAGAAAAAAGCGGCGCCGGCCGCCCCGGCCGCCAAGGCCGAGGCACCAAAGGCAGCCCCGGCGGCACCGGCCGCCCCGGCCAAGAAGGCTGAAGTCAAGGCCGAGGCACCGGCCGCTCCGGCGGTAGATGCCGCGGCCGCGGCTAAGGCCGACGCAGAAGCCAAGGCCAAAGCCGAGGCCGATGCCAAGGCAAAGGCCGAGGCCGATGCAACGGCCAAGGCGGCAGCGGCGGCCAAGGCGAAGGCCGATGCCGAGGCGGCAGTCAAGGCTGAGGCGGAAGCCAAGGCCAAGGCGGAAGCGGATGCGGTTGCCGCTGCCCGACTGGCCCGGGAGGCGGAAGAAAAGGCCCTGCAGGAGAAGAGAGCCCAGGAGCGCAAGAGCGCGGCTGCGCACGTTACAGTTTCGGGCCCGGTTACCATGACGGCGTCAGCGATGCAGTTGACCGAGCAGGAGAAGATTCTGGCAATGCTCAACAGGTTCCACAAACGGGCGCAGTGATTCGAATGCGGTTCGTTATGGCAAAAGATACATTGGTTATTTGATC
>Ga0075012_10004728_pt1 | contig 12610 bp, 10 predicted proteins | sample All_14_2_FD_71474 | JGI IMG/M metagenome (GOLD analysis project Ga0075012, IMG submission 71474) | Freshwater microbial communities in response to fracking from Pennsylvania, USA - Allegheny Zone_MetaG_DW_15 | ecosystem: Environmental > Aquatic > Deep subsurface > Groundwater > Drilled...
AATTCGGCACCGCAGGCGGCGCAATGCAAATGATCTGGCGCATCCGGCATGTCCGGGGCCTGCTGAAAACCCGCCCGGCCACAATCCGGGCAACACAGTAGCGGCAGTAAGTCACGCAGGGTTGTCACAGCGGTTTCCTCACGGATTAAATAAGTCGAGAATACATGCCAAGGCCGTATCGCAAATCATTTGACTAACCATTCATGGAGCTTCATCTGGCAAGCGTTGCGTACAGCGTCCCGGATGCGCCGTATCAGTGTCGACGGGGAGGATGTCGCCGGCTTGTATGGCCGCCGTGATACCTGCGAACAGGTAGAACCCAATGGCAAAAAAATAATTTCCCTGAATCTGATCAACCAGGATGTGCAGGCCCAGCAACATCAATACGCCCAAAAAAACCGGCTGTACCTTGTCATCTGACCGCTTGATTGCACGGAAGAGCACTATCAGGTTCGCCATCAGAAAACCTATAAAAAGCAATCCGCCGACGAGTCCCAGTTCTGCGAATATATGCAGAACCGTGTTGTGCGGCATACCCCTGGCGGGTAAACAGGAATGGTCGCCAAATGTCCCCGCCCCGATACCCCACAATGGTCTTTCTAAAATCAGCTCAATCGCTTCGCCGAGAAAAACCTTTCGAATCTGGATGGAATCCTGGTTTTTAAGCATTGCCGCACAACTTTCCATGCCCAATATTGGATTGGCAGAAGTGGGGTTTGCGGGTACTCCTCCACGTTTGATAGGGTCGCCACTTGGAACGGAGTCCGGTTTTCCATGAAATTGGGCTGGATTGGCGGAAGTGAGGTTTGCGGGTACTCCTCCACGTTTGATAGGGTCGCCACTTGGAACGGAGTCCGGTTTTCCATGAAATTGGGCTGGATTGGCGGAAGTGGGGTTTGCGGGCACTCCTCCACGTTTGATAAGGTCGCCACTTAGAACAGAATCCAGTTTTCCATAAAATTGGACATGGGTAGGCAACAACAAGACGCTGGCTGAAAAGAAAGCCGCAAGGGCAGTAAAAACAGCCAGGCGGCGGCGCGGCGGTGTCCGGCTGCCGATTATCATGGCAATGGCCGACATGCCAATCGTGGCGAGGGCAATGCTGCGGATCATGGTATAGGCCAGCCCCAGGCACAGCAATGCCAGCGCAGTCCAGTGGAGGACACCCCGGATTCCCCGATTGCCAGACGGGCGGGCAAGGAGCCATAAAGCGGATATCAGGGTGGCGCTGCCCAATAGCAAGGCCGCAGGTATCACTAAATGATTAGAACCTACATAAGCCAGGTTTTCTGCAAACAGGATAGGCCTGGCACTGTTGTGGTACAGGACAAGGTTCTTCCATCCCTCAATGGCCAGGATGGGCAGAAAAGCAATGCCAGCACAGACCAGTAACAAAAACAGCCGGCGGACATCGGGCAGTCGCATCAACCGGCCACAGAGGTAAGGCAGAACAATTAACGGCAGGTAGCGCCAGTAGTATTTTTGGCCTGCGCCATCCATGATTTGCAGGGCGACAGAGAGGATCAGTGCCGTCAGGAAACAGCCGAACAGCAGGTCAATCAAACACCACGTTATGGGAAACGGGCGCCTTAAAACGGCGGCGACGATCATCCACAACAAGGCCAAGCCATACACGCCGACGGTTATGGCGGGAGGAGTCGATTGAATGTCCGCATAAAACGTGGTTGCATTGGCGAAAAGCACACCATACAGGAAAAGAAACGCAGGCATGGCGGGGGATAGCAGGAACCTCCGGCCAATCGAAAAATTTGACATGTTAAACGTGTGCCCCCAAGCGTCCGCTGGAACCAGAATCCGCGCACTGTAAGTCGGCTTCCCGGAAAGAAAAACCGATAGATGCAAATACGGCGTCCCAACGATCCAGCGTGGAGGCGCTGCTGTAATGCGTTTCAGCAAACATCCGCCCGCGTATGCCGGCTTCGCGGCGCAGAGACTCATCACCCATCATCTGGCCCAGGGCCACCCGCCACTCATGCTGGTTGCGGCAGGCCAGGCCTTGCATATCCACAGCCTGCATTGCCCGCTGATAGGCAGGGGTGGCCGAGACGATTACAGGCATGCCCATGCGCCAGAGCAACAACAATTTGTTTTCCGGTTTTCCCCTGAGGAGCGGGTCTGAGAGGTCAATCGGGATGATCCCGAGATCGCAACGGGAAATAACCCCCGCACAGGTGGCTTCATCCCAAGGATGCAGGCGGACATCATCGAATATCTTGCGCGCCAGATCAAGACTGTTCACCCGGCCGAAGCGCCCCAGCAGGCGTGGCTGATCCGGGTCGGTCACAAGATTGAGTATCAGGGGGCGCTGCTTGTGGATTTCCCGCAGGACATTGCCGACCTGCATGAGTTGCGGCATGTTGTTCGGTAACCCTTCCCATACAAGATTGAAAGGCTCCCCGCACCGGTAGTCCTCTTTTACGGTATGGATAACCGAGCTATGCACGTCGAGAACGATGTGGACGTTTGGACAGTAGCGCCGGATGTCTTGCCGCTGCTCCTCGGTCGTGCACACCACGGCATCGGCACGGCGACACATGTCCCGCATGCTTGCCCAGTGGTCGAAACGCAAGCGGCGATGCCGCCCAAACGCATACCATACCGGACCACGTAACCACTGTTTGATGTCAGTCCGCGGGATGGCAAGATAGGAATCGATAAGGTCATAAACGACTTTGCCATGCGGATAGTCACACCAGACGCTGATGTCGGCCGCCTCGCTTAATACAACCAGGTCGTAGCGTTCATCCGGGTTGGCCAGTTCAAAGGGCAGATTGCGTGCCTGCGCATAGGCGGCGAAACGGCGCCGGTCGCCCGGCTTTTGCAGCGTGGGGCTATAGGGTACATAGCCGATGCGCGGCATGCTTCTGTTCATCGGCTGTGAGCGGGCTGCTGTTGCAGCCATTCCGCAAATTCGCGGATGTTGGCAACCCCCTGGAGAGGCATGAGTCCATGCCAGAGTGTTTCGGCCTGGCTTCTCCGGCAGAACCGCAATGACCGCCCAAGACGTTGCCAGCTTTCACCGTCAGCAATCGTCATCAGGAGGCTTGTCCAGTCGCCGGCGGAAAGTTTTGTGCAGCGGGTGATCAATGTCGCGGTATCAATGCCTTTATAGCGGCGCTGCAATAGCCACGAATAAACCTGGCGGCGAACGTAACTGCCCCGGTTTATTTCAATGCCCTTTAATTGCGTGGGATAGTGTGCTTTGAGATCGAGCAGCCAGGCACACATGCCATTGAGTAATTCGCTGCCCGGCAAGGCGCCAGGAAAGTGGGTGCTGATGCCGAGGTAGGCAAGGCCGGCCCCGGCATTCTGACTGTAGAAATAATGGCCAAAGGATTTGGGTGAGACACCGACGACGACCAGCCGTTCCGGCAGGTAGACCCACTTGCCGCCGGCGATCAGCAATGCGTTGAGCAGATAGTGGTCAGGGAAGGGTGCTTTAAAGGCGTCGTCACACGCTTGCTTGATAGCCCGGCGCGCGAACAGCGTAGTTTGCATATTGAGCGGAATACGTTGCGAGAAGCGGAAGGCATCCCGCACGATGTCCAGGCGATGGGTTTGCTCAAGTACGGATTCCTTGTCAAAATCAGGGCCATAATGAAAATGTTCCCGCGCCCAGTAACTGGCGGGATTACCGGCAATGGCATTGGGCGTCACATAGGAATAGCCGTTATAGAGGATGCAGTCCGGGTTGCCGTGCCGCGCGAGCACTTCATCCAACTGTTGCAAGGCACCCGGTAGCAGGTAATCATCGTCACCCATCATCAGGATGTAATCGCCGCGGGACGCATGAAGCGCGGCTGTCCAGTTTTCCGATACCGGAACCGGTATCGTCTGGCGGATGATTTTCAGCCGCGGATCACCTGCATATTTAGCGATGACCTCAGGGGTCTCATCCGTATTCGCATTGTCGGAAATGACCAGCTCAAAATCATCATGCTGCTGGTCCAGGATGGACTCGATGCAGTTGGCAAGAAACTTGCCGCCATTACGTGTGGGTAACAGGATGGAAAATTTCATGGGTCAGACGCTATAAAGTTCCATGACATAACCTTGGCGTAACCAGTAAGGCATTCGCCATAGCCGTTGATAAGCGCCCACTTCGTCGATCAGGTCCTGGACGCGTAGCTGCACAGCGCCTTCTATGCTGGAGGGACGCGATTCGTGGTTAATGCTCAGGAAGTATTTTTTGGATATTTCCCGAATCCGCAGTAGATAGTCGCGCACGGTATCCGCATGGATTTCAGGAAATGAATCCTGATTAAGCACCAGGTCAAATCGTCCTGGGGGAAATTTTTGAATATCCTGGGTTGGTGCCACGGTGATTCCCTGGTTTTTGGGCGCTATCTCAGGCTCCCCATAAAGGCGGATAGGCGCATCTGGCAAAGCCTTCAAAAGATAAAACCCCTGGATGACATTGATGTGTGGCAGATCGATGATCGAATAAGACCTGATACCGAAACGCCAGCTCCAATAGGCTACACGTCCGGCACCGGCGCCGATTTCACACACACTGCCCGAGGTATTTTTAAGGATGTTCGCAAGATTCCATGCCGTGTAAATGGCATTCAAGTCACGCTCATGGAATTGGGCTGAGCCCCCCGATATTTTTAGCAACCCGCCATCGGCTACCGGCGGGGTGATATCGGTGGCGAGCTTTTTTTCAATCGCCTTGACCAGTTGTCCGGCCGGAATGTGGAGGTTCTTCCCCCAGCTGCCCTGCTCCGGGTTTTCGCACGCAATCGCTCCCACTGCTTCTGCAAGCGAAACCAGTTTGTCTTTTATGTATAAGGAAATGAACCGCCGATAAAGCGGGTTGTAACGAATCTTGATGTATTCCTGACGCCCTTGAACTGTCCCCGAGGTGGCGTCATGGCGGCTCATGTTGCACAGGTAAGCTGCCAGCACGGCTGGATCATCCTGTTGCAATACCTCAAAAAACATGGGCTGATGGCGGCGTATTGTGGTCCAGATGTCCTGGCGTGAGCTTTGTTCCGGCTGGTGATCTTCGGTACTTAACCGATAGGCACGGAGCAAGCGTCCGGCAATTTTTTTATCCTCGGCATTGGGTTGCACATCCGGGATAATCCGGGAAGGAACATTCGGCGCGAATAAACCATAGGAATGGGCTATGGCGTCACCGTGACTCACACCGAGTGATGTTGCCAGTGAATCCAATATCAACTTTACGTTTTGGAAATATGCATTCATGCTTGCTTTGTCCCGCTATCCACCTTGCGCAATACGAGCGTGTAGGCGCTGCCCTTGTGGGCGCGGGTCTCAAAGGGAGCCAATACGATGCTGACGATATATCCAGCGAGATATCCGGCATATTGCAGCAACTTCCTGTCAGTAAGGTTCATGAGCAATTTTTGCCAGCCAAAACGGTTCCATTTCCTGGCATCGCTGTCTGTTGTTGTGTAATGAACCTGTTCGAGTCCCAGACTTTTCGCATAATCAATCAGGGCTTGCGCCGGTAGCAAATAGAGGTGGCGTGGCGCATCCACGTGCGGCCATTGCTTGCCCATGACATGAAACTGCCAGGCATCCGGATTGGGTGCGGCGAGAATCAGAATGCCATTCGGCGCCAAATTATTCGCAATCGCGGCAAGCAGGGTCCATGGGTCCGGCACATGTTCAATGACGTGCCAGAGCGCAATGACATCATGCGTGCCCAAGGCGGATATTGCCTCATGAGGGGAATCGCTGTGGACTGCGTTGATGCCGACAACTTTGGTCAGATAGTCGCAACAACGTGCATCCATCTCGATGGCGTCCACCTGAAACCCGGCTTGTTTTGCCTGAAAGGCAAAAACCCCATAGGCCGGGCCGATTTCCAGCAGCCTGCCCTGTTTCGCGAAACGTTTTACGACATCGATTTTGAAAGGGGCGGCATCGGCGATTTTCGCAAGCTGCCCTGCTGTCGGCAGTGCGTAGTAATCCGCCGGGTAATAGTCTCCCAGGTTGGACGGCACATTGTCGAGTCGGACAAGACCGCAATGGTCGCAATGCAGGTAGCGGAATTCCTGCGACCCGATATGCCGGTTTCGATCACTGACTTGAAACCAGTCGTGCTCTTTTCCATGACATCCCGGGGTATGGTATGTTTTTGCCATGGTGTTGCTTCAAGCTTTGGCGTACCGCCGGAGCGTCTGGGTAATATCGTTGCGCACAGTGGCGCCGAGAAGGAAATAACCGATTCCGGCATAGGCAATAACAGCGGGTATCAGCATGCCGAGTGCAAATGTATTGTGAAACAGGAGATGGCTGGTGAGCCGGGCCCCACCGAACGTGGCAACGCCCAGCAACAGGAATGGCAATAGTATAGTGGAAAACCAGGGGGTCGCAGGAGTCTTCAGGACGATGTGATGCACCATCGGGATGACCGTCAATACATAAACCAGGTTGAGCGCAACCCATGCGCCTGCGGCCCCGGCAATTCCCCACAATCCGATTGACCAGTACAGGCCAAGGGCATAAGGCAGGGCGCTGAGGACGCTGACTTTCAGTATCAAGCTGGTTGCCCGGCAAGCGATTGCCATGCTGTATGCATTCGAGTAAATCGCACCTAACCAGAACCCGCAAGCCAGCAACATCAACGGATACCATGCGCCAGCAGCGGCATCCGGGTTGACCCAGATGGCCAGCAAATCTTCCCCGAAAAAAAAGAGCGGGAACAAGACAAGCCCGGTGGCAAATAGCATTACTTGACTGGCGCTGTTGTAGCGGCTGAGCAATGTACTGCGTGCATTAGCACCATAAGCTGCCGCCAGCGATGGCATCAACGCTGAACTAAGCGCGGTCAGAATAAGTGAAATACTTGTCGCCGCACTATAGGCAAGCGAGTAATAACCCATGTCTGCGAGCGGTAACATCTTGCCAATCAGCAGGCGGTCAAGCTGGGTGATGCCCATGCCGAGTATGGCAAGTGCATTCATGCTGAGTGAAAACCGCCAGACAGCGCTTAACGCAGGCAATGAAAAACCTGGACGCCAATCCATCCCAGGCAAAATTCGACGACAAACTACCGCGTAGGTCAGTACCTCGATCAATGCGCTGCAGGCAATCCAGGTCACGAATATGCCCAGATCGCGCCAGGCCAGCAATACCAATATGCCGCCAAGGAGGCGCAGTGATGTCATGCTGGACTTGACAAGGTTCAGCGTGACCATGCGTTGAGCCCCGGCAAGTACACCGGAATAAAGCGAAACTGGCCAGCGCAAGGCCAAAAATACGGCAACAACCCGCAAGGTTTTTTCCAGTGTGGCGGCATCCAGTGTGTTTGGATTGAACCAGGCCGTTGCGATTTGGCCTGCCGGTACTGAGAGCAAGAGGCCAATCAGGATTGCCATGCCCCAGTAGAAAGTCAATGCTGTGCGCAGCAAGGGGCGGCTTGCCGCATGGCCGGATGAGGTATCCCCGGCAAGCTCTCGCGTAAGGGTGGTGGATAAGCCAAGATCAAGCACGGTGGCCATGATCTGCAGCGCGGCAATAAACCCAAGAACGCCGTAGGCCTCCATGCCCAGCAGGTTGACTTGCAGCGGCGTGATGATGAGGGTGAGCAGCCCAATCCAGATGCCGCCGGCCAGATTGGCAAGAATATTTTGTTTCAGTAAAGCCATATTTTTAATGCGACAGGGCTAAACAAAGGGAGCCTGGTTGCGCCACCATCGTATGGTTGCGTCCAGACCGGCATCCAGACTGTATGCCGGATACCATCCCACTTCGTTATTCAGGCGGCGCACGTCGGCAAGCAGCAAGGGGGGCTCGGTAGCGGTTGTTGGCCGCTCCCCAAGCCGCAATAAGTCGGGACGCCCGATTTTTTCGGCAATGCGGTTGACTACGTCATGGATTGTTGTTGCCTGTCCGGAGGCAATGTTGACGGGGCCTTGTACATCTGACCCCAGCAGGGCAACAAAAGCGGCCGCGACATCGGTTACATGCATGAAATCGCGGACCTGATCGCCACGGGAGCATGCCGCGGGAGTTCCCTTGAGCAAGGAGTGAATGACGGATGCCACCAGCCGCGACGGATGCTCATGTGATCCATAAAGAAAAAATATCCTGCCCCATGCGCTGCTTAACCCATATTGTTGGCTATAGGCCGCAAGCATGGACTGCAAGGCATGTTTGCTGACTCCGTAAACAGTGGTGGGTGCGAGGGGGGTTACCCCTTCAGAACACCAGCCATGCCGCCAGTCATATTCGGCACAGGTGCCAGCCATGACGGCACGCTGGCCACCCTGTTCAGCAAAAGCCTTGAGCAAAGCGAGGCTGGCGCTTACCCATTGAAAATTTTCCGTTGCCGTCCAATAGCGCGTGGGGGTGGCGTACCACGCCAGATGCAGAAGATGCGTGGGGCGTACTTTAGACACAATCTCCCCAGGTGCGCCATCCTTGAACAGATCGACCGCATGCCACTGTATGTCTTGATCAGGTTCATGGGGCACGCGGGATATCGCGTGCACCTCAAATTCCCCATTACATAAAAACGGCAGGCAGTGTTTCCCGATGAAGCCCCCGGCACCGGTCACTAAAATACGTTTCCGCATGTGTGGCTTCAGCCGCCTTTTACGCCGTCCCCGGCGATTTTATAAAGTGCTTCGAAAAAATTTGGCTGGGCACGGGCCGTTCGACTGAATATCTTCTGCCATGAATCGCGATAAGGATAATCGGCCTCGGCAATCGTTATGCCATCAGTGGCGTTCTTGAATTTTTTCCATTGCTTCAAATAGAAATGTCCGCAGGTCAGCTTATTGATTAACGTAAAGTAAGCGGTGATTTGTTCGCGCGTCATCTCATGGAGTGACGAAATGTTGATGAAAAGATCAATGGATTTTTCCGCAAGCTGCTCTGCTTGGTGCGGCAAGAGGAAGATCACATCCGCTTGCTCGAATTCATCCTTGATTTCGCTAAAGTCCTTGAAAGGGCGAAAACGCATTATTTTCCGGTCCGGGAACATGGTTGCCAGATATTCCTGTGAAATATAAAGGGCAGGAGGGATATCGACAATGATATACCGGCACTTGGGGAAAGCCTTGAGAAAGACAAACGCGTTACGGCCATAACCCGCACCTAATTCGCATATTGTTATCCGCGCGGTAAAAGCCAATGGCAATGGTTCAAGGATTGAATACAGCTCAAGAATTGAATTGGCAATATCCTGTGAGATCAGCCGGTCTTGGTAAAACACCGGAAAGGGATTGCCGAATTCAGGCTCGGGAATTTTCTGCAGGAGATGATGTTTATCGAATCTCTCGGCAAAAATCCATAGCATGCGGGAGAAAATGCACAGTTCAAGAAATCGGGTACGGCTTAACCCAGTCGAGGGTTCATAGGTTGGAAGGCGGCTCAATACCTTTGGCCAGTCTCCCCATTTCATGCGCAACGCCAAGAATCTGAATTGGTCATTGCGCAACCCAACGACCCAGGTGAAATAATTTTGGGCCACGGTGCGCTTGATATTTTGCAGCCCTGAGGACTCGAGTTGCTGAATATTGCGTGTATTCAATTCCTGCCAGAACCGGGAAGGGAGATATACGCCACCATTATTGGCAAGGCAATCAAACATTTCTTGAATGACAGTATTCATATATTTTGTATGTAAAAGTCGGCGCTGATGATACGGCGGTTAGTTCGTGCCAAGCTCGAGCCAGCCTTGTAGCCGCGCGCGGATTTCGTCCTCGTTCGGCAGCAGGTGCTGGTAGACGGCGGGAAGGTGCGAAGTCAGGCTGTAGGTGGCGACCCCGATGGGCTGGGTGGCGGTTTTTAGTGCGTATTCCACAATCGTTTTCTTCTTGCTCTTGCAGATGATGATGCCGATGGCGTCGTTTTCGTCGGGCAGTTTGACTTGCTCATTGAGTGCGACGAGGTAGAACTCCATTTTGCCTTTGTGTTCGGGTTGGAACTCCCCGATTTTTAGTTCCACGGCGATCAGACTTTTTAGCGTGCGGTGATAGAGCAGCAGATCGATGTAGTAGTCGTTGCCTTGAACAACGAGGCGATATTGGCTGCCTAAAAAGGTGAAATGCGGCCCCATTTCAGCGAGGAAGTGCTGGATATTGGCCAGCAGGGCAGCTTCCAGTTCGCGCTCTTCATGAGCATCGGCGAGTTCGAGAAAATCAAAGGTGTAGTGATCTTTGACCGCCAGCTTGGCTTGTGCGGCCTTGGCTTGCGGCAGGGCGATGTCGAAGCTGGTTTGGTTGAGCAGGTATTTTTCGTAGGTCTGGTTGTCTATCTGGTGTTCGAGTACGCGGCGCGTCCAGCCAAAGCGTGCGGTGGCACGCAGATAGAACTCGCGCTGTAACGCGTTTGGGCAGCGGTCAAGAATGAGTGTGTTTTTGGTCCAGGCGATTTCTCCAGCCAGTGGCTGGAGATTTGGCATTTCTTTGTATTCTCGGTAAAACTTTCGCATATACCAAAGATTCTGTACCGAAAACCCGCTTTTCTGGCCAAACTCGGACCGCAGGTCGGCAGACAGTCGTTCGACCACGGCCTTACCCCAGCCTTCTGCTTCCTGCCGCTCTTCAATCAGTTTGCCGATATCCCAATAGAGTGCCAGCAGTTCTTTGTTGACAGCGCGCAGTGCCGCATATTGGGCAGAGTGGATGCGGGTTTTGAGTGCGGTTAGCAGCGCACCGTAGTCAGCGGTTTTGGAGATGTTACTCATGCGTTAGCGAGCCTGGGCTGTCATGTAAAAGTCGGCGCTGGTGAAGCAACTGCGCTACAAGGCGGTCGAACAATAAACGTTCTCCTCGCCGTAGCGGATGGTGATACGGCGGGTTAAGGCGGAATACAGCGTGAAAGCGGGCTGCGATGGTCAGGCGAGGACTTGCAGTGTGGGAATGGCGACGACGAACTTGCCGCCTTGTTCGGTAACCCAAGCGTTCTGTTGTTGCACTTCGGCGGCGATGTTCCAGGGCAGGATGATAACGTAGTCCGGCTGGTGCTCGGCCAGCGCGGCAGGTGGCAGGATGGGGATATGGCTGCCGGGCATGAACTTGCCCTGCTTGGCGGGTGCGGCGTCGCAGACAAAGGGCAGCAGGTCGGGCTTGACGCCGGCGTAGTTGAGCAGGGTGTTGCCCTTGGCGGCGGCGCCGTAGGCGGCGACTTTTTTGCCGGCGCGCTTCTGCCGGATCAGAAAATCGAGCAGGTCATCCTTGACGCGGTCAGCGCGCGCCTGAAAACCGGTGTAGGTATTGATGGCCTGCAAGCCGCGCCGTGATTCTTCCTCAAGCAGTGCGGCAACCGTTGATGTGGTCACGCGAGCGTCGTCGACATGGCATCCATGAATGCGCAGGCTGCCGCCGTGGGTGGGCAGTTCTTCCACATGCCGGATGCGCAGGCCGGCGGCGGCAAAAATCTTGCTGACGCTGGTGAGCGAAAGGTAGGAGAAATGCTCGTGATAAACGGTGTCGAACTGCGTGTGCTCGATCAACCGCATGAGGTGGGGGAACTCGAGGGTGACGGTGCCGCCGGGTTTGAGCGCGGCTTTCAGTCCGCGGGTGAAGTCGTTGATGTCGGGCACATGGGCGTAAACATTGTTGCCGGCGATGAGGTCGGCCTGCCGGCGGGTGGCGGCGAGTTGCCGGCCGAGTTTTTCGCCAAAGAATTCGCGCAACACGGGAATGCCGAGTTGCTCTGCCGCCGCCGCAGTGCCGGCGGTGGGTTCGATGCCCAGGCAGGGGATGCCGGCGGCAACGAAGTTCTTGAGCAGGTAGCCGTCGTTGCAGGCGACTTCAATCACCAGGCTGTTTTTGTCGAGGCCGAGTTGCTGCGTGATGGCGGCGGCATAGTTTGCGGCGTGGGCCAGCCAACTGCTGGAGGTGCTGGAAAAATAGGCGTAGTCGGGGCGGAACAATTCTTCGGCCTGGGCAGTGTCTTCGGTTTGCACCAGCCAGCAGTGCTGGCAAACCTTGATCTTGAGCGGGTAGTATTTTTCCGGGCGCGCAAGGTCGTCCGCCGTGAGGTAGGCGTTGGAAGGCGGGGCGAAGCCGAGGTCAAGAAAAGTGTGTTCGAGGGGCGTGGCGCAATGGCGGCAGTTCATGGGATTTTGATTCCGATAAATTTTTCGTTCAATAGCGGATGACTTTGGTCGCGTGCTGAAAGCTCGCCGACAGGCAGCGGCCAGGCGATGTCGAGCGCGGGGTCCAGCGCGTTGAGGCCGGCTTCGGCGGCAGGGTTGTGGGCTGCGGAGTGAAGGTAGATGAGTTCCGCATCATCGGTCAGCGCCTGAAAGCCGTGGGCGAAACCTTCGGGGATCAGCAGCGCGCGGCAGTTGTCGGCGGAGAGCGTTGCGGCGTGCCATTGCAGATAGGTGGGCGAATCCGCGCGCAGGTCGAGCGCCACGTCCAGGATTTCGCCGCGGATGCAGCTCACCAGCTTCATCTCGGCATGCGGCGGCAGTTGATAGTGCATGCCGCGCACGGTGCCCCGCTGGGCAGTGTATGTATGGTTGATCTGCGCGACGGGCTTGGTCCAGCCGGCGGCGGCGAGTTCTTCAGCGCAAAACAGACGGGTGAGAAAGCCGCGGCTGTCGCCCAGCCGTTGCCGTTCGATGAGCTTGAGGCCCGGCAGGGGCAGGTCGGTG
>Ga0075012_10004731_pt1 | contig 12606 bp, 13 predicted proteins | sample All_14_2_FD_71474 | JGI IMG/M metagenome (GOLD analysis project Ga0075012, IMG submission 71474) | Freshwater microbial communities in response to fracking from Pennsylvania, USA - Allegheny Zone_MetaG_DW_15 | ecosystem: Environmental > Aquatic > Deep subsurface > Groundwater > Drilled...
CCTCGGTATCGGAGGCATTGGCATGAGTGCGCTTGCCCGCTATTTTATTGCCAAAGGCTACGAGGTTCATGGATATGACCGTACTCAAACTTCGCTTACTATGTCTCTTGAACAGGAAGGCATGATCATCCATTATACTGAAGACATTTCTCTGATTCCGGCCAAAACCGGACTTGTTATTTATACTCCGGCTATACCTGCCGATAGTCCCGAATTAATTTACCTTCAGAAAAGCGGAATCAGGATGATGAAACGCGCTGAGGTATTAGGTATGCTTTCATCAGAATATAAAACCATTGCCTGCGCCGGCACACATGGAAAAACCACAACTTCCACAATGGTTTCGCACCTGCTGCATACCTCGGAAGTAAAATGCCAGGCGTTTCTTGGTGGTATTGCAAGGAATTTCGACAGCAACCTGTTGATTTCCGAAACTTCACGGTTTATGGTTGCCGAAGCTGATGAATACGACCGGTCATTCCTTCATTTGCATCCCTTTATTGCTATTATCACAAGCATCGATTCCGATCATCTGGATATTTATGGAACTCATGATGCCATTAGAGAAGCTTTCAACAGTTTCATCGGGAATATCGTCCCCGAAGGTTTCCTGATTATCAAAAAAGGTTTGGACCAGCATCTTCAATTTCCGGCTGAATGCACAGTTTACTCTTATGCTGTAGATGAAGAAGCTGATTTTTATGCTACAAACCTTCAAATTGAAAACGGGCTTTACCATTTCGACTTTAATTATCCGCATGGCCGGATCCAAAACCTTACTCTTGGAATACCGGGGCTTTATAATGTAGAGAATGCAACAGCCGCACTTTCAGCAGCTTTGCTGGCAGGAACAAATCCCGACGACCTGATTGAAGGACTTGCAACCTTTAAAGGTGTAAAACGAAGGTTCGATATCAGGTTCATGGAAAATAACCTGGTTTACATTGATGACTATGCGCATCACCCTGAGGAATTAAACGCCTGCATCAGTTCAGCCAGAGCAATGTTTCCGGGCCGAAAGCTTACAGGTATTTTTCAGCCACATCTTTTTACGCGTACACGCGATTTTGCTACTGAGTTTGCGCAAAGCTTAGCCCAACTCGATGAAGTGCTACTTCTGCCTGTTTATCCGGCACGTGAACTTCCTATTGAGGGAATTGATTCGCAAATGCTACTAAAATTGATGGTTCATAATAACAAACACATAGTTCAGAAAAGCGATTTCCCAGGGTATTTCGAAGGAAACCGACCCGAAGTACTATTAACTATGGGTGCCGGCGATATTGATACACTGGTTGAACCGATTGAAAAATTTTTCAGAACGCATAAATAGCACATAATGAAATTATTGGTAAAAATATCGCTCATAGTCTTATGGATTGCCATAGCAACAGGTGTTGTGGTGATGATGAGTTTTGCCAACGCTACACACGAAACAAAATCATGCAGAGGAATAACCTGTCGTATTGATTACCAAGGCGTCCAGCCTTTAGTGAGCGGAACTAACCTTATCAGCGAAATTAACCGCAAATTCGGAAAACCTCAGTCAAAAACCATCGGGGAAGTTGATATTGCCGGAATTGCAGCTTTTGTCAGGAAAAACCCATATCTCGAAAACACTGACGTGCTGTTAACCATCGAAGGTGATATTCTTGTTAAAGCAGATCAATGCATTCCACTGGCCCGCTATTACACTCCTGAAGGGCAACAAAACTACATCGACAAAAACGGACGAATAATGCCTGTCAGCTCCGATTTCCCATTTAAAATTATAATAGCAAACGGATTTATTGAAAGTCCACTTAAAAACGGAGAGAATATTTTCGATGTTCCAGTATCAAGAAAAGGAACCCACAACAAACTTAAGACCCTCTATGATCTGCATCATCTTGCAGGCATTATTAATTCAGACAGTACTTTAAACGCGCTTATCGAACAGATATATTTTACCTCAAAGGGGAAACTACAACTTGTTACCAAAGCAGGAACGCATATAGTATATCTCGGGGATACTACTGATGCTGCTGAAAAACTTGAAAATCTCAAACATTTCTATAAATACGGGTTAGTTAAAACCGGGTGGAATAAGTATGGGAAGATAAATCTGGAATATAAAAATCAAATAGTGTGCACAAAATAAATTTTAAAACTATGCAAACGGAAATCGTAGTCGGATTAGATATCGGAACCACCAAAATTGCTGCCATTGCGGGACGCCGTAACGAATTTGGCAAAATTGAGGTGCTGGGATACGGACATACTGAATCCATTGGAGTCCGCCGTGGAGTAATCACCAATATCGAAAACACCGTTAATTCCATACAAACCGCTGTAAAAGAAGCGCAGGCCAATTCAAAAGTAACTATACGCACAGTGAATGTGGGAATTGCCGGCCAGCATATTAACAGTATTCAGCACAGAGCAAGTACTATAAGGCATAATCCTGATACAGAGATAAGCCAGGAGGATATTGACAATTTTACCTCAAGCATTTATAACCTGGCCATGAACCCGGGCGAAAAAATAATTGACGTATTGCCGCAGGAATTTATTATCGATGGCGAATCGGGTGTAAAGGATCCGAAAGGCATGTTGGGACACCAGATGGGAGCTAGTTTTCATATTGTAACAGCTCAAACCTCGGCAGCTCAGAACATCATGAAATGCATCGAGAAATCTGGTTATAATTTGCAGCATATGATTCTGCAACCGCTTGCCTCAGCTGAAGCTGTGCTGAGTGTTGACGAAAAAGAAGCCGGAGTCGTTTTGGTTGATATAGGTGGTGGAACCACTGATGTAGCGATCTATCTTGATGGAATTATCAGGCATACAGCTGTTATTCCATTCGGTGGTGAAATTATAACTGAAGATATTAAAGCAGGCTGCAGCATAATTAAAAAACATGCTGAGGATCTGAAAGTGAAATTCGGATCAGCACTGGCCAGCGAAAACCGTGCGGAAGAAGTAGTTGCCATACCAGGTCTCAGAGGAAGAGCGCCGAAAGAAATTACGTTGAAAAACCTGGCTAAAATCATACAGGCCCGAATGGAGGAAATTATCGAAGCCGTATATCAGGAAATTAAAAGCACAGGCCTCGAAAAAAGACTGATCGCCGGTATTGTATTAACAGGCGGTGGAGCCATGTTAAAGCATATTGAACAGCTCACCCAGTTTTTAACCGGAATGGACACACGGATAGGCTACCCAAATGAACACCTGGCGAGCAATTCGGTAGAAGAAATGACCAGTCCGATGTATTCAACAGCCATTGGACTTGTCCTGCTTGGAATGCAGCGTAGTGATGTTTCACGGATAAAAAATGATGAAGAAAAGCCCGAAGAAACAGATCCAAAACCAAAAACGCCTGCACCAAAACAGAATAAAGTTTCGGATTGGCTCGACAGGTTTTTCCGCGATGGAATCAGTTAATAATTAACAATTATTTTGTTAGTAAAAAATTGAGCAACCGAAAGTAACCAGAATATATAACATTTAATTTAGGGGGGATAAAAATGACTGATATGCTTAAATTCGACAGGCCTGACGATCAGGCTCCAATCATAAAGGTAATCGGTGTTGGCGGCGGCGGCAGTAATGCTGTTGCATATATGTACAAACAAGGAATCAAAGGAGTTGATTTTTATATATGTAACACTGATTCACAATCACTTAACAAATGCGATGTACCCAATAAAATCAGGTTAGGCGCCACCGGTTTAGGGGCAGGAGCCAACCCTTCGGTAGGTCGTGATGCAGCAATTCAAATAGCGGATGAGATACGGGAAATCATCTCACACAACACTTCAATGCTTTTCATTACAGCAGGTATGGGTGGCGGAACAGGTACCGGTGCTGCTCCTGTAATTGCACAGATTGCCCGCGAACTTGGTATCCTCACTGTTGGTATCATTACCAAACCATTCGGTTTCGAAGGACGTAAACGCGAGCTCCAGGCTATTGCAGGTATCGAAGAACTAAAAAAATATGTTGATACCACACTTGTAATCTGCAACGACAAATTGCTCGATATGCAGGGCGATATGAAACTCAGCCAGGCTTTTGGCAAAGCTGATAATGTGCTTACCATTGCAGCAAAAGGTATTGCCGAAATCATTACCGTTACCGGCCGTATAAATGTCGATTTCGAGGATGTAAAAACAGTGATGCAGGGCAGCGGAAAAGCTATCATGGGAGCAGGTATTGCCAGCGGACCTGATCGTGCCATCAATGCGGTTGAAATGGCTCTCAATTCACCATTGCTCGACGATACCGATATAAAAGGAGCTTCCAATGTTCTGCTGTATATTACTTCGGGTAAAAACGAAATTTCGCTCGAAGAGCTGAACGACATTACCGGATATATTACCAACAGAACCGGAGAAGATGCAAATGTTATATGGGGCGATGGCGTTGACGATAACCTGGATGATGAAATCTCCATTACACTTATTGCTACCGGTTTCAACAAACCTGTAGTAATTACGCACACGTTAAATGGAGTTAAGAATACACTCTACGAACCAGCAGTCGCAAAAGCTGAATCAATTACCGAAGTTCAGCTAATGGTTGAGCCGGTTGTGCTATCAAAACCTCTGATAGAACCAGTAAAAATAATGCCTGAGGTAAGTATAAACAATACAGGCTTCACACTTTTTACTGAAAATTCCGCTGCCGAAAAGAAAGATATATCGCATGAAAAAGAAATTCAGAAACCTGAGCTTTTTGAGGTAAAATCATTCTTTCAACAGGAGCCTGAGCTGGAAATTATCATGCCGGTAACCATGCCTGAAATAAAAGCTCCTGTAAATGCATTCCATTCAACGGAAATACCGGAAAAAGAACAGGAAGAGAAATCCCAGGATCGTATAAACAAGCTTAAAAATTTGAGCCACAAACCGATAAGCGCATCTAATGTTGAAGAAATGGAAAGAATACCCGCCTATATGCGACGTAACGTTGACCTTCCGGAGGCCAGTCAGTTGAACGAAAGCACAGTATCGCGCTATACACTGAGTACTGACAGCAACAACAAAACAGGGCTCAGGGAGAATAATTCGTTCCTTCATGATAATGTTGATTAAGCATTAAAGTTTATCATTCAGTATAAATAAATAACACCATGGAACTCGAAATACTTATCAATGAGGATATAAAGCAGGCTATGATCAGCAAGGACAAGGAAAAACTTGAAGCCTTGCGTGCCATCAAAGCTGCTTTATTGCTCGAAAAAACAGGCAAGGACGTTTCGAGCGGTATAATACCTGAAACTGTTGAGTTAAAAATGTTGCAGCGGCTTGTAAAACAGCGTCGCGAGAGTGCTGAAGTTTTTAAATCACAGGGGCGACCCGATCTGGCTGAAGTTGAAATATTCCAGGCTGCCATTATCGAAAAGTATCTACCTGAACAAATGAGTGATGATGAAGTAATTGCTGTCGTAAAAAAAGTAATTGCTGACACCGGAGCCACAGGTATTAAAGATATGGGAAAGGTAATGGGTCTTGCAACAAAATTGGTTGCAGGAAAAGCAGACAATAAATTAATTTCAGAAATCATTAAAAAGTTACTCCCTTAATCTAATCCACTCATATTCTCTTTGCAAAACAGCCCTGTAGTTATACTGCAGGGCTATTTGTTTCCAGCAAGCAAATAAACACAGTGTATTAAGCAAAGAAACTAGGTGTGGGTATTCGCTGCTAGGTAGCCGGAAATTGATAAAACCTCCTTTGCAAAAAAAAATATGATTTTGTTGAGCGCGATTAAAAATCGCGCCACCAAAAAAAAATCCCGCCATTTCGGACGGGACTTTTCAAAAAAAAAAAATGATCTTATGCGCCTAACTGCAAACGGTTAAATTTGGTAACAGTTAAGTCTTTGTCAGCTTTCTGCAGGTATTCGCGAACGCTGATTTTCGAATCGTTAATAAACTCCTGATTCAGCAATGTATATTCTTTGTAAAACTTGTTGAGTTTACCCAAGGCAATTTTCTCTAACATTTCTTCAGCTTTACCTTCCGCACGTGCCTGTTCTTTACCAACTTCAATTTCGCGAGCGATAGTTTCGGAATCAACACCGTCTTTATCAAGAGCAACAGGCGACATTGCGGCAATCTGCATTGCTACATGCTTACCAACTTCTTCCACGCCTTCGCCATCAGCTTTATTCATACCCAGAATAGCAGCTAAACGGTTGCCAAAATGGTTGTAAGCAATAACTAAAGGAGCTTCGATATATTCGTAATGAGCAAGTTCCATTTTTTCGCCGGTTTTACCGATAAGATCAGTAACACCATCCGAAATTGTACGTCCATCAATTGTCATTGCAAGCAATGCCTCCAGTGAAGCAGGTTTTGAAGCAATTGCCAGATCGCTGATTTTGTGAGCATACTCGATAAATTCCTGGTTTTTAGCCACGAAATCAGTTTCGCAATTTAACATGATAACAGCTGCAAACTTTTTATCTGCGGTTGTCTTTGCAAGAACAATACCCTGATTGGCATCACGGTCAGCACGTTTAACGGCCAGTTTCTGTCCTTTTTTGCGTAAAATATCAATTGCTTTTTCAATATCGCCATCCGATTCAACCAATGCATTTTTGCAATCCATCATGCCGGCTCCGGTCATCTGGCGGAGTTTATTTACATCTGATGCTGTAATAGTAGCCATTATGTTTTTATTTCAATTTGTTATTTACTGTTGTAATTACATAAACCCATGCAAAAGCACAGGTTTATGATTACAATAAAATTTACGTTTTAATTATGGTCTTGCTTTGCGTGGCCCCCCCGGACCAGCTTTACGAGCCACAGGTTTGCGCGGACGTTTGCGGTCATCACCTTCAGCGGGTTCGAGACCGGCAGCAACACGTTTTTTGCGGGCGATTTCGCGGGCATCATCATCATCATCATCGTGGATGGTGCTGGTGGTAACGCTTTCGCCTTCTTCACCTTCCTCATCACGTTTGTCGCGATCGAGTTTGCGTTCGCTGCTTCCTTCTTCGATGGCTTCGATCATTTTTTTAATGATCAGTGTAATTGATTTTGAAGCGTCGTCGTTGGCAGGAATAGGGAAGTCAACCAGATTAGGATCGCTGTTGGTATCAACGATTGCGAAGGTAGGTATGTTAAGCTTGCGGGCTTCAGCAATAGCAATATGTTCTTTCATGATATCAACCACAAAAATTGCAGAAGGAAGTTTGCTGAGGTCAGCGATTGAACCAAGGTTCTTTTCGAGTTTGGCACGTTCACGGGCGATCTGAAGGCGCTCACGTTTCGATATTCCAAGAAAAGCAGGGCTGGTCATCAGTTTGTCGATTGACGACATTTTTTTAACCGCTTTACGGATGGTGGCGAAGTTGGTAAGCATACCGCCCGGCCAGCGCTCAGTCACGTAAGGCATATTTGTTGGGCGTACCAGTTCGGCAACCAATTCTTTTGCCTGTTTTTTGGTAGCTACAAAAAGGATACGTTTACCTGATTTTGAAATTTGTTTGATTGCTGCAGCAGCTTCATCGATTTTGGCGATGGTTTTGTATAGGTCGATGATATGTATACCGTTACGCTCCATAAAAATATAGGGAGCCATATTGGGATTCCATTTACGTTTCAGGTGACCAAAGTGTGCGCCTGCATCGAGTAATTCGTCAAATGTTGTTCTTGCCATTTAATTTATCTCCTGATTTAATTAGTTTACATTCTTTAATGTCGCAATTGCCAGGTAGCCCTGTAAGAAATTATACAGGAGTCCTGGCAATTTAGATACTAAACTACCTTCATTTTCATTCTTAACGCTTGCTGAACTGGAAGCGTTTGCGGGCTTTTTTCTGTCCGAATTTCTTACGTTCAACCATACGTGGGTCGCGACGCATCAGGCCTTCAGCCTTCAATGCAGGACGGCGGGTTGGATCGAGTTCGCAGAGAATACGGGAAATCCCGAGCCTCAGAGCTTCTGCCTGACCTTTAACACCACCTCCGCTGAGGTTGGCATTTACATCGAAAGTTCCAACAGTAGCTGAAATTTCGAACGCCTGCATAACTGTATTCTGCAATATGGCTGTAGGGAAATATTCTTTATAGTCACGTCCGTTAACAAGGATTACACCAGTACCTTCTTTGATGTAAACACGTGCAACAGCACATTTACGCCTACCAATAGCATTCGTAGTCTCCATTTTATTTATTTAATTTCGTTAATGTTAATCTTTTGGGGTTTCTGCGCTTCGTGTGTATGTTCAGAACCAGCAAAAACGCGAAGGTTGCGGAACAACTCAGCACCAAGTTTTGTTTTTGGAAGCATCCCACGGATTGCTTCTTCAACTACATAACCAGGTTTTTTATTCAGCATAATCCTTGGGGTACTAAGTTTCTGTCCACCCGGGTGTCCTGAATAATGAACATACTCTTTATCATTCATTTTTTTGCCGGTAAGACGAATCTTTTCGGCATTAATGATAATTACGTTATCACCGCAATCGAGATGAGGAGTATAATTGGTTTTAGTTTTTCCGCGCAGAATTCGTGCTACCTGTGTTGCAAGGCGGCCCAGTATTTCGTTTTCGGCATCTACCAAAACCCATTCTTTCTTAATTTGGGCGGGTTTAGGAGTAACTGTTTTGTAACTTAATGTGTTCATCGTCCTGTGTAATATGCTGTTAATCAAAAATTCCCTCTTCGGTATAAAAAGGGGTGCAAAGGTATAACTATAATTTGAAATTCCAAAGACTTATTCACAATATTTTGTTGAATACTTTTCGACCCGAGATGAAGTGTCTTTTAAATCCTGGAAATGAGGGGCAAAATTAGTGAAAATACCTATGCAAACTATCAAATAATCAGGATGAAATTGTTAAAGGACTGGAGCCACATAAAACAATTCATCGATCAAGTTAAAAAAAGTTCCTAATTTCGCGATCATAAAAATTAAAACTGATGTCAATCATAACCCGCGATATTTCAAAAGTTTACGGCACACAAACGGTGCTTGATAAGGTGAATATCAATATCGGTAAAGGAGAAGTTGTAGGTTTACTTGGCCCCAATGGTGCCGGGAAATCAACCCTTATGAAAATACTTACCGGTTACATCCCTCCTACTTCGGGCAACGCATCCGTGCATGGGCATGATGTACTTTTTGATACCGAAGAAGTTAAAAAAATTGTAGGCTATTTACCCGAACACAATCCGTTATACCCGGATATGTACATTAAAGAATACCTCGAATTTATTGCCGGCATTCATAAACTCGGAAAAAGTGCTACTAACCGCATTCGCGAAATGATTGAAATAACGGGCTTAGGTCCGGAACAGAATAAAAAGATAGGTACGCTTTCGAAAGGCTACAAACAACGCGTTGGGCTGGCACAGGCACTCATCCATAACCCGGAAGTATTGATATTGGATGAACCCACTTCGGGCCTCGACCCAAATCAGTTGCTCGAAATCAGGGAGCTGATAAAAGGAATCGGAAAACAAAAAACAGTCATTCTCTCCACGCACATTATGCAGGAAGTGGAAGCCGTTTGCAGCCGGACAATTATAATTAACCTTGGAAAAATTGTTGCCGACGCCCCTACCTCCGAACTTTCTGTCATACAGTCGCACGATATTGTTACTGTTGAATTCGAAACACAAATCACTGAAAAACAACTGCTTTCAATAGCAGGTGTTGCAAAAGCTTCGAAAATCAATGACCTTTCGTGGAAGCTGCAGGCTAAACCAGGAGAAGATATCAGGCCACGAATCAATAAATTTGCCGTCGAAAATAACCTCACTCTTCTTTCGCTTCATCGCGAAGAGCATAATTTAGAGCAGGTTTTCCAGGAACTGACAAGAAGAGGGAAAAGTGTATAGTGAAGAGTGAATAATGAATAGTGAATAATAAAGAGTGAATAGTGGTTAGCGAATCGAAAGATTTGGCTCAAGTTCAAAGTGGCGGGAGAAGATGCATAGATTAAAATTAATATTATGAACTTGAAAAAGAGAACCACCATCCTTATCCTGATTGTTTTTGGTTTTGGAGTCGGGGTGGCTCTTTTTCTTGTTTTTTGGCCGGTATCATACCATGCATCTAAAAACCAGATGCGGGATGGCACTAAGTTTCTGGAATTACCCACAGGTTCGAGAATTGCATATACATTGATTCCGGCAAGAGGACAGAAAAAACAATTTCCGATTATATTTTTGCAGGGTGGTCCGGGAGGTCCGATCTACGACAGGAATATTACTCATTTATCGACCCTGGCTGATGATGGCTATAATGTATATTTATATGACCAGGTAGGTTGTGGTTTCTCCGAAAGACTTGATAATATTAATGAATACACTGCCAACAGGCATAAGGAAGATCTGGAAGAAATTGTAAGATTTATTGGCGCAAAGCGGGTTATACTGATCGGACAATCGTGGGGTGCCATATTGGCAACTTTATTTATTGCTGATAATCCCGAAAAAGTTGAAAAAATAATTTTCACCAGTCCGGGGCCTGTTTTACCTGTAAATGCGAAATTGAACAGCATCCTTCCGCCGGATAGCCTTCAACTCAGAAAACCGGTTTTCACCAATCGGCAGGGGAGAGAAAAAGCCTATTCGATCCGGACAAAAATTGTTGAGTTCGTTGCTGAAAACATGGATTGGAAACTCATTGCTGACAAAGAAATGGACGATTTTGCCTCGTACCTGAATTTCGAAATGGGAAAATCGACAGTTTGTGATACTTCAAACGCCGGACAGATAGAAAATGGTGCAGGCTATTACTGCATGATAAAAACAGCGCAAAGTTTTTCCAAAGTCGCTGATCAGCGCGAAAAGCTAAGCCAAATCCACATACCGGTTTTAATTCTGAAAGGGCAGTGCGATCATATTAAATGGGGATTTACTCAGGAATACACTTTGTTATTTCCTGACCACCATCTTGTTATTGTGCCTGACGCAGGACATGGAATTTCGCTTGAACAGCCGGAAATATATTTAAAAACGATAAGGGAATTCTTGAAGAAATAATCCGGAAAGCTCATTTATTTTGATGCTTATCCTTCTATCAGGTTCTATCTGTCCACACCTTTTTTAATCAAATAATCCAGGCTCCATTTCCCGGAACCAATAAAAAAGAAAGCTATAAAAACCAGCAGAAAAAGGAATGCATGTTCAGCTTCGCCTGCGATTTCGCCGTTATGCGCACCAAAAACAGCAACGGCCAAAGTTATTATTAAAGGGATACTAACAAAACGTGTAAATAACCCCAGGGCAAAAAACAAACCTCCGAAAAACTCAGCGCCTTTGGCAAGGTAAGCCATTAAAAGCGGTAATGGCAGTCCGAGGTCCGCACCAAGGTATTTTGCCATACCTTCCATTTTGAGCGCATCGAACACAACATAACCGTGAATAAGAATTAAAATTCCGCTGATGATCCGTATGAATGCCAACGCTTCAATTGCGATAGGACTGACTGATAAATATTTCTTTAGCATCAGGGATATTTTGACCTTTAATAACAAAAAAATCAGGGTTTATGTTTGATCATTCACCACAATTGCTGCAGATTCCAATTTCTGACCGCTTCGACAGCACCTTATTTCTAAAAGAGGAATAGATATGATTCTTCCATATCTCCGACAAAGAAGTATCGAGCAGATTACCTGTTTGATAATCTGCATTTTTATCATAGCAGCAAGGCACAATATTCCCATCCCAGGTTACAACCAGCGAACTCCATATACGGTGACACCTGTTTTTGATTTTCCGGGCTAAACTCCACGAACCATCAGGCGATTGACGATATCGCGATTTCGATTTTAAAGTTGGTATGATAGTACTTTGCACATCAAAATTATATACCTGTGCGGTTTTAAATGATAGTTTATCAACTCCTGTATGATTTGCATAATTTCGCATTGCATTCATCTGATGCTCATTGTGGTTCATCACCAGAAACTGTATTTCAATAAACGGATATTTCGATTTAATAGCTTTTTTAGCGGCTACCAATCTTATTACACCATCAGTAACCGTTTTGAGAGACCCATTAACACGGTATTTTTCATACGTTTCCTGATCGATACCATCCATTGAAATAATGAGGTGATTTAAGCCACTATTAATTATTTTGGCAACATTACTATCATCCAGGTAATGACCATTGGTGGACGTTGACACGAAAATATTGCGTCTGCGGGCCAGTTTTACCATATCAGAAAAGTATGGATTTAAGTAAGGTTCGCCCTGAAAATATAGTGTAAGATAAATAAGATCCGGCGAAAGTTTTTCTAAAATAGTTTTATAATCAGCCAGGTTCATTGTCCCTTTGGAACGAGTAAGCGTTTGCATACCGGTTGGACACTCGGTGCATCGCAGGTTACATGAGGTAGTTGGTTCAATTGACGCTGACCATGGCTTTCCAATCACAACTATTCTCCTGAATAATCTGCTGAAAAGAAAACCAGCTTCCACTGCTACGACATTTGCAGCCTTGCGGAAATTCAATGATTTAAGTAACGCAATATAATAAGGCAACAATTTCAGGGTTTTACGCATCAGTCAATTTTATTGGTGAGCTTTTGTACGACTCTGAATTGCTGAAAAAACTCTTTTGCGATAACGCGCAGGACGGTATAAAC
>Ga0075012_10004732_pt1 | contig 12604 bp, 9 predicted proteins | sample All_14_2_FD_71474 | JGI IMG/M metagenome (GOLD analysis project Ga0075012, IMG submission 71474) | Freshwater microbial communities in response to fracking from Pennsylvania, USA - Allegheny Zone_MetaG_DW_15 | ecosystem: Environmental > Aquatic > Deep subsurface > Groundwater > Drilled...
CGGCAGAGGTCGGGAAAGAAGAATCCACAACCGTTTACCAGTACGTTTGCGAGCCCGAGCTAGAAGCTGAAATTGCGGATGAAAACCAGGTCTCGCGAAACAAATGGCAGGTCAGAGCGACAATCACGCGCGCACGAGTGACGCTAAAACTGCCGATTACTGTTTGGCTATCGCAGACCGTTCAAAATCGCCGCGCCGACTTTGAAGACGGTCATGTGCAAGTTTGCCAACGCGTTTTTGTAGATGCTCATGAAGCGGCAAGCGCAGCCTGTCATCGAGTTATCGGTCGCACGTTTTACGGAGAGGGCGGCACGCTGGAGCAGGCGAAGGCTAATGCTATCGAAATCGCCAAGCAGGAACTACGTGCCCAATATCTGCAAGCCGTAGATACAAAAGCGAAGGACGTGCTGATGATTTACGACTTTTACGCGCCGAAGTGGAGAAAACCTGCCGATGTTTTGGTCGATAAAGCGCTTCAAGAGTACGAGGTCGGGAAGCCTCGGAAGATCAGACGCATTACAGGCGCAGGGTCCGGAGTTCAGAAAGCAGATGAAACGAGTGAAATTCGCGGAGCAAACGTTCCAAGTAATCAAAGCGTAAACGCGGGCAGCGAACACCCAAATGGCGATGCGGATGCAATCACACATTGACAGACCCATAGAAAGCCCGTTTAGAAAGACAGTGATAACATTGTTTATCATCTTCTACATAATGTCCGTCATACTGTGGGTTTTGCCGTGGTCGCGCACAAGAGATTTCTTTATAAAACCGATTACGCAACAGATCTACTACACGGGGATTTGGCAGGGCTTTGCGGTATTCGCCCCTGACCCGCGCAAAGAGAATTACCGAATTTATGCCACCATTAGATACGATGATGGAACTGAGAAGATCTGGCATTATCCGGCAATGGAAAAGCTGGGATTGTTTGAGCGCTATTGCAAAGAACATTGGCGCAAGTATGGAAACGATTGTTTAAATGGCAATAACTTGTTATGGCCGGACTTCGCTCGCTGGGTTGCGCGAGCGAATGACGAAAAGTCAAAACATCCCCTCACAGTAGCCTTGACTCGCACGCGCGCTGAGACAATGCCGCCCGAAGATGGTTTCGGCAAGCCAAATCCCGAACAGTTGGAAAAGTATCAGTTCTACTTATACAGAGTGCTGCCAGAGGACTTGAAACAGACTTCGCAGGAAATTTCGAAACAAACTTCTTATGAAAATTTGAAGCGTAAGCGTCATGAGGATTCAAAATGAGTTTTCAGGACATACGTGCGCTCTGGTATCGAATGTGGTTTCAACCACAATCGCCGGCTCCGTTGTGCCTGTTCCGAATCCTGCTGGGCTTGCTACTGATTTTGTCGAGCTTGCTCTGGTTGCCGGACTTGCAGACGTGGTTCGGCTACGACGGCATCGTATCCGTTCAAACAATGGAACAATTCGAAGCAAGCAACCGCTTTTCTATTTTATTCTGGTTGCCGCCGGACAATGCCTGGGTATCGAAACTCTATGTGATCATGATGATCGCTGCCGTAACATTTACGTTGGGTTTGCGTGCGAACTTCAGCGCACTGATTCTCTTTCTGTGCGTAACATCGTTCCATCATCGCAACCTGCTCATCTTCAATAGCGGGCACACTTTAATGCGTGTGTGTTTATTTCTGATGATGTTCGGACCGATTGGAAAGATGTATTCGATTGATAGCTGGTTCGCAAATTGGCACCGCCCGCGGTTCGCTGATCGTGAGGCAGAACGCGACGCGCTGGCAGAAGGCGAAGAGCTAGAGCCAAGAACCATTGATGTCGCCCAAAATTCGCCGCCCATACTTTGTAGACCATGGACTCAAAACCTTCTGCGCTTTCAAATCGCTCTCGTCTACGCGCAGTCTACGCTCGCAAAAATGGACGGCGAAACATGGTGGAATGGAACGGCTGTTTACTACGCAAACCGGATGGAAGACTTTTCGAAGTTTCCCATCCCATTCATCTTCGACAGAATGCTTGGTTATCAAATTGCGACCTGGGCAACGCTCGCAATTGAAATTGCACTCTGGACCCTAATCTGGGTTAAGGAACTGCGCTACTACGTTCTGGTGCTTGGCGTTCTTTTACATCTGGGAATAGACTGGACAATGAATCTTCCAATCTTCGAGCACCTGATGATCGCATCCTATGTATTGTTTTTAAAACCAGAAGACGTTGAATGTTTCGTCAACTCAAAAAAATACGCGTTTGCTAAGGTGCTGTCGTTTCGCCGATATAACCAACATCAAACGTTATCTTCAAATTAGTAACATCAACTTGCCGCCTGAATCTGATATCGACGGCGGTGCCGCTTGTCTGATAGAACGGCCTGGTTGTGGATGAGGTGGTTGGCATTGCAGTCACCACAGGTGATGCGGGCACCATCAACTCACCGGTATCTGTTTGTGGCGTAATCAAAGGTGGATAGCCCTTTCCTGTGCCACCAGGAGCGCCACCAGTGGGTCCGCCGGTGCCAGGTCCTGCTGAGCCGGTCGACGACGTGCCGGTCGGCCCCGTAGGACCGGTTGGACCGCTCGAAGTCGGACCTGTAGGACCGCTCGGACCTGGACCGCTTGGTCCGCCGGGTCCACCGGAACCACCACTGCAAGAATTGGCGTTGAGAAAAATCAAAGAGCAGAGGGATATGGCAACTAGTCGAACCTCTCGTTCGTAGCGCTTCGCTTTTCGAATGTTATCTTTTTCGACCGTATGAGGAGAGCCAGTCATTAGTATGCCCCCCGTTTTTGAAGAAGCATTGTCGTGCGGTCCGTCGAACTCAGGTTTTTCACTACGAGCGGCTTTGCCAGCGGTTCACCACCATGCTTGCCACCGCGGATGCTACCGGGATTTCTAACTTCGTCGCGAATGTACACGTCCCAACGCTTCATCAGCTGTATGTCTTTATTGCCATCCGGCAAAGGCACGCTGTAGGTTTGAATCGGCACGCTGCTGTTTGGAATGGCCATCATGGTCTCTGCGTACATCTGCTCGTTGCTTGAGACGTAGAGTGGATACGGCGTCAACAAGCGACTCTGGTAGGTCACGACGCCGTCCATATCGAATTTGTAAATGTGAATAATACCGGCTGGAACTGTTCCAATATTCAAATAAGGTCCACCTTGGACGACAGGCGCGACCCAGGCCGCCGTCGACGGTGATGCTGAGTCGAGTGGAGTGGTTTGCATGTTGATTATCGAATCGATATCCGCCTTCGTGCCCGCACGCCGAATCCAGTCGTGCAGTCCGGTTAACCAGGCATTGGACGTATTCAGAGCAGATGCGACCGGCCACGAAGTCGGGGCCATATTCGAGCCCGGATCGGTTGGATAATCGCCAGCCTTTGCGGTAAGCAGATCAACTACACCGCCCTTCAAATCAGTATTCTCGTAAACATCTCGAGGCGATCGAATCTCCGGTACCGCTCCATCTGGAAAACTAATCGACAGCGCACCAGGCTGCGGAAGAGGATCGTGAACGCTCGCGGGCTGTGCGCAGGCGACAGCCTTGACGTCGTACCCGTTAGGATTGTACGGGTCAGTCATGTGCTGAACGGCTTCTGCCCTGACTATAGTCTGCATCTGATATGGAAGCGATGGAATCGTGGCAACCCAGTTTCGATAATCTACGATTTTGACGTTGGGTCCTATTCCGCCAAAAACAAAATCTACTCCCCCGTATGGAATATTCACGAAAGACTTGTAAAATCCGTTGACTTGTTGAGAATTTGGAACGGGAGCGGTCGAGGCTGGTTTTGGAACCGGGATCGCAGTGCTCAAGCCGCCCTGGATAGAGCCCAAGGCTAGCACCATTGAGTTTGGAACATAATTCGACGCTCCGGTCATGCGAATCTGGTTGTTTCGATAAGCATTTTCGGCATCGACATAAGGCGTGATAGCGTTACCGTCCTTGTCTGTTGCGGAGCCCCCCGGAGCCATCGACGCAGCAAGTACGTTTAACAGCTGATCTTTAGCACTGAGGGCATCTTGCATATCTCGTTTGGCAAGTTCGCGCATCACATCCTGGTCCATCAGATCGCCGATAATCAAGTCAAGGCGCGCGGTTCCAATCAATGTATTAATACTTCGAACGGGCATAGCGAAGCCATCGCCATTCTGCGTTGCAGCGCCGACGGGCGCATAGTCTGATAAAGATACAAAACCGCACTCCGGCGTGTTCACGACGATCGCGCTCAGGTCGCGGGCTACAGCGATCGCTGCAGCTTCAATTGCTGTGCGTTGCTCAGTGTTAGTACCGACCAGGCGAACAAAGCCAAGCCCCATGACCACTGCCAGACACAGGATCAAGAAGATGAACGCAATTACTAGAACCAGCATGCTGCCGGCTTGCCGTCTGCTGAATTTCTTAGCCATAGAGGTTCCCAGATTAGCGAGTAGGTCGTTCAGGATATAACTCGATTAAATCACACGCGAGCTAATCCCGGTAGGTCGGTGAGGGGGCACGCATGTGTCTGGCAGACACGCGGTACCTGGAGGGTATGAGGAGAGCCGGGCAAGCCACGGGTTCCGCTTCAAAACCGAGTGTGATCGGTCCGTGACGGTCACGCCTCGTGTACGGGAGTATACTGACAGTATCGACGCTGTTCAGGGAGTCCCATGAGACCGAAATGACATCCGAAAATTCGGCAGATTTAACTTCCGAATCAAATTCAGAAATACAAGCAAAAGCCGAAACCGAATCTGGTATCGGATTCGGTGCTACGCGCGATAATGAAACAGCTGATGCCGACGCTGAGACGAGACGGCCGAAACCGGTTCAAACCTCAGGCTCGCATGCTGCTGTTCCTGACCCTGCGAAGCGCGTGGACATCGGTCTAGCAGCTCCGGTCGACATCGGTCTGGCGAATCCATCGCCGAATGATACCGGCTCTCGCCCGGCGCTCCGGAAACCTACGAGCAGCGGAAGTGATCGGTCAGGTCGATCCGCACCTGGGGCTGAACGCCAGGATCCGCTTGTTGGACAGATCTTGTTCGAGGACTATGTGATCGCCGGTGCTGTCGGAGGGGGACTGGCTTCGACTACCTATGAGGCAAAATGGATTTCACAGGATCGTATCGTCGCGATCAAGACTACAAAACACCTGCAATCGGCAATAACAAGCGAATTTTCAAAAGCGGCTGAAGCGCATCTTACACTTGGACACAGAAATATCGTCGGTTCGCTCGGTCTGATGGAAACAGCGTTGAAACGTCCATTTTACGTCATGGAGTTCATCGATGCCATTTCGCTTCAAGACGTTATAGACTCAAGTGGCTCGCTAGATGATGAAGAGGAAATCGCAGAGGTCGTGTTACAGCTCTGCGAAGCCCTTGAGTTTGCCCATGAGAAGGGCGTCATTCACGGAGACCTCAAATGTTCGAACGTAATGCTCGCCGAGGTGAATGAGCAGATAGAACTAAAAATTCTCGATTTCGGCTTTTACAAAGTAACGGAAACCATTGAGATCTTGAATGGTTCTCGCAGCCCCGACGAAGAGCCGGTCTCGTTTGATGACCTGAAGAAAAAAGACATACTCGCCCTGGCGGTCATGATCTACGAGATGGTGACAGGAGAATCGGGTCAGAAACTAGCTCCTGATGGCACTCTCATGCAACGCCAGAAACTGGTCGAAGCCAATCCGAACGTACTGGCGCCTGATGCGCTGGACGATGTGCTGGACGAAGCGATGGAGCCAGACCTGGATTGGCGCTTCGATGACATTAGCGATTTTAGAAAAGCTTTTGAAGAATGGCTTGGTAAAGCGCGCCAGGAGCATACAGGCGCGACGGGTGCATTTCCGCGTGTGGACGTATCCAAAATAGATCAATTAGCATCCCATCAAAGTCTCGGCCCGGAAGATTCGGTAGGAGTAAACTCATTCGGAGCGCCAACACCCCATCCGCAGGTCCAACCGCACGACAGCGGCTTGATGGGACAATTTCCAAACGGAGACCCGGCAGACGGATCACATCCGACCGATGGTTCTCAGAGCTCCAATGGGATTGCTAGCGCACCGGTCAGAACTCGACGAAAACGCGATTCGAAGCTGGCAAAGCGTGAAATCTTCAATGTGCAGCAGTTGAAAAACACTCAGGCGCGTGAAGAAGAAAGCCTCGAGATGCATCTTACGCAGGTATTCAAAGTCCAGGGACCTCGCGTGTCTCCGGCGAAAACAATCACAAGGCTGACGATGAAGATCGTTGCCTCAATTGCGATGTTACTGCTGTCAATGACTTTTATAATTTTGAATTGGGACAAACTTGGTCAAGCCTGGATCGAAACCTCAACGAGGCTGAGCGCCGCCATGCGCGGAGAAGAACAGCAGGCTAACTTCGATGATATAGATACCCGCCCACCGGAGGAGGTCAATCCGAGCGAGAAGAAGAAGCCGACGACCAAAGTCGCGAATGGTACCACAAATGGTGTTGCCACCGCGAATGGTAGCGGTTCCGGTGGCGCCCCAAGCGGCACTAATAACAGTACCGTATCTGGTTCTGGTACTAACAGTGGTGCGACGATTCCAGCATCCTTGCCAAAACCTCAACAACGATTCCATTATGAAGAGCATCCGGCATATAAAGACTGGGTTCTAAAAGATGTAGGTGCGAAACGCAGAATCGACGGTCCGCGAAAATAGATCTTGCGTTCCATAGTCACGGCCCAGGCTCACGGGGGCGCCATAAATCTGCTTGTCTTCTATAGGTACGGGTTAGGGGCATCAGTCTTGTTTGACTGCCCGCAAAGTCTATTTATGCGCGGTCAGCGATGTCAGTTAAATGTCAGGCACCCCCAATATGCTTTCTGCATACCGCCGCTCTTGAGGTGCTCGCTATGTCAGAAAATAGACTTGAACATAATCAAAATTCCAGGTTCCTCGATGGACTGCAAGGTGTCCTCTTTTCGGATTCACTTGGCTCGATTAACCTGAAAGACTTCAAACAACTTAGTAAAACAATGACCGAACAATCGAATTTAGGTGCAATATTGCCTGGACTATCTCTCATGCAAGAGGAAAAAACTTTCTCTAGCGAAACTAAAAGCGCCCTCCACACTGCCGTTGAAACACCCGGAGAGCATCGTGAAAATGAAAGAAAACGCGTAGAACGAGAGAACAACGGTCACGCAAACCGCTCCGACGAAATTCCAGTAGAAAGACGTCAGCCACCTAGCAAAATCCCATATGATAGAGTCGCACCAGCTCTCCCCCCGGTAGAACCGGGCAGTGAAGCCTTCTACAAACGAGAACTAGAACGAGGCAGCACGCCGGAAAAGATGGAGGCTGCCGCAAAACTTGGCAATGGTGCCACGGCAACGTTGAATCTTTTAGGAGCCGAAGTCCCGGTCAAAGTGCAAATGACTGAAACCGAGACCGACGGCGTCTACCTGGTCAACTTGTACGCATACGACGACAGTGGAAAGCCTTATGTCGCCTATCGCGCCGTGTACGATGAAAACACCGGAAAAGTGTCACATCAAACGGACAAAGACGGCAATGAGGTGCCCTACATGACAGAAGAGTTCTACAAGCAGCATGAGTACGAAGTTACACAAAAGGACGCAGAACGTGGTCGCTTCGCTATACAGAAGAAGGAAGGGACCGAATAGAAAACACTAGAGATCCGATAGACGAAGAAGTAAAATAAACGGATGCCGGACGAACTTCATTTTTCGCTTATTAAAGAAAACATACAAGAGTCGATTCAATGTCGACTCTTGTTTTGCAAACTGCCGTCGTTTCCCTCCGAGAACTGCTTGATTGCAACATTCTCCGGAACCGTTGTGGAAACCGACTCGCACAACTCCGGCTACAAATTTATGCACGCCATGATTGGTGATGGTTTTGCAGCCAGTAATCCTGCGACTCTGCTTCTGGATCTGCGCGACCTTGAATACGTGAGCGGCAATCAAATGAGCCGCATAGTCGATCAACGTATCATTACGAAAGTGGTGGCATCACAAATCTGCTTCGAGGGTTTGAACAACTTATATCGCTCAGCCTTGTTTCTAAATCCATCCGATGAGATATTCGAGTCTATTGAAGAAGCGTTAAACGCCTGTGATTCAGCTTATCGGCAGTTTTTGCGCGACGGTAGAAAAAAAACTATCGCCGCTGATTTCTAACAGTTTCGACAGTTCCGTAACCAATTGTATGAAGAGTCTTGCGAAACTTATCGACTTTGCTTTGCATCACAACGAGCTGCTTCTCTCCAACCAGACTGCATAGGTCCTTCATTAGTGTATGGCTGCTGATCTCCTTAGCGATAGCCGAATCGCGACAAGTGAATAGTTCGGCAGCACCGGCACTTTCTACCGCGGTAAATCTTGACCGGACTTGCGAAATGAAAGTCTCAACTTGATCAGGCAATTCCTGCTCGTCGAGCGAAGTCAAAAGTTCGTGCAGATCACCTATGTCATGACCCGCTTCACAAGCGGCAATCGCTCGTGCACGCGAAAGGTCCCAGACGCCATCTGCAATACATTCAGCGAACGCATCAAGAATCAATTTGTTTGCAATAGACAAATTGCCATCCACATGGGCGATTCGCAGGCTGGGACGAACAGACAACTTCGGAGCATCTGCGCTCGTGAATTTGCTGTTGGCGGTTTCACTCAAACAGAATGCGCCGACCTCATTTATTCGGAAGTAGAGCAATCCGTCATAGCGGCTGAAGTTTTCGAAATAGCCAGACTCGCAATTACGCCTCGAGTACTCAGGAGGCACCACAGCGATATCAATCAGTCCCAACGTCGCGGCGTACTCAAAAAGAAAAGCTCGCACATAAAGTTCTTGCAGCAACTGATCGCCCACCATACCAAGCGCGGCACCATAGGAACTATACATATTCCATGGCTGGTAGGAAACAACAAAAGTATTTCCTGAAGCACGCAAGAATCGAATAAACTCATCGAATTCTATCCAGGCATCTTGCGGACATTGCTTGAGCGTCTCGACAATGGCGCGCCGGCGAATTCGAGACGTCGACATCGAGTAGCGACCATTGCGCGGACCTTTGACAGAGCTGATGCGACTGAGCTCATCAAAGGTACATTCTATGAATGCGAACCATATCTCCCGCAGCAACTCGACGTCGTGAAGCGATTTTGCATTCTTCGCGGAACTCGCGACCTTCAGCTTTTTCCCATCCTGAACAACCAGTCTGGCGTGCGTCAAGAGCATTGGCCACGCGAAGGCCCGCATCGGACCAATCGGTTTGTAGTCAGCTGCATCAAGCCATTGATAATAATCAGATTTGATGATCCGGGAAATCTTCGCCAGTGTGTCGCTGGATGGCAAGCCTGTTTTTTCGCTAACTACAATCAGCCCATCCTGCACAGCCTTGAGCATCGCACCAAGCTCAACCTGGGCAAGCTCGCTTCGTGCAAAATATTCTACTCGAGCCGCTTTATCCTCTTTGAAAACTTCACGCAGAGGTGTTCTGGTTATGTTGATCTGCGCACCCTGCGGAAGCGGGACGATACTCTTAAGGCACGTCTCTAGAGAAGGACGGGCACGATGACCGCGGAAGAGCTCATATCTCATGAACAGCCAGGCCGCGGAGGGTGCGTTTTTAAAATCCAAGCGAAACGCGGGACACATTCCATACTTCGCTTCAAACATCTCAGGGTCGAAACCGTCCTCCGAATGAACGGCTTCAGAGACAGCAAGCTTCTCGAGCGGCTCAAGTTTTTCAAAAGTCGCCTTCAGTTGTTCGCAAGTGAAAAAAGTCGCTAGCTGGGTAGCAAGCTCGTATTTCCTCGTCGGACCGCCGGTCCCCACATGCGATCGGTAAAACGCATTGAGCTCGCTCAGATTGAAAGCACCATCCAGCTCAAGTGCGAATTTCTTCACATCTATCTTGTTCTTACTCGTGCCTGCTTTTGCCATTTGCGTTGAATAAGCTTGCGCTCAACGCTTTGAGCTTACTGGCTCTCAAGCGTGTTGGCGCTTCCGGAGTCTGCTATCGAAGGATTTACAGCCCGACTCCATTTGACGTCATTGGAACTTCCATTCACGGCTACGTGATTCACGGTATCACATGCGATATCATTGCCGCTGCCGTTTATTACGAGTGAATTGATATGACCTGTGAATTTGATCTCACAGTGACTGGCATTCAGCGTTACGTTGCCTCCGCCGCAAGCGATTGTTCCTTCATAGTTGCTGTTGTTGAGTGTAATATCTTTCCCGCCCGTCGAGGAAGAAGCAGCATGAGATTTCACGCTCGCGGACTTGGTTGAAACAACGACTCTTTCAGGCACGTTACCCACATTACCGAGAGAATTCTCAATTTTTGTGATACGTACCGCCAGAGTTCCCGTCCCTGCAGAGCCGATCGTATCCATCTCCAGCTTCTGAACGCGACTGATGAGGGAACCTGCAGACACCTTTCCGTGCGTTGCGATTTCCAACGCCTCAACTCTTTGCGCCAGCGTCAAGGCACTGGCTGCCGGAGACTTAACCGTCGTCGTGACCGTTTTAGACTTTGTCGTCTTAATCGAAGTCGGTTTAATTCGGACTGACTCGCCGGGTTTATCTACCGAAATTCCACTGCCGTTCATACGAACGGACTGATTACCTTGTTGTACGTTGATGCCATTAGGACCAATGCTGACACTGCCATCCGGACTCTGAATATTGAATTGCGCATGCGAAGGCTGAGCAGTAGCCATCATGCCGAGGACCAGAAGCAAGAAATACTTTCTCATAGCAACCTCCAGGCGAACGCTGGAATTATACCGCAAGATATCTGAACTATTCCTGAGCCGCCCTGGAATCTTTTGCCAGCTCCCTGCCATGCCACAGTCCTGAAATACTTGGTGTCTGTGTGGCTCCCTTGTGGTCGGCTGACACTTCCTCCGAAACTCTCATCTGAATCAAATCGAAAACCGACTCGAAGCTTTCGTAGTTTTTATTGGCCGTCAACGCATCAATCATTTGCCTTGTAAACACGCTGTTTGGATAACGTTTGGACTCCCACGACTTTTCGTTTCCACTGCTGGAACTGACGAGCAATTGGTAATTCGAGCTCAACAAAAATTCCGGGTCTATGCTGTTGACAGAATGATTGTTAGAAACCGGCGCGCCAAGCCCGCCGGCATAACAGGTATCGAGCACCACAAATACGTGCCGCTTGCTTAGTTTTGAACTTAGCAGACGCACTATGTTTTGCATCGGAATGGACGTCGAGAATAGCTGATCCATCTTCGTATCGTATGTTACGACGGAGTTCATTGCACCAATGTCTTCATAGGCTGGCGTACCATGAGACGAGACGAAGATGAAGACAACGTCGTTTGGTTTAGTTACAGAAGGCAACCAATCTCCGGCTATGCTGTTTAAGAATTCGTCTTTGGTCGCCCCATCGTTTGTAAGCGTGCGAATACGATCGGTCTGAAAACCGGCATGTTCTACGAGAAATTTCGCCACATCTTCAGCATCCTTCTTTGGATACTTGAGCTTTGGAATTTTAGGATCGGCAAAATCGCTTAGACCAACTACGATTGCCCATTTCTGCGAAGGATTTTTGGCAACAGGCTTGAACAACTCTTTGCCAAAAACCTTATTTAGCATTTTCGAAACGGTCACTAGATGCGGTGCATCCTCCGCGAACGACATCGCATACTTGAGGTCCTGGTCGGATCCCGTTTTGTTTCCCAAACGATCGCGGCAATAAGCACGCCACAAGGATGCTTGCGCAGCTTCCAGCCTGTTGCCCAACTTGATTGGCGACTCTTGCAACTTCGGAATTGCCTCGGACAGCAGTTTGTCAGCTTCAGCGTAATTACCTTCAACCGCGCTAGTAATACCAAGGGACTCCGTAGCTATCGCAGGAAGTGTTTGACTCTGACGCTGACTTAACTCTCTCTTCGCGTTGACTACGGATTCCCGTATGACGTTTCGCGAATTCGGGTTAGGGTCCAATGATGATGCCACCGCCAACAGTGCGTCAGCGTTACCGCGAATTTCATCACTCGGAGCAGTTGCACGGGTTTGCCTCAACAGGTCGATTGCTTTGCCCGTCTCATTCTCGGCCAACAAAACAGTCGCAAGCTGTTGCGCCGCAAATGGATTCTGTCCCCCAACATTTACAGCCTCGCCCGCCTTCAGCTGAGTAAACGGTCTTCCCTTCCCTATAGTGATTGCGCTCCTCAGCTGACTCTCGGCATTTTTATAATCGCCGGCCCAACATAATGCGGAGCCCAGGTAATACAGCACATCCGGCTCGAACTCCTTCTTACCAGTTGCATGCTCGCTTAGATTTAGCGAAAGCCGGCTCAATTGAGCGGAATTCATAGGGCGGCCGAAACACAAATTGAAGATCGCAGAACTCTTATACATAAACATCTTCGAGTCCTGAATACTCTTCTTGTCGACGGCCAAAGGTTCCTCAGAGAGTCCAAGATGGTTGTACAACATGCGCGACTCAAGATAATTCGCATCCATCTTCTCGAACAATGTCGCGAGTTCGTCATCGTTTTTCCGAAAAGCATCGACGTCGTATTTGCCGGCAAGCTCTAAATGTTTCTGAACAAGAGTTGCGAACTGCGTCGACAACTCCAACGACTTGCTAGCGTTTTCGTC
>Ga0075012_10004736_pt1 | contig 12599 bp, 18 predicted proteins | sample All_14_2_FD_71474 | JGI IMG/M metagenome (GOLD analysis project Ga0075012, IMG submission 71474) | Freshwater microbial communities in response to fracking from Pennsylvania, USA - Allegheny Zone_MetaG_DW_15 | ecosystem: Environmental > Aquatic > Deep subsurface > Groundwater > Drilled...
CGGCGTGGTCATCATTAGTGGATCGGTTGCACTCCTTGCCGACACGGTTCATAACTTCTCTGACGCCCTCACCGCCGTGCCTCTGTGGATCGCTTTCGTGCTCGGTCGCCGCGCGGCGACGCGCACTTACACCTATGGCTTCGGCCGGGCCGAAGACTTGGCGGGGCTCTTCATCGTTGCGATGATCGCGCTCTCGGCGGTCGTCGCAGCGGTCGAGTCGTTCCGACGATTCTTCGATCCGCAGCCGGTTCAGAATGTCTGGTGGGTGTTTGCGGCAGGCGTCATCGGCTTCGCCGGCAACGAGTTGGTGGCGATCTACCGAATTCGCGTGGGACGACAGATCGGTTCCGCCGCCTTGGTTGCCGACGGTGTTCACGCGCGGACGGATGGGTTCACGTCGCTCGCGGTTGTCGCGGGATCAATCGGCGTCATGCTCGGTTTCCCTTTGGCCGACCCGATCGTCGGCCTGCTGATCTCCATCGCTATCGTCGTGCTCTTGGTTGGGACTGTTCGGAGTGTCGGGCGTCGTCTCATGGACGGCGTAGAGCAGCCCAGCGTTGACCTACTGGAGAGCGTCCTGTCATCAACCCCGGGCGTCATCGATGTCAGCGACGTCCGGCTCCGATGGGTCGGACACAGGCTCCACGGATCAGCCCACATCAGAGTGTCCGACGCGCAGCTTTCTGAGACCGAACTGATCGGCCGAAGAGCCGAGGAAGCAGCTCAGACTGCGCTCCCAAAGTTGGAGACGATGATCCTGGTCGTCCGAACCTAGGTCAGCGAAGCGACCGCCGACGACCCGGCTCGGAGGATCGACCCGACAGGCTCCCCTCGAGTTGGGGAGCACGTCGCCGGAAAAGTCGGCGATCGAGGTGGGCCCCTCAACGAAACCCCCGCCTCTGGACGGGGGTTTCGTTGAGGTCATGTCTAGCCGCGCTTCTCGCTCGGCGGCGCAACCGCAGTATTTTGCGATGGGCCATCGGCGCCATGCGTCAGCGTGTCGCCGACGGCAGACGGGATGTTGAGCGCATCCGGGCTCGCCCAGCTCGGCTCATCGTTGCTCGGTTGTGTAGCCACTGTCTCCTCCTCTCACTTTGTCGCCAGGGTGATGGCAGCGACGATCCATGCGAACACCGACAACCCGATGCCCGCTGCGACCGCACGGTTCTTGAGGTCGAGGTCTCGACGTCCCTGATCCAGTTCCTTCAGCTTGTCCAGAATGATCCGCTCGGATAGGGCGGACGGCTCTTGGATGATCCAGTCGCCGACCCGGTCCTTATCGAGCATGACCGCCTTCGAGTTCCAGAGGAACATCGCGACGATGCACGCGACTGTGGCAGTCCCGGCGAGCACCGCTGCAACGAGGGCGCCGGTGCCGCTTGCCAGTGCTGAAGTTGCACCGGCCGCCGCGAGAATGATCGACGCCCGCGTCAGAGCGTTGGACTGTCGTTGGGCGTTGTCGCTCAACTCCCGATCGAGCTCGCCGTTGACGAGGGCAAGGGTTACTTCGTCTCGTTTCATGTCCGTCTCTCGGGAGCGATCCGTCTGGGCGCCGAACTAGTTGTCGACCAGCGGAAGCGAGTCGTACGGCCTCACCAGGATTACCTTGTGCCGGGCTCGAGTGATGGCGACACGAAGCAATCGTCGACCCTGGAGGTACGGCGCAGGCTCATCGCGATCCTCGTAGAACTTCCCTCGGAAGCGCCCATCGACGATGACGACGGCGTCGAACTCCTTGCCCTTGGCTTTGTGGGCGGTCATCAGCATGCAGCCCGAAGGCTCACGATGCTCGGTACCGAGCAGGTTCGCCTCGATGGCCCGCCGAATGATGTCGGGTGCATTGGAATACGTCCCGGTCTCCCGCCACCTCGCCATCAGACGGCTGCCGATCTCGTCGGTCGCGCGGAAGAAGCGGACGAAACGGACGTTGGTGAAGAGTTCACCGAGGCCCGGAGTTCCCGCAAGAATGTCTCGGGCCGCAACCCAGTCGATCATCGGGTCGCCCCGAAGGACGAGACCGGAGTCGTAGCCGGACGCGATCCCGGACACCGAAGCCTGCTGACGAGGCGGCTGACCATCGCGAACTTTCTGTGCTGCGGTACGGAAGCGCGTCATGTTTGTCACCGCAGCCGCGCTCGGCTTGATCGAGTTCTTCACCTCGAAGTAGCCGGCCAGAACGTCGTAGGTCCTGCTCAGTTCTAGGACTCGATCGTCGCCTCGCCATTCGAGCATCGATCCGATGACCAGGGCGGCGGCGGTCGTGAGGTCGGCGTCCCAGACGACTTCATGTTCGACAGGGCCAAGCGCGTGGTTGTTGAAGGTGTGCGCCTCGTTGAGGATCCGCGAGACGTCAACTACCACCGAGTTCACCCGAGCAAGCACCGCGACTGAGGGACTGGTAACCCCCATTTGCCTCAACTGAGAAAAGGACCAGATCACCGCGGCGTGGACTGTCGCCTCGAACGCGCGGGGGTACGGCCGAATCTCCTTCACGTCGCTTGTGTCCGGGAGCGTTTGGTTTCGCATGACGGCGTTCGCGTACTGCAGGATGCCGGCATCTGGGCTTCGGTGATTGTCTCCGCCCAGGTCGAAGGGAACGGGATCGAGCAGCACCTTCAGTTGATCGAGGCGAAGAGGGTCGACCGTGGCGTCGTACTCGAAGATCCGCTGATCGGGATCAGCAAGGAAGATGACGTGGCTGTGGCGGGCGAGCAGTTGAACGAATTCCCACTGGGAGTCGTTGGTGTCTTGGAACTCGTCAACGATGATCACTGGATAACGCTGGGCGAGAAGTCGCGCGACCGCGTCAGATTCGCGGAGGATCCGGGCGGCACTACCGGCAAATAAGTCGAACGCGAAGACACCGTCCTCGTCGGCCATTCGCTGTCGCTCGATCGCCCAGTCCCCGCCGAACGCGGCCTTGGCGACCTTCTCCGGACCGGGGAATAGTGGCGTCGCCTGCTGGCCCGATAGCAGTCGACCGTGGCTGCGGAGAATATCGAGGGCGAACGAGTGATAGGTCCGCACCTGGATCAACCGACGCTCGTCGGTCTTGAGTACGTCCTTGCATCGAATCACGACCTGGCGAACGGCCGCTCTCGAGAAGCTCAGGAACAGGATCTCCTGCTCGGGTTTGAGGGTCGGCATGAGGCGCTGCGCCTTGAGAAGCGACAGAGTCGTTTTGCCGGAACCGGGTCCGCCCAGCACAAGAATCGGGCGCTCTTCGTCGAGGGCCGCAGTGGCCTGCTCAGAGAGTTCGAAGGTCACTCTTCTTCCTGGGCCGGCGCATCGTCATCCTCGTCGTCATCGGGTTCGTGCTCCGTTGCATCGGCAGCCTCGGGTGCTGGAGCCAGAGCAGCGTCGACATGCGCCACGATCTCGCGAAGGAACTCGGGGATCTCAGCCTCAGACTCGCACTGCTCGATCAGCATCGCCGCGTAACCCCAGGCGTCACCTTTTCGCGCCTTGAGTACCTTCATCGCGATCCCGGCAACATCTTCGTCCGGGGTTGCTGCGGAGTAGACGTGGTCCGGGCCGCCGGGATAGTCCGACCGTTGAGAAACTTCAGCCAGAAATCGTCGCTGAACGGCTAGTTGGGTCTGCTTCAGAAGCAGTTTCTCGATGCCCTTCTCCGGCGACTCCCAATAGCGCTCGAACCCGTCCAGGAGCGCCTGCGCGTCGGGAGTAATCGGGCTGTTCGGCTTGTCGTAAACGCCGTAGGCGCGCTTGCCGAGCCCGGTGAAGATCGGACCGTAGCGAGGCACATCGCCGTCACCCGTCGTGCCGAAGATGGAGACGCCGGCAAGATCAAAGTGGGTGTGCCGTTCGGGCGCGAACCGTTCGAGCATCGATGACACTGCCTGGAAGAGCGCGACCTCAGTGCTGCCTTCGACAACGATGACCGCCCGCGCCAAGATCGCCTCGGCAAATTGACGTCGCTGCGTGCGGTAGCGCTTTCGGTCGATGTTCGCTGCAGGGATGGGCTCGCCAGTGAGAGCGCCGGTTCCAGTGCGCGTGATCATCACGATGTCGGTCGGCTCGAATTCCTCGATGACATACGGCGAATGAGACGTGACGATGGTCTGGCCCATCTCTCTGAGAACGAAGCGAGTCACCCGCCGCTGCGTATGTGGCGGCAGCGCGATCTCCGGTTCCTCCATCGCAAAGATGACCGACTGCTTGTCACGGAGCTCGGCGATGATCGTCAGCAGAGCGAACACGATTAGGTTGATCGACCCTGTCCCCTGCTTCCCGTAGGGCACCAAGTGCTCGCTTGGCTGCGTCGCAATGAACAGCCGGACGACGTCACGAAGATGCGCCCGCGTCAGATCGGATGCGAAGAAGGCCGCCGAATCCTCGCCGGGCGCGAGGTGTACGAACTGAGCCAGCCTCGTTCGCATCTGCTCACGAATGGACTTGAGTTGCGCGATCTGACCAATGGCCGGATCGAGATCGCGGAGAGTCGCGAGAGTCTCGCGCCACATCGCGGCCGACCCCTCGTCGCTGAGTCGAAGGATCGTGTCGAGCAGCGAACCGCGCTGAAGACTCAACGCCCTCGAGCCAGTGCGGAGCGCCCGAAGGTAGACGAATCCGCATAGCCGCTTGTCACGGTAACCGAACGCCGTCAGGCCAGCGCCGAGCGCCAACTTCTCTTCTTCATCGAGCCCGCTACTGACGTCAGGGTGGACGAAGAAGGTGCCGCCGACGAAATCATCTTCGACTTCGTCGTAGCGTCCAATGAATCGGACCTGAAGAGCCCAGATGACATCCTCTTCATCGGCGATCGCGGTGCCACCGGGTTCCTCATCGATGAACTCGCCAGCACTCTCCCTCCAGCGACGAAGGTGCCCATGAAAGCGGGTCTCGGCTGCCTCGGTCAGCCCGACAAGCGTGGCCGTGATCCGTATCTCGACAGGCTTGCCGTGCTCGTCTAGATACAAGCCAGCGTGAAAGTCGTGCTCGTCGACGACGGGGCGGCGACTCTGACGATCAAGGCCGAGGACGAGGTCAAGCGCTTCGCAGACGGTCGACTTGCCTACGTTGTTGCTGCCGACCAGGAGGGCGTGATCACCGAAGCGAATGGTGCCGCTTTCGACGCCGCGGAACTTCTCTATCTCGAGTTGGCGGACCTTCAAGAGTGCCTCCTCTGGCGGGGGCAAGGTGAAAACGGCAGCGCTGTTCGGTCTCTTCGGGTAAGCATCCTGATCCTTGCGAACGGGTCATAAGTGCCGCGTCCGTTGCCCCAGAGTATGAACGGCAGGGCCCGACTCGTCAACGGCAATTGCGACTAGTCGTTTCGATGCATCTCTTCGGCGAGTTCTTGAACCGCCTTCGCTAGTTCCTCAAGCCCGCGGGCGAGTTCGGCCGTATCCCAGCCGTCGGCCGATCCCTTGACCGAAGAGAACTTGTTGACAGCGGCCTTCGCGTGGTCAGCCGCGCCGAGATAGCTCAACGCAGCACGTCCCAACCGGTCTGACCGAAGTAACTCTCGAACTCGCTGTTGCCGGCGAGAGAGTCAACAAGCGCAACGATGTCGCGCTCCCAACCCCGTACGGTCCACTTGCCGTCGACCTTGTGAGCAATCGGCAAAGTGGAACGCCCGCCGTCGACATCGATCACAAGAAGCCGATCGACGAGCGCGCCACGGTAGAAGATGTCGATGAACTCGCGTCGGATCGACTCATCGGGGAACGTGAAGTCCCATCCGAAACCCGCGATCGTGACCTCGCGTCGATCACTGTCGAGCGACATACCGAACTCGAGCGAAACGTCGATGTCAGAAGTCAGCACCGACCGGAAGTAGTGCGACTTGTGCTCGAGATAGTGGCCCTCGACACTCTCGACCTCACCAAACCCATCGTGAAAATAGGGCCCGTTCTTAAGCGTGTGCCAATGCTCGTCCCAGGTCTCGCCGATCGTCTTACGGAGCGCCCAGAGGTCCATCAGCCCTTGCTTCCTCGCGGATCGTTTCCGTAGGAGTTCTTCGACCCGATCGTGCCGTCCATATTGCGGATCTCGTGCTCAGCCTTGCGCTCGATAGCCATCTCGCGGCCGATCGCCTGCTGCTCAGCCTTGGTGCCACCGACGTGTGCAGCGCGACTGCTCCCAGCCACCTTGCTCTTCCACTCGCCGTCTTCGTGATATGTGATGATGTCGCCATCGGGCATGGGGGTCTCCTGACCACTCGTTAAAGATGCGGCTCTGATGCCGGGACACCAGTGTCCCCCAAACAACCGACATCGACGGGTGACACCCGGGTGGACGTCGTGAAGAACAGCGATTCGCGACCGGCGGATTGAGGTAACTCTCCGCCCCGCGCATAGTGGCTAATGGCTGTCGAGCAGCGCTCCAGCCACTTCTCGTTGCTCAGCGACTTGCAGGGGAACCAGCCGGTTCGCCGGTCGCACGCAACGAGAAGAAAGGAGATCGTGATGAGCGATCCCACCACGTTGCCGGGGACTGACTACGACCCCGGTGACGCCATCCGTCCGCTCTCGGTTCGCATGACCGAGAAGGCGCGCCTGCAGCTCGAGATCCTCGCGGACCTCAACGGGCGCAGCGTGACCGACGAGACGCGAATCGCGCTGGAGGCTTGGATCGAGAAGTCCAAGACCGATCCGAAGGTGCTCGAACGCGCTGAGTCGGTACGTCAGAAGATCGAGCGTGAAGCGGCCACCCGCCGCGGCGCCATCGACTCGATCTTCGAGGCCGCACCGAAGGCCGGCTCCAAGCCATCGCGCGTCAAGGCGGTGGATGCTGAGTAGTCGCGGCCCGGACTTGCTCGCGCGAGTCCGGGCCTTTTCACCTTGGCGGGAAGTTCATGCCGAGTCGCTCGTTCGAGTTCAGGGCCCTTCGGCGTACCGCATTCGCCCAGACCCACGCCCTATGCGCGTCGCCGCTTGGAGTCCTCCAGACGACTTCGACGGCCCGCAGGGTCCACGTCGAAGTGAAGCCGTCAATTTCGATCGGAGTCAGTCCGTAGTGCACCCAGACACGGACAGGTATCGGCTCCGGGGCGCGCGTAACCGGCATCTCACCGCGCTGCAATTCACCGTCCGAGAGAGATTGTGGCCGATCCCACCGTCGCATCACCTCGTCGTAATGTTCCGCAACGCGAGCGGCGTCATACGACGGTTGATACCGCGACCTTCCACCCATCCCGCTCCACAGTCGAATCGAATCTATGTTCGAATGATGGCACGAACGACTGAGTCGAGTGATCTCAACGACTCCTGACCTGGCCGAGGACAGAGCTCTCCTTAAGAAGGATGGGCATCGTTTTCGCGCCGGGCTACTTGTTGTTGCGCGCGCGGATGAGCTCGACCTCACGCTTGTGATGCGTGCGACTCAAACGCGGCAACCATCGCACGACGAACACGGTCCCCATACCGAAGACCACGACGAGCGAACTGAGCACGGCGGCGAGCACGGGCGCGATCTCGAAGAGACTCGTGAACATGCCAACCTCCTTTGGAGCCGTCGGCGAAGCCGACGACGATCCGCTTCGGATCCGGAGCGGAGAACGAGGAGCCCAGGAGTCGAATCAACTGGGCATGAAAAAAGCCGATCAGATGGATCGGCTTTGGGCATAGCTATGAGGCGCGAGATCATCGTAGCGCGACTTACGAACGAGGCCTGGCAACCCAAGAAACGAGAAAGCCAGCCCGGAGGTTGGCTTGGGGCGTGCGCGTACGGCAGACCATCACTTTACGCTCAATTAATGCAACGAGCGCGTCTAGGTTGATGACGCCGCGCCGCGTCTCAATGAATTGGTCGCGGCCCGAGAGCGGAACTCAAAGTTCTCGCTCCCGGCCGCGACCACGACGTCAGCCGGACGGGCTGCCGCCGATCGGAGATACGCCGAACTGCCCGACCACCTTCAGCTGGAACGGCTCGAAGCGTTCGTTCGCGATCATGCCCCAGGTGATCGCATCGAAGTAGTCGTTGTAGTCCGAGAGGACCCTGACCCATCCGTCGACAGGCGTCCACTGGACCTCGACCCAGAACTCCCCGGGCTCCGTGAAGAGCGCCAGTAGACCAGGCGGGAGGTCCGTCGTATTGCCCTCATCGTCCGGATAACCGATGAAGACGGCATCACCGACGAGCATCGCTCGCTGGCGCGCCTCCGGGACGTGATACCACCACAAGAACGTCGCTCGAGAGTTAAGTTCCAACTGCCGCAGCAGACCCTCTTCATTGACGTAGAGCGTGAGACCAAGCCTCTTGATGTCAACAGCCTCGATAGTGCCGCCAACCGCAGCCTGATAGTCGGCGAGACCTTCAAACTGCTTGACGGTGATCGGGTGCGAGACGCGCGCCGGCACCACTAGCCCAGCGACCATTCCGTTCCTCCTTGACGTGTGCGACTGACGACCGGGCGGTCATCAAGGAAGTCGCATTGCGCCAAGGAGGACTCGAATCGAGGGCGGCGCCGGTGCGCCAGCACGCGCGGCCCTCTGGGGCGATTATGACGTCAGGCAGGTGGCCGTCAATCCGCCGATCGCTTGCCGGAGGGCACCCGGCCCGCCTCCTCAGACCGAGCGCCTTGGGAAATCGAAAAGCCCGCCACCCGGGGCGGAGACCGTCGCGACTTTCGTCGGAGATCTCCGCCGCACGGATGCGGGCTTACTTGCCGGATTGCTCCTCGTGGATCCGCTGCATCTCGAGGTGGGCAAGGTAGTGCGGGTCATCGGGAGCGGGTCGACGACTCGCGCCGTAATCCTCGAGAACGATGGATTCAATCGAGGCGATTGGACCGCCGCCGAACGTGTAGTCGACTCGAAGCGTCTGACCAGCGAGCGGCTCGATGAGCGAGGGCGGAACGTGCACTCCAACGGTCAAGGGCTTCCCGATGACTGGCATGTAGTTCATCCAGGTTTCGCGCTTCGGGATCCCGGGGATGATCGTCGCCTTGAGCGTGTCCAACTCGAAACCGAGGAACTGCTCGTTGTCGATGACGACCGATCCGAAGTTTGCCCACCGAACGACCTCTTCTTCAACGGATACGTCAGACTCGTCGAACGCGATTGCCAGGATGTCGTTCGGCGTGCGCATGAACTTCATCACGGTTGGACGTTCGATCTCGAAGACGACGGTCTGCCCACTCTGAAGTGTGACCTTCAAGAACTCGGCCCACGGGTCGTCGACTTGCGTGATGTCAATGATCGGCCCGAAGGACGGATGATCGACAACCTGAAACGGCATAGTGCCTCACCTTCTCGATTCGTCAGCGGGCGTATGCCCGCCGCCCTTGATGCGGGAGTTCAGACGTCGAGAGTCCGAACTGCCGCATCAAGACGAGATGTGACCGGTACTTGTTATGCGCTTTTTGGCTCGATATTGCAAGCATGAGCGAGATCAGAGTCGAGGTTCGACTGTCTCGACCACCGATGGGCGCTAGGCGTTGTCGACTGGGACGCGAGTTTCTATATCAGACGACCGTCCATGGAATAGGACCTTCTCCCATTCGTCGCGGGCCTCGATGCTCAATGCTCGCCCGATGATCAGGTCCACTGCGGCACTGATTCCGGATCTTTGCTCGGGCAAGAGTGCTTCGCGTGCCTTTTGACGCCTTGCCCGAGATGTACCGTTGCCGCCTTGAGCACTGCTGATGATCCTGAACAGACCGCTGACATCGGGGCGCGGCGAGAACCTCCCGAGATCATTGAGTTCGCCTGTACGTCGGAGGTGGGCAGCCGTTTGACGCACCAAATGGTTCATCCGCGAGAGGTTCTGGCTGTTGACCCATTTCGGGTCGGAGTTGAACAACGCCCCGGCGCGTGGGAAGGCCTTCACCACGTCGATCAGGTGCTCAGTCGCCTCGTCCTGATCGAACGTGAGCGAAAGCATCGTGTACGCAGTGGCGACTAGTTGCTCAACAGACTTGAGGGTGATCTCAACTGACTTGATCCCGATCCGCTTGTCCGCCATCGCAGAACACGGAGAGTGGACGAGATCAACGAGGTACTGCGAGAGCGTGAGGTAAGCCCGTTCCTCGGTAACACGCAGATCCTCGCCCCGCAGGTTCAGTGTGTTCTGAATCGCACTTCGCCGTACCTCAAGTTTCGAATCGAACTCGGGCACGTTTAAAGAGAGTGAAAGAAGAGCCCTAGTCTTCGGGACGATCTTTGAAGACGCCCCGAGAGCGCATTCCAGGACGCCGAGCGCCGCGAACGCGAGGTCATGAACGCTTGCGTCAGGACCGGCTTCGTTATGAACGACTCGCAAGCCGAGCATCGCTTCCGAAGCAACCATCTTCGGAAAGTCAACTCCCGCGTGCTGGCGCAGTTTGACCAGGTCGTCACGCACTTTCACGAGCTGGTCGCCGGACCCGCGCCCCTTCCCCTTCGCCATTCACCCTCCACTTATCACTGCCGCCATTCTTGCGCAAGCGCTCGGCAAAAGGAGTTGCCCAAGCAACTCGCGTGACGCCAACGGTGCCTCGCGGAGAGAGTCAAAAGCGCGACTCGACTCCCGAGTTGCGCTTCAGAACCTCAACCTCGCGGAAGGAACAAAGTGAGCAACCTCAGCCTCTTCTCGGGCAGTGGCTTCGGCCAGCCGAGCAAAGCGGTCATGCGGCAGATGGAGAACGCGCTGACGCGCGTGGACATGCAGGCCACGATCTCCCACGCCAAGGCCACCGCCGTCGGCAACGTCGGTGCCGCGGCCATCGGCATGATCGGCAATCTCACCTCGCTCGGCGAGCAGGTCGTGAAGTCGTCGCCGGCCGCTGCGCCCTACGTCGACATGACCATGCGGACGGTGGCGATCACCATGTCCGGGATCGTCAACGACTTGGGCCGGATGTGAATCGTTGGCCCTCGCGCTCCTGCTGCTGGCGATCGTGCCGGTGTACTTCGTGATGGCCCTCATCGCGACGGTCATCGACGGCATCGCGACCTTGGTGGACAAGCGCCGCCGGGCCAAGCAGATGGCGCAGTCGCGTCTCTTCCAGGTCCACGCCCAGGAAGCCCGCGCGCGTTACCAGCTCGACCAGATCACGGTGGCGGCGAGGCAGGCCATCCTCGACGCCGCCAACAAGAAGTCCTAGTCAGAACCGGCCGGTCCCATTCGGGACCGGCCGGTTCTCTCTCATTCTCGAAAGGTTCTCCATGTTCGACCTGCCCTACATCGTTAATCCGCCCTTCCCGCTGCCGATCCCGCTCAACTTGCTGAGCCCGTTCGAGCAGGCCATCGCCGCCGCCGAGTTGCGCGACTACGTCACCCAGAAGGCCTCCGATGAAGTCGCGAACCTCGGGTTCAGCTGGACGTGTTCGGACGCCACGGAACCCGACTGCAAGGAACTCATGCACCTCGTCGCGGTGTCCAAGACGACGAAGACGCCGCTGCCGATCTCGAACGCGCGCGCGGAGAAGACGCTGCTGCTCGATCCCGAGGCCGAGATGTCCCTCCGTTTCTGGCGCACCATCACCCGGTTCCGTCAGGAGCACTGCCGCTGCGATGTCGGCATGGAGATCGAGTGCGATCTGGCTCTCGTGACGCAAGCGACCGTCGACGACATCGACCCGACCGCGCAGATCTACCTCTACGCCATGCTGACGGGCTCGACGCTGCTGCGCTCGCTCGGCTACGGGACTCCCTTGGACCCGCAGTTGTACACGCTCGACGTCTTGATGTTCGGGCTGCCGGAGGCGGTCGCGGCGGAGATCGAGCGTCGTCGCGAGGCCGCGGATACCGGCCTTGAGCCCGCGGCGTAGGCCAAACCACAACACCCCGAACGCCGCCCGGAGCGGGGCCCGTAGGCCCCAAAGGACCCCGCTCCAGGGCCGTCCGGTCGCCGGTCCGGTCGCGCTTGGCGAGCCGCGATCGGCGGAGTGACCGGGCCATCCGAGCGGTCCACACTACGAAGGCTTTCGCCGACAACGACGTCGGCCAGAAGAACCCGGAAGCGAGAGGAGGAGAGATGAAACAGCAACAACTTCGGGCCGGCGCCTGTGTGATGGACCCGCCGTGGCCCGGCCAAGGCGTGCCGTACCGCACCCTCTCCATCCGTCGCATTCTTGAGTTCCCACTCCGCGAGCTCATGGCCCCAAACTCGCACCTGTACTTGTGGGTGCCGCAGGGCCTGGTCGCCACGGGCATCAAGGTCGCCGAGCACTACGGCGCCACGGTTCGCGGCGTCATCACCTGGGTCAAGAGCCGACCCGGCCGACCGACGCGATACCTACAGGCCAACACGGAGTTGCTCCTGTTCTGCACCTTCGGCGACGCCCCAGCGCTCGTGAAGGGCCAGCAGACACTCCTCTGCGCTCCGACGATGCTGAACGGCCAGAAGCCGGACGAGCAGTACAGCGTGGTCGAGCGGCTCTCGAAGGCGCCCTTCCTCGAGATCTTCGCTCGGACCGCACCGCGCTCAGAGGACTGGATCACCTGGGGCGACGAGCTCGAGAAGAGCAACCTCAAGGTCCCCGGCTGGCCAGTACCCAGCGACTTCCACGAGGAGGTCGCGCAATGAAAGGAGAACCTCGTGTCCGATCCGAAGTCCCCGCTCGAGCGAGTGTGGCACGGTGCCCTGCTGCTGCTCGGCATCATGATCGCGCTCAACATCGCCATCTGGCTCTTCAGCCAGATCTGGCTGA
>Ga0075012_10004737_pt1 | contig 12596 bp, 5 predicted proteins | sample All_14_2_FD_71474 | JGI IMG/M metagenome (GOLD analysis project Ga0075012, IMG submission 71474) | Freshwater microbial communities in response to fracking from Pennsylvania, USA - Allegheny Zone_MetaG_DW_15 | ecosystem: Environmental > Aquatic > Deep subsurface > Groundwater > Drilled...
ATCAGCAAGCACCTGGCGGGCAACATAGACAACCTGGCGCACATCATGAAGAAGGCTTCCGCCAACGACCGCTACGGCCGCGACATCACCCTCTACGGCCTGCGCCGCGCGCTGGTGGAAGTGATGGCCAACTTCCCCGTCTACCGGACCTACGTCAACAGCGAGGCGGGCCCCACGGAGACGGAGCGGGGCTACATCCGCTCAGCCGTGCAGCGGGCGCGCGAAAGGCTCTCAGGCTTCGGCTACGAGCTGAATTTCATCGAGGCCTTCCTGCTGATGGACACCCACAAGTCGCTGCAGGACGAGGACCGCAGGGACGTGCTGGCTTTCGTGATGAACTTCCAGCAGTACACCGCCCCGCTGATGGCCAAGGGCTTCGAGGACACCATCCTCTACATCTACAACAAGCTCACCTCGCTCAACGAGGTCGGCAGCGCGCCCAACCTCTTCGGCTTCAGCCTGGAGCAGTACCACGAGTTCTGCCGCGGGCGCGCGGAGCGCTGTCCGTTGAGCATGAACGCCACCTCGACGCACGATACCAAGCGCGCCGAGGACGTGCGCGCCCGCATCAACGTGCTTTCCGAAATACCCAAAGAGTGGAACGCCAGGCTGCGGGCCTGGGCCAAGTTCAACCTGCCGAAGAAACGCCGCCGCCCAAGCGGGGCTGAAATGCCCGACTCCAACGACGAGTACCTGATCTACCAGACCCTGCTGGGCGCCTGGCCGGCCGCCGGGGAAGCCGGGCCTGACTTCACCCGCCGGGTGAAAGACTACGCGGTGAAAGCCGCGCGGGAAGCGCAGGTGAACACCAACTGGATAAAGCCCGACGCGGACTATGAAGGCGCCATCGCCGCCTTCCTGGACAAGGCCCTGGACCCCGCCCCCGGCAACAAGTTCCTGGAGGATTTCAAGGCGTTCCAGAATACGAACGCTTTCTACGGCGCCTACAACTCGCTCTCCCAGACGCTGCTGAAAATAGCTGCGCCGGGCCTGCCGGACCTTTATCAGGGCGCGGAACTCTGGGACCTGAGCCTGGTGGACCCCGACAACCGGCGGCCGGTGGATTTCGAACTGAGGGAACGGCTGCTCTCGGAAGTCAGCGCCGGTTACGCCGCCGCCCCGGGCAGGTTCCCGGCGGAACTCCTGGCGGACCTGCCTTCGGGCCGGGCCAAGCTCTTCCTGGTCTGGCGCGCGCTGGCCGTCAGGCGGGAGCTGCGGGAAGTTTTCGAGGGCGGCACTTATGTCCCGCTCGCGGCCGATGGCGCGCACAAGGACAGCGTGATCGCTTTCGCGCGCTCCCTGGGCGGCAGGCACGTCATCGCCGCCGTCCCGCGCTTCCTCACCGGCTTCGTGCCCGCCGGCACGCCGCCGCTGGGCGAATTGTGGAAGGATACCCGCGTGATAGTTCCCGGGGAGCTGGGGGGGAGTTGGACAGAAGCCCTGTCCGGGCGTGAGATCCCTGCGGGCCGGGAAATACCGGCGGCCGAACTCTTCAAGACCTTTTCCTGCGCCCTGCTCGTCTCCCGCTGAAGGAAATCCCGGAAAGCCCGCTCTCAGCGGCGCAGCCTGTTGACGATATCATCGACGCGCTGGATAAACCGCACCGCGAAAGCCGCAAGCCCGCCCTGCTCGGGCGTGTAGGTGGACCGCATTTCCTGCAGTTCCTTGCCCAATTCCACCTTTATAGATTCCGATTTGACCACCGAAAGCACCTGGGACGGGTAGACGCTCCTGTTGCCTGTCATCAGGAAGCTGATCACGCAGGCCACCGTGGCGTAAGGCGCCACGACGGGGCCGAACAGTTCCACCGCCATGATACTGGCCGCTATGGGGGTGTTCGCCGCCCCGGCCAGCAGGGCGGTCATGCCTATGGCCGCGAAGGTTGCGTGGTCCAGCCCCATAAAGCCCGCGTAGACGCTTCCGGCCGTGGCCCCTACGAAGAAGATAGGCGTGATAATGCCGCCGCTGCCGCCGAAACTCAGGGTGACCGCGGTGAACGCCGACTTCATGACGAAGTCGTACCAGCGCGCAGGCGCGCCCAGCAGCGTGTCCTCTATCACGTCCAGGCCCAGGCCCAGGTAGCGCTTGGAGGCCAGGAGCGCCATCACTACCAGCGCCGAACCGCCCAGCAGGCCCTTGTAGGGCTCCCACATCGTCATAAGGCGGGCGCGCCTCTCCCCGTACTTCAGGAATTCTATGAGTATCATCGCGGCCAGGCCGCAGAAAACACCGGCGAACATGACCTTCAGCATGAAAGTTTCGCTGAAGACCGGCATGATGCTTATCGGCTTGTAAAAGTAGGTTATCCCCATGGCGGAGGAGACCTGGTAGGCGGTGATGCCCGCGATAAAGGACGGCAGCAGCACCTCGTAGAGGATGGAGCCGACGAACAGCACCTCCACGCCGAAAATGGCCCCCGCGATGGGGGTGCCGAAGACGGCCGCGAAACCGGCGCTGATGCCGCAGATGACCAGTTTCTTGCGGTCGTGGTCGTTAAAGCGGAACAGCCCGCTGAACGCCGAGGTGATGCCCGCGCCTATCTGGGCGCAGGGACCTTCTTTGCCGGCCGAACCGCCCAGTGAGAGGGTTATCAGCGTAGCGACCAGTTTCACGGGTATAACGGCCAGGGGGATCTTGCCCGCACGCCGGTGCACAGCCTCTATGACCTTCTCCGTGCCATGCCCCTTCGCTTCGGGCGCCAGGTATTTGACCAGCAGTGCGCTCAGGAAGAGCGCCGCGGGCAGCAGGAAATAATAGTATTCCCAGCCGCCCGCATAGTCGGAGCTGGCGCGCAGCAGTTTAAGGAAGAGGGCTATCGGAAAGCCCACGATGAGCCCGGCCATGGTGGCCAGGAAAACCCATTTGGCGATGCTGATGAAGAGCAGCGTGGATTCGGTGATGTGCGTTTTCATGGAAGGTGCCGTTAACAGGTTACAAAAGTTCTCCGTGCGCGCGCAAAGCCCCGCCCCGCCTCCCATTAAATCCGGAAGCCCGGTGAGAACCGGGCTTTTTTACGCAGCGGCCGCTATCTCCCGCCGGTCATCGTGAAACGATACTTATCCCGGAGTTCCTAGGCCTTTATCCCCAGCCCGCCCCTGATCACCGGCCAGATCCGCAGCAGCGACAGCAATATCGCCACCAGGATGGGCCCGACAACGACCCCCATTATCCCGAACAGCTGTATGCCGCTGATTATCGCGACAAGGCCGACGAGCGGATGCATGCCGGACTTGCCCTTCATCACCAGCGGCTGCACCAGGTTGTCCACCAGCCCGGCCAGGATGCCGATAACCGCGAGCAGCCACATGCCCAGCGAGGTACCGCTGACGTACAGATAGAACATCCCGGCCACCAGTGCCGGCAGAGTGCCAAGTACAGGGACCCAGGAAAAGATAAAGGTCAGGCCGCCCGCCAGGAAAGCGCCCGGGATCCCGAGCACAAGGAACCCGGCCCAGATCAGCGCTGCCTGCGAAGCGGCGGCGGCGAAGCCGCCCGCCACGGCTGAAATAGTGGCGTCCCGGAACGCCCTGACCAGCTGCTCCTGCATCTTCCGGTCGAAGACCCCGAGGCCCAACAGCCATTCCATGAACTGCAGCCCGTTAAGCAGGAAGAAAAAGAAGGCTATCATCCCCAGCACGAGCTGCAGCAGTAATTCGGGGATCCCCTTTCCCAGCCGCACTACGGCGGACGTGGCTAATTTGCCGGCGTCCTGTATCGCGCCAGTAAGCCGGGCGGTTACCTCCGCGGGCCTCCCCAGGACGATACTGGTCAGCTGCCAGCGGCTAAGGGCGCGCGTGAGGGCTTTCGGCGAGAATTCCTTTATCTCGCCCAATCCCCGGCTGATGGCGATGCCTTGTTTGACCGCCATTATGGTAAAGCCGGTCAGAGGCGCGATCACAACCAGCAGCAGCAGACCGGTCAGCACCCCGGCGGCCAGGCGCGGGCCAAGCCTCCGCCTCTGCAGCCACTGGTAGGCGGGAAAAGCCAGCATGGCCAGCGTGCCGCCCAGCAGCAGGGACAGCAGGTACGGCGCCGCCATCCAGAGCACCGCCGCCAGGCAGGCGGCCAGGGCGGCCAGGAAGGTCACCAGGTGCGCCCGCCTGGTAACCTCTTGGATTTCTTCGGATTTAGTCATTGTCTTATCGCGGCCAGGCCGCCTCAAGCAAAGGCGCCCCTGCCTTAAAGCAGGGGCGCCTCCCTCTTAACCCTGCCCCGAAGTTATTTTACGGTAACCGTGAACAGCACGCGCATGTTCGACTTGGCGGCGGCCGTGTTGTACTTGCCGGGCTTGTTTTCATACGTGGCGGGATCCGTCTCGCCGTAGCCGATAGTGGAAATGCGGCCGGGGGATATGCCCTCCGACACCAGGTAGGCCTCTACGGCCTCCGCGCGGCGTTCGCTGAGCGCCTGGTTATACTCGACCGTGCCCATCATGGAGGTATACCCGGCCACCCTCACCAGGGCTTTGGGATTGTCCTTGAGTATCTGCAGGTTCTCTTCCAGGATGGCCTGGCCCTCGGGCCGCAGCTCCGACTTGTCGAAGTCGAAATGCGAATCCTCGAGCAGTATAGCCTTCAGCACCACGGGCGCGGGCTTGGGCGCCGGCTTGGGAGCGACGTAGGGAACCGCTATGGGGGCGTTTTCAGCGGGGCCCACCACGCGCTGCGCGGGCGCCGGGGCGGCCGCTACGGGCTCATCCTTCTCGGGGCAGTCGAACTTGAAGGTCAGGCTGAACCGGTGGGTAGTCCCCAGGTCGCCGACGGGCACCATGGAGTAATCCAGCGCCAGGGCGCGGCCGAACGTATAGCCCAGGCCCAGGGTCAGCCCGTTAAGGCCGCCCAGCTGGGGATCCGGGTAGTTGACCTGGTAGCCGGCGCGCAGCGCGAGAATATTTTCTTTCTCGTCTACGTTGCCGATCAGGTACTCGGTGCCCAGCTGCAGGCGGTTCATGGAGCTGTTCTGGAGCTCTCCGGAGAGGGCCAGCACCAGGTGCCGGTCCAGGGTCCAGGCGGCGCCCAGGCGCCAGCCGGATACCAGGCCGCCGATGTTGCTGTTGAGGTTGATGTTGGAGTAAGTCACGCCGAGGTCCAGCGAACGGCTTACGGCCAGCAAGACTCCCAAGTCAGCCGCATAGGCGTAATAGCTCTTGTCCATCAGCTTAGACTGGTTGGCCTTCAGCGCTATACCGCCTGAGAGTCCGGACAGAATCTCCGCGCCCCAGCCCAGGCTGCCGGAGTAATCACGGGCGTGGTAATTGCCGGTGGGAAGGCCTGTAATGTCCCTGCCGTTGAAGCTGCCGTAGTCCACGTAATTGAACGAGGCCGCCAGCCCGCCCAGGGCGCCGCCCTTGCAGTCGTCCTTGACGGGGCCCAGCGGTACGCCGATTATCGCGGTTTCCTGCGCGATCCCGGAGAGGCCGGAGTAGTGGTGCAGGCCGACCTCGGTGCACTCCATCCGGGCCAGGCCGGCCGGGTTCCAGAGCAGGGAACCCGAGCCCTGCGGCACCGCGACTACGGCCGAACCCATGCCGGTGGCCCGGGCCGTGCCGCCGGCGTACTGCAGCGGCAGGGCGTCCGTGCCCGCGTCATAGTATGTTTCCAGGGCCGAAGCCCGGCCTCCGGAGAAGGCGGCTAAGATAAGCGCGATTCCTATTGATATTTTTTTCATGAAAGTTCTCCCTTAATGCCGCACTACGAACTTCTTGACTTCGGAGGTGATGGAATTGCCGCCGCCGTAATCTTTCTCCAGGCGGTACAGGTACACGCCGGACGACAGCCTGGCTGTGTTGATCTGGGAGAGCTGGGCGCCAGCGCCGCGGCTGTCCTCGATCTTGGTAACCAGGTCGCCGATGGAGTTGTAGACCTTTATCCTCACCGTGCCGGCCTGCGCCATGCAGTAGGCGAAGTTCCCGGTCGCGCCCCTTGCGGGCGAGGGGAAGAAGTATTCGTCCACGCAGGCCCCGCCCACCAGTGGGGAGAGCACGTAGACATAGGACGCCGTGCAGGAGCCGGTGGAGGTATTGACGCTCAGGGTCACCGGACCGGCCGTAAGGGGGCCGACCAGCGGGTGCCTGGGGGTTACCGCGGTTATCACGGTGGATGACGCGTTGATCGTATAGGACTGCGCGTTGATGCTGTCAAAGGTCACGCCGCCGGGACCCGAATAGGCGAAGTCCGTGCCGGTTATGGTCACCGTGGTACCGCCCAGCGTGAAGCCCGAGGCCGGGTTAACACCGGTGATAGCGCAGACGCTGGGGGGCGGGACGGCCGAGCCGAACTTGGTGATGAACGCGTCGAAGGTGCCCGCGTTCGCGATCTGGAAGGAGCCGGCCACTATCGGGAAGGTCGGCGCCGTGGAGTTGGTCCAGCCGGTCACGAAGATGTTCTTGGAGCTGTCCAGGGCTATGCCCTGGCCGCCGGTCATCGTGGTGCCGCCCAGATAGGTAGAGAAGCCGAGCACGCCGCCGGTGGGACCCACCTGCGTAACGAAAGCCTCAGGCGCGCCGACCAGCGTAGAAGCTTCTGCGATCGGGCTCACCATCGGGAAGTCGCTGGCGTAAGTAGTACCCGTCACGTAGGCGAAGAAGGCGTCGTCCACTACTATGGCGTTGGCCCTGTCGTCGCCCGAGGCGCCGAGGTAGGTGGCGTACACGCCGTCGTTATGGCCGCCGCCGTTGAAAGGCTTGAGCTTGAACACGAACGCGTCCGGCGCGGTCCCTATGGTGGTCTGGCCTATGGTAGGGAAGGCCACGTTGCCGTCCGGGAAGTCGGCCGAGAAGGTGTAGCCGGTGATATAGACGCTGTTCACGCTGTCCACCGCGATGCCGGTGGCCTCGTCGATGCCGGAGCCGCCGACAAAGGTCTTATAGACGAAGTTGGCGCCCGTGGGGTCCATCTTCGCGATGAAGGCGTCGGAGGCCCCCGTCACGGTATTTTTGAAGACGGTAGGATACGCCACCACCGAGACGAAGGCGTCGCCTGCCTGGCCGGTTATGTAGGCGTTGCCCGCCACGTCTATGGCGATAGCGTTGCCCTTGTCAGCCCCGGTGTCGCCGAGGTAGGAGCCGTAAACCGGGGCGCCTACCGCGTTGAGCTTCAGAACAAAGGCGTCGGTCTGCGCGCCTGCCACCGCGTTCGGCTGGGCGGAGAGAGCCGTGGTGGGGAAGCTGTTGATGGCGATAGATCCGGTCACGCCCGTTACATAGGCGTTGCCGGCCGCGTCCACGGCTATGCCGTTGCCGCTGTCCACCTGGGGACCGCCGAACTGCCGGGAGTAGACAAGCGAGTTGCCGTCGGCGGCGAAGGCCGCCACGAAGCCGTCGGTGCCGCCCAGCGCGCCGTTGGTCAGCGCCACCGCGGCAGGCACGGCGCCGGTCGTATAGCCCGCTACATATACCTTAAGGGTGGCGTCGATGCCGATGCCGAGGCCGGCTTCGTCGCCAGCGCCGCCGTAGTAGGTGGACCACAATATAGCCGTACCCGTCGGGTTGACCTTGGTAACAAAGACGTCCATGGCCCCGCCGTTAGCGGCCTGGTAATGCCCAGCCGCGCCCGGGAAGGGGGCGGCCGATATGGCGGACCCGGTGACATAAGCGTTGCCGGCCGCGTCCACCACCACCGCGTAGCCACGGTCTTCCACCGTACCGCCCAGGAAGCTGGAATAGCTCAGCGCCGGGTCGATAACCAGCTCTTTGCTCTCTACATATTTGCCGACTTCGAAGCGGACATGGTTGTTGGCGGCCAGCACGAAGCGGCCCTTGACCGGCACCCGCTTGCTGCCCAGGGTCTGGTAGAGGTCGGGCGCCTTGTAGGTCACCTCGCCCGTGCCGGTGCGGAGAACCAGGTTGCCCTTCGCGTCGAGCCTGAGGTCCTTGGCGCCTTCGAAGCCGAGGATGATGCGCCAGGGTTTCGCGCCGGGGGCGAGTACGAAGTCGTATTCCACATTGCCGTTTTCGAAGCGGTAAACCATGTCGATGCCGGGATAAACTCCGGCGAGCTTCACCTTGCCGTACTGTTTGACCCCGGTGCTCCACTTCGAACTGTCCGCGCCCAGGAGGTAATTAGTGTACCCGGGCAGGGCCTCCAGGCCCTGTACAACCGGGCTGGCATTAGCGCCCTTGAGCTTCATGCGCACCACGCCCGGTTTTTCGGAGGGGCCCGCGGGAGCCACCATGACGGCCTCCGTGGCCGTAAGGTAGAGGTTATAGCCCGCGGCGCGGGTAAAGAACCTGACCGAGGGGTCGGTCTGGCCGCGGTTGGCTTCGAAGTACTGCGGCAGCTTCAGCTGCCCGGCAGTGCGGGCCGGCGAGCCGGACGCGGCGGCGGCTGCCGGCGCCTTATCCTTATATAAGGACGGCGTACCGGCAGCGGCGAAGATCGGGCCTGAGGGCCCGACAACAAGTGCCGCGGCCGTCAGCAGCCTGATTCCCCGGACCATTAATGGAATTATTTTCATTTTCTATGCTCCCTTACTCTTTATACTCTGCTACGTTTGATTAAGTATAGCCCTATCCCCGCAGCGGTATCTATTAGGAATTCTGCCCGCAAGGCTCCGTAATATTACTGAACGCTTTTATGCCGCCGATCGCTGACATTTTGTATTTCCTCGTCGGAGAATTGCTCAGCTGCCGCTGATAGAACGCCCTATTTCCACCCACAGCTTATGCGTATTGACCGTAGTGCACAGCAAGGTGATAGTCGAGCCCAGGGACACGGCCGACGCGTCGGGTGTCCAGGCCCCAGCCGCGCCGTCGAGCAGCAGGGTATCCGGCGCGGCCGAGGCGGGCGCGGTGTCGGCGAAACTTATGCCGCCTACCAGCCAGTCGGAGACTACGAAAGCTACGGTCTGCCCCTGGGCCACCGCCCCGGAACTGCAGCCGGTGATAGTGCCGATAGAGCCGGTGCCGTTGAAGGTCATCAGGACCACGCCGGAGCCGTCCGCCGCGAAAGTGGCCACGCTGTTGACCACGATGGACTGCGACATGTTCGCGAAGCCTTTGGCGGTAATGGTGGAGGTGAAGGTGTTGAGCCCGGTGAAGGTCTGGGTGGACGCCTTGTAAACATCCCCCGCGTTCTGCGTCCCCCACGACGGGGCGGCCGCGCCGTTGCTGTAAAGGACCTGCCCTGCCAGGCCCGCGGCGAGCAGCCCGGTAGTGTCCGCGGCGGTCTGGTAGGGCAGCTGGCCGGCAGAGCCCCCGGCGATGTTGACAGCTTTAGCGGCGGTGCCGGTGATGTCGCCGGCTATGGGGCTGGAGAAGGTTTTTACGCCGCCTATAGTCTGGTTGCCGGACGTATAGACCGCCGTGGACAGGGCGACCTGTATCGCCGTCAGCGACGCGGTAACGGTGGACAGGTCTATCTTGGAGGGGGACAGGCTGGTCAGCCACGACGGGTCGGCATAGAACAGGTTGGTGTATACGCCGTTGGTCACGGTAGCCGCGTTGCCGGTGATGTTGGTCTGGTCGCCGGTGTTGGTACCGGAGAGGTTCGCCACCGCGCCGTTAGCCAGCATGGTATTGGTGATAGCTCCCGCCGCTATCGAAGTAGCGTTGCCCACGCTGGTCACCACGCCGGTAAGGTCGGCGTTGGTAGTTACAGTAGCCGCGTTGCCGGTGATATTGGTCTGGTCACCGGTGTTGGTGCCCGACAGGTTTGGCGCTGAGACGGCCCCGGTAAACACAGCGCCGGCCAGGTTGGCCTTCAGGTCCAGCGCCGTCTGCTGCGCCGTAGAGACTGGTTTTGCGTCGTCTGCGGTATTATCGACGCTGCCCAGGCCCACCTGGGCGGCGGTGATGCCGGTCAGCGCCGCGCCGCTGCCGGCCGGCGACAGCTTGCCATTGAAGAGCGCCCAATCCACGGAAGTCAGGTAGCCGTCCGCCAGCGCCGTGGCCGCGCCCAGTTTGGTCTTTATCGTCGCGCTGGTCTCGTCGCCGGCATTGGTCCCGGACAGGTTAGTGGCGGAGATCGCTCCGGTAAATGTAGCGCCGGCCAGATTGGCCTTCAGGTCCAGCGCCGCCTGCTGCGCCGTCGAGACAGGTTTGGCGGCGTCGGAGGTGTTGTCGACGCTGCCCAGTCCCACCTGGGCGGCGGTGATGCCGGTCAGCGCCGCGCCGCTGCCGGTCGGCGACAGCTTGCCATTGAAGCTGGACCAATCCGCGGCGGTCAGGTAGCCGTCCGCCGCCGCCGTGGCGGCGCCCAATTTGGCCTTTATGGTGGCGGCGGTTTCGTCGCCGGTATTAGTATTGGATAAGTTCGGGGCGCTGACAGCGCCGGTGAATACGGCGCCGGCCAGGTTGGCCTTCAGGTTCAGCGCCGTCTGCTGCGCCGTGGACACCGGCTTGGCGGCGTCGGAGGTATTATCGACGCTGCCCAGGCCCACCTGGGCGGCGGTGATGCCGGTCAGCGCCGCGCCGCTGCCGGTCGCCGACAGCTTGCCGTTGAAGGCCGCCCAATCCACTGAAGTCAGGTAACCGTCCGTCAGGGTCGTGGCCGCGCCCAGCGCGGCCTTTATAGTAGCGGCGGTCTCGTCGCCGGAATTGGTCCCGGACAGGTTGCTGGCGGCTATCGCGCCGGTGAACGTAGCGCCGGCCAGGCTCGCCTTCAGGTTCAGCGCCGCCTGCTGCACCGTGGACACCGGCTTGGCGGCGTCGGAGGTGTTGTCCACGCTTCCCAGCCCTACCTGCGCCTTGGTAATGCCGGTAAGGGCGGCGCCGCTCCCGTCCGCCGCGAGTTTGGCGTTGAAAGCGGCCCAGTCGGCGGAAGTCAGGTAGCCGTCGGCCAGCGCGGTCGCGGCGCCCAGCGCGGTCTTTATAGAAAGCGCCGTCTCGTCTCCCGTGTTGGACCCGGACAGGTTAGGCGCGCTGATAGCGCCGGTGAAGGCCGCGCCCGCCAGGCTGGCTTTAAGGTTTAGCGCCGCCAGCTGCGCCGTGGACACCGGTTTGGCCGCGTCGGAGGTGTTGTCGGCGCTGCCCAGTCCTACCTGCGCCTTGGTAAGGCCGGTCAGGTTGACGCCGCTGAGCCCCGGCAGAAAACCGTCGGCGCCCACCTGCACCAGCCTGCCCGCCAGGTTGTAGATGCCCCCGGAGAGCGCCTGCGTGCTGATAGCGACCCGGTTGTCGCCGAATTTTCCGGAGGTGATGGCCGCGACCGACAGGGCGGCCTTGGCGTCGGTCACCGCGCCGTTGGCCAGCTTGGCCGTAGTCACCGCCCCGTCCGCCAGGAAGGCCGTGGGCAGGCCGGTCAGGTTAGAGCCGTCCAGTACGGGCAGTTTGCCGTCGCCCAGCAGCTGCACCAGCTGGTTAGCGCCGTTAAAGACATTTCCCTGTATGGTCAGGTCGGGTTTATTGGTGACCGCGGGCCAGTCAACGCCTTCCGCCCAGGCGGCCGTAGAGCTGTTCAGGGAGTAGGGCGATGAAGCCATCCTGTAGCGCGGCAGCATTTCGCTGTCGGCGCCCACCGTAACGCCCAGCCAGTAAGGGGTGGAAAAGGTTATGTCGAGGGGGGCGGCGGCGCCCAGCATCACGCTGTAGACGCCGGAGGCGTCCGGGGTGACGGTCTGCGTTTCGGTCCAGACAGGCGCGCCGCCCGAAGCGGCGGTATAGATATTGAAGTCCATTGAAACCGGAGTGGTCACGGCTTCGCCGCCCGAGCCGGAAAGTTTGCCCTGGAAGTTTATCAGCCGCGGCACCGCCGCCTCCGCTCCCGCGGAGAACAGCAGTAGCGCCACCAGCGCGGGCCGCAGGACCGAAGTTATTTTCATGATTTTCATATGCTACCTCGCGCCGCAGAGTCGGCTTCTATCCTCGGTACCTCGCGGCCGGCCGCGCCGAATTTTATGCCCAGTGAGAGGCGGTGGGCCGCGCCCAGGTCGGTGAAAGAATTCCAGGCGTAATCCAGCCGGAAATCGGTCCAGCCCGCCCCCAGGCCGGCGGTGAGCCCCGAAAGTGAACCCAGTTCCTTTACCGTATCGTCCTTATAGCCCGCCCTGGCGGCCACTACCACGGTGCCGAAGGCGCGGGAGTATTCCGCCCCGGCGTGAATATCCACGGTCTCTTCGCGGTAAACCAGGTCTGAAACCAGCAGCAGTCCCTTGTACGCTTCCAGCGCCGCTCCGGCGCGTACCGTGACCGGCAGTGAAAAGGTTTCTGAAACATATTCCGCCTTGGTCCCCAGGTTCTGCACCGCCAGGCCCAGGTTCAGCCTGCGGCCGCGCACAGACAGACCGCCGTAGATCGCCCCGAGATCCGCCGCGACTGACTGCGCGGTCTCCTCCTCGATGCGCGAGGAGATGAATTTCAGACTGCCGCCGAGCGCCAGCGCGCCGAATTGCCGGGCGTAAGACAGGAGCGCCATCACCTCCGCCATGTTGTAACTGTCGCCCAGGCGCAGGCCCGTATTGTCGGCCTTATCGATGGAGCCCGTATTCAGCACATTGAAAGCCGCGCCGACGGTTCCGCCGCTCACGGGCAGGGCGCCGGCCAGGCTGGAGTAAGTGATATCCTCCAGCCACAGAGCGTGACTGACCGACAGTTCACCGCGGTCCAGGGCGGCCAGCCCGGCCGGGTTCCAGTAGACGGAGCTGGCGTCCCCGGTAACGCC
>Ga0075012_10004738_pt1 | contig 12595 bp, 11 predicted proteins | sample All_14_2_FD_71474 | JGI IMG/M metagenome (GOLD analysis project Ga0075012, IMG submission 71474) | Freshwater microbial communities in response to fracking from Pennsylvania, USA - Allegheny Zone_MetaG_DW_15 | ecosystem: Environmental > Aquatic > Deep subsurface > Groundwater > Drilled...
TCGCTGTACCGAGCTGAGCGACCATGGCTCTGCTCGTGACCCTAGTGGGCGTGCTCGGCGGTGCGATCGGCTCGTTTCTCAACGTCGTCGTGCATCGAGTTCCTGCTGGCATCTCGGTCGTGCATCCGCCGAGTGCGTGTCCTTACTGCTCGACCCGCATTCGCCCCTATGACAACATCCCAGTCATCTCGTGGATCGTGCTTCGCGGTCGCTGTCGCGAGTGCCGGGCTCCCATCTCGGCGAGATACCCCGTGCTCGAGCTCACTACCGCGTTGGCCTTCGCCGCACTCGCGAGTTGGCGGCTCGGCGAGGTGGTGAGCGCAGACAGCGCGTCATCCGCCTTCGCGGAGCTCGCCGTACTCGTGGCTTTGCTTTACTTCGCCGCCGTCACCATCGCGCTCGCGGCGATCGACCTTGATGTACACCGGCTACCCAACGTCATCGTCCTGCCCTCCTACGCCGTCGTCGGGTCATTGCTACTGACAGCGGCGCTCTTGGAGGGGGACCTCGTGTCCTTCGCGCAGGCGCTCGCCGGGTCTGGCATTCTCTTCGCGTTTTACTTCGTCATCGCCCTCGCAGCTCCACGGGGAATGGGCATGGGTGACGTCAAGCTCGCTGGCGTTCTCGGCCTGATCCTCGGTTGGTTCGGATGGGGCTCGCTCGCCGTAGGAGGCTTTTCCGCATTCGTGCTCGGTGGCATTGCAGGAATCGCGCTGATTGCCATCAGGAAAGCGCGTCGTACCACGGCAATTCCCTTTGGCCCGTGGATGCTGGCAGGAGCGTGGGTAGGAATCATCGCTGGTGAAGCTCTTGCCAGCGGCTATGTGACGTTCATCGGTCTGGGCTAGGAGGCGAGACATGGCGACAGGAGTGGTCGGCGTTGACATCGGCAGCACGATGCTGCGCGGCGTCGAGATCGATGATGCGAGCAAGAGCAAGCCGACGGTGTTGCGCGCCCACGAAGTGCCGCTGCCAGAGGGCTCGGTGAAGCGAGGGGAAGTTCTCGAGCCGCACACGCTCGCGTCGGCATACCGGCGCCTGTGGGCGGGCGGCGGCTTCAAGGCCAAGAACGTCGCTCTCGGCATCGGAGGCCAGAGCGTCATCGTGCGAGACCTCAGTGTGCCCCGCATGCCCCTGTCGCAGATCAAGGAGTCGCTGCCGTTCCAGGTGCAGGAGTTGCTGCCCGTACCCGTGCATGACGCCGTGCTCGACTACTACCCGATCGGTGAAGGCCAGAGTGACTCTGGAGTCGTCGTGAACGGACTCCTTGTCGCGGCATTCAAGCAGGCCGTGACGATGAACATCGAGTCAGCTTCCATGGCCGGACTTAACCCCGTCAGCATGGATCTGCTTCCCTTTGCGACCACACGCATGCACACGGTGTCGTCACCGACGGAGGGCTATGCCGTCCACATGAACATCGGTGCTAACGCGACGTCAATCATCATCGCCAAAGCCGGCGTACCGCAGTTCGTGCGCATCGTGCCGAGTGGCGGGGACGACACGACCCGTGCGCTCATGAGCCGGTTGTCTATGCCCCGCGAGCAAGCCGAAGCCGTGAAGAGGAACCAGGGGCTCACTACTGCACCGCAAAGCGACGACGAGCGTCGAGCGGCCGAAGTCATCCACGAGACGACGAGCGAGCTGTTGACTGCCGTGCGCAACACTCTCGCGTACTTCGCCTCTGCGAGACCGGGAGTCGTGTTCGATCACTTGTCGGTGGGCGGCGGAGCGAGTCGACTTCGCGGCTTCACTATCGCTCTTGCCGAGGCAACGCGCATTGCCGTCGTGCCCGTCAATCCGCTTGCCGCCGTCACGATGGGCCGCGGTCTGCGCGGGAAGGTCGATGACGACCGCGTCGAGAGCTGGACAACTGCCATCGGTCTTGCGATTGGAGGGGGAGCGTGAGCCGCGACACGGGGGCCCTCATCTACGGGGCAGTGCCTCGTGCAGATCTCATGCCGCCCGAAGTGGCGATCCGCCGAAAAGAATCCGCGCGACGGCGGGGCCTCGTGAGCCTCATGCTCCTGGTGTTGCTGATCGTCGTCGGCGGAATCGTGGCCTCGAACTTCGCGGCAGCACAGGCTGAACAACGACTCGCTGACGAGCGGGCGCTCACGCAGCAACTCCTCACCGAGCAACTCGAATACGTCGAGGTGCAGCGCATCCAGACTCGCCTCGTCGCTGTCGATGCCCAGCGCGCATCGATCGCAGGCGTGGATGTCGCATGGCGCGACGTGCTTGAGCCGTACCTCGACGTTTTGGGAGGCGACGACATCATCGACGGCGTCGTCGCGTCGAGCAACGTGCCGTTCGAGCCCCCGCTCGCGCTAGAGGGACCACTTCGCGTGCCGCGGTCAGCGACTGTAGAGCTGAGCATCCTGAGCTCGTCAATGCCTGACCCAGACCGATGGATCCGCGCGTGGGAGAGCGAATCGACCTTTGCCGACGCGAGCATCGACAGCATCGCGTTAGAACCTGGGGAGGGGTGGCTGACGGTTCTCACCCTCAACCTCTCTCGCGAGGCTCTGTCGCCCCGAGCCGCTGAGGAGGTGCCGGAATGACCGGCGCAAGCGCACGAGTGTGGACCTTCGCCGCAGTCATCGTCATCATCGCGACGGTGGCTCTCGGATGGTTTCTCGGGATCTCACCGAAGCTCGCAGAGGCAGCGCGCTTCGAGACCGATCGCATCGCAGTTGCCGCGCAGAACCAAGCGAGCCTCTTGACGCTCGAACAGCTGCGCGACGACTTCGATCGTCTCGACGAGTACCAAAGCGAACTCGAAGCCCTGCAGGCAGAGTTTCCCGAATCGACAGAGTACGACCTCATCGTTCAGGAGGCGCTGGCGGCGAGCGCCGATCTCGAGCTCGAGGTGCAAGCGTTCGCGGCAAGTGAGCCGCGACCCGCCAGCCCCGACGTCGTGCTGGATCAGTTCGGGCAGGTGCCAGAAGGAACCTTGTTGGTGGCCGAGGTCACTCTCGATGTGAAGGGCGACGTGCGTACTGCTCTCGAGCTCGCCGAGCGTCTGCGGTCGTCGGTGAGATTCACCCTCGTGACGGGCGTGCAACACGTCGACGGTCGAACCGAGGACGAACGGTCGACTGTGCTGAACCTGCAGTACTTCATGATCTCGGGCGTGCCCGTCGAGGGCGCAGTGCCCCTCAGCGGCGAAGCGCCTGTTGACGAGCAGCCGGCGGAAGGCGGCGACACAACCGAGGGGGAGTAGCCGCGCGCCGTGCCACGACGCTCGGCGAGCATCCCGTCATTGCCTGTTGGTAGGGTGGCGCACCGAGCGATTCCCCGTGGGAAGGATGCGTCATGGCCGAGAAGAGCCCTGCAGACAACGGAGCCGTCGAGCCCGTCGAGCCCGTCGAAGTCGTCACCTCTGACGCCGAGACGCAGGCCGCCGTTGCCGAGCCCGTCGATGTCGACTCCGCCGACAAGGCTGAGCCCATCGCTGACGAACCCAACCAGGTCGAGGCTGCCTCGGTGCAGCACGCCGGTCAGGTTGACGCCGTAGCAACGGAGCCGCGCGCGACCGAAACCGTTGCACCAGCTGTGGTCTACGTCAGTGCGCCTCAGCCCCCGCGAGCGAAGGGCGCGCGCGGCGTCGGTGCCCTAGTCGCCCTGCTCGGTGCTGGCATCTTCGCGCTCGCCTACTTCGCTCTTGTCGCCCTGCTCGGTCTGGTCGTGCCCGGGTTTGGCCTTGCAGGGGCCCTTCGCTTCACCGGCTCACCGACGTTCTGGGTGCCCGTCATCGTGTTTGGGCTCGCCTATCTGCTGCTCATCGTCATCGTCAACCGAGCGGGTTGGTGGGCGCACGTGCTCGGTGGCTTCATCGTGGCGCTCGTGGTGTGGGTCGGCTTCATCGGCGCAGCGATCATCGTGGCGGGAGCCTTCGGAGCCCCCGCGTCGGTGGTCGTTGCGGTCGTGCTCGAGCAGTTGACCAACCCGTTGGGCTGGGCGGCCGCGATCGCCGCGCGCGAAGTGCCGATTTGGGTCGGCGGTATCGTGTCGCGCCGCGGTCGAGTCGCGCGAGCGAAGAACGCCGAGGCGCGGGCGGCCTACGAGAGCGACCTCGCTGCGCACCGCGCGACCGTGGGTCACTGACGCGCGTCGAGAGCTGGGCATCCGCCGTTTGACCGCTGAGGTGACAGGCGCGTATGCTCGATTCCGTGCGTGCTTCGGCGCGCCATCGCGCGTGCCGTCGTAAGACGTGCTGTGAGTTGGCGGTCTTCGGCACGTGCAGAGGGTCCCTGCTCTCAGTGTTCGCTTCGGCGGCCGAGAGAGCACACCCCCACGGCATATCCCGTCGCTGAGGCGGCAGGATCCGCGTGAGCCCGTGAAGCGCGAGCTGATCGGGGCCAACATCATCCGCAACCGCTGTCACCGTGCAGCAATCACAAGGAGCACTTTTGCCCACCATTCAACAGTTGGTCCGCAAGGGCCGCACGCCGAAGGTCTCGAAGACCAAGGCGCCGGCGCTCAAGGCCAATCCGCAGCAGCGCGGCGTCTGCACGCGCGTCTACACCACGACCCCGAAGAAGCCGAACTCGGCTCTGCGCAAGGTCGCGCGTGTCAAGCTCTCGAACGGCACCGAGGTCACCGCTTACATTCCCGGTGAAGGCCACAACCTTCAAGAGCACTCGATGGTGCTCGTGCGTGGCGGTCGTGTGAAAGACCTGCCCGGCGTTCGCTACAAGATCGTGCGCGGCGCGCTCGACACCCAGGCGGTCAAGAACCGGAAGCAAGCGCGTAGCCGCTACGGAGCGAAGATGGACAAGAAGTAATGCCTCGCAAAGGACCCGCGCCCAAGCGCCCCGTCGTCGCAGACCCCGTCTACGGCGCCCCGATCGTCAGCCAGCTCGTCAACAAGATTCTTCTCGACGGCAAGAAGGGCCTCGCTGAGCGCATCGTCTACGGTGCCCTCGAGGGTGTCGCCGCCAAGAACGGACAGGACGCCGTCGCCACGCTCAAGAAGGCGCTCGACAACGTGCGCCCCACCCTCGAGGTGCGGTCGCGTCGTGTCGGTGGTTCGACCTACCAGGTGCCCGTCGAGGTCAAGCCGCACCGCGCGAACACTCTCGCGCTGCGCTGGTTGACCAGCTACGCCAAGGCTCGTCGCGAGAAGACGATGACCGAGCGCCTCATGAACGAGATCCTCGACGCGTCGAACGGCCTCGGCGCCGCCGTTAAGCGTCGTGAAGACACTCACAAGATGGCCGAGTCGAACAAGGCGTTCGCTCACTACCGCTGGTAACGACCAGCTCTGCGGGCAGGGGTTGATGACTCGATCAGATACCCCTGCTCGCACCCGCAACTTTTATCGAACCGGAGGAACCCCCGTGGCACAGGACGTGCTCACCGACCTGAACAAGGTTCGCAACATCGGCATCATGGCGCACATCGATGCCGGAAAGACCACCACCACTGAGCGCATCCTGTTCTACACGGGCATCACGCACAAGATCGGTGAGGTGCACGACGGCGCCGCGACGATGGACTGGATGGCGCAAGAGCAAGAGCGCGGCATCACTATCACCTCAGCCGCGACCACGTGCTTTTGGGCCGGTCACCAGATCAACATCATCGACACCCCCGGCCACGTCGACTTCACGGTCGAGGTCGAGCGTTCGTTGCGTGTGCTCGACGGAGCTGTCGCGGTGTTCGACGGCAAGGAGGGCGTTGAGCCCCAGTCGGAGACCGTGTGGCGTCAGGCCGACAAGTACAACGTGCCGCGCATCTGCTTCGTCAACAAGATGGACAAGCTCGGTGCCGACTTCTACTTCACCGTCGACACGATTGTGAAGCGCCTGGGTGCTCGCCCGCTCGTGATGCAGCTGCCCATCGGTTTCGAGAGCACCTTCGAGGGTGTCGTCGACCTCGTCTACATGCGCGCACTCACGTGGCGCGGAGACGCCAAGGGTGACGTCGAAATGGGCGCGAAGTACGAGATCGAGGAGATCCCCGCCGATCTCGTCGACAAGGCAAACGAGTACCGCCAGGCGTTGCTCGAGACTGTCGCTGAGAGCGACGATGCGTTGCTCGAGAAGTTCTTCGGCGGCGAAGAGCTCACCCCGGAGGAAATCAAGGGCGCGATTCGCAAGATGACCGTCAACAGCGAGATCTATCCGGTCTTCTGCGGTTCGGCGTTCAAGAACCGTGGAGTGCAGCCCATGCTCGATGCGGTGGTCGACTACCTGCCGAGCCCGCTCGATGTTCCCGACACCGTCGCGCACGATCCGCGCGACGAGGAGAAGGAAATCGTGCGCAAGGCCGACGCGAAGGAGCCCTTCTCGGCCCTCGCGTTCAAGGTTGCAGTGCACCCCTTCTTCGGACGACTGACGTATGTGCGCGTGTATTCAGGCTCGATCGAGTCGGGCGCGCAGGTCGTGAACTCGACGAAGGGCAAGAAGGAGCGCATCGGCAAGATTTTCCAGATGCACGCCAACAAGGAGAACCCGGTCGACTCGGTGACGGCTGGCCACATCTACGCGGTCATCGGACTGAAAGACACCACCACGGGAGACACGCTCTCCGACCCGAACGCGCCCGTCGTGCTCGAGTCGATGACGTTCCCCGAGCCCGTCATCGAGGTCGCGATCGAGCCGAAGACCAAGGCCGACCAGGAGAAGCTCGGCACGGCTATCCAGAAGCTCGCCGAAGAAGACCCGACGTTCCGCACCGAGCAGAACATCGAGACCGGTCAGACTGTTATCAAGGGCATGGGTGAGCTTCACCTCGACATCCTCGTCGACCGCATGAAGCGCGAGTTCAACGTCGAGGCCAACGTCGGTAAGCCTCAGGTGGCCTACCGCGAAACGATCAAGAAGACGATCGAGAAGTACGACTACACCCACAAGAAGCAGACCGGTGGTTCGGGTCAGTTCGCCAAGGTGCAGATCACGATCGAGCCGCTCGAGGTGACCCCGGAGACGAGCTACGAGTTCGTCAACGCCGTCACGGGTGGCCGTGTCCCGCGCGAGTACATCCCCTCGGTCGACGCGGGAATCCAGGATGCGATGCAGGTCGGCGTACTCGCTGGCTTCCCGACGGTGGGCGTCAAGGCGACGCTCGTCGACGGTGCAGCGCACGACGTCGACTCCTCGGAGATGGCGTTCAAGATCGCCGGCTCGATGGCCTTCAAGGAGGCCGCGCGCAAGGCTGCTCCGGTGCTACTCGAGCCGCTCATGGCGGTGGAAGTGCGCACCCCCGAGGAGTACATGGGCGACGTCATCGGCGACCTGAACTCTCGTCGCGGTCAGATCCAGTCCATGGAAGACGCGACGGGTGTGAAGGTCGTCCGCGCCCTCGTGCCGCTGTCGGAGATGTTCGGTTACGTCGGAGACCTTCGGTCGAAGACCTCTGGCCGTGCTGTCTACTCCATGACCTTCGACAGCTACGCGGAGGTCCCGAAGGCTGTCGCCGACGAGATCGTCCAGAAGAGCAAGGGCGAGTAATCACCCAACCTGCGAAGGCTCGACGAGCCTGAGTACCATCGATACACACCAATCCGCGCGGCACCCGAACCACGGGTGCTGGGCACGAAAGTCCTGAGGAGGACCACAGTGGCTAAGGCCAAGTTCGAGCGGACCAAGCCGCACGTCAACATCGGAACCATCGGTCACGTCGACCACGGCAAGACCACGCTCACCGCCGCCATCTCGAAGGTGCTTGCTGACAAGTACCCCTCGGCGACCAACGTGCAGCGTGACTTTGCGTCGATTGACTCGGCTCCGGAGGAGCGTCAGCGCGGCATCACGATCAACATCTCGCACGTCGAGTACGAGACCCCGAAGCGTCACTACGCGCACGTCGATGCCCCCGGCCACGCCGACTACATCAAGAACATGATCACCGGTGCGGCGCAGATGGACGGCGCGATCCTCGTGGTCGCGGCCACCGACGGCCCGATGGCGCAGACGCGTGAGCACGTGCTCCTCGCCAAGCAGGTCGGCGTTCCCTACCTGCTCGTCGCCCTGAACAAGGCCGACATGGTCGACGACGAGGAGATCCTCGAGCTCGTCGAGATCGAGGTCCGCGAGCTGCTCTCGAGCCAGGGCTTCGACGGCGACAACGCGCCCGTCGTGCGCGTCTCGGGCCTGCAGGCGCTCGAGGGCGACGAGAAGTGGGTCCAGTCGATCCTCGACCTCATGGAGGCCGTCGACGAGTCGATCCCCGACCCCGTGCGCGACAAGGACAAGCCGTTCCTCATGCCGATCGAGGACGTCTTCACGATCACCGGTCGTGGAACGGTGGTGACGGGCCGCGCCGAGCGCGGCACGCTCGCGATCAACTCCGAGGTCGAGATCGTCGGCATCCGCCCGACGCAGAAGACCACGGTCACGGGTATCGAGATGTTCCACAAGCAGCTCGACGAGGCATGGGCCGGCGAGAACTGCGGTCTCCTGCTCCGTGGCACCAAGCGCGAGGATGTCGAGCGCGGCCAGGTTGTCGTGAAGCCGGGTTCGGTTACGCCGCACACCAACTTCGAGGGCACTGCCTACATCCTCTCGAAGGACGAGGGTGGCCGTCACAACCCCTTCTACACGAACTACCGTCCGCAGTTCTACTTCCGCACCACCGACGTCACCGGCGTCATCTCGCTGCCCGAGGGCACCGAGATGGTCATGCCCGGTGACACCACCGACATGGTCGTTGAGCTCATCCAGCCCATCGCCATGGAGGAGGGCCTCGGCTTCGCCATCCGTGAGGGTGGCCGCACCGTTGGCGCCGGCACGGTCACGAAGATCCTCAAGTAGGTTCTTGGTACTGCGTTCTTCGGAACACTCAAGCGGGGTCGCACCTTCGGGTGCGGCCCCGCTTCGTCGTATGGCGCGACGCGTGGGCTACGCGCGGCCCTGAAGTCGAGCGCTGAGCGCGGCCGCGGTGTCGCGCACTGCCTCAGTGAGAGCATCCACGTCGGTGGCACCGACGGCGGGCGCGCGGTAAGTGAGTCCGAGCGCTGCCGCGGGATAGCCAGTGCGGTCGATTCCCGTCGCGGCGACGGAGGCATAGCCAGCGGTGATCTCACCATCTTCCGTCGCGACTCCGGCGGCGTGTGCGCGGGCGAGGATCGCATCAAGTTCGGGCAAGGTTCGCGGCCCGATGCCGCGTCGCGTGATGAGAGCATCGCGGTGCGGAAAGAGAGCGCGCACTTGCGCCCTAGGCAAGGCCGCGAGCATGGCGCGACCGGTGGCCGTGAGGTGTGCGGGTAGACGCACGCCGACCCGGACGACGGTCGTCGGAGCGCGGGGTGCCGAGGCCTGGCTGACGTACGACACATCGCTACCCGCGAGTACGGCGAGTTGAGCGACCACCGGCACCGGCGCGGCTCGCACGAGCCGCTCGAGAAGGGGAGTGCCGAGGCGAGCGAGGCGACTGGCGCTGAGCACAGAGCCACCGATCTCGGCAACGAGTGCGCCGAGCCCGTACGCCCGCGCTTCGGGGTAGTGGACGACGTAACCCTCGTCTTGCAGCACGCGCAGCAGTTGATACACGGTCGAGCGGGGAACGGCGAGCTCGCGCGCGAGGGTCGATGCTGGCACGGGGTCGTTGTGATGCGCGAGGTGCGTGACGATGCGCAGCGCGGCGCGGGCTGCGGGAACATCGGCCACGGGCATCCACCGCCTTGTCTGAAATCTCAGACAGAATATCGCGAGGCCCCGGTGCGATGCGCCGGCCACACGCGTTCACTGGGCTCATGCAGATCACGATCGGGCGCGACCCACTCACCATCGACGACGTCGTGGCTGTCGCGCGGGACGACGCGACCGTCGTGCTCGAACCCACGGCGCTCGAGGCGATGGCGACGACGCGCTCGATCATCGACGCGCTCGCCGACGACGTCGAGGCGCACTACGGAGTCTCGACCGGCTTCGGTGCTCTCGCGACGACACACATTCCGATCGAGAAGCGCGCCGAGCTGCAGCGCTCACTCGTGCGCTCGCACGCCGCGAGCAGTGGGCCCGAAGTCGAGCGCGAAGTCGTGCGCAGCACGATGTTGCTGCGCCTCCAGACGCTCACGACAGCGCGCACCGGGGCTCGTCCCCTTATCGCCGAGACCTACGCGCAACTGCTCAACGCTGGCATCACGCCCGTCGTCGGCGAGTTCGGCAGCCTCGGTTGCTCGGGCGACCTCGCCCCGCTCGCCCATTGCGCGCTCGCGGTCATGGGCGAGGGCACAGTGCGCGATGCGAGCGGCGAGAGCATGCCCGCCGTCCAGGCATTGGCTGCTGCAGGTATCGAGCCGGTCACGCTACGTGAAAAGGAGGGGCTCGCCCTCATCAACGGCACAGATGGCATGCTCGGGATGCTCGCCCTCGCGCTCCGTGACCTCGACCACCTCGTGGCGACAGCCGACCTCGCCGCGAGCATGAGCGTCGAGGCACTGCTCGGCACCGATCGCCCCTTCACGTCGGATCTGCACGCGCTGCGCCCTCACCCCGGTCAAGCGACGAGTGCCGCAAACATGCTTCGAGTGCTCAGCGGCTCGGCTGTCGTCGCGAGTCATCGCACCGACGCCTGTACGCGGGTGCAAGACGCGTACTCCTTGAGGTGCGCGCCCCAGGTGCACGGCGCCGTGCGCGACACGATGGCGCACGCTGCACGCGTGGCCGAACGCGAGCTCGCAAGCGCGATTGACAACCCCGTCGTGACGATCGACGGCCGGGTCGAGTCGAACGGAAACTTCCACGGTGCTCCGCTCGGCTATGTACTCGACTTTCTCGCGATTGCCGTTGCCGACCTCGCGAGCATGAGCGAGCGCCGCACTGATCGCTTCCTCGATGCGAGTCGCAATCAGGGCCTGCCGCCCTTTCTTGCACAGGACCCCGGAGTCGACTCGGGGCACATGATCGCGCAGTACACGCAGGCCGGCATCGTGAGTGAGCTCAAGCGGCTGGCCGTGCCAGCGAGCGTCGACTCGATTCCCTCCAGCGCGATGCAGGAAGACCACGTCGCGATGGGATGGTCGGCAGCGCGCAAACTCCGGAAGGCGATCGACGGGCTCACGCGCGTCATTGCCATCGAGCTGCTCACGGCCGCGCGGGGCCTCGACCTTCGCTGCACCGCCCTCGGCGTGGCATCCGCCCCCGCGACCGCCGCGGTCGTCGCAGCCCTGCGTGAGCACGTCGACGGCCCCGGACCCGACCGCTACCTCGCCCCCGAGATCGAGCACGCCGTGCGGCTCACGCGCGACGGCACGATGCTCGCCGCCGCACGCGCCGTGACCGGGATTCGCTAGACGACACAGGAGAGACGACATGACAGCGCACGACAGCTCGACGCCAGCGCCGGCATCCATTGCCCGTCCGGTGCGCGCCCATCGCGGTACGCAACTGCACACGCTCGGCTGGCAGCAAGAGGGTGCGCTGCGCATGTTGCAGAACAACCTCGACCCTGAGGTCGCCGAGCATCCCGACGAGCTCGTCGTCTACGGCGGCACGGGCAAGGCCGCGCGCGACTGGGCGAGCTTCGATGCATTGCGGCGCACTCTGGCCACCCTCAAGGGCGACGAGACAATGCTCGTGCAGTCCGGCCGGCCGGTGGGCGTCATGCAGACGCACGAGTGGGCACCGCGCGTGCTCATCGCCAATTCGAACCTCGTGGGCGATTGGGCGAATTGGGACGAGTTTCGACGCCTCGAGGCGCTCGGTCTCACGATGTACGGTCAGATGACCGCCGGTTCGTGGATCTATATCGGCACCCAGGGCATTCTGCAGGGCACCTTCGAGACCTTCGCCGCGGTGGCGACCCAACGGTTCGGGGGGAGTCTCGCCGGCACGATCACACTGACGGGAGGACTCGGCGGCATGGGCGGTGCGCAGCCCCTCGCAGTGACCATGAACGACGGCGTCGCGATCTGCGTCGATGTCGACCCCAGCCGCATCGCACGCCGACTCGAGCACCGCTACCTCGACGTCGCGGCCGATTCGCTCGAGTACGCCCTCGAACTCGCCGTGCAGGCGCGGGATGCCCGCCGCGGGCTCTCGATCGGCGTGCTCGGCAACGCGGCCGACGTCTTTCCGCGCGTGCTTGCCATGGGCGCCCCGATCGACATCGTCACCGACCAGACGAGCGCACACGACCCTCTCGCCTACCTTCCTCTCGAGTACTCGGTTGACCAGTGGCACGGGGCGCGCGAGCGCGACCCGGTCGGGTTCGCGGCCGCTGCTCGGGCGTCGATGGCAGTACAGGTCGAGGCTATGGTCGGGTTCCAGCGCGCCGGGGCTGAGGTCTTCGACTACGGCAACAACATCCGCACCGAAGCCTCCGCGGCGGGATACGCCGATGCGTTCTCGTTTCCCGGGTTTGTTCCCGCGTACATCCGCCCGCTGTTCGCTCAAGGCAAGGGGCCGTTCCGCTGGGCGGCGCTCAGCGGAGACCCCGGCGATATCGCGGCGACCGACCGCGCGGTGCTCGAGATGTTTCCTGAGAACGAAAGCCTGCAGCGGTGGATTCCGATGGCACAGCAGCGCGTGCACTATCAGGGACTGCCGGCGCGCATCTGCTGGCTCGGCTATGGCGAGCGCGACAGGGCAGGTGAGCGCTTCAACGACATGGTCGCGAGCGGCGAGCTGAGCGCGCCGGTCGC